>Ga0247727_10015809_pt1 | contig 12300 bp, 6 predicted proteins | sample WisWelCaveWW1625_FD_202498 | JGI IMG/M metagenome (GOLD analysis project Ga0247727, IMG submission 202498) | Biofilm microbial communities from Wishing Well Cave, Virginia, United States - WW16-25 | ecosystem: Environmental > Aquatic > Deep subsurface > Groundwater > Cave microbial mat | place... | reverse complement strand
CGCGGTCATGCCGGTGCTGGCGCAGATTCACGAGCACACGATTCTCGAAGGTCAGGTGGTGAAGATCGCGCAGCAGTGGGCCGGCGGCGACCTGCGTCGCGCCCAGTCGATTGAGTTGGCATTGAAGCAGGAAGTCGCTCGACAACGAGGTCGTCAGCGCCTGGCAGCCGTGCCAGGCCCAACGCACGAACCGACGCCCGAATTGGCGCCCTCGACGCCCTCGCGCGTGCCCGGATACGTCGTCGCCGAGCGCCAGTTGCTGGCGCACGCACTGCACGACCTAAGTGCGGCGCGGAAGCTGTTTGACCGGTTCCCCCCCCCACAATTTGCGGACGTTTGCAATCGCGAAATCGCCACGGCGATTGCTTCTCGCCTGCCGGGTATGACGGAGAATGAGTTGACTCCGGCAGATGCGCGTCGGTTTGTGGAAGAACTGCCGCCAAGCTCGAGGGCGGTGGCCAGTGATCTCCTGCTGGTGGCACAGCCCTTGGACGAGCGCGCGCTGCAAAAAATCGTGCGTGAGTTGGAAGCACGTCGAGAGCGGCGGCGGCGCATCGACCGGGCCAAGCGTCTGTCGGGCTGAATCATTCGATCCAAACTCGTCGAACAGTTGAAAGGGAATCATCGAAATGGGGGCTAAAGCCTCGGTTCGCAACGGAACGAACGTTACCGGCCAGTTGCTCGAATTCGTCAGGCAGGGCCGAGATCGCGGCTGGTTGACCTACGACGAGATCAACGAGTTCCTGGGTGAACAGGAAAGCGACGACGGCACTGTCGAAGACCTGTTCGACTACCTCGAAGGCGAAGGCATTACGCTCACCGACGCCGCTGGAGATTACCGTCCCGCGCGAGTGGACACTACCCCGGTCATTACCGCCGCCGACCTTCCGGAAGAGAACGGGCCGCTCGAAGACGGCTTGCGGCTGTACTTCAACCAAATCGGCAAGCATAAGCGGTCCTCGGCAGCCGACGAGGCGGTATTGGGTCAGCGGATCCTCGACGGCGATGACCTCGCCGTGCACGCACTCGTCGAAGGCAATCTGCGGTTGGTGGTAAGCATCGCCAAGCACTACACGGGGCGCACGAGCCTGGCGCTGCTCGATCTGATTCAGGAGGGCAATCTCGGAATCATGCGTGCCGCGCAGAAGTTCGATTATCGGCGCGGACATCGCTTCGGCACTTACGCCACGTGGTGGATTCGCACCGCCATCAAGCGTTCGATCACGGAGCAGGCCCGCAGCATTCGCCTGCCCATGCACCTGATCGAGTCACTCGGCAAGATTACGCGCACTTCGCGCGAACTGGGCCAACAACTCGGGCGCGAGCCCGAGCCGCAGGAGATTGCCGAGGCCCTCGACATGCCGGTTGAGCGCGTCGAAGGCATTTTGCGCGTACTGCCGGAGCCGCTCTCGCTGGAGCAACCGGTGGGGGACGAAGAGGAGACCTCGCTCTCCGAATTCCTCGAAGACCCCCTCACCGAATCGCCGGATCAGCTGCTGGTCAACGCCGAATTGCTCGATGAGTTGGAGCGAGTGTTGAAGACGTTGAATGCACGGGAACAAAAGATTCTCCGTCTGCGCTTCGGACTGGAGGATGGTTATCCACGTACGCTGGAGGAGATCGGTCGACTGTTCAATATCACCCGTGAACGCGCACGGCAGATCGAAGCCTCCTCGCTCGCGAAGTTGCGGCACGCCGATACCAGCCAGTTGCTGCGGGATTACGTCGAGTAGCTCGAAACTGCCACACTGTCGCCGCGGGTCCGTAGCTCAGCGGCAGAGCAGCCGGCTCATAACCGGTTGTGCGTAGGTTCGAATCCTACCGGGCCCACCACAGCTTTCGCGATGAGTGAGTCCACTTTCCCCGAACTTGAAACCAGAATTCAGCTGCTCGGCGCCGAGTTGGACGGACGCATTCGTGGGCAGCACCCCGGCCTCTTCGACCGGGGTTTTTGGGAAGGCAAGCTGCTTGACTGGGCCATGCGCGACCCCGCCTTCAAGCTCGACCTGTTCCGACTCGTCGATGTCCTGCCGACCTTGAACGAAACCGCCCAGGTATCGCAACACGTGCGCGAATATTTGTTGACGCCCGGACGCGAACTACCCGGCGTGATGAGCGCGGCGCTGAAGGCCGCAGCCGGCGGACTGACCGCCGGCCTCGCAGTCGCGGCGCTGCGCAAAAACGTCGCCGACCTGGCCGAGCGGTTTATTGTCGGCCACGACGCCCGCTCGGCGCTGCCGACTTTGCGCCGACTGCACGGCCAGGGCTTCGCAGTTACGGTGGACTTGCTCGGTGAAGCCGTGCTGAGCGACGCCGAAGCCGACGTGACGGCGGCGCGATACCTGGACCTCATCGATCGACTCAGCACGGAAGTGGCGCGCTGGCCGGGCGATGACATGATCGATCGCAATCACCTGGGACCGATTCCGCGCACGAACGTGTCGCTGAAAGTATCGGCGTTGGCTGCCCACCTTGACCCAGTCGATTCCGAGGGCAGCATCGAGATGGCACTGCGGCGGGTGTTGCCACTGTTTCTGCGCGCGCGCGAACGGAACGTGTTCATCAACCTCGACCTCGAGCAGTGGGAGTTTCACGGGATCACGTACGATCTCTTCGAGCGGATCGCAACGCATCCGCAGCTCGCGGATTGGCCGCACGTCGGCATCGTGGTGCAGGCCTACCTCAAGCGCGCCGCCGCTGATCTCGCTCGGCTCGCGGCCCTGGCGGCGCGCCGCCGCGCGCCGATCACCGTGCGGCTCGTGAAAGGCGCCTACTGGGATTACGAAATCAGCCACGCCGCGCAGCACGGATTTGAATCACCGGTGTTCACGACCAAGTCGGCTACCGATGCAAATTACGAAGCACTGTCGCGACAATTGCTCGAGCATGTCGGTCGGCTGTTGCCGGCCTTCGGCAGCCACAACCTGCGGTCGCTGACGCATGCGTTGGCGCAGGCCGAACAACGCGGCGTTCCGCAGACGGCGGTGGAAGTGCAAATGCTTTACGGCATGGCAGAGCCAGAACGCGCGGCGCTACGCGAGCGCGGCATCCGGGTTCGGCTCTATGCGCCGATCGGAGAGTTGCTGCCCGGCATGGCCTACCTCGTGCGCCGACTGCTGGAGAACACGGCCAATGCCGGGTTCCTGAAGCTGAGCCATCACGACCAAGTGGAGCTCAGTGAATTGCTCCGGGCGCCGAGTCCAGAACCCGATCCCACGCACGAGCCGGCGCGCACGTGCCTCGGGGAGAAGTTCGACAACTGTCCGTTCACCGATTTTACTGAATCGTCGCAGCGCGCGACCTTCGCGGTTGCCGTGCAGCGCGCCGCGGTGGCGACTGCTCTCATCGTGCCGGTCGTCATCAACGGCAGAAACATTCCGCGACCAACGCTGCCGCGCGAATGTCCGAGCGATCCGACGCGCGTGGTGGCACAGGTAGCCCAGGCCACGATTGCGGACGTGGAGGCTGCGGTGCGGGAGGCGTATCAGGCCTGGCCGAACTGGCGCGACCGAGCGCTCGAAGAACGCGCTGCGCTGTTGAATCGGTTGGCCGAGCGGCTGGAGGCGGATCGGCATGAACTCGCTGCGGTGCAGGTTTTTGAAGTTGCCAAGCCGTGGCGCGAAGCCGATGCCGAGGTCGCCGAGGCGGTCGACTTCTGCCGCTACTATGCACGTCACGCGCTGACCGAACTCGCCCCGCGTGCGCAGGGAAGTCTGCCCGGCGAGCAAAACGAATTGCGCTACCAGGGCCGCGGACCGACTGCCGTCATCGCACCCTGGAACTTTCCGCTGGCGATTCTGTGCGGCATGGCCACTGCCGCGCTGGTCGCCGGAAATCCGGTGCTGCTCAAGCCGGCGGAACAAAGCAGCGCCATCGCCTACGCGCTGTTCAAACGAATGCAGGCGGCGGGATTTCCGCCGGGTGCCGTTCATTTTCTTCCGGGCGACGGCCCGACCGTCGGCGGCGCGCTGGTCGGGCATCCGTTGGTCGCCAACATTGCATTCACCGGGAGCAAAGCCGTTGGACTCGGCCTGCTCGAGCGCGCGGCGCGGGTGCAACCCGGCCAGCCGCAGTTGAAGCGCGTGGTTTGCGAAATGGGCGGAAAGAACGCGGTGGTGATCGACGACGATGCCGACTTGGACGAGGCGTTGATCGGCGTGCTGCGCAGCGCGTTCGGCTACGCTGGTCAGAAGTGCTCGGCGTGTTCGCGTGTCATCGTAGTCGGCTCGGCGTACGAACCGTTCGTCGCGCGGCTCATCGAAGCTACCCGGGCGTTGCAGCTGGCGCCCGCGCACGAGCCGCGCTGTCAGGTGCCGCCGGTGGTGGATGCCGAGGCCTGCGCGCGGCTGCGGTCCGTCATCGCCGAGCCGGGCCCGGGCGCGGAACCACTATTCGTCGCTCAGACGCCGGCCGAAGGTTACTTCGTACCGCCAGCGTTGTTCGCGGTCACCGACCCGCAGCATCGGCTGATGCAGGAGGAGTTCTTCGGGCCCATCGTCGCCTTGATGAAGGTCGATTCGTTCGACCGCGCACTGACCGTCGCCAACGCGGTGGAGTTCAAGCTCACCGGCGCGGTGTTCTCGCGGTCGCCCGCGCACCTCGAGCAGGCCCGCCGGGAGTTCCGGGTCGGCAATCTCTACTTGAATCGCGGCTGCACCGGAGCGCTGGTTCACCGCCAGCCGTTCGGAGGTTTCGGCCTGAGCGGTGGCGGCACCAAGGCCGGCGGCCCGGGCTACCTGTTGCACTTTGTCGATCCTCGCGTCATCACCGAGAACACCATGCGTCGCGGCATGACGCCAGAATTGGAAGTGTAAGCCACAATGACGAGGATTGAGGATCGCAATGGCGCAACCGCTTTGTGTTCCTGCGCCGTTTCGATCCTCGATCCTCAATCCTCGAAAAGGAACTGTGAGCATTCCATGAAAAAACAGGCCGTTCGGAATACCTTCCTCGTCGCGGTCACGGTGGCCGGGCTCGTCACCGGACATCGCGCACTGCGCGCGCAGCAGACCGGTGAGGTGCAGGAGTTGCTCAACCTGCCGGTGCTTTCCAAGTACACAACGATGGACGAGGTGCAGAAGCACCTCGAGACCAAAGTGCCGAGCGTTCCGAAGTACGAGGACGCGCAGACCTGGCAGAACTATGCCGAGTCTCTGCGCCGCGTCGTGCTCGACAAAGTGGTTTTCCGGGGCGAAGCCGCCCACTGGCGCACGCTGCCGGGCAAAGTCGAGTGGCTCGATACGATCAAGGGGGGCGAAGGCTATCACCTCAAGAAGCTGCGCTACGAAGTCGTGCCGGGTATGTGGGTGCCGGCGGTGTTGTACGAGCCGGACCAGGTCACCGGCAAAGTGCCGGTGGTGCTCAATGTCAACGGTCACGATCCGAACGGCAAGGCCGCGGTCTACAAACAACTGCGCTGCATCAACTACGCCAAGCGCGGCATGGTGGCGCTGAACGTCGAGTGGTTCAACATGGGCCAGTTGCGCGGCCCCGGCTTCAGCCATTACAAGCTCAACCAACTCGACCTGCTCGGCACCAGCGGCATGGCGCCGTTTTATCTGAACCTGTCGCGCGGGCTCGACCTGCTGCTCAATCACCCGAACGCCGATCCCAAGCGGGTGATGGTGACGGGCTTGTCCGGCGGCGGCTGGCAGACGATCTTTTTCAGCGCGCTCGACACTCGGGTGACGCTGGCCAATCCCGTCGCCGGCTATTCGAGCTTCCTGACGCGCATCCGCCACCTCAAAGACCTGGGCGACTCCGAGCAGACGCCCAACGACCTCGCCAAGTACGCCGACTACACGCACCTTACCGCGCTGCTGGCCCCGCGCCACGCCTTGCTCACCTACAATGCCAAGGACGAGTGTTGCTTTGAGGCCGGCTATGCGCTGCCGCCGCTGATGGAGGCTGCCGAACCGGTCTACCGACTCTTTGCCAATCCCGGCCGTCTGCGTTCGCATGTCAATCACGAACCCGGCACGCACAATTACGAAGTGGACAATCGCCAGGCCAACTATCGCGCGGTGGGAGATTACTTCTTCCCGCGTGAGGCGCGGTTCAACGCCAGCGAGATTGCCTCGCAAGCAGAAGTGAAAACGGCGGCGGAGTTGAACGTGCCGCTGCCCGCCAACAACGAGGACTTTCAGTCGCTCGCGCTCAAGCTGGCGACGAACCTGCCGCGGCCGGTCGACGCGCACCACAAGAAGCTGCGCGAGCTGGTGCGGACCAAGGGCCTGCACGTGGAGGCCTCGCCCGCTGGTCCCGAGCGCGACCGCAACGGCGTCCACGTTGTGCCCTGGCGGTTGCGGCTGGAGCAGACGTTCACCGTGCCCGCCATCGAACTCGATCCCGGTTCGCCTCACGGCACCACGATTCTCATCGCCGACGGCGGGCGCACTGCCGTCGCCGCGCACGCCGAACAACTGCTCGCCGCCGGCCAACGCGTGCTGGCGGTGGACCCCTTCTACTTCGGGGAATCGCGCCTTGCCGAACGCGACTTCCTGTTCGCGTTGCTGCTGGCCTCCGTTGGCGACCGCCCGCTCGGTTTGCAAGCCAGCGAAGTCATGTCCATCGCCCGCTGGGCGCGCGCGCGCTGGGGCCGCGAACCCGTCACCGTGCGCGCGGTCGGCCCGCGCACCAGCACCATCGCGCTGGTCTCCGCCGCCCTCGAAGCCTCGGCCATCGGCAAGCTGGAACTCTACGGCTGCCTCGACAGTTTCCGTGAGGTCATCCAGCAAGGCCGCGGCGTCAACGAATGGCCCGAGATGTTCTGCTTCGGCCTCTTCGAGTCGTTCGACATCGGCGACCTCGCCAAGATGATCGCCCCGCGTCCGATTCGCTTCGTCAAGCCGACCGCGCTGGCGCAAGCCGCGCCGATTGCGGCTACACCAGAGGAGCGCGACGCGTGCGCGTGTCGGTGAAGCGTTGGTAGTAGCGCGTTTAGACCAACGCGCCCCGCCGCACCGTCACCCGAACCTGGGTGGCCTCGACCTCGAATTCCGGCGGCGGATTGCCGTTCCGTGCCAGTTCCTGGCGCGCGATGGGAATGCCCAGCCCGAACCGCTGCACGTAGCCCAGCACCTTCATCGCCTCGCCGAGATGGGGATTGCGGTAGTCGGTGAGGCCGGGACGGCCGAAGTTCTCGCGCGACACCTGCCCGAACGGTCCGCCGGGGCTGCTGATCTCGATGCGGTCCGCGAACCAATGAATGCGGATGGGAGCGTTCGTGCCCTCGTAATTGCGATGCAGCACGGCGTTGCGCGCAAGCTGCTGTAGCGCCGGTAGCGCGTATTCGGCGCGGCGCACTTCGAGCGGACCATTCGTGATGGCGGCAGCCACGGCGTTGTTCGCTTCCAGCACGTCATCCATGCGATTCAACTGGTCGGGCATCGCTCCGGCGATCTCTTTTTGATCTCGAATTGCGTCGGTGAGTTCGACGCCCTCGAACCGCACGAACTGAATGTACGCCCCCGGCAGCAGACGGCGCGTGTCCTTGCCGAGCACGAGCATCCCGAGCACGGTGGGCAGGTCGTCCGGCGTTAGAAACCGCAGCGCGCGCAGCTTTTCTTCGAGCGTGCGGTCGTTCAGCGCGAGCACTTCGGGATCCACGGCCGCCGGCAGGTAGGCGCGTTCGAACAGAACGAGATCGAGATCGGCGACGGAAGCCGACGGCAGCGGATGCAGATCGAACGGCAAGTCCTTCGCGTGACGCCGCTCGACCAGTCGTCGCTCGTCTTCGGCCGAGGCGGTAACGGTTCGCGGTCCGACCCGAACCCAGGTCCGGCCGCGCAACCGCACGGGTGGAGCCACCGCCGGCGCTACGACCACCACCGCCAACTCCGCTCCCGACCAACAGCGCTTCGAGACGGAAATAGACGGCAAGGGTTGAATCAATCCGTCATCCCGTAACTGGCTGAGTTTGAGCAGAAGATCATCGGTAATCGCGATTCCCGCTGCCGCTCCGTCATCCTGCACACCGACAAAGACGACGCCGGGTTGACCGTGCCCGGGCAAATCGTTCGCGAAAGCGCAAATCGCTTTGCGCACTTCGTCAAGGTCGGCCAACGAAGCCTTGCGCTCGACGCGGTCGGATTCGAGATCGGCAAGCAGAGGTTGAAGCTCTTCGTCAGTCATTGGAGGGTCGCAGTCACCGGACCGAGAGGATAACATGGCAAAGCAGAAGGCGCGACCGCGACCGTTAGCGCCGTGAGCCACGAACGGTTATCCTCACCGCCATGATTACGCACGAAGCCATCGCCGCCTATGCCGCGGAAGTGGCGCGGCAGTTCAAGCCGGAGAAGATCATTCTTTTCGGCTCCTATGCCGACGGAACTGCGACTGAAGACTCCGACGTGGACTTGCTGGTCATCATGCGTTGTCGGATGCGCCCGCCGCGAAAGGCAACCCAGATTTACATGAAGGCCCGCCCACCGTTTCCGATGGACATGATGGTGCGCACGCCGAAGCGAATCGCGGAACGGCTGGCGGTCGGCGACTGCTTCATGCAAGAAATCGTCAACAAGGGCCAGGTCTTGTATGAACGCCGCGACAGCTGAGTGGGTCGCGAAGGCGGAAGAGTACAAATGCAAGGCGTGAATGAACGCCCGCGAGGAGTTACAGCCGTTCCGGTGTCGAATACCTCAATCACATGCGACGCTGTTTCCTTACAACGCTGGCAGTTCCTGTGCTGCTCCTCGTCACCGGCGCTTTCGCGCGTCCGACCGAGTATGCGTGGCGTCCGTTCCAGCCCGTCACGCGTCCCGCGACTCCGGTAGTTCGTCGATTCGCAGTTCGCAATGCCATTGATGCCGTCGTTTTCGCGCGCGGCCAGACGCCGGCGCCGCCGGCCTCCAAACACGTTCTGCTGCGGCGCGTGTACCTCGACCTCATCGGCCTGCCGCCGACGCCCGCTGCGTTGCGCGCGTTGCTGAGCGACGAGTCCCCCGACGCGTACGAGCGAGTCGTCGACCGGTTGCTCGCATCGCCTCAGTACGGCGAGCGGTGGGCGCGGCACTGGATGGACGTGTGGCGCTATAGCGACTGGGACGGCTACGGCACGGAGGTGCGCAACAGCCAGCCGCACCTCTGGCGCTGGCGCGATTGGATCGTGTCGTCGCTCAACGCCGACCAGGGCTACGGCCGCATGGTGCAGGAGATGCTGGCCGGCGACGAACTCGCCCCCGATGACCCGACGGTGCTTCCGGCGACGGGCTACCTCGCTCGCAACTGGTATCGGTTCAACCGCGAGATCACGCTCAACAACCTGGTCGAGCACACGGCCAAGGCGTTTCTCGGCGCGACGGTGAACTGCGCGCGCTGCCACGACCACATGTTCGACAAGATTTCGATGGCCGAATACTACGCCTTCCGCGCGATCTTCGCCACGCACGACGTGCGGCTCGACCGCGTGCCCGGCCAGCCCGACGCCAAGCTCGACGGCATCGCGCGAGTGTTCGACGGCAAGCCGAGCGAGGCGACGTTCATGTTTGTGCGCGGCGACGAGCGCTATCCCGACAAGACAAAGTCGTTCGCGCCCGGGGTGCCCGCGCTGCTCGGCGGGGCAGCGCTCCAGGTTGAACCGGTGACGTTGCCACTCACCGCGCACACGCCGGACCGCCGCGCCTTCGTCATTCGTGAAGTGACCACGGCCAGCGAACAGGCCGTGGCGGCGTCGCTCGCGGAGTTGGCGAACTGCACCACAAATGAAGCGCGCGCGCTCGCCACGCTCAAACTTGCCACGGCGGAAGCGAAGCACGCGGCGTTGCTGGCGGTGCTAACAGCGGAGCAGGCGGAGGGAAATGCGAAGGTGGCAGCCGAAGCCGCGTCGCTCCAGCACAAGGCCAATCACCTCGCCGCCCAACTCCAGGTGATGCAGACAAAACGAGCGCTGGCCGCGGAGAAGTCGCCGACGGACGCAACGAAGAAGAAAGTCGCCGACGCCGAACGCGCACTGACCGAAGCCGAGCAGCAACTTGCTGCGCCGCCGAACTCAAAGTACCAACCACGGGTGACGACGAACTATCCGAAGACTTCCAGCGGCCGACGCCTGGCGCTGGCGCGTTGGATCACCGACGCGTCGAATCCTCTCACGGCGCGCGTGGCCGTCAATCACATTTGGCTGCGGCATTTCGGCGCCGCGCTGGTGCCGAGCGTGTTCGACTTCGGCAAGAACGGGCGCCCGCCCGAGCAGCCCGAGTTGCTCGACTGGCTCGCCGCAGAGTTCATGGACAGCGGTTGGAGCATGAAGCATTTGCACCGGCTGATCGTGACGAGTGAACTGTACCGGCAAGCCTCGACTGCGGACTCGCTTCGCCCGGCCGCGCTCCGCTTCCACGCGCGGCGCGTCGAAGCCGAGACCGTCCGCGATTGCGTGCTTCACGCGGCGGGCGAGCTGGACCAGCGCATGGGTGGCCCCGAACTCGATCAACACCAGGCGGAGAAGTCGAAGCGGCGCAGTCTGTATTATCGTCATTCGATGGAGAAGACTGCCGACTTTCTGACCGCGTTCGACCAGGCCAACGTGAACGAGTGCTACGAGCGAGCGGAGAGCATCATGCCGCAGCAGGCGCTGGCACTGGCGAACAGTGCGCTGGCGCTCGGGGCGTCGCGCGCGCTGGCCGCGCAGTTGACCCGCGCCGGCGGCGACTTCCTCGAACTGGCCTTCGATCAGGTGTTGGGACGCCCGCCGTCAGTCGCCGAGCGCGCGGAGTGCGAACGCTTCCTCGCCGACCAGGCGACGCGCCTCGGCGATCCGAAATTGCTAACCGCCTTCACCACAGGCGCGCGGCCGGCGGTCGCGCCCTCCAACGACGCCGTTCAGCGCGCGCGTGAGAATCTTGTGCATGTGCTGATGAACCATCATGAGTTCGTGACGCTGAGGTGAGAGCATGAACCACCCCCCGCATATTTGCCCCGGCCCCTCACGGCGGTCGTTCCTCGCCGACATGGGCATGGGTTGCACCGGCCTCGCGCTCGGCGCGCTGCTGGCGAAGGACGGCGTCGCCGCCGACGCCGTGGCCACCGGTCTCCCGCACTTCGCGCCCAAGGCGAAGTCGGTGATCTGGCTGTTCATGGTGGGCGGCGCCAGTCAGGTCGAGAGCTTCGACCCCAAGCCCGCGCTCAACCAGCACGCGGGCAAGACCATCGCCGAGTCGCCCTTCAAGTCCACGCTTGAATCGCCGTTCCTCAAAGAGAACCTGCGCGAAGTCATCGACGGTTTGCACAAGGTGCATCCGAAGATTTACGAAATGCAGGTCGGCTATCGCAAGTGGGGCCGCAGCGGGCTGGAGATTTCCGACTGGTGGCCGCACGTCGCCGCCTGCGCCGACGACCTCGCGCTGGTGCGCTCGATGTGGACCACCGACAACAACCACGGTGCGCAGCTCCAGTTCCACACTGGCCGTCATGCGTTGGAGGGCGGCTTTCCCACCGTCGGCTCCTGGGTGCATTACGGGCTCGGCGCATTGAATGAGAACCTTCCGCAGTTCGTCGTGCTGGGGACCCCGATTGCCGATTGCTGCGGGGGGATAATGGCGCACGGCGCCAGCTACCTCGGCCCCGAGCACAACGGTGTGCGGCTCAACGTGGACCCGAAGAATCCGCTGCCGTTCGCCTCACCGGGGACCGACAAGTTCGTCGAAGAACAAAAAGCCGAGTTCGATCTGCTCGGCCGGCTCAACCGGCTCGCCGGCATCGAGTATCCCAACGACCCGAAGCTGCGCGCGCGCATCAAGTCGTACGAACTGGCGTATCGCATGCAAACGGCAGTGCCGCAGTTAATGCAACTCGACACCGAACCAGAATCGATTCGCAACCTTTATGGCCTCGACCGCGCCGTGACCCGACCGTTCGGCCAGCAGTGTCTGGTAGCGCGGCGGCTGGTCGAGCAGGGCGTGCGCTTCGTGCAACTTTTCCACGGCAGCAACGGCGGCGCCGGCGCGTGGGACGCGCACTCGTCGCTGAAGCAGGGCCACAGCGCGTTGTGCGCGCAAGTGGATCAGCCGATCGGCGGACTGCTGCGCGACTTGAAACAGCGCGGACTGCTCGACGAGACGCTGGTGGTCTGGGCTACCGAGTTCGGCCGCACGCCCGGTGCGCAGGGCAGCGACGGCCGCGACCATCACCCGTATGGCTTCTCGGTGTGGCTGGCCGGCGGAGGCATCAAGGGCGGCATGGCCCACGGCGCCACCGACGAACTCGGCTTCCACGCGGTCGAAAACCGCCACTACGTCACCGATCTGCACGCCACCGTGCTGCGCCAACTCGGCCTCGACTCGCACAAAATGATCATCCCCGGCCAAA
>Ga0247727_10015808_pt1 | contig 12301 bp, 10 predicted proteins | sample WisWelCaveWW1625_FD_202498 | JGI IMG/M metagenome (GOLD analysis project Ga0247727, IMG submission 202498) | Biofilm microbial communities from Wishing Well Cave, Virginia, United States - WW16-25 | ecosystem: Environmental > Aquatic > Deep subsurface > Groundwater > Cave microbial mat | place... | reverse complement strand
CTCCTCCGGCTCGTCCTGCTTCGCCAGCTTCACCCAGGCGGCGGCCAGCGCGCGCCCCAGGGCCACGGGCTCGCCGTCCTTCAGCAAGGCCCCCAGCGCCTCGGAGCGGGCCCCGTCCTGCCGCGACGCCTGCGCGGCCGACTTCAGCTCCACGAGCGCCTCGCGGAACGGCACCGGCACGTATCGATCGGCCAGCGACGATCCGGCGAGCACGCTCTTCTCCAGCTCTCGCATCACCGCCGCCGCGCGCGGCCCCTTGCCTTGCGAGGCGCGCTGCACGAGTCCCCGGCGCGCCTGCTCGTCGGGGCGCACGTGCGCGAGCAGCTCGCCCAGCTCGGCCATGTCCTCGCCCGACTCGAGCGCCGCGGCCAGCATCTCCGCCACCGCGCCGTCGGGGAGGAGCGAGCCGAGCTGCGGCACCGCCTCGCCGCCGGCGTGCCCCGGCGAACGCGAGCGCAAGAGCCGCTGCATCACCTTGAGGCGCACCTCGGGCGCGAGCTTCTGCAGCGCCTGGCCGAGCTGCTCGACGGCCGCGCGCGCCTCCTTCGGATCGGAGGCCGCCTTCCCCTCCATCACCTCGTCGAAGGCGCCCGAGGCGAGCCGCGCCAGATCGTCCGGGCCCATCCGGCCGGGCCCATCTGCCGCCGGCCCCGCGGCCGTCCCCCGCTGGCCGCGCAAGAGCCCCGAGCCGGCGACCCCGCCGCCCGAACCGGGACCACGGCCGCCGCCGCGCACCAGCTCGCCCAGGTACGCGCCCAGCTCGACCGCGCCCGCCCCCGGCCCGAGCTGGACCCCCAACGCCTCGCCGCCCTTCTTCCCGCTCTCGAGCTGGAGCGCGCGCTTCACCGCCGCCAGGGCCACCGGATCGTCGCCGGCCAGCTCGTCGAGCCGCGTCGCCTCGCCGCGGTGGAGCGCGAGCAGGTCGACCTCGACGGCCTTGAGGTGCCGGACGCCCGACCGGTCGAGCTGCGCGCCCACGCCGCCGCGGGTGCGCACCTCGTCGGGAGAGGGGGCCACCGCCGAGACCAGCGCGGCCAGCTCGTCGGCCGTCGCCCCCTGCTCGAACCTTAGCGCGGCCACGCTGCGCTGGTAGAGGAGCGAGGCCAGCGATGAGGCCGCCTCGCGCACCGAGGGGTGCTCGAAGGGGCCGTCGAAGGCGAAGAGCGTCGCGCCCACCGAACCGAGCGTGAACGGCCCCCTCTCCAGCGCCGACTTCACCGCGCCGTGCGCCTCGCCCAAGAGCTGCACGACGATGGCGTGGGTCGGCTCGTAGAAGCGCAGCGCCTTCACCGCGCGCCCGAGCTGCGCGACCACGGGGATCAGCTCGCGCGCGGCGCTCACGCGGCCCTCCACACCGGCCCGGCCTGCTCGCGGAGCAGCCGGGTGAAGAGGCCCGCCGGGTCGCACAGCTCGACCACCTCGGTGGGCTCGTCGAATCCCTTGAAGCGCACCGCGCCCGCGCGCCGGAAGACGAGCTGCAGGGACCCGTCCTCGGCCGAGAGGGCCAGCACCAGATCGAGGCGCGCCTCGGGACCAAAAGAAAGCTGCGCGCGGAGCGCCGGGGGCAGCCGCTCCAGCTCGACCCGCCAGTCGACGAACCGGACCCGGTCGGCCCAGGCGGCGCGCAGCGCATCGAGCGCGCCGGCGCTCAGCGCCGTGCCCTCGTTGTACAGCTCCGGTGACGCCTCCAGCGCGGCCGAGGCGCGCGACGCGAGCAACTCGCCCTGCAGCGACTTGAAGAGGCCGGCCAGGCCGCGCAGCGCCTCCTCCACTTGGTCGCGGGCCAGCGCCTCGGGGATGGCCGGCGGCAGCTTGAGCGACGCCGCGCCGCCGATGCTGACGGCGAACGCCAGCGGCAGCCCGCCGGCCGCGGCCTCCCAGCTCTCGCGCAGCGCCTTGACCGGACCGCTGCGCGCCGTGCCGCGGGCCGCCTCGTTGAGCCGCTCGGCGATGGCCATCGGCCACGCTCCGAGCTGGGGGTGCGCGATCTCCACCACCTCGGCCGGCGCGCCGTAGGTGATGAAGCTGCCCGCCTCCAGGCCGCCGCCGAAGAGCCTCTCTTGACGTCCGGCGATGCTGGCCGCCACCTCGCGCTCCTGCGCGCGCGCGGCCAGAAGGTCACGGCGCTGCCCCTTCGCCTCCAGCGCCCGGCACAGCTCGGCCAGCCGGGCCTGCTCGACGCGCGCTTCTTGCAGCGCCGACTGCTCGCCGCCGGCCATCACCTCGGGCGCCGCCTCGTCGAGGCGCTGCCGCACGCGGCCCAGGTGGCGGGCGATGGCCAGGCCCAGATCGACGATCGGGCCGATGGCGCCGCGGAAGGCCAGCGCGTCGCCCAGCGCGTTGGAGACGGCCAGCTTCTCCTCGTCGCCGTCCTGCAGCCGCGCCGCCTCGGCGAAGATCGGCTCGTAGAACTCGGTGCGCAGGAAGTGGACCATGCCGCGCTCCTTCACCTTCAAGGTGCGGCGGGTGAAGTCCTTCATGTCGACGAAGAGCTGCGCCTGCACCTCGGCGGCGGCGGCGCGCTGGATCGGTTCGGAGCCGGGGCCGAAGCGGTAGCGGCGGCCGCGCTGGTGATCGCGCGCGGCGGCGGCGGGCGGGGCGCGCTCCAGCGAGGCCTCGAGCGGCGCCACCAGCCGCACCACGCTGGCGTCGGCGGCCAGGAGCCAGGCGCCGCGGGCCGCGTCGGTGGCCAGCCGCCCCGGCGTCATCCCCGGGACCAGCGCGGGCGGCGCATCGCCGGGCCGCCGGCGGGCGCGGGCGTGGCCCAGGTCGCGCAGCAACGCCAGCGCCGCCTCGAAGGGCTTGCGAGGCGTCGCGCGGGAGAGCGCCTCGGCCAGCCGGTCGCGCTCGGCGTGGTCGCTGATGCTCTCGCGCAGCAGCGCCGGGTCGGCGAACGACGCGGAGAGGATCTGCGCCAGCCGCGCCGGCAGCGGCACGCACAGCCACGCCTCGGCCAGCGCGTCGCGGACCAGCTCGGCCGCCGCTTCGATCCAGAGCTTCTCCACCGCGGCGGGGTCGGAGAGCAGGTGGCCGGCGATGCGATCGATCGGATCGTCCGGGGGCCCCAGCTCCTTCTCCCGCAGCACGGTGCGCGCCGCCTGCAGCGCTGCCGGGACGGTCCGGTACGTGTTCAGCTCCGCCGAGGCGAAGGCCGCGTTGCGCGCCAGCCCGAGATGGCTCTGCAAGAGCGCCGCGCGCAGGCCGGTGCGCGCCGAGAGCGACTCCGCGTCGACGCTCGGGTGCTCGGCCGCCTTGGCCGTGGCCCGTTCCAGGAGCAGCGCGGCGCCGGCCTGGGCCGAGGAGCCCGCACGCGCGGCGGCCTCGGCCAGCTCGCGCCCGACGGCGAGGAGCCCGACCAGCGCCGTCTCCTCGCCCCCGGGGACCCGGCCGACCAGCGCGAACGCCTTGGCCATCGTCTCGGTGAGCAGCTCCTGCAGCTTGAGCCCCCGCCGCGCCATCCACGAGGCCACGCGGCGCGGATCGAGCCGGCCGTCGAGGAGCGAAAGGTCGAGCCCGGGGATGCCGGCCGGATCGTCGACCGCCGCCGGCGCCTCCGCGCCGTCCTTGCGCGAGAGCGAGGCGGCCAGGTCGCACAGCGCCTCGTCGGCGAGGTGGACCAGGCCGGGGTCGACCCAGACCGGGATGGCCGCGCCCTGCAACGACTCGCCCACCGCCAGCCGCAGCTTGTCGGCCGGCACGGCGAGGAAGCGCGCGAGCGAGAAGCCACCGGCGCGGCACAGTCCGAGCGCCGTGCGGTACACGTCGAGCCGCCAGGCGGTCCGTGCGCGCCCCCGCGTCTGCATGGAACGAAAGTGTGCCCGAGATTCTCCGGGCTGTGCAGTTTCCGACCCTGCCACTTCGGAGCAGGTTTCAGCCTTTCAGCCGCCGCAACAGCTCCGCCCCCACCTGCCCGGTGGTGCTCGCGCTGCGCCCGAGCGCTCCCGCCAGGTCCGGCGTCACCGCGCCGTCCCTCACCTGCGCCGCCACCGCGGCTTCCAGCGCGCGCGCCGCGGCGGCGTGCCCCAGGTGCTCGAGCATGAGCGCTCCCGTCAGCGCCATGGCCAGGGGATTCGCCTTGCCCTGCCCCGCGATGTCGGGGGCGCTGCCGTGGACCGGTTCGAAGAGCGAGACGCGGCCTGGATGGATGTTGCCGCTCGCCGCCAGCCCCAGGCCGCCGGTCAGCGCCGCCCCCAGGTCGGTGAGGATGTCGCCGAAGAGGTTGTTGGTGACGATCACCTGGTAGGCCTCGGGCCGCCGCACCAGGTCCATCGCCAGCGCGTCGACGTACATCGCGCCCGCCTGGACGCGCGGGTGGCGCCTGGACACCTCGGCGAAGGCGCGGCGCCACAGGCCGTGACCGTGGACCAGCACGTTGGCCTTGTCGGCCATGCAGAGGCGCTCATGCCCCTGCCGCTCGGCGAATGCGAAAGCCGCCTCGATGATCCGCTCGACGCCCTTGCGGGTGTTGATCTCCACCTCGGTGGCCAGCTCGTCGGCGGTGCCCTTCTTGAAGGTGCCGCCGGTGCCCGTGTAGAGGCCCTCGGTGTTCTCGCGCAATATGGTGAAGCGCAGCTCGTTCATCCCCTTGCCCTTCAGCGGCGAGAGCCGGTCGTCGAAGAGCAGGCAGGGGCGCAGGTTGACGTAGAGGTCCAGCTCGAAGCGCATCGCCAGCAGGATCCCCTTGGCGTGTTCGTTGCCGGGGACGCGCGGGTCGCCGACGGCGCCGAAGTAGATGGCCGCGTATTCGCGCCGCAGGCGGTCGATGAAGCCGGCGGGGAGGATGGTGCCGTCGCGCAGGTAGCGCTCGGCGCCGAAGTCGAACCAGTCGAATTGCAGCGGCAGCCCGAGCGCCTCGATCAGCTCGACGCCGACGCGCGCCACTTCCGGGCCGATTCCGTCGCCGGGGATGACCGCGATGCGCTGCATGGGCGCGCGAGACTATCAGGCCCGCCGCGGCGCGAGCAGGGCGCCGGCCCGCAGGGCTTCGATCATCCGCGCGCCCAGCCGGCACAGCGCCTCGAGGCGCGCCTCTCCGAGGGAGTCGAGCCCCTCGGCCGCCTCGATCTCCACGACACGGCCCAGCGCCGAAAGTTCGGCGCGGACCCGCCCTTGCAGCGCCGCGAAGCCGCGCAGGTAGCGGACGAACGCGCGCGCCTCGCCCTCGCCTTCCGGGTCGGGAATGGCCTCGCCATCGGCCAGCTCCGGAGGCAGTGCGCGGTTCAACACCACGGCTCCCGGCGCGAGGCCCAGCTCGCGCAGCGCCTCGGCCAGCCCGCGGACACCCGCCGCCGCATCGGGGCGCGGCGCGGCGACGAGGAGCAGCCCGGTCGTGCCGTCGCGAAGCCAGGTCCGGGCGCGCTCCAGGCGCGCAGTCATCGTCGCCGCCACCTCCTGGAGCAGGAGCGCGAACTCGCCGAGCCGCAAGAGCACGCCGGCGCCGCCGACGTCGGCGAGGCCGCCCAGCACCCGCCGCGCCGTGGCCCCATGGCGCTTGCGGCCCCAGGCGAAATGGCCCAGCCAGCGCAGGAGCCGGCCGCGGAGGAAGGCGAGAAGCTGATCGGGCCGGGCGACGAAGGAGAGCCCGTGCAGCCCGGGCGCGGTGTCGACCACCAGGTCGTCGAGCGCCGGATCGCGCTCCGCCCACTCGGCCACGCGGATGCCGGCGAAGGCGTCCGCGGCCGACGCCATCCGATCGGCGAGCGCGATGAAGAACGGGTTCTCGACGAGCGCGCGGCGCGCGGCCTCGTCCGGGCACTGCTCGGCCACCCAGCGGCGCAGGCTCTGCTCAGGACGGAGCAGCGCCACACCCAGCCCGGGAAAGCCCGCGACGGCGATCGGCTCCTCGGGGAGCTCGCCCGGCCCTGCAACGGGCGCCTCCGCGCCTGCGAGGACAGCCGCCGTCGTCTTCCGGCGACAGCCTCCCAGCCCCAGGGCGCCCTGCAGACGCCGAGCGGGATCGATGCCCAACAGGCCCACGCGCCGGCCTTCACGCGAGAGCGCGAGCGCCAGGGCAGCGGCCAGGGTCGTCTTGCCCACGCCGCCCTGTCCGAGGAGCACGTGGAGGCGCGCCGTCATCGTGGCAACCAGCCATCCAGGTCGCGCGCCATGCGCTCCACGATCCGCCGCGCTCCGTCCGCCTCGGGAGCGAGAAGCGCCTCGTCCATGGAGAGGACCCCGAGGCCTGGCGCCTCCGCGCCGGCGAGCGCATGGTGGAGATCGCGCTCCCGCGCCTTGCGCCCGAGCAACTCGACATGGACCCCGCGCAGTGCCGGCGACGACGCGGGCCGCGAGGCTTCCAGCCGCGCGAGCCAGGCCGGAGACTCCTCGCCGGAGACGAAGCGATCGACGCTGTGGTTCACGATCACGCCCAGCGGCGCCCGGCCCAGCGCGCGCTCGAGCCGCGGCAACAGCTCCAGCGTCTCCTCGATGGCCAGCTCCTCGGGCAGCGCCACCACCACGGCGCCCGTCCGCTCCGGGTCGGCCAGCATCCGCGCCAGGCGGGTCGACTCCAGCCGCAAGAGCCCGCCCAGGTCGAACGCGGCCAAGGTGGACGGCAGCTCGAAGAGGGCGGCGCCATGGCCGGTGGCGGGCGCGTCGATCACGATGCGGTCGTAGTGGATCCCCACCTCGTCGCGCGCCAGCTCGGCGAGCCAGAAGAGCCGGCCGCAGAAGAGCAGCTCGGCGATGCCCGGCGCCGCGTGGATCAGCCGCCGCACGTGGCGGCTGGCGATCACCCGGTCGTGCAAGAGCCGCATCCCCAGATGCCCGACGAAGTACTCGCGCAGCGTCTCGTCGAGCGAGTAGTTCATCGCCCACAGCCGCGGGACCAGCTCGATCGCCTGGTGGCCCGCGGGCGGCTTGCCGAACCAGGGCGCGATGGCCTCGGGGTGCGTCCACTCGACGACCAGCGCGTTATCGCCGCGCGCCGCGAAGCAGATGCCCAGGGCGGCCGCCACCGAGCTTCGCCCGGCGCCGCCCTTCCCGGCCACGAAGAGGATCCGGGGAGGCGCCAGGGTCAGCGGTACACCAGGACCGGCTTTGCGCTGAGGCGGATGAGCCGCTCGGCGACGCTGCCGATGAAGAAGCGCTGCACCGCGCCCAGGCCGCGATGGCCGACCACCACCAGGTCGGCGTCGATCTCGGCGGCGAGATCGGCCAGCCCGGCCGCGGGGGCCCCATCGCGGAGCGCCGTCTCCACCGCGACGCCGGGGCGCACGCAACGCGCGGCCAGCTCGCGCAACAGCCCCTTGCCGTAATCGCGCAGTTGCTGCGCGGCCGGGCCCATGGCCATCGGTTCTTCCACCACGGGGGGATGGACGAAGTAGGCGAGCACGAGCTGCCCGCCCGGCTGGAGCTGTCCGGCCGCGAACTCGGCCGCCGCCTTGGCCTCGGCCGAGCCATCCACGCCGACGAGGATCCGCTTCATGAGGGCCTCCGCTGAGCGCCTGCGCGCTATCGCTCTCGAGGTGCGACCGCCGTGCCAGCGGCCGCGCGCAACGGTTGCGGTCCTCGGCCGTCGGCGGAGCCGCCGCAGCAGGCCGGCAGCTCGCCCCGCAGCGCCTCGAGCGCGCGCAGCGCCTTCTCGACGAAGCTGGCGGACGCCGGGATCACCACGCGCCGGCCGTGTCCCTCCCAGGCGCGCGCGGTGCGCTCGTCGATGCGCGCTGCCTCGGCCGCGGTCTCCAGCCGCGCCGGGTTGGAGCGATCGAAGAGGCCGGGCGGCGGCACGCACAGGTGGATGACGGTGGCGTACCGCTCGATCTGCTCGCGGCGAGAGCTGTGCACCTCGCGCCAGTAGTCGGGCTCCTCGAAGGGCCAGTAGGCGAGGCCGTCGACCGTGCCGCGATCGCAGAGGACCAGCGCCGGTTCTCCCTCGGCGGCCGCCGTCTCCAGCGAGAGCTGGACGTGGAAGATGGCCTGCTGCGCGAGGGCGCGGGCGCGCGCCGACTGCGGCCGCGGATAGCCGCCCCCATAGAGGATGGTGGCCGCCTCCTGCGAGATGTGGACGTGCTCGCAGAACGCACGGCGGGCCAGTTCCAGCACCGCCGACTTGCCGGCGCCGGGGCCCCCGGTCAGCGCCACCAGCCGCGGCTGGTGCCGCGCCTTGCACGTGCACGAGCTGCTCACGCCGCGGATCCGTGCAGCCCACGTGCCGACGTGGCCGACAGGCGGCGCGATCTGCAATCGGCGTGGACCGTGGCACCTCGCGTGCAGCCTCGGGGGATGGGAGGGAGCCGCGCCGTCGCGGGCGCAACGGTTGCGGTGTCGCCATGACGGGGGAGGTGGCCATGGGTCACGTCGGCAGTCTGCTGCACAACGACGAGTACCGGGCGCGGCCCGAGCCGGTGCTCTTGACGCTGGGTCCAGCCTCGTACCTCGAGATCGAGGGGAAGGGCGCGCCGCGCGGCCCCGGCGTGGAAGCGGCCGCGCGGCTGCTCCTGGCGCTGGGCAAACGGGTGCACGCGATGAAGAGCGCCGCGGGGGCCGACTTCGCGCCGCCGTTCCTCGAGGCGCGCTACTGGCCGCGCGCGGGGCGGGGCAGTCACCAGGGGCGCTGGCAGCTCCTGTTGCGCATGCCGGAGTCGGTGCGCCAGGGCGACGTGCGTGCCGCGCGGCTGGCCTTGCGGGGCGACCGCGCGCGTGCCGCCGACGTGCGCCTCGTCCGCTTCGTGGAGGGTGCGTGCCTGCAGGCACTGTTCTCGCGAGGCGCGCGCGATCCGCCGCAGGCGCTGATCGAAGCGGCGCGGGCGCGCATGCTAGATCCCGCCGGGCCGCGCCACGAGATCTACCTGGGCCGCGCGGCCGGCCTGGGAGCGGCGACGGAGCTGATCGTGCGGTTGCCGGTGACGGCGCCGGCCGGGCCCCTGCCGGGCCTGGGACCCCGGCGCGGCTGGAGGCGCATCCGCGGCCGCGGCCGGTCAGGCTCGTCGCGCCGCAGCGATCGCGCGCCCTGATGCACCGGGGAGCGCAGGGCTTGCGCCGGGCCCCGGGGCGTGCAGGCCTTTCGCGGCCAGGCCGGGACCATCGTAGTCTCCGAGGAGGTTCGCCATGGAGTTGCGCTGCATCGTGATGGGGGCCGCGGGCCGCGACTTCCACGACTTCCTCACCTTCTTCCGCCAGAGGCCCGAGCTGCGGGTGGTGGCGTTCACCGCGGCGCAGATCCCGTTCATCGATCGCCGCTCGTTCCCGTGCGAGCTGGCCGGGCCCGGGTACCGCGAGGACCTGCCCATCTTCCTCGAGGGGGAGCTGCCGAGGCTGGTGCGCGAGCTGGACGTCGACTTCGTCTTCCTCGCCTACAGCGACCTCTCGCACGAGGAGGTGATGCACAAGGCCAGCCTCGTGCAATCCACCGGCGCCGGCTTCGCGCTCCTGGGCCCCAGGCAGACGCAGCTCCAGAGCCGGCTGCCCGTGGTGTCCGTTACCGCGGTGCGCACCGGCGCGGGCAAGAGCCCGCTCACGCAGCACATCGCGCGCCACCTGGCGGCCCGGCGCACGCGCGTCGCGGTGCTGCGCCACCCGATGCCCTACGGAAACCTCAAACTCCAGGCCGTGCAGCGCTTCGCCAGCGAGGAGGAGATGGTCCGCGCCGAGTGCACCATCGAGGAGCGCGAGGAGTACGAGCCGTACGTCGAGGCGGGCCTGGCGGTGTTCGCGGGCGTCGACTACGCGCGCGTGCTCGCCGCCGCCGAGGCGGAGGCCGACGTCGTCCTCTGGGACGGCGGCAACAACGACTATCCGTTCCTGCGGCCCGATCTCTCCATCGTGGTGGCCGACGCGCTCCGCCCCGGGCACGAGGCCGCGTATTACCCGGGCGAGACCAACGTGCGCATGGCCGACGCGGTGGTGATCGGCAAGGTGTCGGGGGCCGCGCCCGGCGCGGTGGAGACGGTGCGGCGCAACGTCGCCTCCCTCGCTCCGCGCGCCGCGCTGATCGAAGCCGACCTGGTGGTGGCGATCGAGCCGCCCGGCGCCATCGAGGGGAAGCGCGTGCTGGTGGTCGAGGACGGCCCCACCGTCACCCACGGCGGCATGGCGTACGGCGCCGGCATGGTGGCCGCGCGCGCCGGCGGGGCGCGGGAGGTCCTCGACCCGCGGCCCTTCGCCGTCGGCACCATCGCCGCCGCGTACCGGAGCTACCCGCACCTGGGCGCGGTGCTGCCGGCGCTCGGCTACTCCGAGGCGCAGCGCCGCGAGCTGCTCCTGACCATCGCCAAGAGCGGGGCCGAGGTGCTGGTCGATGCCAGCCCGGCGCGGCTGGGCCGCTTCCTCGATCTCCCCATTCCCACGGCCCGCGTGCGCTATCGTTTCGCGCAGCGGACCGGACCGCGCATCGAGGACCTCGTCGATGCCGCCGTCGCCCGGGGAAAGCGCCCGTGACCTCGCGCGCAGAGGAGCTGATCAAGCAGGCCGAGCGCTTCGGCGCGCGCAACTACGCGCCCTTGCCGGTCGTGCTGGAGCGCGGCGAAGGCTGCTTCGTCTGGGACGTGGAGGGCCGCCGCTACCTCGACGGGCTCTCGGCCTATTCGGCGCTCAACCAGGGGCACCGCCATCCGCGCATCGTGGCCGCGCTGGTCGAGCAGGCCGGGCGGCTCACGCTCACTTCGCGGGCGTTCCACAACGACGCGCTCGGGCCGTTCTTGGCGCGGCTCTGCGCCGTCACCGGCTTCCCGCGCGCGCTGCCGATGAACACCGGCGTCGAGGCGGTGGAGACCGCGGTCAAGGCGATGCGGCGCTGGTCTTACGAGAAGCGCGGCGTGCCCGAGGGGCGGGGCGAGATCATCGTCGCCGAGGGGAACTTCCACGGCCGCACGCTGCTCGCCGTCAGCCTCTCCACCGATCCGTCCTCGTACACCGGGTACGGGCCGTACGCGCCGGCCATCGTCAAGGTGCCGTTCGGCGACGCGCTGGCCCTCGAGCGCGCGCTGGGGCCCAGGACCGCCGGGGTGCTGCTCGAGCCCATCCAGGGCGAGGCCGGCGTGATCGTGCCGCCCGACGGCTACCTGCCGCGCGTGCGCGAGCTGTGCACGGCGCGCCGCGTGCCGCTCTGCTTCGACGAGGTGCAGACCGGCCTGGGCCGCACCGGGATGATGTTCGCCTGGCAGCACTGGGACGCGAGGCCCGACCTGATCTGCCTGGGCAAGGCGCTCTCGGGCGGCCTGTTGCCGATCTCCGCCGTCGCCGGGGCCGACGAGATCCTCTCCGTGTTCACGCCCGGCACGCACGGCTCGACGTTCGGCGGCAGCCCGCTGGCCTGCGCGGTCGGGTGCGCCGCGCTCGACGTGATCGACGCCGAGCGGCTCCCCGAGAGGGCCGCGCGGCTGGGCGCCCTGGCGCTGGCGCGGCTGCGGCGGCTCTCGGCGGCGCCCAGGGTGCTGGAGGTGCGCGGCCGCGGCCTGATGCTGGCCGTGCAGTTCCGCGCCGCCGTCGCGCACGAGGTGGCCCTGGCCCTGGCGCGCGAGGCGGCGGTGCTGTGCAAGGACACGCGGGGCGACACCATCCGATTCATGCCGCCCCTGGTCACGCCCGAGGATGTGCTGCAGGACGCCCTCGATCGCATGTTGCCCGTCCTGGCCGGCTGATCGCCGCGCATCGGTCCATCGACCGATGCCACCTGTCGCAAAGAAGGCCGGGCGGCGGCATCGAAGCCATGGAGGCGGCGATGCGCACTTCCTGGCCCTGGAGCAGCTCTCTCTACGTCGAGTTCGGCGGAGGCCCCGAGCCGCGGCCCGTCCGCGCCCGCCGGGCGCCGCCGCGCCGGGGTCAGCGGGTGATCGTGCCCGCCACCTTGGAGACGCTGCAGCGACCCGAGGTCTTCGTCGTCTTCCGCCTGGGCGCGGAGCGCGTGGTGGTGGCGGCCGAGCACAGCCACGAGGCGGCCGAGGCGCTCCGGACGCGCCTGGGCCCCATGGCGGACGCCTACGGGGTCGCGGCGGTCCCGGTCGACCCCGTGGGCTGAGGCCTCAGGCTTTCACTCGCGCCCGCGGTTCACGGCTTCGGAACGCACAGGCCGGTGGCAAGCCGGTTCATGGTCGGCGGGCACGCTCCAGCTACGCAGGGCCCGGTCGGCGTGTTGCGGTGCTGGTACGGCGCGCAGGCCTGGGGCGGCTTGGGCGCGCAGAAACCGTTGCCGAGCCGATTCGTGTTCGCCGGGCACGCCCCCGCCACGCAAGGGCCGGTCATCGTGTTCCGGTGTTGGTTCGGCGGGCAGGTCGGCGGGGGCTTGGGCACGCAGAAACCGCTCGGGGTGCGGTTCGTGTTCGCCGGGCACGCTCCGGCCACGCAGGGGCCCGTCGGCGCGTTG
>Ga0247727_10015807_pt1 | contig 12301 bp, 7 predicted proteins | sample WisWelCaveWW1625_FD_202498 | JGI IMG/M metagenome (GOLD analysis project Ga0247727, IMG submission 202498) | Biofilm microbial communities from Wishing Well Cave, Virginia, United States - WW16-25 | ecosystem: Environmental > Aquatic > Deep subsurface > Groundwater > Cave microbial mat | place... | reverse complement strand
GAGATGCGGGCGGAGTACGACTTTTCAAAGGCTCGGCCGAACCGCTTCGCGAGGCATTTTCGTGGTCCAAAGCCGGGCGGTGTCCTGGTCTTGATAGAGCCCGACGTGGCACAGGTCTTCGACTCGAGCGAAAAGGTCAACCACTTCCTACGGGCCACGCTTGCTGCCGTCAAGAAGTAGGCCGCAAGGACCCCCCTGCAGAAAGACCAATGATGCCGATTCAGAGGCGCACAGAAATCCTCAAGGCGGCTAAGTCGGGCGAGGTCGGGAGAATCAGACGACTGCTGGCGGCAGACGCGGCGCTGATCGAGGCTCGCGACAGGGACGGCTCGAGGCCGCTGCATTGGGCCTGGAGGGGGCAGCGTGAAGCCGCGGCGTTCCTGTTGAAAGCCGGGGCGGACGTGAACGCTCAAAACAACAACGGGCATTGGGGGACGACACCGCTGCACGCGGCGGCTCATGCCAACGAAGCGGCTGTCGCGGCGTTGCTGATCGAGCACGGCGCGGACGTGAAGGCCCGCGATCGGAACGGCAGGACGCCCCTCGACCACACGACCTTTCACGAAGCCACGGCGGCCGCTAAATTGCTGCGGCGGGCTGAAGCCGGCCCACACTAGGGCGCGGGTTCGATCGCCACGGTGGCGGTGTTGCTGGTCAGGATCGTGCCGTCGGGCAGCAGGACGCGGAACAGGAGGGGAACCGCTTCGCCTTCGGGGGCTGAAGCGGGAATCTTGACGGCTACCTCGTAGACGCCGACCAGCCCGGCGGCGAGGACCGCGTACTGCAGCTCGGCGGGGCTGTCGCCGACGAGCACTTCCAGGAAGACCGGCGGGGCCAATGGGTCGCCGCTATACAGAGTAGTGACGACCGCGCTCAGGCCGGTGGCGAAGATCACGACCGTGTCGCCGGGTTGGGCGGGCTCGCTGGGTAGAACCGGATTCCGCGGCATGGCGAAGTTCTGCGTGCCGGCCAGAAAAACCGCGCCCTGGCCTTGTCCGGAGCCGTCCAGGGTGAAGATTCCGGGGGCGGCCAGTTGCATCCAGGCCGTCGCCGGGGCGGAAGCTTCCGTGGTGTTCTCGACGACGACGGTCAGCTCGGTTCCGGGCGGCAAGTCCGGGCACTGGAAGTTGATCCGGGTCATGGAGGCGAACAGGATCGGCGCGTACTCGCCGTTGATGGCGACGCGCATGCCGTTCAGGGTGGTGGGGTAGGGAAACTCGGCGGCGGCTTGGGGCGGGCCTTCGCCGAGGCTGGTTCCGAGAATGCTGGCGATGGCGCCGGGGCTGCAGGCGAGTTCGGGCGTCTGGCTGGCGAGATTGGCGAGCGCGGCGATGATGGGGGTGCGGGGAACCACGCGCACCAGCACGTCCTGGCTGGCGGTCAGCGCGGCGGAGTTGGTGGCGGCGAACTGCACGGTGTGGTCGCCGAGCTGGTAGTCGGCGGGAACCCAGCGGAACTCGCCCAAGGCCGGGTCGAAGGTGGATCCGGGCGGCAGGTTGGCGGCGGAGAGGGTGACGGGCAGTTCGTCGGGGTCGGTGGCTGAGACGGTGAAGACCAGCTCTCGTTCGGCGGCCGCGACTTGCATCCTCTGGGGGATTAGTTTCGGCGCGGCGGAAGCCTGCAGGACCAACCGTCCCTCTTTCGATCGGCCGCCCAGGCGCGCCTGTATGGTGACGAGTTGCTGGGACGGCACGGCGTTGGTGTGGACGTTAAAGTTCAGGCTCCATTTGCCGGGGCGGAAGGTAAGCGAACTTGGCACGCGAACCGCGGCGCTGGTGGTGGATAGCTCCACGGTTGTCGGAACCGGCGGATCCACGTTGAGCGTCACCGTGCACTTGGTTGTGGCCCCCGATGGAATGGTGTCCGGAAGGCAGAAGAACGAATCCGGGATCAGGGGCTCGAGAGTCAGACCGGTGTTTAGCGAAACTCCGCCGAGGGAAGCGACGATCGAGGCGATCCCCTCGATTTGAATGATCCCGCTGGTAGCAATGAAGGTTGCGGAGGCTGTTCCGGCCTGCACCGTGACCGACGGTGGGACGGTCACCAGCGGGTCGAGAGAAGACAGACCCACGATAACCCCGGTGGCTGGCGCAACCGGGAAGATCCCGACGACGCAAGTACTTTGCCCGCCGCCGATCAGGCGGGAGGGGCTGCAACTGAGCGAGGTGAGCGTGACGCTGGACAGCAGCGATATGGCGAAGGTCCGGCTGGAGCCGGCCACCGCGGCGGTCAGGGTGGCCAGGCCGGGCGCCGAACCGCTGGTGGTGCTGACCGGAAAACCTGCGGTGGAGGCGCCGGCGGCGACGGTCACGCTGGCGGGAACGTTGAGCGCCGCGCCGCTTACGATGAAGGTTACGGTCGAGCCTCCCGCGGGCGCCGGCGCGTTCAGTTGAACCGCGCAACTGAGCGTGCCGGGAATAGTCAGAGTCGAGGCCGAGCAGGTGAACGACTGCAACCCCGGCGGATTGACGGTGACGGTAGTCGTCACCGACTTGCCGTTTGCGGCGGCCGTCAGAGTGACCGTTTGAGGCGTGGTCACGGTGGTCGTGGCGGCGGTAAAGCCGGTCGATCGAGTTCCCGCCGGGACGGTGACCGACGCGGGCGTCGCTACGGAGCTATGACTACTGGTCAGACTCACAGGCAAGCCGCCGGAGGGGGCGTCCGCGCCGAGGGTCACGGTGCAGGTGGCCGCGGTTCCGCCGGTGGGATTGGAGGGCGTGCAGGCGAGCGAGGTCAGGCCGGCGGTCCCGGTGAGCGTCAGGTTCACGGTGCGAGTGATTCCTCCGGCGCTGGCGGTGATGGTCACCGCGCCGTCGTTGGAGCTGGCGGTGGTGCCGACCGTAAGGCCCGCGCTGGTCGAACCGGCGGCCACGGTCACACTGGCCGGCACGAATACGGAAGCCCCGCTCGAGCTGATCGCTACGGCGGCGCCTCCGGCAGCGGCCGCGCCGCTCAACTGGACGGAGCAGCTCAGCGATCCGGGGATGGCCAGGCTGGCCGACGCGCACGTCAACGATTGCAGCGCCGGCGGGTTGACGGTAACGGTGGCGTTAACCGACCGGCCGCTGGCGGAGGCGGTGAGGGTTGCGGTCCGCGCCTCGGCCATCGGGGAGGTGCCGGCGGCGAACGTCGCCGACCGCGTTCCGGCGGGGACGGTAACCGAGGCCGGAACCGAAACGGCCGTATGACTACTGGTGAGACCGATAACTTGTCCGCCGGACGGGGCGTCCGCTCCGAGCGAGACGGTGCAGGAGGCGGCCGCGCCTCCGGTCACGCTCGACGGCGCGCAGGCCAGCGACGAGAGGCCGGCGGAGGCGGGCTGGAGCGTCAGAATCACGGTCCGCGTGGCGCCGCCGCTGCTGGCGCTGAGGGTTGTCGAACCGGGAACCGAACTTTCCGACGAACTGACGGTGAAGCTGGCGCTGGAGGCGCCGGCTGCAACCGTGACAGCGGCGGGCAGGGCCACGGCGACTCCGCTCGCGCTGAGCGCGACGGATGCGCCGCCAGCCGGGGCCGGACCGTTCAGTTGTGCGGTACAAGCGAGCGAGCCGGGAATCAGCAGGGTCGTTCCGCCACAGGTCAACGACTGCAACGCGGGCGGACTGACCGTCACGGTGGTGGTTGCGGACTGGCCGCTGGAGGTGGCCGAAAGGGTAACGGGCTGTGTCGCCGCCACGGCCGAGGTGGCGGCCGAGAATCCGGCCGAGGAGGCCGCGGCAGCGACCATGACCGTGGCCGGAACGGAGACCGCGGCGTGGCTGCTGGAGAGGCTGATACTCATGCCTCCGGAAGGCGCGCTGCCCGCCAGCGTGACCGTGCAGGCCATCGAGGCGCCGCCGGTAACCGTGGACGGCGCGCAGGCCAGCGACGAGAGAGCGACGGGGCCGGCCAGCAACGTCAGGCTGACGCTGCGCGAAACGCCGCCCGCGGTGGCGGTCACGGTCGCCGTGCCGGCTGCCGCGCCCTCGCCGGCGGCGACGGTGAAGCTGCCGCTGGTGGCGGCGGCTGCGACCGTTGCGGAAGCCGCGATCGCGACCGTCGCCCCGCTCGAGCCGAGCGCAACCAGGGTCCCGCCAGGCGGCGCCGGTCCGTTCAACTGGGCGGTGCAGCTGATCGAGCCGGGGATCGAGAGCGTCGTGCCGGAACAGCTCAGCGATTGCATCGCCGGCGGACTCACCGTCAAAGTAGTAGCGACCGACTGACCGCTGGCGGTGGCGGTCAACGTTACGGGCTGGGTGGCGCTCACTGGAGAAGTGGTCGCTGTAAAGGCAACCGAGCCGGCTTCAGCGGGCACGGTGACGGAAGGGGGAGGCACAACGGCCGAGTGGCTGCTCGTCAGACTCAGGAGCAGTCCTCCGTCCGGCGCGGCCGTCGAGAGAGTGATGGAGCAGGAGATGGCGGCGCCGCCGGTGAGGCTCGATGGCGTGCAGGCGATGGCGGACAGATAGTTCGTAGAAGTAGGCGGTTGCACCGTCAGGTTGGCGGTGCTGGTCGAGCCGCCGGCGCTGGCGAAGATCGTGGCGGCGCCGGGCGTGGAGCTTTCGGTGGCGCTGACGGTGAATCCGGCGCTGGTTGCGCCAGCCGCTGCCGTTACGCTTGCCGGGACGCTGAGAGCGACCCCGCTGAAGCCCAGGGTCACGAGCGCCCCGCCGGCGGCAGCAGGGCCGTTGAGCTGCGCCGTGCAACTGACCGAACCAGGGATAGACAGGGTCGTCGCCGAACAGCTCAACGACTGCAAGGCGGGAGGCACGACGGTAACCGTGGCAGCGGCGGACTGCGCGGCGACGGCGGCGGTGAGCGTCACTGTTTGCGTTACGGCAACGGCCGATGTAGCAGCCGAGAAAACTGTCGAGGCCGCCCCGGCCGCGACCGTCACGGATGCGGGCGCTGTTACTGCCGGGTTGCCGCTCGTGAGGGCGACGGCTTGGCCGCCGGCCGGCGCCGGTCCGTTCAGCGTGACGGTGCAAGAGACAGGCGTCCCGCCCGTGACGCTCGACGGCGAACAGGCCAGCGAAGACACGGCAACCGAAGAGGTTGACGCCTGCAAGGTGAACGTGGCTGACCGCGTTACGCCGCCGGCGCTCGCGGTGATCGTTGCCGTGCCGTTGGCTGGGATCGCGCCGGCGGTTGGGGCAAAGACCGCCCAAGTGACGCCAGCGGGCACCGTCACAGACGGCGGAACGCTGAGGATGGCGTCGCTGCTCGACAGCATTACGGCCATTCCACCCGTCGGGGCGGGAGCGGTCAACTCGACTTCGCATCGAGCAGAGCCTCCGCTGGATAAGGTCAGCGGCCCGCAATCAAGAACGTTTAGCGATACGCCCGCAGGCGGGTTCAGCGTCAGAGAGAAAGTACGGGACGAGCCGTTGAGGCTGGCCGTCAGGACCGCTGTCGTGGAGCTGGAGACCGCGGCTGCCGCAGCCGTAAACGCGGCGCTCGTCGAGCCGGCCGGCACGGTGACGGAAGACGGAACCGAGACCGCGGCGGCGCTGCTCGTCAGGGCCACCACGGCGCCTCCCGAAGGGGCTGCGGACGCCAACGTGACCGTACAAGCCGCCGAGCCTGGCGGGGTCAAGGTCGCAGGACTGCACGTCAGGCCGCTGAGCGTGGCGGCAACGCCGACTGGCTGAGCGATGGTGATGGAGCCGCCGGTCGCCGTAACCGAAACGGCGCTGCCGGTTGCCGACGCGGCGACCGGGCTCACGATCTGGATCAAGGTAGAGGTGCTGGAGGTTCCGGGCGAGAGCGTGACGGCTACGGCGGCGATCGTCCCGCTGCTGATAAGGAGGCCATTAATGCCGACCACAACGCAGGTATGGGCGCCGGCAGCGCCGCCGCACGAAACCGATTTTCCTGCGGCCGTGGCGGCGGCGCCCGGCGTCACTTGAATTCCCGAGATGTCCGCGGTTGAATAGGAGAGCGTGAACTGTACCCCGGCGGGTTCCTGGCCCGCCGCGGCCGACAAGGAAACGTTGAGCGAAACGCTGGCGCCCGGCGCGCCGGATCCGGACGACGTTGCCAGCGTGACTCCCTGCGCGCGCAGCGCGGGTGGAATCAGCGCTAGCCCTAGTACGAGGGTACAGAGCGCGAATCGACCACTGGCGGGGGGAGTCGATTTCATCCTAGGCCATATAGTACGTTCGGGGCAAAAAGAATCAATACGCCGCTAGGGGTTTCTTTCTAGCCAACAGCGGTCGTTTTCCGCAAGACAGCTGCGGGGAAAAGGCCCTAAAGGCCAGAGGTGAGTTTCCTTAGCTGCCGACGAGCCTTTAAGCCCGTTCGGGAAGACGGACGTTGCCTGCTATCAGTTACGGGTCATTCGCGGTAAGAACGGAGCGGGTGGGGTGAGGCGCCGTAGCGGTTCAAAACGCCTGTTCGGCGACCCGAACGGCGTTGGCCATCAGCGTGAAGGTAAGATTCTTGGCGGGCAAGGCGGGAAAGGAGGAGCCGTCAACAAGATACAGGTTCTCAAAATCACGGCTCTGGCAGTCGGGCGAACAGGTGAGCGGGGCAGGCTCGACGGTCATGGGAATGGTGCCGGCGTAATGCACGCTGGCGCCCATCGGCCGCAGGTGAACCATGTTGGATGGCGCCACGCAGCCGAGCTTCCAGAGAACCTTCTGAAAAGCCCGAATGGTCCGGCGTAGTCTGACGGGTTCGCCGGTCTCCGGATGGTAGTGGATGAGGAGGCGCGAAGTTCCGGTGTTGGGATCGGCCTCGAGAGCAAGATAGTTGTCCTGGCGCCGCTGGTCGGGTTGGTTGATATTGACAAGACCTAGCGCGGCGTGGAGGTTGCGAAAGAAGAAGACGCCGGCGCGAAGATCCAAAGGGATGTTCTGCACGATGGGGTGGATGAGCGCGGTTTTCAGCGTGGTGACCAGGCCGTGGACGTGACTGCCAGGATCGTCGCCGGCGATGCCGACGGCCAGCTGGTGGTATTGGTAGCTCTTGGGCTCATACGGACGGCCGAGAAGTTTGAGGTTGACGAACGGCATGAGGGCCTGGCGGTTGTCCATCAGCCCTCGGAGGTGCAGGAGCTGGCCACTATCCCGGTAGACGGATTCCAGGAAGATCTTCGAAGAGGACAGGGCGCCCGCGGCGAGCACCAGCCGGTCCACATCGAATTCCTGGGTGCGCCCGTTGCCGGCGGACAGGGCGACCAGGGTCCGGATCCGGCCGCCGGAGGTGTAGCGGAAATGGGTGGCGTACAGGTTGTCGAGGTACTGGAAGCCTGGGTAGCGGCGGCACTCGCGCAAGGTGAGCGACGGAGTGTAGAGCGAATCGGTGGGGCAGCCCCAGAGGCACCTCCCCAGATAGGTGCAGCGCTGGCGGTCCCCCAGGTCGCGGCTTAGCGCGGCGACGCGAGAGCGGCCGACGAAGCAGCGCAGCTTCTCGTTGAGGAAGGGGCGGTTTCTCTGATAGGCGGCGAGCAGCGACTGGGAATGGTGGTCGAGCTCGAGGGGTTCGAGCAACCCGGCGTGGACGGGAAAAAAGGGGGCCAGGTCGTCGGCAACGCCGGTGATGCCGATTCGTCTGGCAATCTCCTCGTAACAGGGTTGGAGCGCGCGATACGAGAACGGAAATCCTCGCAGGTCGTCGTCGTTGAACGGGTAGCAGCCGCCGGTCCAGGCCTCGGCCAATCCGCCGGCGGCGAACGAGGTCAAGGGAGCGAAGCCGTTGGCGCGGTAAGTGAAGTTTTGGTTGGGAGCAAAGACGTGGCTCTTGTTGGGCGGAAACCCGTAGTATTCCGAGCCGTGATGGGGGAGGATGAGGGCCTCGTAGCGAGGGCCGAGAAAATACTCGACGGGGTCCGGGAGGTTGGTTTTCAGGGCATTGAAATCGTCGGCGGGATTCACGGGCGACGGCCCGGTGCGGCCGACATCCAGCATCAGGACGGCATGTCCCTTCTGGAGAAGGGTCAGGGCGAAGTGCACACCGCTGGCCCCGGAACCAACAACGATGATCCGATCCATCGTCTAGGCCTGCTTGGCGGAAGGCCCGGGGGCGGGGGCCAGCACCAGGTGGATCGGAAGGAAGAGGAGCATCGAGACCAGCAGCGCGATAGCGGAAAGGCCGGCTTGCGCCAGCATGCGAAAAACGATGGCCGCCGTGCCGGCGGAGTCGGCGGCGTCCAGGTACTGAAAAGAGGGAGGCGAACACTCGAGCAGCGCCAGCAGCAGCACGAGCTTTTTGCGGACGGCGGAGCCCTTGTAGAAGCGGGCGGTGTAGCTGTCCACGAGCCGCGCGAGGATCGGGCCGGAAGCGGCCATCGACACCAAGAAGCAATCGAACCGATCTGCGGCCAGATCGGCCATCGCGGCAGAGGCCCGGTGATAGTCGGCGTACTTGGCGAGCACGTAGGCAGTGGGCTGCTGGCCGATCAGGTACCGCGTGAAAACACGGCACTCCCGGTCGAGCGGGCCGCCGCCGTGCGCTGTCTGACTCATAGGCAAGGGGTCAGGCGCAGCGCCTCGTCGAGGTCCCGCGCCGCTCGCGGCGCCGGGGGTAACGAATCGCCTTCCACGGTCCCGTTGCTGGTCAAGGAGGTCAGTTGCCCAGCTGTCACCGGCAGAAACGGCAACAGCTTCTCGATCCAGCCGATCAGAGGAATGACCACTCGGGCCGGCACGTGAAGCACGCGGGCCTGGCGCCCGCGGGCGCGCGCGATCCGCCGCAAGAACTCCTCGATGCTCAGGATCTCGGAGCCGCCGGCCTCCAGGGTCTGACCCTCAAAAGCGCCGGTCTCGAGCAGCGCGAGGATGGCGTCGGCGAGATCATCGACGTGGATCGGCTGGACCCTGGCCCGTCCATCACCCGGCAGCGGGAGCAGCGGAGCGGCGGCCAGCCGGGCCAGCCCCTCGAGCAGCGGCGATCCGGGGCCGATAATCATGGTCGGGCGGAGGATAATGCAGCGGAGACCGCTGGATCGAACGATCTGTTCGGCCTGCGATTTCGACTGTGCGTAATAGTAGCGCGACTGGTCGGAGAACTTCGCCGCGATCGTGGAAACGTGCAGGAAGCGGCCGATGCCGCTGCGCCGGCATTGTTCGACCAGGGCGCGGGTTCCGTCGCGATTGACGCGGAAGTAATCTTCCGGCCTGGCCTTGCCGGTAACGGCCGCGAGGTGGAGAACCGTGTCGCAGGAGGACAGAGCCGCGGCATAGGCGGGGGTGTCGAGCAAGTCACCGCGAACGAATTCCAGATCGGCTCGAGAAGCGCACTCCGGACGGCGACGGACCAGGCAAACGATCTTCCGAAACCGGCCCGGGGGAATCCTCTCGAGGAAGCGGCGGCCCAGGTAGCCGCCTGCTCCGGTGACGAACAGCGTGCTCACGGGTCTAACGCGGGCGTCCGGTAACGTAGCCGGCCAGTTCCCCACAGGACCAGCTTACCGCCAGCAGGACCAGAAGCGGGAAGGCCGTCAGGAAGCGGCCGACGCAGCGGCCCTTGCGAATGACATTGGCGGCCATCCGCAGAAGCAACAAGGCGGGAAGAGCGGGAGAGAAGAGGGTGTAGAGGAGCCGCCTGGCGTTCCCGGCCAGCCTGGCGCGCGCCGCCCCGTAGGAGCGGCCCCAGATGAAGCGCTCGAGTAACGCCTCAGCGAGCCGCAACCCGCTGCGATGCTGGTAGACGATGATCTCCGGCGACAGCGCCAGCTTCTGCCCGCGAGCCGCGAGGGCGGCGTTGACGACCGGTTCGCAAAAGCTTTCCTGCCAAACCTGCTGCACGGATTCGAGCGCCGAGCGTTTGTAGGCAACGTTGACGTCGCTGGCGAAGGCCGTCTCACCGGCAGAAACCGGATTCTGGTAGCGGCCAAAGTCGCAGAAATAGACCGCCCAGTTGAGCGGGCGGTCAACTTCGTTTTCAATTGCTCCGCCCACCGCGGCGAAAGTTTGCCGATGCGCCTCCAGGAGGCGGGCGCACCACCTGGGATCGGGCCGGGCGTGATCCTCGGTGAGGGCCAGGATCTCGCCACGCGCCGCTTGAAGGCCACGGGCGCGAAGCTCGTCATGATGCTCGCGGCTGGCGACCGTCGGCCCGCGCAAGTTCACGGGCAAGAAACGAACTTCGGGAAACCGCCGCCGGAGATCCTCGATCCCCCTCAGGCCGCGGTGGTGGGGCACCAGGATCTCCAGGGGAGGAGGGTCAATCTGCTGGCGGAGGGCCTCCAGAGTGCGGGCCAAGTAAGCCGTGTCAGGGCGACCTGTGACCGTGTCGCTGGCAATCGCCACCACTACAGAAACAGACGGGGCTGTTGTTTCAACGCTCATTTCGGCTCCGCGCTGTCTCCTAGGGGCCGGATCTTGTGCGAACGGGCGACGCCGGCGGGGCCGCGCGCGCGGGAGCGACGAGCAGGGCGAGATCCACGGTGAAATCGGGAACGGTCAATGCGGACACGCCGGCCGGAACCTTGGCCTTCTGGAGGACGGCGCCGGATGCCGGGTCGATCCACTCGGCAACCAGGCCCGTTCGAGAATCGATGCCGACCCACTCCAGGCGGATCTTGGCGCCGCGGACCGGAGTGACGTGCTCCTCGAAATGGTGCAGGTAGGCCGCCGCGACCCGTCCGGACCGCAAGCCGTGGGCTCGGATTCCCATCGACGCCGAGATGGGGACCGCGACCATCTGAACTCCGGCGTCGAGGCGGGAAGCGAAGTCTTGCAGGACCCGGGTGTAGCCACGTTCCTCCGGGCCCAGATAGATGTTGGACGCCCCTCCGGGGGTGAGGCGGCCGCCGTGCATCCCGGCCTTCGACCAACTGGTGTTCCAGAAGATCAAGCCGATCTCCTGAAACAGGGCGGTCCAAGCGCGGATGCGCATGCGAAGCGCCGAGCCCGGATCCCAGTTCATGCCGGAGTTACCCTGCTCGCCGACCAGGACCGGCTTCCCCGCTTGTTTCCAGCGCTCGGCCCGTTCCTGCAAGCGCAAATCCGACTGTAGCTCGCTTTCCGATTCGTACCAGTGAGGCGCGTTGATATCGATCGCCGGCAGCAGCGGCTTCTCCCAACTGGTGCTGATGGGCTTGCGGTCGGGATCGACGGAGCGGACGTACTCGGCCATGAGCGTGGTCCACTCGTCGGAAGCCTTCCGCTCGTTGAGCAGCTCCCAGAAATCTGCGTAGACGCCCCAGCGTGCGATGCAGTAGTCGAGGAAGCGCTTCTCTTTGGCGATCGTAGACTTGTCTTGGGGGCTGTTGATGGCCTCCCCCATCCGACCGAAGGTCTTGCGGAGGCCCAGATCGAAGCCTCGCCGGAGCCTGGAACCCTCGGCAAAATCGCCGTGGTAGCCGAAGAAGCCGAACATGACGCGGAATCCGTGTTTGCGGGCGAGCGCGAGCAGGTCGTCGACGGCTTTGCCTTCGGCCGCGCGGTAACGGTCCAGGGAGTCGTAAAGATTGAGAGAACAGTTTCTTTGCGAGAAGCGGAACAGATTGAAACCGGCGCGGCCGTAAATGGCAAAGTACTCGTCGCGGGAGACGCTGCGTCCACCTTGTTCCCGGGTTCCGCCGTCAATCGCATCGCCGCTGGATTTTTCGCCGGCGGCGAAGACGCAACCTTGCAAGCCAAGGGGAAAATATGGGTCGCCGTTCGCAAACGTCCAGCGGTGCGGGTTATGCGGGTGACGCTGGAGGGGGCCCTCCGCGTCGTTGGGCAAACACTCGAAGGCGCCGCGGCCCTGGTGAGCAAAGCCCTCTGGGGCGTGGAAGGAAGAGGCGTAGGTCCAGCGACCCGGCTCGTCCGGACGGAAGCGGACTTTCCATTGATCGCCGCCATAGAAAAAACCGCTGATGCGGCGCTGGACGCCGCGCGGCGACGTGAAGACCGCGGTCAGAGACGCGTCAAAAAACTTGTTGTCGTAGGCGCCGTTGTGGCGGAGGGTGAGCTCCAGAACGTCGTAGCGGCGGATCGATTCGAGGCTGGGCGATGCCTCGGCAATGAGATCCGTCGGCGGCGGGCGGCGGGCGCAGGATGGAAGGCAGACCGCCGTCATCCACACCACCGCCAGGCCGAAGAAGAGCTTCTTGGGGGCCACGACGACTAGAATCCGACTTCTACGCGCTGGCCGATGCGGGGCACCGGCACTTCCAGCTTTCGCTCGGGACTCGCCGCGGGCGGTGTCGGGAGTCTATAGACGCGCAGGTCGCCGTTCCAGGTCGGCTGGGAGTTCACCAGGGAGATTTCGCGCTCGAGCAGCATAGCGGCGGGCGGCGCGGCGCGCAGCTGGTCCCAGGCGTAGGGCACTTTGGTGCGCTCGAGGATCACGTACTGGATTCCGTAGCGGGCAGCGAAATCAGAAAAGG
>Ga0247727_10015806_pt1 | contig 12302 bp, 10 predicted proteins | sample WisWelCaveWW1625_FD_202498 | JGI IMG/M metagenome (GOLD analysis project Ga0247727, IMG submission 202498) | Biofilm microbial communities from Wishing Well Cave, Virginia, United States - WW16-25 | ecosystem: Environmental > Aquatic > Deep subsurface > Groundwater > Cave microbial mat | place... | reverse complement strand
TGGCGCTACCGCCACGTCAAGATGGTCGAGCGGACGATCGGCGCCAAGCAGGGCACCGGTGGCTCGAGCGGCGTCGGCTACCTGAGCCAGACGCTGTCCAAGCCGTTCTTCCCGGATCTGTGGGCGATCCGCACGGAACTGTAGGGGTTCGCCCTTACTCCACTGTGACCGACTTGGCCAGGTTGCGCGGCTGGTCGACGTCCAGGCCGCGCAGTGCGGCGATGTGGTAGGCCAGCAGCTGCAGCGGGATCACGTTCGTCACCGGGCTGAGCAGCCAGGGGGTCGGCGGCACCCACAGCACCTTGTCGGCCAGGCCGGCGACCTGCTGGTCGCCGTCGTTAGCGACGACGATCACTGTCCCGCCGCGGGCGCGGGCCTGCTCGATCTGGCTGACCATCTTCTCGTACCAGCGATCAGCGGTAGCGATCAGCACCACCGGCATGGAGCGATCGATCAGGGCGATGGGTCCGTGCTTCATCTCGCCGGCCGGGTAACCCTCGGCGTGGATGTAGGAGATCTCCTTCAGCTTGAGTGCGCCCTCGTAGGCGGTCGGCATGTTGATGCCGCGGCCGAGGTACAGGCAGTGATCGGTGCGGAGCAGAGTGCGAGCGATCTCCTCGACCGTCGCGGAGCGGTCCAAGCAGGCGCCGACCAGCTCCGGCACCCGGCGCAGGTCTTCAACAAGCAGTCGGCGCCGTTTCTCGTCGAGGGCGCCGCGCAGCGAGGCGAGCAGGACCCCTAGCATATACAGATCGACCAGCGGGGCGGTGTAGGCCTTGGTGGAGGCCACGCCGATCTCCGGGCCGGTCTGCATCGGGATGAAGCCGTCGGCCATGCGCATCGCCTGCGAGCCGATCACGTTGACGATCGACCAGACGGTCGCGCCGCGGCGGCGGCCCTCCTCCATGGCAGCCAGGGTGTCGGCGGTCTCGCCGGACTGGCTGATCGCCAGGACAACGGTGTCGGCGTCGACGATCGGCTCGGCGTAGCGGAACTCCGAGCCGATGCTGACCTCGACCGGGATGCGGGCCAGGTGTTCGATCAGGATCTTGCCTACCATCCCGGCATAGGCGGCCGTGCCGCAGGCAGTGATGATGATGCGCTTCACTCGGCGGGCGAGGTCGTCCGTCAGGTTGAGCTGGGGGAAGTGGATCCGCCCGGCGTCGAAGTCCGCCCGGCCGCCGATTGTGTCGGTCAGCGAGCGGGTCTGCTCGTGGATCTCCTTGAGCATGAAGTGGCGGTATTCGCCCTTCTCGGCGGCGACCATGTCGTAGGGGATGTCGTGGATCTTGAGCGGCGCCGGCCGGCCGTCAAGGCTGGTGATCTCGGCGCCCAGGCGGGTGACGACGGCCATCTGGTGCGATTCGAGGAAAGCCATCCGCCTGGTATGTTCGAGGATGGCCGGGATGTCGGAGGCGATGAACGTCTCGCCTTCGCCGAAGCCGATCGACACCCCGCCTGAGTGGCCGATGCGGGCGGCGATGATCTTGTCCGGTTCGCTGCGGCGGAACGCCACCAGCGCGTGGGCGCCCTTGAGGTGCTTGAGCGCCTTGCGGGCAGCCTGCGGCAGATCGTCCTCGATCGAGAGGTAGCGATCGATCAGGTGGACGATCGTCTCTGTGTCGGTCTCTGACTTGAATTCGACTCCCTCAGCGCGCAGTTCATCGCGCAGTTCCAGGAAGTTTTCGACGATGCCGTTATGGACGATGACCACCTCGCCGGTCATGCCGAGGTGCGGGTGGGCGTTCGTCGCGTTCGGCTCGCCGTGGGTGGCCCAGCGGGTGTGGCCGATGCCCAGCTGACCGCTGAGCGGATCGCCGGCGACGAGGGCTTCCAGGCGGTCGAGCTTGCCGGCGTCGCGGCGGACCTGGATCCGGCCGTCCTGCAGGACGGCGATGCCGGACGAGTCGTAGCCGCGGTATTCCAAGCGGCGCAGACCGTTCAAAAGGATCGGCGTCGCGTCGCGCGGGCCGATGTAACCAACGATTCCACACATGGGGAACCTCCATAGGTTGATTGAATTAGGCCGCTGCCCGCGGTTCTGTCCGGCCGGTTGCCCGGGCGGCGTTGGAGGCGGGCTTTCAGTTTCTGGAGGGGAAACGGGCGGGTGCGGCGCACCCGGAGGGCTTCCGCTGATCCTTCGATTTTCCCGGCCGGCAGGGGATCGGCCTGCCGCTTGGTCCGGTTGGCTCCACCGCGTGGTGGAGAACCCTCGTCCTCGTCAACCGGGGCGGTGCTCCGGTCCTTGCGCTGTTTCCCGACGTGCTTTCAGTGGATAAGGCACCTCCGCGTGAAAGTGGGGGCGAGTATAACACCAAATAGGACCATAGGGACAACCGCTTCGTAAATAAAGCGGAAACTTCGGGTTTTCACTCATATCTTCGGGATTTCACCGGAAACTTCCGGTTTTCACTCATATCCACCAGATTTCGACTGAAATCTTGCGGATACCACTCATTTCTGCGAGATTTCACTCATATCCGCGAGATTTTTCGCGAAACCCGCCGGATTCCGGTCATATCTCGATCTTTTCAGTTATATCTTCGTCTTTTCACTGGAAACCCGAAGCCGCCACGAGCAAACTCAAATCCGTCACAAAAACCGCATTTCCCCTTCGCTCCAAGTCCTGATCCCTTACGAATCCCTCGCAAATTGGCTTGAACGCACGCCAGCCAACCCAAACCTGACCCCTGGCACCTGACCCCTGACACGGCCAATCGGCTTCGCCGATTGGCTCGCACCTCCCTCCGGTGGTATAATCCTTCCCATTCTTAACCCAGGCATATTCGCCCCTTAGGAGACCTCGTTGGCTTTTAACCCCCTCAATTGGATCCTGGGATTCTTCTCCCTGGATATCGGAATCGATCTGGGAACCGCCAACACCTTAGTTTTTGTCCGGGGCAAAGGGATCGTCATCAATGAACCGTCCTGGGTAGTGATCAACAAGCGCACCCGCCAACCCCTGGCGGTCGGCGCCCAGGCCAAGGAGATGGTCGGCCGCACGCCGATCGATATGGTGGCGGTCCGCCCCCTGCGGGACGGGGTGATCTCCGAGTTCGAGATTACCGAAGCCATGCTGCAATACTTCATCGGCAAGACCCACGAACAGAGCATCGTCCCGATCCCGCGCCCGCGGGTGGTGGTCGGGGTGCCTTCCGGGGTGACGGAGGTCGAAAAACGGGCGGTCTACGACGCGACCCTTTCGGCCGGCGCCCGGGAGGTCTACCTGATCACCGAACCGCGCGCTGCCGCCCTCGGCGCCGGCCTGCCGATCAACGAGGTGCGCGGCAGCATGATCGTCGATATCGGCGGAGGCACCTCGGAGGTGGCGATCATGGCGATGAGCGGCGACGTCGTCTCGCGCTCCTTGCGCGTCGCCGGCGACGAGATGGACGAGGACATCGTCCGCTACATCCGCAACAAATACAATCTTCTGATTGGCGAGCGCATGGGAGAGGAAATCAAGCTCAAGATAGGTTCGGCTTTCCCCCTGCGCCAGGAACAGACGACGCTGGCCCGCGGCCGCAACCTGGTCACCGGCCTGCCGGAGGCGATCGAGGTTTCGTCGGTAGAAATCCGGGAGGCCATCTCCGTCTCAGTCCAAACGATCCTCGACACGATCAAAGACTCGCTCGATGAAACGCCGCCCGAGATCCTGGCCGACTTGATGGAAGTGGGCATCTGCCTGGCAGGCGGCGGCGCCCTTCTGCAGGGTCTGGCCGATCGTCTGGCCGACGAAGTAAAGGTGCGGGTCTGGGTCGCTGAGGATCCGCTGACCTGCGTCGCCCGCGGAGCCGGACTGGTGCTCGAGAAGGGGCTGAGCGAGCTCGGCCACCTGCTCCTGTCGGTCGACGGCGCCCGGTGATCCCGGGCCGGCCTCGACCCGCTCCCACATGCGCCCCTTTCTGCGCCGTTCGATCCGCCCGATTATCCTGATCCTGGTCCTGTCAGGCGCTCTCCTGATCGGCGGCAGCTTCGACCCGTTTGTCGGCCGGGCGGCGGCCCCGCTGATCGCCCTCCAGACCTGGTTTGCATCCAGCTACAATTCCCTGGTCAATTTTTTCTCCACCCCCCGCGACGTGGCCGCCCTGCAGCAGCGCAACGCCGAGCTGGAGAACGAGGTCGCCAGACTCCAGTCCCAGGTGATCGCCCTGCGTGAGCAAAATGCCGAGATCCAGGTCCTCTCCGCCCTGGTCGAATTTGCCAGGCAGGACCCGGCCAGCGATTACGTCGCCGCAGCCGTCATCGGCAAGGATCCCAGCCCGTTCCTGCACTATATTTTCATCAACCGCGGCTCGGACGACGGCATCCTGCGCGGTATGCCGGTCGTCAATTCCCAGGGCCTGGTTGGGCGTGTAGCAGCGGTGACCGCCGGAGCGGCCCGGATTCAACTGATCACCGATCCGCAGATGGCGATCAACATCCGCCTGGAGACCTCCCAGGCGAGCGCCGTTCTCAAAGGCGGGATCACCGGCGAGCTTGGACTGGAGTTGATCCCCCAGGAGGCCGACGTCCAGACCGGCGAACTCGTCCTGACCTCGGGGCTGGGCGGCAGTTACCCGCCCAACATCCTGATCGGTCAGGTGACCGGGCTGCGCAGCCGTTCGTTCGACTTGTTTCAAACGGCCTCCGTTCAACCGGTCGTCGATTTTTCGCAGTTGGAGGTTGTTCTGATCATCCGCAATTTTCAGCCGATCGATATCACTCCGCTCCTGCCTTGAAAAATGGGATGGCGCACGGTCGTTGGCTCGAATGGAACAGTCTGTCTAAATGGTCTGGTTGATCGGAATCCCCACCATCCTCCTGGCCGCGATGCTGCAGACCGCTGTCGTCAGCCGGATCACGCTGCTCTCCGGCCAGGTCGACCTGCTCATGCTGGTCGTGCTTTGCTGGGTGGTTCAGGAGCGGGTCCGCTCCGTCTGGGAATGGCCCCTGGCCGCCGGCATTCTGCTGGGGTATATTTCAGAGCTTCCGGTGCTTCTGACCGTCGCGATGTATCTACTGGCTGCCGGCGCTGCCCGCCTGATCAAGAATTGGGTCTGGCAGGCGCCCGTCCTGCTGCTTTTCACCACGGTCTTCGTTTCGACCCTGCTCTTTCAATTGTTGAGTTTTCTCTACATCCAGCTGCGCGGCGCGGCGATCGACCCGCTGCAAGCTTTCAACCAGGTCACCCTGCCCAGCGTGCTTTTAAACCTTCTCCTGGCGCTCCCCGTCTACGCGGTCATCAGCGAGACCGCTCATTGGGTTATCCGCGCCCCCTTTGAGGAGTAATTCGCTCGCCCGATGAACATTCCCGGACCTGCCTCCCGCCAAAACCTCGAATCCTGGAGGATCCGCGCTTTCCTAATTCTGATCGGTCTGCTCCTGCTGACCTTTGTGATGCAGTTGTTCCGCCTCCAGGTGCTGCAGGGCGACGCCTACGCCGCCCAGGCGGAGGATAACCGCACCGATACGATCAACATCCCGACTTCGCGGGGCAATATTTACGATCGCAACGGGATCATCCTGGCCGGGAACCTGCCCTCCTACAACATCACCATCACCCCGGCCGACCTACCGGACGACGAGGGCGAGATCCAGGAAATATTCCACCAGCTCTCCGGCTTGACCGGCGTTCCGATCAATCTGGGCGTGGTCGACCAGGCCACGCCTTTCTCGCCGTGCATCTCCGAGCACGGCATCGTCCAGATCGTCGAGTTCGGCGTGACCGCCCAGCCATTCCGGCCGGTCGAGATCCAGTGCGATGTCAGCCTGGAGGTGGCGATGGTCGTCCAGGAACGGGCGGTCGATTGGCCGGGCGTCGGGATCGAAATCGAATCGATCCGCGAGTACCCGACCGGCAAGCTGACCGCCACCGTCGTCGGCTTCCTTGGACCGATCCCGGCAGCCTTCGAACAGGAGTACGTGGACCTGGGCTTTATCCCCCAGCGCGATAAAGTCGGTTACGCGGGAGTCGAATTGCAGTTCGACGATCTGCTGGCCGGACGGAACGGGCTGCGCACGGTCGAGGTGGACGTCGCCGGCCAGATCCTGCGCGATCTGCAAGCGCCGACCGCGCCGCAGCCGGGCTTGAACATCCACCTGACGATCGACACCCGCCTGCAGGAAGTCGCGACCGCCATCCTCGAACAGGAGTTGGCGTTTTGGAACACCTTCCTCAACCGCACCCTTTCCGAGAACGGGGTTGTGATCGCAATGAACCCGCGCACCGGGGAGATCCTGGCCCTGGTCTCGATCCCTTCCTACGAAAACAACCGCTTCGCCCGGATCATCCCGGGATATTACTACGAACAGCTCTTCGAGGATCCGCTGCGGCCGTTGTTCAACCATGCCATCTCGGCCGAACACCCGCCCGGCTCGGTCTTTAAACTGGCGACCGCTCTGGGGGCGCTGAACGAAGGGATCGTCACTCCCGAACAGATCATCCTGGCGCCGCCGGCCATCACGGTCGAAGAAAAATTCTTCGCCGCCGATTTCGGACGGACGCGCCTGTTCGTCGATTGGTACGATCCCGGATTCGGCCAGCTGGATTTCGTCCACGGGCTGGCGAACTCCAGCAACGTCTATTTTTACAAGCTGGGCGGCGGCTACCAGGACGAAGTGCCGGACGGCGGGTTGGGCATCTGCAGGCTGAAAGGCTATGCCGCGGCGCTCGGTTACGGGGCGATCTCGGGGATCGAGCTGCCCGGCGAGGAAGTCGGTCTGCTGCCCGACCCGCGCTGGAAGCGGATCAACCGCGGCGAAAACTGGTCGACCGGCGACACCTACAACGCCAGCGTCGGTCAGGGGTACGTCCTGGCCACCCCGCTGCAGGTGCTGCTGTCCGCAGCTACGATCGCGAATGACGGCCGCTTGATGCAGCCAACCATTATCCAGGAGATCGTCGACGAAGACGGCAACGTCGTTCAACCGTTCACCCCGCGCCCGATCCACGACTTGACCATCGACCCGGTGGTAACGGAATACGTTCAGTATGTGAGCGGCTCGGGTCAATGCCAGGAGACAGGGGTAAAAAAGACCGTCCAACCGTGGGTGATCGACTTTATCCAGACCGGGATGCGCCTGGCCGTCACCGAAGGGACGCTGGCGCGTGAGTTCGAGAATTTTCCGATCGCCGCCGCCGGAAAGACGGGCACGGCCGAGTATTGCGATAATTTTGCCCAGGCGAACAATTTGTGCATCCCCGAGAACCTGCCCAGCCACGCCTGGACTCTAGGATACGCCCCGTTCGACGATCCGGAGATCGTCGTCGTGGCCTTCGTTTACAACGGCAACGAGGGGGCAAGCGTTGCCGCGCCAATCGTGCGCCGCGTCCTGCAAGCCTATTTCGAAATCAAAGCCCTCGAGGGAGGAGGCTAAACGCCGGGAAAGAAGGCCGCAGCTTCGCTGCGGGTCGCACCTTCGTTGCGGACTTCTTTGTGAGCGGGGTCTAAGGCTGTGGCGCCCATTATTTAAGGAAAGGGCCGTTTGTTTCGTGCTATAATTAGACGCCATAAAATGGCCCCCCGTGTGGAGATCAAAGGCATCCGAGAAGGCTTGCTCGTCACCGTCGGTGAGGGGGAATGGGGTGAGATCGAGCGCTCGCTCATTGAACAAGTGCAACGCCGTTCTGCCTTTATCCAAGGGGCCCGCTTGACTTTGGACGTCGGCCAACACGAGCTCCATCCGACCGAAATGGGCGCACTGGTCGAGTCGCTGACCCGTTTCGGAGTTTCCGTGCACGCCGTGTTAAGCAAATCGCTCGTCACCGAGACCAGCGCTCAAGGCCTGGGGTTGGGGACGCGCATCTCTCAATCGGCCGCTAAAGCCCCGGTCCGCCTGGCGCCGGTTCCGGAACGTCAGGGCGAGAGCCTGTTCCTGCGCAAGACCCTGCGCTCGGGTGTGAAAATTGAGTTCGCCGGAGACGTCACAGTCATCGGGGAAGTCAATCCGGGCGCCGAGATCGTCGCCTCCGGGAGCGTCGTGATCTGGGGCAGGCTGCGCGGCGTGGTCCACGCCGGAGCCGAAGGCGACGGGGAAGCGGTGGTCTGCGCTCTGGGGATGACTCCGACCCAGCTGCGGATCGCTGGCCAGGTATCCATCCCGGCCGGTCGCAGCGGCAAGGTCCAGCCTGAAATTGCCAGACTCACCGGCGGCCAGGTAATCATTGAAACGTGGGAGGCGAAATAGGATCGTCTATGGGCGCAAAAGTCGTGACGATTACGTCCGGGAAAGGCGGCGTCGGCAAGACCACTGCCACCGCTAATCTGGCGGCGGCCTTGGCCGCCATGGAATTGAAGGTGGTCTGCATCGACGCTGATATCGGCCTGCGCAACCTCGATCTGATCCTCGGGCTGGAGAACCGGATCGTCTACGATCTGGTCGATGCCGTCGAAGGGCGGGCGCGCCTGCGCCAGGCCATGATCCGTGATAAGCGCTTCCCCAACCTGTATTTGATCCCCGCCGCCCAGACCCGGGATAAGACGGCCGTCTCGCCGAGCGACATGATCCGGCTGTGCGACGAGCTGCGCCCCGATCACGACTGGATCCTGATCGACTCGCCGGCCGGGATCGAGCGCGGCTTCCGCAACGCCGTCGCCCCGGCCGACCGGGTGTTGATCGTCACCAACCCGGAGGTCTCGGCCGTGCGCGACGCCGACCGGATCATCGGTCTGGTGGAAGCCGAGGAAAAAGGACCGGCGCAGCTGATCCTCAACCGTTTGAACCCGGAGATGGCCCGCCGCGGCGAGATGCTCTCGCCCAACGACGTGATCGAGCTGCTGGCGATCGAATTGATCGGTATTGTGCCGGAGGACGAACACATCGTCGTCGCCGGAAATCGCGGGGCGCCGATCGCCCTGGATGAAAAGAGCCGGGCCGGCCAGGCCTTCCGCAACATCGCCCGCCGTCTAAACGGGGAAAAGGTTCCGTTTATGGACCTGGAGCGGCGGGATGGCTTCATCGGCCGGCTCTCCAACATCCTGGGCCGGGGAGGATGAGCGATGGCCAACTTCATCGCCCGCCTGATCGGCCGCGACCGCAGCGCCAGCACCGCCAAGGAACGCCTGCAGCTGGTCTTGATCCACGACCGCACAAACCTGCCGCCGGGGGTGCTTGAGAATCTGCGTGACGAGATGATCCGGATGATCTCCCAGCACATCGAGATCGACGCCAGCGGGGTCGTGCTTCAGATGACCCAGGACGGCCACGAACAACGGTTGATCGCCGATATCCCTCTTAAAATCGACCGGAAACGCCGCCGCTAGAATCTAACATGCAGCGCGAGACCTGGCGCCATTTCGATTTCTGGCTGCTCGGGGCGGTCGGGGTGTTGGTCATCTTCGGTCTAGCGATGATCCGTTCGGCCATCGCCGGCAACGAAGAACTGCTCGAACTCTATCCAAGGCACATCTTGTTCGCCTCGGCCGGGGTAGTGGTCGTCCTGATCGCCGCCAGCGTCGATTACCACTTGTTCAACCCGGTCGGACGAGTCCTGTTCTTCCTGGTCGTCGCGCTGCTGGCAGTGGTCGATCTGGGCGGCGTCGTTCTTGGCGGCGCGCAGCGATCGATTGATACCGGATTGTTCTTCATCCAACCTTCCGAGCTGGCCAAGATTGCTCTTATCTTAATCCTGGCGGATTTTTTCTCGCGCAACCGGGACCGCCTGCACAACCTGGGCTGGGTAGCGCGCAGCCTGATCCCCACCACGACCCTGGTCGTTTTCGTCTTTCTGCAGCCAGACCTGAGCACGTCGATCGTTTTGCTGGCGATCTGGTTCTCGATGTTATGGGTCAGTGGGCTGAAGCTGCGCTACCTGGTTTTGTTTGTCGTCCTGGGCGTGACCCTGTTCGTGCTCGGATTCCCGTTCCTGGAGGAGTACCAACAGCTGCGGGTCATCAATTTCATTTTCCCCGACCCGGCCGCCCGCTTTGGCGACAATTACAACGTCGATCAGGCGTTGATCAGCATCGGATCAGGCGGGTGGTTCGGCCAGGGATACGGGCAAGGCACCCAGGTCCAATTCCGCTTTCTGAAAGTCCGCCACACCGATTTTATTTTTTCCGCTCTGTCACACGAATTCGGGTTTATCGGCGCCCTGGTGGTCCTGATCTTGCTGGGGTTTGTGATCTACCGCTGTCTGCGGGCGGCCCGGTTGGCACGCGACAATTTCGGCGCGCTCGTCTGTTACGGTGTGGCGACGTTCATCGTTTTCCACACGACCGCCAACGTGGCGATGAACCTCAACTTGATCCCGGTCACCGGTCTGCCGCTGCCGTTCATCAGCATGGGCGGCAGCGCGTTGCTTTCTACCCTGCTGGGGATCGGTTTGGTGGAGAGTGTGATCTTGCGCCACAGGCCGTTGGAATTTTAATCGTCAACTTTTCTGTCCTTTGCTCCAGCTATCGCGCAAGGTGATCGTGCGGTTGAAGACCGGCCGATCTGCAGCAGTTTCGGGATCAGCGGTGAAGTACCCCAGACGTTCAAATTGAACCGGTTCCCCTGGAAGCGACTCAGCGAGTGCCCGTTCAAGCCGGGCGTTTTCGCGGACGACCAGTGAATCGGGGTTGATGAAATCGGTGAACTGCGCCCCTTCATCCAGATCGAGGGGATTTTCCTTGACGAAAAGCCGGTCGTATAAGCGCGCCTCGCCCGGGACAGCCGAGCGGACGTCTACCCAGTGGACCGTCCCTTTAACCTTGCGCCCGTCGGCGGCGTACCCGCCGCGGGTCTCGGGGTCATAAGTGCAGCGGAGTTCAACGACCCGGCCGGCCTCGTCTTTGATCGCCTCCCTGCAGGTGATGAAATACCCGTAGCGCAAGCGGACCTCCGCCCCGGGCGACAGGCGGAAGTATTTCGGCGGAGGATCTTCGAGGAAGTCGTCGCGCTCGATGTACAGCTCCCGGCTGAATTGGATCTGGCGCGTACCGGCGTCAGGGTCTTCGGGGTTGTTGACCGCCTCGAGCGATTCAGTCCGATCTTCCGGGTAGTTGGTCAAGACGACCTTGAGCGGATCGAGCACCGCCATCCGGCGGGCGGCGGTCAGGTTGAGGTCCTGGCGGATGTGGTGTTCGAGTAAAGCGAGGTCGATCAGGCTCTCGCTGCGGGCGACGCCGATCGTGTCGCAAAAGCTGCGGATCCCCTGCGGAGTGACCCCGCGCCGGCGCATCCCTGAAAGGGTCGGCATGCGCGGGTCGTCCCAGCCGTTAACGAAGCCGCCCTCGACCATCTGGATCAACCGTCGTTTGCTCAGGACCGTGTAGGTCAGATTGAGCGGGGCGAACTCGATCTGCTGCGGGTGAAAGACTTCGAGCCGGTCGAGGCACCAGTCGTAGAGCGGGCGGTGGTTTTCAAACTCGAGGGTGCAGATCGAGTGAGTGACTCTTTCGATCGAGTCGGATTGGCCGTGAGCCCAATCGTAGAGCGGATAGATGCACCATTTGTCTCCGGTGCGGTGATGGCTGGCGTGCAGGATGCGGTAGAGGACCGGGTCGCGCAGATAGATGTTCGGTGCGGCCATGTCGATTTTCGCCCGCAGGACGCATGCCCCGTCGGGGAACTCACCCTGGCGCATGCGCTCGAACAGATCGAGGTTTTCGGCAACGGATCGATCCCGGTAGGGGCTTGGCTTGCCGGGCTCGGTCGGTGAGCCGCGGGTCTCGCGGATCTGATCGGCGGTCTGGTGGTCGACGTAGGCGTAGCCGGATTCGATCAGCCGGACCGCCCATTTGTGGAGCTGGTCGAAGTAATCGGAGGCGAAGAACAGGCCATCCCACTCAAAACCCAGCCAGCGGACGTCGGTCTGGATGGCGTCGACGTATTCCTGCTCCTCTTTGGTCGGGTTGGTGTCGTCGTAGCGCAGGTTGGTTGTCCCGCCGTAGTCGTCGGCCAGGCCGAAGTTCAGGCAGATCGATTTAGCGTGGCCGAGGTGGAGATAGCCGTTCGGCTCGGGCGGGAAGCGGGTTTTGACCAGCCCGCCGAAGCGGCCAATCCGCTTGTGCTCATCGACGATCTCGTGGATAAAGGTTTTGGGAGAGGGGTTTCCGTCGCTCATCAAGCCGTTCGCAACTCCAAACGGCGGCGGCTGCTTACCTGCTCCAGCGTAGTTCGAACGGAAGGCGAATCCTGGAAAAAGGAGGCAAAATCGGCGGTGGAGAGCGTCCAAACCTGGGCATCCGTGACGGCGCGCACGCTGGCCGTGCGCGGCTCGTCATGGAGCAAGGCCATTTCACCGAAAAACTCGCCGGGTCCGAGATGCGCAACCGTTCGTTCATCGCCTTCGCCTTCCGGCACGGAGACGATGAACTCGCCTGTGTTGATCAGGT
>Ga0247727_10015805_pt1 | contig 12302 bp, 5 predicted proteins | sample WisWelCaveWW1625_FD_202498 | JGI IMG/M metagenome (GOLD analysis project Ga0247727, IMG submission 202498) | Biofilm microbial communities from Wishing Well Cave, Virginia, United States - WW16-25 | ecosystem: Environmental > Aquatic > Deep subsurface > Groundwater > Cave microbial mat | place... | reverse complement strand
CACAGTTCTTCACTCACAATGCATCACTCATTTTTAAGTATAGATTAGTGTATACTGAGAGGATGTATTTAAAGGTTTCGGAAAGTGCTCAGTACCTGCCATAGTTGTTCCGTGGCACCGCTATGCCTGCAATCCTGATGCCGGAAATCGGGTGAGATGCGCAGTCGCATATCGCTTTGCCATTTCTCGTTATGAACGTGCAGTCAACCGATGGGGTTGAGAACGAGCCGTGCATGACGATAAAATTGCCATCAGACATGCCGTACAGGTCCATTGCGAAGTATGTCGTTCGTACTTCTTTTGGCACTCTGACAATGGTTTCTGTGTTGATGCTGATGAAGCTGTCCGTCATTTCATCGTTAATGACGCCTCTTCCTTTTGCCATGTCAAGGGTTCCATAGCGCGTGGTTCTATCGATGACAAAATTCATTGTCGAGATTCTGTCAACTCCAGTGGTACCATATCCAGCAGAGGCATCAAGCGGCGTGTAAGCGATGTTGCCGTACAATTCCTGTGCTATGTCGCCGCATCCGCCATCGGGAAAGTCGATATCGGCATCGCGGAAAAACTCAGTAACGAGGTGGTTAAGCGTGTGCGCATAGAATTCTGTGGTTTCCTGGGTTGCTGCTCCAGTAATGCTTCCGCGGGGAAAATCAGCGTTGAGAAGTACGAAAAAGAAGATTATTCCTATGCTGAAAAAAACTAGCAGTTCGTGTTTCATCTCTTTTTGAACATCAAAAGTCGCAACATTTTATAAACATAGTGCATGGAAATGAAACCATGGAGCTTTTTGAACGCTGCATGGCAGGCAGGCATCGCTCGAAGTTCACAATTACCGGCCAGACTGTTCTGAAATATCATATCAGCCCGTTTATCGTATGGTGCAATGCGTTTGCGCCGCCTGAAGAGCGGGAGCCTGAAAGCAAGTACATGCACCTTTTGTTCGAGCGCGGAATCCAGCACGAGAAGAATGTTCTTGCCTCGCTGTTTCAGGATGCCGTGCATGTTTCCATTGTGTCATTCGAGCAGGGTTTCCAAGAGGTACTTGATTCCTGCGGAAAGGGCGTGCGTGCTCTGACGTCTGCGCCGATTTTCTATTTGCAAGAGGACGCGTATGGAATTGCTGACGTGCTGCAGAGAAGCGATGCTCATTCCAGCGTTTTTGGGAATTTTCATTATGTTGTCAAGGAAATCAAGAGCGCGAAGCACATCAAGCATGAGTACATCATGCAGGCGGCGTTTTACAATTATGTTCTTGGCAATATCCAGGGATATACTGCGCCAAAATTTTATTTGATTAATCGTGAGCAGAAGGAGTTTGAGTACGAATACGAAAAGTATCATGATGAGCTGATGCAGTCTCTGGCTGACATAAGGGCGATTTTGAAGGGGAAGGACGTTTCTCCTACTGCCAAATCGTGCAAGTGGCCCTGGGAGGCGTACTGCAACAGGCGGGCGATTGAGGCGGATGATGTTTCCATCATTCCGAATGTTGGTCCTGCTTTGAAGAGGCAGTTGAATGATGCCGGCATTTTTACAGTAATGCAGCTGGCAACCCAGCCCGTGTCGATTGAAATGCCTGAAAGGATTAAGTTGTGCGCACAGGCGTGGGTCGACAAAAAGCCGATTGTGATTTCAAAGCCGAAGCTTCCGAAATCAGAGGTTGAGCTGTTCCTCGATTTTGAGGGAACAGATGAGCAGGAGACTGAGGAAGGGATGGTCAAAGTTGACTATCTGGTTGGTCTGCTGGTGAAAGACAAAACAGGGGCGCATTTTCGACCGTTTGTTGCCGAGAATTTCGCTGACGAGGGCAGGATGCTCCACGATTTTCTGGCGTATATGAAGAAGTTCCCTGATGTACCGATTTATCATTATGGCTCGTATGAAAGGACTCATCTTGCATCTCTTGGAGAAAAGTACAAGGTTGATGTTTCCCATTTGTTAAAAAACATGATTGACGTTCTATCATTGGTGCGCAAATGCGTTGCCTTTCCAACATTGACCATGTCGCTTAAGGAGGTTGGAAAATTTTTGGGTTTTTCCTGGCGTGGCATGGCTGATGCCCAGGAGAGTATTGTGCTGTACATGCAGTTCTTGGAAACAAAGGAGCGGGAACTTCTGAAGAGAATTATTGATTATAATGAGGATGACGTACGGGCTACATTGGTTGTGAAAGACTATTTGGCAGGCATGTGATTTTTCAATCCAACAACCTCGTACACAATCAGCGGTTTTTCCTTTCCTTTGACTTTTAATGGTTCTAATTTCTTGGCTTCCACTTTGTCCTTGATGAGAATATAAGTTGATTCTGTTATCATGATTTGTCCGCCGCTGGTCATGCCGCTCAGCCTGCTTGAAGTGTTTATGGTGTCTCCAATGGCGGTGAACTCTTGTCTTTGCGAACTTCCCATGTTGCCTACTACTGCTGGTCCTGAGCAGATTCCAATGCCCAGATTGATGGGCGGAATGTCTTCGCGATGTTGTGTCTGCAGTCTTTTCTGTATTTCCAAAGCACAGGTGACTGCTTTGTACGCGTGGTCCTTGTCTGCAAGTGGTGTTCCCCAGATGGCAAAGAGCGCGTCTCCTACAAACTTGTCAAGAGTGCCGTCATGGGCGAAAACTGCATCTGTCATGTCGCCGAAATAATGGTTCAGGAGCGTGATGACTTCGTGCGGCGTCATTTTTTCTGACATTGAGGTAAAGCCTCTGATGTCTGCGAACAGGGCAGTTACTTCTCTTTCAACGCCGCCAAGCTCGATGGCTTTTTCGCTTTTGAGCAGATGGTCTACAACATCTTTTGAAACGTATCTGCCGAATATGCCGAGGATGTATTTTTTGTGTTTCTGTTCGCTTGCAGCGATATAGCTGATGGTGGTTAGCGAGGTTGCAGCTATCGTTATGAGCGGGTAAACGAGATTCAGCACACTGCCGCGCTTGAAGAGATAGATTGCTGCAAAAATATACCCGATCGCTACAACCGCAAGGATTGGGACGCTGTAACGCATTTTCAAAGTTTCATACAGAATGCCTGTGATGAGTGAAAGTGCAATGATTGCTGCTGCAAGCGTCGCAAATGTCTGGTGCGCTAAGAATTGGCGGGTGATGAGCGTTTGGACTGCGTGGGCGTGTATTTCTACTCCCGGCATGCGCTTGCCTGAGCTTGTTGGCACGAGATAATCGTCGTGCAGGTCTGGGGCGGTTGCTCCAAGAAGGACTATTGCGTTTTCAAATTCAGCAGGGCTTATTCTTCCATTGATTACGTCTGTTGCAGAGAAGGTTTTGTAAGTTCCGGGTCCTCCTGCGAAATTCACCAGTAGTTTTTGCCCAGGAGTGCTTGGCTCTCTGCCAAGATACATTTGTGCTGTTTTGTATGCCAGGCTTGGCTGGTCATCGAGCAATACAGGGATGCTTCTGCTTGTTCCATCTTGGTCGGTGTAGACGTTTACCAGTCCAGTGGGAACGTTCTCAAATCCTGCTCCGGGCACGAGTTCCGTTTTTCTCGTGAAATCGTATTCACGCGCGATTACGACCTTGCTTGTTTTTCGCATGGCTTCGCCGAGCGCTGCGTCATCTTCTGTTGGCTCGAAGAACGCAATGTCAAATGCTACCACGCGTGCAGGCGAGGTATGTTTCAACAGGTCGATATACGCTGTTCTTTTCCATGGCCATCTGCCGATTTCCTGCAGGCTTTTGTCGTCTATGGCAATGATTGCCACATTTTTCATTGCCGGCTTGCCGTCATAGAGCGCATCAGTCAGCCGCAGATTCCACGTATAGAATAATGATGCTTTGGCAAGAAGCACCAATACAATGCCTGTAAGAAGTGCTATGAGAATGACTTTGTATTTCATTGCATCTGTCGTGCTTTTGCCTTTTTGATTTCCTTGGTGAGAAGGTAGGTTCTTTTTGCCTTTGGCTTCATCATTGCCGGCACTTTTTGGTAGAACTCCTCCTCATTTTTTCTTCCTTCATCGATTTCGTTCAGCTCTTGCAGCATTTGCTCTTCTGTGTAGCCCTTCTTTTCTGCTGCTTTCATGATAATTCCCTTGTGCTTCCTTATTTCGTGCATGCGAACGCGCTTCAGCGCTCTTTCATATTTTTCCGGGAAGCGTTTCATTTTTTCGAGCATCTCTGGCGGCATGTCCTCTTCCTTCATGACGTTTGCAAGGGCTCGCTTTTTTCCCCTGACTTTTATCTTTCCCGGCTCTCCTTTATGCCCATAATCAACTTCTCCATCATCAACCGCGAGTTCTTCTTCATTTAGCATGAACTCTGTTCCGCGAACTGTAGCGACTGTGGTTGGCGTTTCAATTGTATATTCTTCTATACCTGATATTTTGGTGATTTTGTTCCATGTTTCGCCTGTTGTCTGTGTGATTTTGATTGTCTTGCCGATTTCTGAGAGCGTTACCTCGCTGTTCGGCTCGAGGTGGAGCACTTCTCCTTCCAACAGCACAACTGTTGCCTCGCCATCTCCTGTTCTGACTTTGTTTCCCTCTGCGAGTTCCATTTCATCTGTGCCTGCCTGCCAGCCCTTACCTGTATCGACATCTACCTGGCCAGTTTCCACATATAATATGGCAGCTGTTGCTGCAGATGGCGCGAGAAGGAAATAACCGATAGCTACAAGTACGAGAACAACGATTCCAGCAATGACGATTTTCTTCATTTTGGCTTAAGAGCAGATATCTGTTTAAAAACATTCTTTATCTACTTTCCAGTAGCTACAACCGCAATCTTTAAAAAGCGATATGGTCTTACAGAGAGCAATGGGGGACCCGACACCACCAAGCGAGGAACACTGGAAACTTGCGCGAGCGAGAGCACTGTTGGAGATTGACGGGCTTCCTGAAATGCATGTCAGGATGGTTTTGAAAGCGGAAATTAGCACCAAGTTCGATGCTGCAGCTGCCGAGCAATACCAAGTGATTAGCATTGACGACGCCATAGCACAGTGTAACGGGAATGTACGGGAAGCTCTGAGACGACACATGGTGCCATGGTTTGGCATGGCCATGGCTTTGGAGAATGGAAATATCGGTACTCCTTTTCCAGACGCACCTCCGATTGTGCAAAAGACATGGAAAAATTATGCGCGTCTCCGCATGCACGACATACCTACTGAACTCAGTATAGCAATAGAAATTGAAAAGCGCATGTCCGCTTTTGAGGCATTGCTGCATGAATTGAACAAGACCAATCCCATCTTTACAAATCTTGAAAACTTGTTTAAAACATACGTGGCTGATATACAGCAGCAGCGCAGGGATATTGCACAGAGGCATATTGTAGATTTGGAAAAAATCAGGGAACTCGAGTTGTCTTTGCGCGGGGCAGACTCGTATGTGAAGGACTGCGAGAAAGACATGGCTACCCAGCTGCGGCTGAACGAAAAGACAGTTCAACGTTCAGTCCGCTTGAAACGCGTGGTGAATGGAAGGAAAGCCCAGAATGATGCGCTTGAAGAGCGTGCTGCAGCTCATGCGCAGGAACTCGGGAAGAGCAGGAAAGTGGGCAGGATTGGCTGGCTGTCAGCAGCCGGAGCTGCGCTCGTTGCTGCCGGACTTTGGTACTTCAGACCCGTGCAGGAAACATATGTACAACCACCTGCTGTGGTAAAAAGCGTTCCAGTTGAAACAATAGAATATCATCATGGCAAGGCAGAGGTTGTGTTTGGCGATGAGAAGTTTTTGTTGCCGCTTTCCACATTGTCAAATATTTACGTTCAGATAAAGAATGACGAGCAGGCATCAGGTAAAAAACTTAGCCCTGCAGAGCGCAAGGCATATTTTGATGCCAAAGCAGACAAGCGATATCATATTGATGAGAAATAATTTTAGCGCATTTTTCTCATTTTCTTGAGAAGTTGCTCAAGCTCTTTAACGGATTTGGTGGTGGATACCGGCTTTTTCACGATTTTTTCAGCTATTTTCTTGGTGTGCTCTTTTGATTTAAATTGCTTGAAATGCATTGCAGTGGCTGCAAACATGCCGATGAGCAGAGCGCCAAGCAACAAGCCGAGCGGCAGGAGGTATTTGCAGTTGAGATAGTGCGCGACCATCAGTATGAGTGCTGCTGCAAGTGCAATAACCAATATGACAAACATCGTTCCTGCTGTGTGCGTCTTTTCTCTTCGGTAGACATAGATGCCCGTGACGATAAGCAACAGCAGTAGTGCAAGGTCAACAATCCACGGCATGTGCTTGCAGAGGCTGAATTTTCTCCAGGTGTGCGCGCAGTCCTGCGGGCAGTTCCTGAAGTTTTCGCCAATTCCGCATACTCCATCGCCGCATGAGCATTGGTGTGGTCGTGATTCGTCTGACAATTGCTCGCCTACGATTACTATCTTGTCTCCTGGCTGGCAGGTATTGTGGCTGATGTCAGCGCTCTGGCTATAGCCGAGCAGTGGTGCGCTTGGGTCTGCAAGGACTTTATTTTGGTTGATTAGCTTGTAAACAAACTCGCGAACCACCCATGCGCCGTACAGTTTGTCATGGCTTTCGTGCACGTAGAGCACGTTCGGGTCGCAGAGTCGTTTCTCAACAAACCATTGTGGAATTGCTGCATTTGCAGCGACAACACCATCGTTCTGTTCGATTTCATCGTGCATGAAGTACGTGCTGGTGAATGGGTATCCTTTTGTTCCGATTACTAATCCATATTCTGCATCAACGCTTGGTCCTTTTTCCTGTTTGCCTGTGACGAGAATGTCTTTGATGGAGTCATGCAGTGCCGCTGGTGCTTTTGCAATGCCCAGTTTTGTCACATATGCAAAGAGCTTGTTCCAGATGTCAAGCGATGGCGTTCCACCAAATGGTGTTCCGATATAGATAACTTTCTCTGTTAATGCTGCCAGCTCAAGTCCGTTTTCTTTTGCATAGGTGAGTGCGTCTTGCAACACAAGTCCTCCGAAGGAGTAGCCGACAACATATGCCTCGCTGATGCCGTCTGCCTGTAAGACAATGGATGCCTGTTCTGCGAGGTTCTTTGCGATGTCGGCAGGTGAATTCGTTGGAGTGTAGAAGTATGCATACACTTTTGACGTGTCGCCTGCAAGCTTGTACTCGTAGAGGTATTTGTTGATGCTTGCGTAGTCGTGCAGTCCTTGCACGAAGATTATTGCCGTTGTTCCGCCGCCGTCATATGCTCTGGCGAATGTATCTGCAAGTTCTTCTGGCTTTGTAATCGTCAGCTCGGCAAGCAATGTCTTTGCGACCTCAACAGGGTATTTCTGAACGATGCCATCGCCGCAGAATGGCTTGCACTTTCCTTCGCTTCCGGCATTGAACTCTGCAGTTATTTCTTCTGCGAGTAGCGAGCGGTTGAAGAGCTGTAATTCATCTATGCTTCCATTGAAGTGCTCTCCTTCGATTGCGTTCTGTTTTGCTCCAATGTAGAACGAGCGCGGGCTTGCTGTTATGTCTCCATTCGCATTGTCCTCTGCGACAAGTTCTCCATTGATGTATATTCTGATTGCCGTTCCGTCATAGGTGGCAGCAAGGAAGTGGAACAGGTTTGTTTCAGGCAGTGGAGCAGAGATGATGCCGCCTTCAACTCCTGCAAGTTCAAATGTGAGATAGCCGGATTCTGCGTAGAGGGCATACTGGTCGCCCTTCTGCACGATTCTTCCATTGTTCCACGTGTTTGCTTTTATCCAGGCAGCGATTGTCAGCTCTTGTGTTGGATTGAGTTTTGGAGCGTCTCTTACTAAGACGTAATCATCAATGCCGTCAAACTGGAACGCGTCATCTACAATTCCGAGCGTGAATGCGTTCTCAACATTTCTGTTTCCTTTGCTTCCAAGGAGTAGCTTTCCATGGTTTAAGCTCCAGATGTCGTTTGCGTGCTTGTCTGCTGGCCACCAGCTGATGATGTCTTTTGGTGGAGCGATGCAGCCGCGCTGGCATCTGGATGCATCTACTCTTTTGCAGTCAGTGCTGCATGATAGTGTTCCTTCAGTGAATCCAATTGAAATGCAGCTTTTTCCTGCGAAGTTTGTGCCATCACATACTTCTCCAATTTCTCTTGAAACAATTCCATCTCCGCAGTGCTTTTTGCGCATGCAGTTTTGCTGGCAGTCCGCCTTGTTTGGCGGGTCACATTCTTCAGTTCTGTCGATTCTTCCGTTTCCGCATAATAACGGGTCTATTATCTTGCAGTTGCCGCAGGTCATAGTTCCGTTTATTGTTTCATCGCATTGTTCTCCGTAATCAACAATGCCGTTTCCGCACAACAAGGTGCATTGTGGACTGCAATGTCTGCCGCCGTCGCATTGCTCATTTGGTCCAACTTTCCAGTCGCCGCATGCTGACCATGTGCAGTCGTCGTTGCAATTTCCTGTTCCTGGCAGTTCGCAGTCTTCGCCAACTGTTCTTTGTCTGACTATTTGGTCTGTTGTGTATCCGTTGCATAGTGTTCCCTGACCAAAGGTGTGCTGCAGTCCGAGCAACTCATCTCCTCTGAGTGCGAACACCTCGATATTGGCAATGCTGTTCGGCAGTGCTTGTGTGAATCTTAATGGCGCGCCTGGGCAGCAGTCTGCCACTTCGAGTACTGACGTAACTTCTTTGTCAGTTATCTGAGCCATTGCTGTCTCCTCTTCTGGGCTGAGCGTTGCATCTGCATATTTTGCTGATGGGCATTCTGATGTGCATCTGACGTTTTCAACGAGCACTGGATGAACGAGACTTGGTCCTCCGTCACAGCTGCCGACGCAGCAACTGTCTCCACAGCATTGTTCGCCACAGCAGTCATCTTCACAGGTTTGTTCGCCGCATTCTGGCAGGTTTGGATTGGTGCAGCATTGTTTGTTTTCGAGCGTGCACGGTATGCCCTGGCAGGTTGCGTCGCATGTTATTCCGTCTGGCGGGTCGCATGCTTCGCCTTGTTCTGTGATTCCATTTCCGCAGGTTGGTTGTTGTATTGGCTGGCAGTTCTGGCAGGTTGCTTCCATGCCTGGAACGCTCTGGTCGCATGTTTCTCCGGAGTCAATCACTCCATTTCCGCATGTGAACGTGCAATCAGTACCGCAACCAGCGCCACCATCGCATTGCTCATCAGGGCCTATAATGCCGTCACCGCAGGTTGATAGTGTGCAATCGTTGTTGCACGTGCCCTGTCCTGGTGGCTCGCACGCTTCAGGAGCTTCCACTATGTTGTTGCCGCAGGTTGGTCCTGGGCGCACGCATCCTGCAAGGCAGGTTATTCCGTTTGGCGGGTCGCATTGTTCAGTTCCTTCAACTTCTCCATTACCGCAGACAGGTGCGCTGCATTGGCATCTGTCGCATTGTTGTCCTTGTGGGCACACGAGTCCTGGCTCTCCGCATTGTTCATTGCTATCTATGAATCCGTTTCCGCAGACTGTGAACAGGCAGAATGGTCCGCAGTTGCCGACATTTGGCGGCTCGCATTCTTCGATTCCTTCTATTTGTCCGTTTCCGCAGACTGGTGGCTGGCAGATGCAGTTGTTGCACTGGTAGCCGGTCTGGCAGCTTAATCCTGGCTCGCCGCATTGTTCTCCTGAATCAATCTCTCCGTCGCCGCATGTTTCCATTGCGCAGATGCATTGGTTGCACGTTTGTCCGACTGGGCATGCTGTTCCTGGCTCGCCGCATTGCTCGCCTGGCTCTGCAATGCCGTCTCCGCATGTGAATAGTTTACAGTCAGTTCCGCAATTTCCTACTCCTGGCGGCTCGCATTCTTCGCCTGGGTCAACGAGCCCATTTCCGCAGATGAATAGGCAGTTTGCTCCACATGTGGCTGTGTTTGGCGGCTCGCACTGTTCGCCTGCCTGTAATTGTCCGTCTCCGCAGGTTGGGCAGAGTTGGCATCCGCTGACGCAGGTTATTCCTGGTCCGCATTCGTCTGCTTGTGGTGGGTCGCATTGTTCTGTGCCTTCCCGTATGTCATCGCCGCATCTTATTGGTTGGCAGCGGTCGCTGCACGTTATTCCGTCTGGTGGCTCGCAGCTTTCTCCTGGTTCGAGTATTCCATTGCCGCATGATTTGCACTTGCAATCTTCAAGGCAGTTTACGCCATCTGGTGGGTCGCAACATTCTGTTCCTTGTACGATTCCGTTGCCGCAGATTTCTGCTCCACAATCGGCATCACAGCCGTCGTTGTCTATTTGGTTGCCATCATCGCATTGTTCTGGCGGGCAAAGCAAATTATCTCCGCATTCTTCTGGTCTGCATTCTGCGCTGCATCCATCGCAGGAGTTTCTGTTTCCATCGTCGCATAGTTCGCCCGCGTCTTGTTCACCATTTCCGCAGAATGGATTTTCATTTTCACAGGTTGCGCTGCAGCCATCTCCGTCTTGTGTATTTCCGTCATCGCATTCCTCGTCATCAGCAGTTCCTGCGATGTTGTCATATCCGTTCGGATCCGTCAGTCCATCTCCGCAGAACTCATTGCTGCAATCCGAATTGCAACCATCTCCATTCACCGCATTGCCATCGTCGCATTGCTCGCCGGTTTCAACTATGCCGTTCGGGCAGATTGGCTTTCTTCTGCATCCTTCAAAGCAGGTGATTCCGTTTGGCGGGTCGCATTCTTCTGCGCCTTCTGTTCTGCCATTGCCGCAGTATTCAATCTGGCAGTTGTGGCAGAGTCTGCCATCAGGCATTGGTACAATAACTGGGAATCCTCCTTTTGATTTGAACGGTTTCACGAACGCATCTTGGTAATCAAGCAATGTGGGCCGTACAAATACATTATCCGGTGGTGGCGTGTAATGGAATATTGCAGAATATTTGAATGTGGTAAAGCCGGACGCTTTGTCTATTGTTTCTTTATTCAGCAGTTCAGCAATAAATCCGCCTCCAAGGTCGCATTCTTCGCCGTTTTCTTCTTGTACGATTCCATCTCCGCAGAGCGGTGGCACGCATGAGCAGTCTAACGCGCAGAGCTTACCGCCATCGCATTCGCCGCCTGGCGGATCGCATAGCTCGCCATTGTCCAGTTTTCCATTGCCACACTTTCGTTTTAGACAGCATATTTCCTGGATGATTCCCATGACTCCAGGAAGGTCAGCGCGTATTGTGTGGAAGTCGCGTCCCCTGTAGCCGCCTCCCATATCCGCAAGGGTGATGTAGCGTATCATGTCTCGTAAGAGGCACATGACGTTTTGTTGCACGGTTGGTCCTGTTGGGATGACTGTTGGCTGAGTAACCCATGGAACGCCTATTGGTGGTGAAACAAGTGGTCCTTCTCCGCAGGATTCATCGCAGCCTTCTGCAAAGTTTGTCAGGAATTCGACGCAATAGCACGGGTCCATGTGGCATTCTGTGCAGTACGCATCTGCAGCTCCTGGCGGTGCTTCTACATTTCCAAAGAAAGTGTTGTGGTACTTCTTCATTGGGCAGTGCGTGAACTGGAATGGTGCCTCTCCTGGTATGATTCCTGCGCCTGTTGCTGCAAAATCACAGTTTGATGAACAATCATCTGCTGGAACTTGCTGGGTTGGATTGTCGCATAGAAGTCCTCCGCCAAATCCAGGGGGAGCTCCGGCAAATCCTGCACCAACTGCATTGCAGTCTGCTTCGGTGCATGGGTCTTCCTGGCATGATACTATCTTGCAGTCTTTGTTGCACCAGTCAGGATATTTGGCTCCTCCGACTGCTCCTGGTCCAATCACTGTGTTTGGCAGCTCGCATTGTTCCCAAATTTTATCATCATTTGGTTGTTGTATTACGCCGTCTCCACAAACGCGTTTGCATTTGCATGGCGGAGAACCTTTGCAGCCGCCAGGCGGAACTTTATATTTGGGACCGAGCAGTTTTTGGCATTGTGCATCAGCTTGCGCCGGCACGAGTGCATCGCATTCTTCTCCTGGGAGATTTATCATACCATCGCCGCAGAACGGCTTCTTTGGTGTTGGAGTTGGAGTTGGTGTTGCAGCCGGTGTCGGTGTTGGTGGACACTTGGAAGCGTCAACCCATTGCCAGGCAAACTTGCAATTCTTGTTGCACTCTTGCTCGGTTCCCCAGAATAGTCCTCCACCGTGGCATTGGCAACATCCCATGAACTCCGTTGGGGTGGGCGTGTGCGTTGGAGTGTTTGTTGGAGTATTTGTTGGCGTTGGCGTTGGTGGGCATTCTTTTTCATCAACCCATTGGAACGCGCCACCAGGGCAACCTTTTGTGCAGTCGTAGTTTGTTCCCCAGACGTGTGAGCCGTCATGGCATCTGCAACATCCCTTGTATTCGGTTGGCGTTGGCGTGTCTGTTGGAGTAATGGTCGGAGTATCTGTTGGAGTTGGAGTGGGCGGGCATTCGCTTACTGGCACCCATTGCCATGCGCCG
>Ga0247727_10015804_pt1 | contig 12303 bp, 11 predicted proteins | sample WisWelCaveWW1625_FD_202498 | JGI IMG/M metagenome (GOLD analysis project Ga0247727, IMG submission 202498) | Biofilm microbial communities from Wishing Well Cave, Virginia, United States - WW16-25 | ecosystem: Environmental > Aquatic > Deep subsurface > Groundwater > Cave microbial mat | place... | reverse complement strand
CATCGAGGTCGCCAACCGCTCCTCGCGCCCGGTCCGTTATTTCGAGGTGGGCTGGATTGTGCGCGACGCCGCCGGGCGCGATTTCCTGGCCGGCTCGATTCCTTCCGAGGGCGCCTCGCTCGATCTCGGTCCGGGCCAGTCCGCCGGCACTTTGCAGGGCCGCACCTATAAGTTCGCCCCGGAAATCACCTCCATGAGGAGCTTCCTCAGCCAGGTGGAGTTCACCGACGGCACGATCTGGATTCCCGGCCGCAAAGCCCTCCGCGACGCGTCGCTGCTCGCTACGGTGCCGGTCTCCCCCGAAGAGCAGCGGCTGACCGAGCTCTACCGCACCAAGGGCCTGCCCGCGCTGATCGAAGAGTTGGGTAAGTTCTGAACCCGGTCGCCGGCTAGGAATCGTCACGAAATAACTGTGCAAGTTCGTCAGAATCTTCCTTTGGTCGCGGCTCGGAACCGCGTTCCGAGCCCCGACTGAAAGGAGCGGTTGGAATGGTTATTTCCTGAAAGGCCCTTACTGCCCGGCCAGCGGCGCCACCACGCGGTCGATCTCGGCGTCGGTCCAGTTGACGAGCTTCACGTTTTTGTGCAGGCTCCAGCGCTCGACGTGGGTCACCGAGGCGCCCGGCTCGATCCTGCTCAGGGGCCCCAGTGTCTCGAGCTCCAGAAAGTCGGCGTTGGTGAAGGTTTCGTAGGAGCACCCGAAATCGGTGTAGGTCTTGGCAGTATCCGCCTTGTATCGCTTGATGAAAAGCTCGGAGCCGAGCAGGTAGGCGCCCCAGCCGTCGGCGTTGAACAGGCCGGCTTTCTGCGGATCGGCGTTCTTAGGGTCCTGGCGCAGGATCAGGTACTTCTTGTTGATCTGCCAGCGGCGGTCGGAGAAGTCGGTGAAGGCCCACATCACCAGCGGATGGGTCGGCTGGAGAATGTCCGGGTGCTTGCCGCGCGGCGGGAAGCTGGCCACCGACACGCCGCCCGGCGCCATCATGGTCAGCGCCCACGGCGCGAGCTCGATCGGCCACAGCGTTCGATTGTGGACCCGGTGCAGGACCTCGACCGCGGTCCCGCGGTCCCCCATCCGGACCACGATCTCCTTCTGGGCGCCGGTGGAAGGCTCGACCGGCTGCGTGGCCCGCAGCGCGGATCCCTCGACCCTCACCTCGATCGCGCTGTTGTCGGGCGCGTAGGTGCGGGGCTGGGCCTCCGGCGCCGTCCACAGCCGGTGTCCGCCAATGAGCTGCCACTCCTTCGCGCCAGTCTTGCCCAGGTTCTCGGCCTCCTCCCAGAACAGGTTCTGCCCGCCCGGGAAGCCGCAGCGGATGATCCGCGGCCCGATGTCGGAGGTGACGATCAACTCGATCTCGCCATTGGTGATCCGAAAACTGTTGGGCCAGCCCTTGTAGCTGGTCTTCTCGATCTTGACCGCGGCCGGCAGGGGGAGCGCGAAGGCAAGCAGCAGGGGAGCGAGTCGCATAACCCAGGCATGGTACAACCCCCGCTGAGGGATCGCAACCAGCGCGAGCAAGGAGCGCTATCCTTACTGTAAGGAGGCTTGGCAAGGAATGAAGCACACGAGCACTCTCACCAGCATTGGGGCAGCTTACAGTACCGCTGCCCGTCCGCCGTCGCCTGGGACTGCGGCAAGGAGATCGGGTCGATTTCGTGGCTCAGGGCGACCTGACCGTCATCCGCCCCTCGCGCGAGACCTCTAATCCATTCACCCGCTACGCCGGCGCTCTGGGAACGTTTCCGGGCGGCGTGGAGGCGATCCACGCTTGGGTTGACGACCTGCGCAGGCCGGAAAGACCGCGCCGGCGTCCCCGCTGACGGCGATCCCCGGTGAGAACCGCCGTCGACACCAACGTGATCTCAGCGCTGCGGTCGGGCGAGCCGGCGGCCTCGCGGATGGCTGCGCTGCTCGGGCGCGCGCACCAGGAGGGCGGCTTGAGTGTTTGCGCTCCTGTCTATGTGGAACTGCTGGCTCACCCGAAGGCCGCGCCTGCCTTTGTCGACCAGTTCCTCGCCGCCACCTCCATCAGGGTGGATTTTGATCTGGGCGAGTCGGTCTGGCGGCTGGCGGGGCGAGCATTCGCCGCCCATGTCCAGCGCCGCCGCCATTCTTCGAAGGAATCGACGCCGAACGGCTGCTGGTCGACTTTCTGGTTGGCACCCATGCCAACCTCTGCGCCGATCGCCTGCTTACCCTCGACCCGGCCCGATACTCTCGAGACTTCCCGGACCTCAGGCTGCACGCTTAGGCTGCTCCCGATCAACCGCTGGCGGTCTTAGCCTTGCCATCCACGCCCGGCTTGACGATGTCGATGCCGCCCTTGAAGTATGCCCCGTCTTCGATCGTGACCCCGGCCGTGACCAGGTCTCCCAGCAGCGAACCGGTGTGCCGGATCACGATCTTCTGACCGGCCTTCAGGTCGCCGTGCAGTGTGCCGGCGATGTAGACGTTGCGCGCCACCACGTTCGCTTTCACCCGGCCGCTGGCGCCCACGGTCAGGTCATGGTCCTTCACCTCGATCGATCCCTCGACCTCGCCGTCGATATAGAGGTCTTCCCCCGCGTTCACCTGGCCCTTCAGCACCAGCCCCCGCCCGATCACGCTCCGTCCCGCCGCAGGCGCCGCCAGCGACGGCGCCGGCCTCGCCGGCAGGACCGGTCCGGGCTCCGGGACCACCCGCGCCTCCCGCTCCAACTCTGGCGCCCTGGCCGGCGCAGCCGTCGATTCGTTGTGTCCCCACATGGGCAATTCCTCCCTCGTCCCCCCGGCACTTCGAGGGCCAGTCAGGATGTTGCAGAGAACAAAGAAAAAATCGCCGGCCAAGGCCGCACCTAGGCGTGAAAAAATTGGCTGCCGGCCGTAGTTTTGGCGATGCGCGGAAACACCTTCACCACGCCCCCGGCCGCGATTCGATCGAGCCTCCACTCCACCCCCCGGCCGAGCCTCGCCGTGTCGATGCCCAGGTAGGCCGGAAGGTAGGCGCCGATCTTCTTCAGCCCCTTCCGCAACTGCCGCTCCGCCCCCGCCTGGTTCCCCCGCCGGTGGTGATAAAAGCCCACCGCAAAGTGGATCAACGCCTGCAAGAACAGCCGCTCCGGTCCCCGCGCCGGCTTCCAGATCTCCTCGAGCGCCTCGTGGCACTCGAAGAACTCCCCACGGTTGAACAGGTCAATGCCCAACTCCATGCCGCGCCTGAACCCCGCAGAGGTGTGCGGCGACACGAGGGCCCGTTACAGGTCGATCGCGACCACTTCGTGATCCAGAATCGAGGGGATGGTGAGGCGGACGAATCCATTCTCCTCCTCGACGCGCGGTGTCTGGCCGCTGACCAGCAACAGCACCTTCTTCGCTTTGCGGCCAGCCGGCAACCGGATGCTTACCTGCTGCGGCGGCGTGGGAATGAACTCCCGAATCGGACCTTTCATCATCATCGGATTGGTCAGGTTCACCAGATGGACGGTCAAGGATTCCTTCTGCCGCCACATGGTGACATCGAGCGTGCCGGGACCGGTGACGACGACCGGCCGCGGCTCGTTGGCTGCCCAGTCCACCGCATTCCGCAGCAGCTTCCAGTGGTCGAGCGACAGGACTTCCCAGAACGTGCGGTCGATGTCCCACGGGAAGTAGACAACCCGCCCTTGGCCCGGTTCCCGCGCAAAGACTTCGGGGATGTCGGTCTTGGGAACTCGAGGATAAACCATCTCCATGGGGAGATCGGGATACGACGGAATCAGGGTGAGGGGCGGATTGGCGTACCTCGCGGTGGTCCGCGTGTGGAGGCGCGAAACGCCGTTGATGATGCGCTCGGCATCCTCCAGGCCGGCCAGAATCGGATGCCGCTTCCCGGTGGCCGGGTCCGGCTCCAGCCGCAGGTACGAATTCTGCATTCGCGCATCGATGCGTCCGTCGAAGGACGCGCCGAAAAGATCCGCCAGCCCGAAATCCTTGCGGCGAACACCCCACTCGTCGTAGAGCGATGTTTCGTAGGTTGCCACTATGCTGCCGCCGCGATTCACGTAATCGCGAATCTGGCCGCACTGCCGGGTGGAAAGAGCGGCGATATTGGGAAGAACCAGGACCTTGAACTGGTCCACGTGCGCCGGATCGAGGAGATGATCGTGGACCATCTCGAACGGGATGCGCGCTTCGATCAGCGCATGGTAGTAGCCGAGGGTGTGGTCCTCCACCTTGTCGCGCCCGCGCTCGCCGCCGTAATACTGCGCGGTCTGCTGCGAGTAAACCATCCCGACGCGCGCCAAAGGCTCCTCGTTGCGCAGGTACCGCTCGTTCCTGTAGTGCCACCCGTAGACGTCCTCGACCACTTTGAGCCAGCGCCGGTCGTGCAGGGTGGCCGCGAATTTCGTGAACCAGGGCCGCAGGCCGTTGGCGATTCCGTCGAGCACCCACAGCCGGATTTCGGGCCCGTTCTGAACCGAGTCCTTCCACCGATAGGACTCCTCCACGCCGACGCTGAAAATGCCGCCGATCGCCTTGCGGCCCATCGTCGAGCGGTACTCCTTTCCATTCTTCCCGTTCGCCCACGGAGCCGCCAGGCCGCGCCTGGCCTGGCGGTCCGCGAACAGCGTCGGCGCCAGCTCGCCGATGGTCTTCATGTCGAGACTGCTCAACGCCCCTCCGCCGGTATTGGGAATATACCGGGCGCCGGCATGGATCTTGCGAATTTCGGAATCCCACAAGCGCCAGAGCTCGAACAAGCGCTGCTGCCGCCAGCCGATGTGGGCGCGCCGGCTGGGGTCCTGCGGGTTATTCGTGCGCGGCAGCTCCAGGCCGGTCGCGGCCTTGAAGTTCCTCTGGCAGTGCTCGCAGTAGCACATGCCCGATCCGGACCAGCGGTTGCTGAAGATCCCGTCCACCTTGTACAGCGACACGATCTCCTTGGTTACCTCGGTCATGAACTCAAAGTTGTAGGGACCGAGCGCGCACGTCACCCACAATTCCGGCATCACCGGATGCCGCCGTTTGTTGCCGGCCGCATCCACCGCGATCCAGTCGGGGTGCGCCTGGTAGACATCCTGGTGCGCCGCGTGCGGGTCGGTGCGGGCGATCACCACCATGTTCATCTTGCGGCAGCCGGCCATCAGGTCGCCGAACGCGTCGGTATTGCCCAGCCACCGGCTCCGATAATGCAGCGGGACCTTGGTCGGATAGTACGCCACGCATCCGCCGGCGCTCAGGCACGCGGCATCGGAGTGGGTGCGCCGGAAGTAGTCGAGCCAGAAGCGGAGATCGTACTTGCCCGGATCATCTTCTACCAGCGTCAACTGCGCCCATCGCATGGGCCGGTCGAACCAGCCCTCCGGTTCGGGAGCGGCGGCGGCCAGGGGCTGGCCCGACACCGCCAGCGCCGATGCTGCGAGCGCCGTATTCCGCAGGAAATCCCTGCGATTGAGATCGTCAGGTTGGGTGGTCATGGCGCCTCGTGTCTCCTCAGAAGCTTACCTTCAACCCGAACTGCACCTGCCGCCCGGTCGCCGACGAGCTGGCCAGTCTGCCGAAATTCGGGTTGCCGATCGTCAGCGCCGAATTGCTGGCGCTCGGCAGGGTGAACGTCGGCGAGTTGGTCAGGTTGAACGCTTCGGCGCGGAGCTGGACGTTGAGGCGCTCCCGCGCGCGGAAGTTCTTGAAGAGCGAGAAATCCAGGTTCTTCGAGCCGGGCCCGCGCCCCACGCGCCGGGCGGCGTTGCCGTACAGGGTGATCGGGCTGCCCCTGGAATTGCGGACCTGCTGCGGATCGGTGAACGCGGCCGGGTTGAAAAAGCCATCCACCGACCGGTTCGGCAGATACATGGAAACGCCGGACACGCGATCCGGCACGTTCAGCGTGGCGTACATCTGGTTGCCCGATGGGATGCGGGCGCTGCGGATGTCGGTCGGAAACCCGCTGCGCATCGTTAGAATCCCGTTGATCTGCCACCCGCCCAGCAGCCAGTTGGCGGGGCCCTTCTGGTTCAGCCAGCGCTTTCCGGCGCCGAGCGGGAACTCATAGCCATAGGTGAAATTGAACACGTGCGGCACGTCCAGGGGCGCATAGCTTCGCTCTCTCCACAACTCGTAGGTGTTGAGAGGAAGCGTGGTGCCGCCATTCTGGTTGTAGGAGCTGTCGCCGTTTCCGTTCGACTCAATGTTCTTCGACCAGGTGTAGTTCGTCAAGAAACTGAACCCGGAGCTGTACCGCTTCTCCATCCGGACGTTCAGCGCGTTGTAGATGCTGTTGGCGATGGCCGCGTCGACGCCGACCGAGTTGTTGATGTGGGGGTAGGGCCGGTCGGCCTGGGTGGTGCGCCCGGCCAAAGCGTCCTCGAAGCGGATCTGGTTCAGATTCTGCCGCGTAATCAGCTTCGTGCCCTTGGCCCCCGAGTAGGACAGCTCCACGATGAAGTCCCGCTGGAGCTCGTACTGCAAGTCGAAATTCCACTGCGCCACGTAGGGAGCCGGGACGTTGGTAAAGTCCGGGGTGCGGGTGGTGAAGCTGACCGGATTGGCGGCCGTGATGCCCGTGAAATCAGGGTCGCTCTGACCCACCTGGAGAGGCGAGTGGATGGTCACCGGCGGCGTAATCGTGGCGCTGGCGCTGACCCCGGGGAAAATGACCGCCGGCGTATTCGGAATATTCGCGCCAATCTGCGTGACGCCGTTGTTCTGTTCGCGCCGGCCGAAAAAGAGGCCGCCGCCGGCGCGGATGGTGAATTTCGACGACGCGCTGTAGGCAAACCCCAGCCGCGGCGCAAAGTTGTTGTGATCCGGATTGACGATGGCGCGCGAGAAGCCGTTTTTTCCCGGCAGCACATTGCGCCCGGTCCGCGAATCGAAAAGCCCCCCGCGGTCCCGCGCGTCCACCGGCTGCGTGTAGAGGTCATAGCGAATACCCATGTTGATGGTCAGCCGCGGCGAGATCTTCCAGTCGTCCTGGAAAAAGAACCCGGCATACAGGTCGCGCTGCCGGGTCCAGTCGAGCAACTGCCGGCCGTCGGTGCCGGAAGGATAGCCCAGCAGAAAATCCGCCAGCGGAGCGCCGGAACCGGCCGTGTCGCTGGAGGAGCTGAAGATCGACCCGAACAGCAGCGTTCCGCCGCCGTTGATGGCGTCGAAGCGGTAGCGGCGCACGTCCGCGCCCGTCTTGAAGGTGTGATGGCCGCGCGTGATGCTGATGTTATCGGCCCACTGGAACGTGTTCTCGATCGCCAGGTCCGGATTGCCTCCCCCGATGCCCGAGAACTGGGTGGCGCTGCTGCCGGCCCCCGAGAACGCAAACGTGATTCCGGGGAACGCCAGCAACGGGAACGGAAACATCGCGATGTTGTGGCTGTTTGCAAACGCCACTCCCTCGGCGGTGTTGTTGGGCAGGCTGCTCCCATTGTGCCGCGCGAAGCCGGCGCGAAATTCGTTCACCACGTTGGGGCTGAAGATGTGGGTCTCGCTGAAAACCGCGCTGCGGGTGTTGCGGATCGGGGTGCTCCCGGCGCCGACGAAGCCGTCAAAACTGCCGGGGTTCGGAGTAGTCGCATCGGCCAGCGAGAACCGGCCGAACATGGTGTCGGATTCTCCCACCCGGTGATCGATCTTGGCGTCGAACTGGTCGTTGCTGTAAGGACGCGGAGCGATGCGGAGATAGTTCCGCGCCTGCGCGCCGGGACCGCCGAAGTTCGGAGCCGGCAGCAGCCCCATCACCGCCACCGAAGAAGGATCCAGCAGGCTCTGCGGGATCAAATTTCCCGGCAGGGCCGTGCTGATGACCGCCCCGGTCGGACCCCTGCGCCGCGCGCGCGGGTCAAAGATCGTGGGCCGGTAAGCGGAGAAGTCGCCGCTGCGAAAGGCCATCGGCGGGATGTCGAGCACGCTCGAGGAGGCGGTGGTGCGTCTGCGCGTGCCGTCGTAATCGCCGAAGAAAAACGTGTGGTCCCGGCCTTTGTAAAGCTTGGGGATCTCCACCGGCCCGCCCAGCGTGAAGCCGAACTGGTTCTGCTTGAAAGCCTGGCGCCGCACCCCGCCCGCGTTGGAGAAGAAGTTGTTGGCGTCGAGTTTCTCGTTTCGCAGGAATTCCCAGCCGCTGCCGTGCAGGGTGTTGGTCCCCGATTTCGTTGTGGCGCTGATCACCCCGCCCCCGGAACGGCCGAACTCCGCGCTGAAGCTGCTGGTCTTGACCTTGAATTCCTCCACCGCATCCACCGAGGGCGTGTAGGCGATGCCGTTGCGCCCGATGCTGCCGCTGGTCACGCTGGTGTTGTTATCCACTCCGTCCAGCAGCACGTCGTTGAGCGCAAACCGGCCTCCGCCGGTCACGAAGGGAAGATTCGTGCCCATGCCCTGCATTGGTATGGTGTTGCCTGCCAGCAGCCCGAGCGCGAACGCGTTGCGCCCGTTCAACGGCAGGTCGAGAATCTTCTTGTTCCCGATCACCTGCCCCAGCGAGGACGTGGCCGAGTCGACCAGCGGAGCGGCGGCGGTGACTTCCACTTGCTCGGCGATCGCGCCGACCTGGAGCGTGAATTCGATCTTCACCGTCTGGTCCACCTGTACCACGATGCCCGTTTGCGTGTGCGTCCGGAAACCCTGCGATTCAGCGGTGATCGAGTACTCGCCGATGCGCACAAAAGGGACATTGAACTCGCCTCGCTCGTTGGTGCGGGTCTGGCGCGTGTCCCTGGTCTGCTGGCGGACAACCGTCACGCTGGCGCCGGGAACCACGGCCCCCGTCGCGTCCGCCACAACTCCGACGATGGTGCCGGTCGTAACCTGGGCGTCCAACCCGCAGGTCGTGATGAAGAGAAGCAGTGCAGCAAGGGAAATACGAGATAGTGGAGACACAACCCCTCCTCTTCCAACACCTGACTCTACCCCAGAATCGTTCCCACCTCAACCAGGATTTCCACCCTGCCGCCGATGTGACCCCGAAGATGCTACCATCATCCAATAGACGCCATCATGTTCTTCGACAACGACCGCAAGTCCCGCGAGCGCGTCTACCAGCAGGACGGCCGCCTGCCCCCCGGCCAGTCCCTCACCCTCAAGTGGCCGGTCCTGCACGAAGGCCAGATCCCGGCCTTTGACCCCGCCCGCTGGGACTTCCGCGTCTGGGGCCTGGTCGACAACCCTCTCCGGCTGAGCTGGGACGAGTTCGGAAAGCTCCCCCAGGTCCGCATCCGCGCTGACTTCCACTGCGTCACCACCTGGAGCAAGTTCGACAACGAATGGGAAGGCGTTCCCTTTCCCGCCATCGCCCAGATCGCCCGGCCGCGCCCGGAGGCCCGCTACGTGATGGTCCACGCCGACCCCGGCTACACCACCAACGTCCCGCTCGAGGACCTGATGCGCGACGACGTGCTGTTCGCCCACCGCCACGCGCCCGAGCCCCTCACCCCCGAGCACGGCGCGCCGCTGCGGCTGGTGGTCCCGCATCTTTATGCCTGGAAGAGCGCCAAGTGGGTCCGCGGCCTCGATTTCATCGACCAGGACCGGGCCGGCTTCTGGGAGCGGGTGGGGTATCATATGTACGGCGACCCGTTCCGCGAGCAGCGATACCACGGCCAGTGATCTTCGATCGGCTCTTCCGCCGCAAGCCCGTACCGCCTCCCCTGCGCGGCGCTCCACCCGTGCGCCGCCAGAAGACCTACTCGGCCGAGACCGGCTATGTGTATCAGTACTTCTATCAAGGGTATCGCCCGGCCGCGGGCGCCGGCCGCCGGGGCAACGAGTACGTCTTCCAGGTTTCCTCCGACCGCAAGTCCGCTTTCCCGATGACGGTTTTTCTGCCTGACGCCGCCCTCGACGCGTGGCAGCAGGCGCACGGCCGCGCCCTCTCCCCCACCGAGCAATACGCCGCCGCAAAGATGGCGCTGTTCCAGGCCTTCGACGGCCGCGCCGACCTCGGCCCCCCTTCGGCCGGCGTTGAAATCGACCCCGCGTCGATCCAGACCCTGCTCGAGCCGCTCGAGATCGACTGAGATCCCCCACAACCGCCCCCGGCGCCCGGCGGCAGGCCCACCGCGCGGCATCCCCCCGGCGTCGATCCAGACCCTGCTCGAGCTCCCCCACAACCGCCCCCGGCGCCCGGCGGCAGGCCCACCGCGCGGCATCCCTCCGGCGCCGCTTCGAAACCCTTCTCGCTCAGTTCTGTTTCTTCGACAGGTGCCGGTAGAACCCCAGATCCGACCCCGTCAGCAGTTTGGTGGCGTACAGAATCTGGCCGGCATGCATCGCGAAATGCTCGGTGACGTGGTGAATCGCCTGGAGCACGGTGACGTCGTAAACCTGGATGTGGCGCTCCTCGAGCAGGTCCTCGGCCCGGATGCGGGCGAGCACGTCATCCGCGTCCGCCACCGCCGCGTTCAGCCGCGCCAGCAGCTCGGCCGCCGCGATCGGCTCCCGCCGCGCGAACTCGGCGTCGCGGTCGCGGGTGTCCGCCGCCTTGCCCACCCCGGCCACGATCCACTGCCGCGCGTTGCCGGCCACGTGCAGCACCAGGTTGCCGATGGCGTTCGAATTCTCCTGCCCGCGCCACCAGATCTGCTCCTCGCACAACTCCCCGAGGCACTTCTCGATCCGCTCCCGCCACTTCGACAGCGTCTTGCGGGACGCGCTCAGGAATTCTTCGTCGATCGATCTCATCGCGCCGTATAAGACTTGCTGAACCCGTTGCGGCTGTTGGTGACCGTATACTTGCCGTTCTTCTCGACCGACACCTTCAGCCACCGGCCCGGGCACTGGTCCTCGGGCTCCGGGTTGGCGATCATCTGCTCGCCGGTGTTGTGGTCCTTGTCAGCCGCCAGCGCCTGGTGCACCTGCCAGATGTCCTCAATCCCGGGGGACTTCTTCAGGACCTCGAACACGCCCGGCGTGCCGCCCTTGCGCGGGCCATTATTCATCAGCGCTACCTGGGGCTGGAGCGCCCAGATGTGCTGCGGCGCCCCCGACATGTCCATGCCGTGATGCGTCACTTGCAGCAGGTCCACTGTCCCCAGCAAATTCTGGGGACAGGCCATCTCGTGCTCTTTGTTCCACGTCAAGTCGCCCAGGTCGAGGAACTGGAACTTGCCGAAGCTCAGCAGGAAGCCCAGCCTGCGGGCGTTCTCGGAAGGGTCGGGCTTCTTCAGCACGGCGTCTTTGCACAACGCCTCGTTGGGCCCGCCGCCGTTGATCGGCTTCCCCAGCGTCTCGCCGTGCGAAGCCACCACCGTCACATCCAGCCCTTTGAGCGGGATCTTGTCGCCCGGCTTGAGGACCATCCGCTTGCCAGCCGCGGCCAGGGACTGGTACACGGCCCAGTTCTCCGCGTCGGCGCCGGGCCGCGTCTCCACCCGGTCGCCGTGATCGAGGAACTTCGAGATGGGCAGCAGCTTGGCCACCGCCTCCAACCCGCCGACGTGGTCCATGTGGAAGTGCGTGGTCAGCAGGTAGTCGATCTTCTTCAACCCCGCGTGCCTGGTGGCGACTTCGTGGATGCGCTTGGCGTCGCGGTTGTCCTCGCGCCGCCATCCGGTGTCGGCCAGCAGCGACTCTCCGGCCGGGGTGAGGATCAGCGTGGCCGCCCCGCCCTCCACGTCGATGTAGTAAATGTCCAGGTTCTGGGGGGTCGCGGGTATCCCCACGGCGCAGAGCACAACCAGCAGCATGGTAACGGTTCGCGGCATCCCAGTATCATATAATAGGAACCAGCCCGATGCTGCGGGGGATTCCTCGATGGGTTTCCTGGACAGCCTGGAAGGCGACCTGAAGAACCTGGAGTCGGCGGCGGAGCGCGATCCGGCTGAGATCGCCCGGCGCGAAGCCCTCCGGGCCCAGGAACGCGCCGCCGCCCTCGCCGCCCAACCCTGGGCGGACCAGTTGCGGACATCCGCCTTCACCGCCGATCTGCTCAATCACACGGCGCTCCTCGGCCGCGCGCGTCGCATTCCCGTCCGCATCGCCTGGCTGGGAACCACGCTGCGCCTCCAGGCGCGCGACCACTCGCTCGAGTTGAAGCCGACCCCCAGCGGCATCTCGGGCCACTTCTTGCGCGGCCAGGCCGAGATCGAATCCTTTCCGGTGTCGCTCTCTTCGAGCGCCGAAGAACTGGCGCGGCGCTGGCTCAGCGTCGCAGCCGATACACCATAGCCGAAACTGCGTGGGCCGGGTTTCCGCCCGCGCGGGCTAATTATTGAGCCTCGCAAAATACAGTGACGGCTACGATGTGGCGCACGCACTCGTGCGTGCCGCGCCGAGACTCGTTTCGGCGCCCGCTGGCCTGCGCAACAAGGGTCGAGACGAGTCTCGACCCGGCACGCTGAAGCGTGCGCCAC
>Ga0247727_10015803_pt1 | contig 12303 bp, 19 predicted proteins | sample WisWelCaveWW1625_FD_202498 | JGI IMG/M metagenome (GOLD analysis project Ga0247727, IMG submission 202498) | Biofilm microbial communities from Wishing Well Cave, Virginia, United States - WW16-25 | ecosystem: Environmental > Aquatic > Deep subsurface > Groundwater > Cave microbial mat | place... | reverse complement strand
CCGACCGCCCAGCCATGACGCCGCGCACGATATCGTGCGCGGCTGCGCACGCCCCGCACCGTCGAAACGAATAGCAGCGCCACGCGATGCATTCGTTCCCATCCCCGAACCCGCAGCGCCCGCCGCCGCTGCGCGACTACCAGCTCGAGCCCATCCGCGCCATCACCGCCAGCTTTCAAAACAACCTCGGCCTCACCTTCTGCATCCAGATCTCACGCCAAGGCGGCAAAAACGAGCTGAGCGCCCGCCTTGAAGCCCTCCTCCTCACCGCGCACCGCCTCAGCGGCGGCGCGATCGTCAAGACCGCACCGACCCTCGAACCACAACTGAAGACGTCGTACAACCGGCTCGCCGACTACCTCGCCGCGGACCGCGTCCCGCACCACACAGCATGGCCACAGATCCACGTCGGCCGCGCTCTCATCGATTTTCGATCCGCCGAGCCCGCCGCTAACGTCGTCGGCGCTACCGCTTCACTCCTCCTGGAAGCCGACGAAGCCCAGGACATCGACCCCGACATCTTCGACGCGCGCTTCCGGCCCATGGCCGCCACAACAAACGCCACCGTCGTCATGTACGGCACCGCCTGGCGCGACGACTCGCTCCTGCAGATAACCACCAACACGAACGCCGACCTCGAAAAGGCCGACGGCCTCCGCCGAAACTTCCTCATCGACTGGCGCCGCGTCGCGCAGCGCGTGCCGCTCTACGCGCGCTTCATCGCCGCCGAACGCCTGCGCCTCGGCCCCGCCCACCCGCTCTTCACCACCCAGTACGAACTAACCCCGCTCACGGGCGAAGGCCGGCTCCTCAACCCCGCCCAGATCACCCAGCTCCAAGGCAGCCACCCACGCCTGGACGGCCCCATCATCGGCGACATCTACATCGCCGGCCTCGACCTCGCCGGCGAGGACACCGGCTCCGGCGCGCTACACGATCGCACAGTCCTCACGATCGGCCGCGTCGCCCGCGCCACGCCCGACAAACTCCTCGCCGCAGCAGTCCCAGTCGAAGTCGTGCACCACACCTCGGCGCGCGGCATGCCGCACGCCGAACTGATCCCCATGCTCGCCGACGTGCTGCGCACGTGGCGCGTCCGCCACCTTACAGCCGACGCCACCGGCGTCGGCGAAACCACAGCCGCGCTCCTCGCCGCCGCCATCCCGGCCTGCACCGTCGCGGCCTTCAAGTTCACGCAGCAGACCAAGAGCGATCTCGGCTTTCGCCTCATCACGGCCATCAACACCGGCTGTCTCAAGCTCTACGCCGCCGACGGCTCCCAGGACCACGCAACCACCATCGCCGAGGCACGCCTCGCGCGTCGCGAAACCCGCCCCAACAACACGATCACTTTCTCCGTCCCCGAACGCGAGGGCAACGACGACTACCTGATCTCGCTCGCGCTCCTCGCCCACGCAGCAAAAGACACGCCCATCCGTCGCGCCGTCGGCAGGACCACCTAGCCAAACGATCGTTTCACGTAAAACATCGCTCCTGATCTGGGCCGCTGCGCGTCGGCCCTGATAACTCTGCGCCGTGGGCGACGCGCTACCGCCCTGAGCACCGCCAGTCCCTCGTTAAAAGCGGACGGCCCTAGCGCCGGCCCGTCACGTCTGGTTGGCGCGGCCCCAGAGGCCGCGCTGTTTCCGGCCTTCGGCCTCATCGGGCCGTCGCATCGGGTTCGTCGACGTCGCGGGGCGCGCGCGAACGCGCGCATGGGGGCAATTGTGCCACAGCACCGGCCACCGCTTGCGCGGGGCCTCGCCCGCCGCCGCAACCCGACCCGCCTTCGGCGGGCTTCGGGCGCAAAGCGCCCTCGGGGTTGCCCCGGCGGGCGTGCTGTAGCTCAATCGCCCCCGGCGTGCGGGGTGTGCGCCCCGCTGAGTTTCAGTGCCGCCTTCGGCGGCGACCGGAAGGAGTCGAACAATGAACAGCAGACGAACACTCAGGCACGAGATCCGCTGCGTCCCCGGCAGCCGCGGCGAGCCCGATTTGCAGACCTGGTGCGGCCGGCCGTTGCCAGCGGTCGTCGCCGGGCGGTCCACCGTCGCCTGTGCCGGCTGCGTCCGGGAATACGCGCGCGTGGAGCGCATGTTCGCCGAGCTGCGCGGTGAGCAGGTGGCGGCGTGAGCCCGCGCTGTCAGTTCTGCGGCCAAGCGGGGGCGCGCTGCCTGTGCGCCCTCGTCTCCATCGCGCGCGGCCTCGGCTGTCGCGGTTGCGGCGCAGAGTGCATCACGCCGTGCGGCTTCTGCGCCCGGTGCTGCGCCATCGTCTGCCCGCGCTCAGCTCGTCGCCAGGGGGCTGCATGATCTCTACCTGCTCCAGCTGCGGCGGCGCGCCCTGCTGGTGCTCCTGCGCCGCGTGCGGCGTCCCCATCGGGGCGGCGGCGGGGTGCAGCTGCGGCGTCTGCTGCGGCTGCTGCTCGCCGTCGCGCCTCTGCTCATCTCAGTGCTGCCGGCGGCGGCGCCGGCGGGAAAGGAATCTTTACCGTGGCTGACATCCCGTTCGCAGTCGACATCTCGCAGCCGGAACCAAGCACCGGCGGGAACATCATGTGGCACGTCCGCGCGGCCAACGCCGACGAATTCATAAGGCGGATTCAGGATCTACAGACTCGCGTCCCCGGCCTCGCGCCGTTCGTCGTCATCACCGGCGCGGCGGCAAAGGCGGCGCTCACCGGCCCGCCGGCGGAGGCCAGGGCAACCGGCGAGCTGGCGGCTCGTCGGGCGGCGCAGCCGGCGCCGGCGACAGCGGTGGCCACCACCGACGTGATCCCCGTCTGCGACGTGCACCAGAAGTCCCGCTGGAGCGCAGCGTTTCACGGCCTGTACTGCCCGAAGAAGCGCAACGACGGATCGGACAAATGGTGCCCGTGGAAGCACGAGTGTGGCGCGGCGTGCGCTCACCCGGCGGAGACGGCAGCGGCCTAGCTCATCAGCGCGGGGGCGGCGCGAGTCGCCCCCGCCGAAAGGATCGACATGAACTACAACGCCCGCACACCCGACCACCTGCGCCACAACCCAATCGCCGCGCTCCGCGACCTTCGCGGGCGACTGATGGGCGACCACCCACCAACCGATCTCCTCGAGCTCGCCGGCGCCATCGCCGAGCTCATCGAAACGCTCGACCTCCTCATCTCCGACGCAGCAGACGCATGACCCCGCCGCCGAAAGGAATCCACCATCATGGAAACTGACATCACGATCACCCACCACGACGACGCACCACCGGCGATCTCGCTCTGCATCCTCGCCGGCCTCACCACGCAGATCACCATCGAACTGACACCGCGCGAGGCCCGCGACCTCGGCGGCGACCTGATCGAAAACGCCGCGCTCGCGGTCACCCGCGACGACGAGGAGGCAGCATGACGCGCCAGACCATGGACATCCTGCAGAAACGCGCGGCGCGGATCGCCGGCAAAGTCGCCGACCTCGAACTGCTCGCACAAGCCGCCGAAAAACACGTCGCGCACTACAAGCCGCGATGAACCGTCGGGGCGTCCGCCGTCAGGGCGGGCGCCCCTCGGGCGTGGCGGCGCCTGATGTTTGGGGGGTCTGGGGGGAGGCTGGCCGATTTTCAATTTTCGCGCGGCCAGAGCGCGAGCGCCGCGAGCGCGGCCACGATCCCGAACACGCCGATCCCCACGCCGTCCCGCCAACGCACCCCATCCCCCACCCAGTAGATCACGACGACGCCGCCGACGGCGGCGAGCGCCAGCAGCACGGCCACGCTGAGCAGCGCCCGATCAACCACGCCTCACCCTCCCAGATTCCGCCCGCGAGCTCCAGCCTTCCAAGCTGGATGTTGCGGGTTCGAGACCCGTCCCCCGCTCCAGCCGCACAATAAGAGCGCCGGCCACGTCGCGGATCGACGGGCGGCGGCGGACCCTTTCGCGCCTTCGCCGGCGCCCTGGGTGTAAGCACCGCCGCCGCCGACCGCCGGCACACGACCACCGGCGCTCTTTTCCCACCACCCCGAAAAACAACGCAGATCTCCCTTGACCCGCACCAGCCGCGCGCCGTATCGTCCGATCGCTTACACACAGGGATCGACCAGGCGGAGCGCGTGCTGAACTACGACGACTCCCGGCAACTCAGCCTCTGGCCCGACGCCGCCACCGCGCGCGCCGCCGCGCCCGGTTTCACGATCCCGACGAACGCCGCCGTCGCCGCGTTCCTCGCAGCCCGCAGCATCCGCCCCACGACGCGCGCCCACTACGAGCAGACCTTCCAACACCTACGCGCGTTCAGCAGCCAGCTGCCCACGTCACCCCTCGAGCTCGAGCGCTTCCTCGCATCCCGCCCCGTCAGCCCCCACACGCGCGACGGCTACTATCGCGATCTCCGCTGCTTCTACCGCTGGTCGGCGCGCCGCCTCGGCATCGCCGACGCCGCCGCCGATCTGACGCGCCCCCGACGCCCGCCGGCGCTACCCCGCGTCCTGACAAACGCCCAGGTGGTCGCGCTGCTCAGCGGATGCAACCGACGCGAGCGCGCCGTGATCGCTTTCGCCCTCGACACCGGCGCGCGCCTCGGCGAGATCGCCGGCGTGCGCCGCAGCGACATCAGCGCGCAGCTCGGAACCGACGGCGCGACCCACCACCAGGTCCGACTTCCAGCGGCCAAGGCGGCCGCACGCGTCGTGCCGCTCACACGCCCCGCGGCCGCGCTGCTCACGGGCATCGGCGACGCCGATCACCTGTGGCTCTCCGCCTACAACAACAGCGCGCCGGGCGGCGATCCGATGACGCCGCGCGCCCTGCAGCTGCTCATCCGCCGCGCCACCAAGCGCACGCTCGGCCGCGAGTACGGCCCCCACGCCCTGCGTCACACCTTCGCAACCATGTACCTCCGCGCCGGCGGCGACGTCGAATCGCTGCGGCGAATCCTGGGCCACTCGAACGTCAGCACCACGCTCGTCTACCTGCATCTCGTCGCCGACGACCTCTCGCGCAAACACGATCTCTACAGCCCGATCGCGCAACACGAGCGCACCGCCTGAACGACCCCGCGACGGCGCGGAGCACACACAACACAGGAGCCCACCATGCCGCCCGAACCCGTCACAGTCCAGAGCCCGATCACCGTCACCTGCCCCAGCTGCCGGAAATCCGTCAGCGTTGACCTCACCCAGAAGCAACCGAAACCGAGAAGGGAGGTGACGCCCAGCGCACCACGCCGCGCCAAGGCCGGGCAGACGACGCGCGGCAAGACCACCAGGACCAGATAAAGCCCCTCAACACCGGCGCGGGCGGAGTTGAGCCCGACTCGCCGGCAACCGCCGCCGCTTTCGTCACGCGGCCGGCGGAGCGCGCAGCAACGGCGCCGCCTTCCCGCCGCGCTGCGCAGCTCCGGCGGCCGTGTGACCCGGACACCAGGTGGTTCCCTCAGCTGCTGCCAGGCCGGGCGCACGTCGCCGCCGACAAACCCACCTTTCCACCGGCGCACACAGCGCAGGGGGGTAAGGGGGGTGATCCCGTTCGCGTCAGCGAACGGCGTCCACCCGGCGCGCGCCAGCGAGCATGATCCAGGGTGGGGATGTGCAGAAGGGGTAGGGAGATCGACACACATCAGATCCCACCACGACAGCGCCGGCACCGCGCCGACCGCCCGTCCAACTACTGCGGCGACCGCTGCTCGCACCCCACGAGCTGGGCCTACTTCCGCGAACACGCCACAGCCTGCACCGGCTGCGGCGTCCGCTCCCTCCACAACGACGGCGACCGCCTGTGCCCACCGTGCGCCACCGACGCGCTCCGAGCCGAGTTCTTTGGCGGCCCACACACGAAACAACAGGCGATCGACGAATTGCGCAGAATGACCCGCGAGGTCGCAGCCTTCCGGCGCGCGCACGGCGGCCCATGACCACCCGCTACACTAACCCCGATGTTCGGACTCTTCCGGCGCGAACCGAACGCAGCGGAGATCGTCGCCCAGGCGATCTCGCGCCACGACTGGCGAACCGCGGCGCTCTTCCTCACAGCCGGCGCGCTCGAAACGCTCCACACGGACCCCGAACTGCAGGCCGAGACGAAGCAAAGCCGGCGGCTGCAGCTCGCCCTCTCGAAGGTGAAGAACACCTAGCGCCGGCGACCCCGGAGACGGAGGATCGTTGGCGAAGCGACAGCGCGGCGCGCAGCCCCACAACCAGAACGCACGCCGTCACGGCTACTACAGCCGCGCCCTCGGCCCCGCGTTGCGCAACGCCTACCGCCGCGCGGCCAAGCTCGACGACTCCGGCCTCGTCGCCGAGATCAGACTCGCCCGCGCGAAAGTCAGCGAGCTCATGCGCCTCGAGCCAGAGAACCACGAGATCCTCCGCGGCATGCTGTCCACGATGACCCGCATGATCGCCATCAACCACAACCTGGACGCCGGCGAAGAGCGCGATCTCGGCGGCGCGCTGCAGGAGCTGCTCGCCGAGCTACTCCCGGACCGCCAACTATGACCGGCACGCACGCCCTGCTCGCGATCGTCGCGCTCGCCGGCATCGACCTCATCGGCATCATCTTCCTGGCAGCGATCGGCCGCATCGTCCCCGACGTGCTACCAACCATCCTCACCACCATCGTCGCCGCCGCCGTCGGGGGCGGCGCCGTGAAAGGCGCCGATATCCTCGCAGACCGCCGCGCCGACGAGCTCCGCAAAGCGTGGAAGGGCAACACCCGATGATCACGCCCGCGCGCCCCGCAGCGCCGGCAGAGCCCTACGGCCGCAGCGCCGTCCGCGGACAAAGGCGCAGCTCGAACCCCGCCGGCTTCGGCCAGGGCGTCGGCAACGCGCCGCCCGTCAACGTCGCCCGCCGCGGCACGCCCGAGATCCTCATTCCGCCCACCGGCGCGCCGGTCCAGATCACCTCGCCCGTCACGCCGTCAACGTTCAGCGCCTGGACCGCGCTGGGGACGCCGGCCAACGACCTCTACCTCTCGCAGCTCTGGGCGCTCAAGGACAACATCGGCGGCACCCTCACTAACTGCCTGGTGGAATTCGGCTACGGCGCCGGGCCGACGCCCATCGACGCCGTCCGCTCGATCTCGCCGATGCAAGACCCCACCGCCGACAGCGCCGGCGCCTACCCGCTCGGCCAGCCGGCGCAGCCGGTGAAGGTCCCCGGCGGCTCATCGCTGCAGGCGCGCGTCTGGTCGTCCCACGTCGCCTCCGACCTCTTCGACGTGATGGCCCTCGGCTACGACTCGGCCTACCCCGTCTGGGACGAGCTGCCGACGTCGCTCGTAGCGGGCCCGGGACGCTACTACGACCTGAACACCGGCCTCGGCCTGAACGTCACGCCCGGCGCCTGGGGCACGTGGGGCGCCTGGTTGACGGTCATCGACCCGGCGCCCAACGATCTGCTGGTGACCAGGCTCGACCAGACGGGGCAGTTTTCCAACCTCCTCGGCGAGGCCTGGATGGTGCAGGTGGGCTTCGGCGCCGCCGGCGCCGAGGTCCCGTGCTCCACCCACATGCTCGGCCGCGTCGTCGCCTCCGTGCCGATCTTCCCGCCGGTCTGGATCAAGGCCGGCGAGCGCATGGCGATACGCTCGCAGGGCAAGCAGACGGCCGCGAAACGCGTGCTGCTGAAGGTCTACGACCGATGAGAACCATCCGCCTCGACGACCTCGACGACCCGATCATCCAGCACGCGCTCGTGCGCTTCGCGCTCCGCCAGGCGCTGCCCGAGGCCGACGGCATCACTGCCGCCGTCATCCGCGAAGCGCTCGCCGCGCTCCGCCCTCAGCTCAACGACAGCGCCGCCCGCGCCGTCGAGATCGGCGCGGCGATCGACGCCGCGCTCGCCACGCCTCCAACCTCCAGCATCCAACCTCCAGGAGCCTAACCCCCATGGCCGCCAACATCACCGAGATCAAGGACGACGTCCGCAAGGACCTGCACGACGAGGACGCCGCCGCCTTCCGCTGGACGGACGCCGTGCTGCTGCGCCACATCGAGCGCGCCGCGCTCGAATATTCGCAGCACGCGCCGCGCGAACAAAAGACGACGCTGACGACGGTCGCCGGCTCGCGCGACTTGTCGATATCCACGCTCACCGACCGCATCGATATCGAGGCGGTCGAGTGGCCGACGCTGGAGTTTCCGCCGCGCCGCGTCGGCTTCTCGATCTGGGAGAACACGCTGACGATGGACGTGGTCGCGGCGCCCAACGCCGTCGAGAACGTCTTCGTCTACTGGACGAAGGTCCACACGCTGAGCTCGCTGTCGAGCACGATCCCCGCCGCCGACGACGACATCGTCTGCGCCGGCGGCGCCGCCTACGCCGCGCTCGACTGGACGTCGTTCGCGACGAACAAGATCAACACCGGCGGGGAGGACGTCTGGGGCCGCTACAAGGCCTTCGCCGACGAGCGCCTCCGCTACTTCGTCTCGGAGCTGAAGCGCATCGGCCGGCTGAACAGCGTCCGCCAGCGCCGCCTCTACAGCACCGACGCGCCGTCGATCTTCGAACAGCAGCGGGTGAAGTACTAGCGGCGGGCGGAGGGCACCGAAAGGGCCCCCGGGTGTACGCGCAACGGACGACCTTGCGCCGCCCGCCCCAACCAACACAGCGAGCCCCGCGCGCCGGCTCACGCCGCACGCGCCAGGGCTCACCACGAAGGAGCGTACCGAAATGCCCACACCAGCCAGAGACGCCTTCCGACAGTCAGCCGCGTTCGCCATCGGCACGATCAACCACATGCTCACCACGCTCGACACGCCATCCCCCTTCGACGAGCTCCTGCTATCCCTCAACCGCGAAAAGCTCGGCATCTTCTCCGTCATGCTCACGCTGTACGGCCTCGCCATAGCCGAGGCGCGGGACGCCGGCGCGTGAGCGCCGACCGCCGCGCGCAGCTCGCGCGCCTCGACGTGACGATCCGCGCGCTCGAGCTCGAGCGCCGCTGCCTCGCCACCGAGATCGCCGCCTTCGACCTGCTGCGCCGGCGCGCCGCCGCGCGGCGCTCGCACAGGCGCTATGCTGCGCCGAAGGTGCCAGCCTCACGCGGGGCCCGTCACCCCGCCGGCGCCCGCCGCCGTCTCTCCTCCACGGCGGGCGCCGGCACCACAACTTGCGCAAAATGCCAAACTGACCCATCCCCACCGCTCAGAACACCCCGTCCCAGGCCCACGATGACCGACACGCCCCGTCAACCCTTCCCCGACACCAAGAGCCAGCCCCCAACCTCCAACCTCCAACCTCCAGGCGACCACCCGTGAGGACCCTCCACGCCGACCTCGTCGCCGCCCAGAAGAGCACGGCCCGGACGCCGCACGTCCAGGTCCTGGTCCAGAACAAGGTCGCCTCCTTCCGCCGCCTCGACTTCGTCTCGCTCGACGCCACGGCCCACGCCGGCGTCAAGCACGACGTCGGCGTCACGGCCGACGGCGCCGTGCAGCGCGTGCGCGTCGACGCCGGCGCCATCCTCCATCAGCGCGTCGCCACGCCGGCCACCGGGCCCTGGACGAGCTGGACGACGCTCGCCTCCGGCATGGGCACGGTCATCGCCTGCGCCGCCGAAGGCACCCGCGTGATCGTGTTCTACGCCGACGCCGCCAACACCACGGTCAAGTACCGCGAGAGCACCGACAGCGGCGTGACGTTCGCCGCGGAGGCCAACCTGCTCACCGGCGCGGCCGCCGTCGACCTCGCCTGCGCCTACAAGACGGGCAGCAGCGATCTGCTGGTCGTCTGGGCCTACGCGACGGCGTTCGGCGCGATGCGCCGCACCGCCGGCGTCTTCGGCGGCTTCATCGCCCACGCCACCGCCATGACGCCCAACGGCGTCGGCTGCGACTTCGGCTTCTTCGACTGGCTCGTCTGCGTCACCGGCATCGAGGCGACGACGAACCGGCGCACGTTGTGGTCAACGTGCTTCGGCGACGGCATCGATCAGGCGCTCAACACCTGGAGCGCCGTCAACCCCCAGCACCAATTCGAGAGCGACGCCGGACTGACGATCGTCGCGCCCTTCGTCTGCATGGTCGACGCGCCGCGCATCACCTTCGCCATCGACGAGGCCGCCGCCGGCGGCGTCAGCATCGCCTGGCGCAGCGAGCTGCACCCGCAGATCCCGCTCACCGCGGGACCCTTCCGCTTCCGCACGCCCTCGCCCCTCAACAACATCCAGGCCCTCGGCGTCGCCTGCGCGCACGGCGGCACGCCCGGCTTCGTCTACGAGACGACGCCCGACGACGTGCAGCGCGCGCCCAGCGCGGCCGTCTCGCTCGACGTGACGGCCGACGTCATATCGCTCGACGTCGACGAGCAGCAGGACCAGCTCTCGGGGACGCTCGTCCTCGACAACTTCGCCGGCGCCTACGGCACGCCGACGGCGCCCATCCTCGCCGGCGACCACGTCGAGGTCTCCTGGGGCTACTACACGGCGACCGGCAACCGCGTGTCGGAGGGTCCGGCGCTCTTCGTCGAGTCCTTCGAGTGGCGCCGGGCGCCCGGCGTCTCGGAGCTGCGCATCAAGCTCACCGGCTGCTGGCGCTTCCTCGAGGACAACTACCAGCGCTCACAGATCGTCCACGCCGCCGCCGACGTCTGGCTGACGGTCCTGCAGCGCATCTTCAACCGCGCCGGCTTCCTGCTGCTCTCGAACACGATCAGCACGCGCGCCGCGACCGTCAGCCCGAACTTCACGATCGGCACGGCGCAGTCCGGCCTCGCCGCCATGCGGCGCGCCCTCGCGCAGCTCGTCGACCGCGTCCGCGCCGTCGATACCGACGCCGCCGAGCTCCGCCAGTGCCTGGCGTCCGACGCCACGAACTACACGTTCGCGACGGACCATCCCATCCGTGAGCTACGCTTCGACCCGAAGCCGTCCGAGACGCACACCGCCCGCGTCTTCGGCGCCGGCGTGTTCAGCGAGGAGCGCGACTTCGTGCAGGCCCAGCACCACGTCGGCGACATCGAGCAGGTGCGCGACAACGACGCCACCACCGCGGCGCTGGCGCTTAACACGGCGACCGCCGTGCGGCGCCGGCTCGCGCTTGACCAGGGACAGGGGACGATCGTCTGCCAGCCCAACGTCGGCCAGGAGCTCCTCGACGTGGTAGCGTTCTCCGACCCGAACATCCAGGCCGGCGTCACGCTGAAACGCCGCGTCCGGCGCCTCGGCTGGCACTACGCCAGGGCCGCCGGCGACTTCTGGCAGACCATCCACCTGGGGGCGATGTGACCCGCACACGCTGCGCTCACTGCAACGTCAGCATCGCCGGCCGCCCGGCAAAGACGCGCTTCTGCTCCGCCACCTGCCGCCAACGCGCCCACTACAGGCGCACCATCGGCGTCCCCGAAAACACGCCCCGCCGCCTCCTCTTCCTCGCCGATCGCAGCGTTAGGAAAAAGCAGGAACACACATGACGCAGCCCGCGCAGCTCCGCCACGGCATCCTCAAAGCCTGGAACAGCGGCACCTACCTCGCGACCGTCCAGCTCACCGGCTCGCTCGGCGTCTGGCTGACGAATGTCCCCACCAACCGCGGCATTCCTAGCGCCGAGATGGTCGTCGGCCGCAAAGTCGCCGTCGCCTTCTTCGACCCCAGCAACCCCCTCGACGCCGCGGTACAGTCCGTCTGGACATGAACATCGCGCCCGCCATCCGCGCCACCGTCGCCGCCGCCACCGATCACAACCGCCCGATCGTCGCCTACCGCGGCATCGCGCTCGTCGACGTGCGCCGCGACTTCCCCTCCACCGTCATCGGCCGCACCATGGCCCACCGCGATCCCGCCCTCGTGCAGTTCGTGTCGCAGCACCACGACGCCGTTTTCTACACGACGCAGCCCAACGACGCCGATACCTTCACCGAGGAGATGGACCGGCTGCGCGCCGTCTGGCGCCATCACCAGGACCTCGAATGGGGCGGCATCGGCTACCACACCTACGGCTTTCCCTCCGGCCGCCTCTACCTCGTCGGCGGCTTCGACACGCAGCGCGCCAACGTCGCCGGCCGCAACCACCAGAGCATCGCCCACTGCAGCGCCGGCGACTACACGCTGCGCACGCCGGCGATCGCCACGCAGCTCGTCGCCGCCATGGCGACGATTGCGGCCTGGGCGCACCAACGCCGCCTACTCGCCGTCCTCAGCCACCACGACGCCGCGCTCGCGACGTCGCCGACCGACTGCTGCGGCGCCACGCGCCACCTCTGGGTGCCCCGCATCCCCGAAGCGATCCGGGCGATCGCCCGCCAGCTCCCCGCCTAGACAGCGAACCCCTCCCTGCTCTAGACTCTCCCGCGAGGGCACCACCACGGAAAGGCACCGCCACCGATGGCCCTCACCCTCGCCGAGGCCGC
>Ga0247727_10015802_pt1 | contig 12304 bp, 6 predicted proteins | sample WisWelCaveWW1625_FD_202498 | JGI IMG/M metagenome (GOLD analysis project Ga0247727, IMG submission 202498) | Biofilm microbial communities from Wishing Well Cave, Virginia, United States - WW16-25 | ecosystem: Environmental > Aquatic > Deep subsurface > Groundwater > Cave microbial mat | place... | reverse complement strand
ATGAACTGGACAGGGCGGTTCTCGCCGGCGAAGAGCGCGGTGCCCGTCGCTGCGGTGAAGTCCACGCTCTGCGTGTTCACGACGTTGTTGTTCGCGTCGTAGATGGTGAGCGTGACACGCGTGTCCACGCTATAATATTGCTGTTGGAGCGCCGGAGGCACGTAGCCCACGCCGGTCTCGGTGAGTTCGAACGCGCTGCGCGTGATGGCGTCCAGCGATGCCGCGGTGTTGATGACGAGCGGCACGTTCTCGTAGACCGTGTTGGTCACGGTGAACGTGTCGATGGCCGCACTGCAGACAGGCGCCTGGACGAAGTCGATGTTGAACGTCGCTGCGCCGGTGCCGTGCCAGGTGGCACGGTATTCCATCGGCAGGAAGCCAGGGCTGACGTAATAGATAGCGTAGCCGTCAGGCGTCGCGATGGTGGTCGGATAGTTGACGTCCATCAGACCATTGCCGGTGCTGGCGCCGTTCGGGTAGTTGCCCGAGAATGCGCCGACGGTGTTGCATGTGTTGTCGAGGCAGTTGTAAGCGACCGAGTCGACATTGTTGACGTTGAAGTCATATGTGATGGTCGCGGTTGCGAGCGCTTGCGCTGCGATGAGCACCAACAGCACGCTTGCGATTATGTTGAACTTGTTCATTGTGTTGTTCCCCCGCTCACCCATTCACCATTCCTAGTTTCCACCGGTGCCCGGACCGCCGCCTTGGCCGCCGCCGAAGCCGCCGCCACCGCCGCCGCCGACACCCGGACCGCCGGTCTGGCCGCCACCGAGGCCGCCATTGCCGTTGTCGCCCGGATGCGGGTGACCGATGCCGTTGCCGCTCAACTGGAGGCCCAAGATGCTCCACTGGAGCGCCTTGCGCATCTGGTTGAGCAGGTCGAGGCCTGTCGCGTTCTTGACGCCCTTGACGAGCTTCTGGCCCTGTTCGAGCTCGGCGATGAGTTCGCGTTCGGCGAGCTCCATCGCGAGCATGCGGTCGAAGTCGTACTTGTCGTGGGCTTCGTTGCCCATCGCCTTGCGGACTTCCTTGAGCAGCTTTGTGCCGTTGCCGCGCGACTCGTCGATGGCAAAGAACACGAGTTCCGCCTTTTCGAGGTCGGTCACGACGCGTGCGACCTGGTACACCGTCGGTGTGCCGTTCGTGTCACGGACGATCTTGTCCGCGTGCATCGCGAGCGTGTAGCCGTAGAGGCGTGCGAGCTCGCGCGACTGGTTGTAGCTCAGCGGCTTGAACTTGTCGCTCAGCTTCAGGAGCTGCTCGAGCGTGTCTGCCGTCATGATGCCTGTCGCGTACTTCTCGACGTCGGGCACGTTGGGTGTGTCGAAGCCGCGGCGGTAGTCCGCGTTGCGGCCGGGCACGCCCGGGATCGTCTGTGCGGCGAAGTCATAGAGCGCACGGAGGATGTCGTGGCGCATCTCGCCAGGCAACTTCTTGCCGTACGCATCGACGACCTTCGTGTCGACGAACGCATTGACCTTCTTCTCGAGGTCCTTGCCTTCGACGCCCATCGACTTGAACGCGTTCTTGAGGCGCTTCTTCATGTCGTTGTCGACCTGCTTGTCGACGCCGACGTCGGCCGCGTACTTCGCGTTCCAGAGCGCGCTGAAGAAGAGGTCCTTGTCGAACTCCTTCTTCGCCTTGGCGTTCTCGTCGAGCTGCGCGAACTGCTGCTCGGCGATGTACGCCTTCATCTGGGCGTCGAAGCTGCGCGCGATCGCCGCGGCCTGCTTGGCGCCCTTGATCGTCTTGTTGCCGTCGTACGCCTTGAAGACGTCGACAGGCGACTTGGTGAGGAGGTCCGAGATGGCAGCGGTGTTCTTCCACTGGTCCAGCTTCATGACCGCATCCGAGCGGCTGTAGCGGCGGACCGCCTTCTGCTTCTCACGGATGTCGCCCTCGTTGTGGCGGAGGAAGAGCGTGCTGACGAGCTCGTCGAGCTTCACGGCAGCCTGCTCCTGCGTGATGGTCTTGTCCTTGAGCTTCAGCTGCAGCGCGGCGACGCTGTTCATGTAGACGGCCGCGTTGTATTCCGCTGCCTGACCGTGGCCGGCGAGGAGCGGTGTGCTGAAGTTGCGGGCCGACGTCCAGTACTGCGCGCGGAAGTCCGCTTCCTGCGCAAGGCCTGCGATGCCTGCCTCGCTCATGAGGTGCTGGATGCGTTGCTCGTGGTTGACCGAAGCGCCTTCTGTTTCGCTCCAGTACGGCGTCATGTCGCGACCCTTGCCAGGATTGGCGTAGGTCACGGTCTTGACTTCGTTGGTCACGACGGCAGGTTGCGCGACAGGCGTTGCCGCAGGCGCAGCGGCAGGAGCCTGGGGAGGCGTCATGTCGACGACTTCAGCCGGCTTCTGTTCTGCCTTGGGCGTCTCCTTGACAGGGACGTCGACCTTCGGCTCGGTCTTCACGACCTCGACGGGCGCGACGACCTTCGGGGCTTCCACCTTCGGCTCAATCTTGACGATTTCGACCGGCTTGTAGTCCGGCTTGGTCTCCTCCTTCGGAGGTGCGACCGGCTTGGCTGCGATCGCGAACGGATTGCTCTCGTATTCCTGCTTCAGGTCCGCGACACGCTTGTCCGCGTCCTTGATGAGGGTCAGGACCTTTGCGCCCGCGTCTGCGAGCGCCTTGTCCTTTGCCTTGACTGTCTGTGCGAGCGACTCGTTGTCCTTCTGGCTGCCTTCGTACTTGACGAGGAGCGCCTTGAATTCATCACGGAGTTCGCTGTTCGACTTGTCGTTGTCCGCCTTGAGCGCGGCGGTCTGTTGGTTGACGTACGCTTCGAGGTCGCTCTTGTTGACCTTGCCGACGCCGCCGATGAAGTACGAACCGAGCATCAACGCCACTGTTGCAGCGGTGTAGCCCGCGTTCTTCTTGACCCAGTCGGCTGCGGTGCCGACGTAGTTCTTGACCTTGTCTGCGAGGGTGTCCGAACCGATGTATGCCTGCATCTTCGGCCTGAGGGACCTACCTGTTTCCAGGCTGCGGATGCCGGCCTTGCCGAGCGAGCTCGGCGTTTCGGTGTACTCTTCAGGCGAGGGCGTCGCTGCGACTGCCTCTTCGGCGACGACGGCGTCTTCGGGCGTGATCGCCTCTGGGGCCGTGCCTTCGACGGCTTCCTTGAGTCCATCCTTGAACTCGTTGAACTCGTTCGCGTCGGCTGCGGGCTGCTCGGAGGCGCCCGAGCCCTTGTCCGCGCTGTTGTAGACCTGGTTGATGTGCTCGCCGCTCGTCGCTTCGCGGATTGCAAGCGACGGTTGGTTGTAACTGAAATCGCCGGTGATGACCTGGCCGCTCTTGAGAGCGCGGCGCACGGTCGACCTGCTGACGTTGTACGTGGCCATGACGTCGGTCAATGTCGCGCCGTTCTTGACGTCGTCGCGGATGGCTACATGCTTGAGGCGGGTCACGTCGGCGCGGGGGGCGTCGACGTAATCGTTCAAGAGCACTTTGCGCAGGAGGTTGTCGACGACGACACGCTTGCCTTGCTGGCTCGTGTAGTCCGTGCCGTTGCGCTTGTTGTGTGCGGCGGTCGCGGTCTCACGGTGCTGGGCATCGTTGAGCAGTGCGTAGGCACGCTTGAAATTCGTAAGATCTGCAGTTTCGTACTTGTTGTGACGGATAGTGTCCATCTGTTGTTCCCCCGTGTTGTTTCACGTGATTCTGATTACCCACCAGACCCTTGTTGTCGTGGGTGTGTCTACCCTTACTATATAAACCTTTCTATCTGTTGTTATTGTTGAGTAACAACTTAAGAGCACATCTGGTTGGTAGCTATCTGATGCCTAGACCGGTCGCGGGAAGTATTATATGAGGATTGTGAAGCCAGCACGACAATGATCGCGATCATCGGCGCAGGCCCCGCAGGCGGCCAGGCGGCCTACGAACTCGCCAACGCCGGCGAGGACGTCCATGTCTTCGAGGACCATCCGTGCGTCGGCGAGCCGGTCGCGTGCACCGGTCTCCTAACGAAGACCGTCCACGAGCTGCTCACCAAGGAAGAACTCCGAAGCGTGCTCGTCAACACGCTCGAAGCGGTCGATGTCATCCCACCGACAGGGCAGCCTGTACGCATCCCGACGCACGAGTACATCGTCGACCGCGCAGGCCTCGACAAGATGCTGATGAAAAAGGCGCAGGACGCCGGCGCGACGCTGCACCTGCACCACCGCTTCGTCGGTCGCAAAGGCGACGAAATCCTGCTGCGGCACAACGGTGCCATCATCCGCAGGAAAATAGACGCGCTCGTCGGCGCGGACGGACCACGCAGCGACGTCGCCAAGTCCGCCTCGCTCTACGGCCGGCGCCAATTCTACATAGGATTGCAGGTGACGCTCACAGGCAGTTTCGACAGGAACGTCTTCACCACGTGGTTCGGTGAGGCCGCACCTGACTTCTTCGCGTGGAGCGTGCCGGAAACGGACAGTCTCGCACGCGTCGGGCTCGCGACGCGCCAACGCACCCGCGCCTACTTCGACGCGTTCCTCAAACGTCTGGGCGGTAACGTCATCGCCACGCAGGCAGGCCCCATCCCGCTCTATAGCCCGCTGGCAAGGGCATCCGACGAGCGCGAACGCGTCTTTCTCGTCGGTGACGCCGCGCTCATCAACAAGGCGACGACAGGCGGCGGCATCATCGTCGGTATGCGCAGCGGCGGCATCCTCGCGACGTCGCTGCTCGAAGAGACGAGTTACGAGGCAGCACTCGCGCCGCTCCGACGGGAGCTGGGCATCCACCTGCTCCTGCGGCGCGCGCTCAACCATTTCGCGGCAACGGACTACGATTCCCTCGTCGGCCTGATGCGTAACGACGCCGTCCGACGCATCCTCACCGAGAACACGCGCGAGGACCCCTCGCGCTTCATGCTCAAGCTGCTCGCCGCGCAGCCCGGTCTCCTGCGTTTCGCGCCCAAAGGATTGCTCGGCATCCTCCACGACAAACATTTTTAAACGGCCTGCCGACCTCGGCGACACCGACGTGTGGGTGTGCACGGAAGAAGCGTTCGAGAAGAAGCTGGAATCGCAGCATGCCGCGCTCGAGCAAGACGGATGAAAACCACCACTATGACGACAAAAAGACGCAAGCATACCATCGTCACATCGGCAGTTCCCAGTTCAGCACCGCCTACGAGGGGGACACGATTGCCGAAGTTCGGGGTGAAAATAGCAGTACTTTGCGTTACGCTTCTCCTGCTGTATGGTCTCCTTGAACTGTTCTTCTCGATGACCGGACTGTCGTACGTAAAAAACCCGTTTGATTCCTGTGAGGGTCAACAGGATCCGATACTCCATCACGGATACGTTCCCAATGCGAGATGCGCCGGCGTCTCGAAAACCAATGAATGGCACAACATCACGATCGCGATCAACAGTAAAGGCCTGCGTGATGAAGAATATGACCTCACATCGACCAACTATCGGATACTCATGCTCGGAGATTCGTTCACCTCGGGTGAGTTTGTCGAGTTGCAGGACTCGGTGCCCAAGCGTGTCGAACAGCATCTCCGACGGGCCGGATATGCTGTCGATGTCATCAATGCGGGCGTTGGAAGTTATTCCCCGACGCTCGAATACCTCTACCTGCGCGAGCGGGGTCTTGAGTACGCCCCTGACATGATCGTGCTGAATTTCGATTTGTCGGACGTCCATGACGACACGTTTTATTCATCGACGGCCGTGTTCGAGAATGGTTCTCTCGCACGGGTCGAAGCGGTCGACCCGCGGTTGTTCAGCATGTCGCCCAAAAAGGTGCCGCTCCACGCACGCATCGCGACATTTATCGGAATCTACAGCTACACGTTCAACTTCATCAAGGACCGCGCACTTCGTCCGCTGCTCGTCAGTGCCCGGAGCAATGGCGCATATGAACGGGGGAATATCCTCGGCGACCGATGGGCAATCACGCGCGTCGCTGACCAGACACTCTATGGACCGGAATGGAACCTCACCTTCTCCTATCTCTTGGACATACGGGATCTCGCTCTTGCGCATAACGCAACATTCATCCTCGTCGCATATCCGTATGGTCATCAGGTGAGCACCGAGGAATGGCGGACTGGCCGGCGTGCGGAGTATTTCGATGACGACACGGTCTATGGGACGGCCGCCATCGATTACCTTGCCTCGTTTGCCTCCGCCAATGATATCGTGTTCTACTCTTCAGTCGATGACTTCATGAGCGCGGAACAGACAAAACCGGGTTGTCTCTATTTCGATAGAGACCCGCATTTCACGAAAACCGGCGCCCATATCCTCGCTGAGGGAATCGCCCGGTTCCTGAATGCCCAGAACGTCATTCCCACGATTCGCCCAGAAGAATAGACTCTCGTGAATCTGCGACTCTTATAAATCTCCACGTGCCTTGTTCCGCGCGGGCGCGGTTCGGACATCCTCGCACGTGTGGAGGAACGGCCTGCTGGCTTGCGCCGCTCCGAGGGGCTATCGCTTCATGCTCACGCTGCTCGTCGCGCCCCCGCCCTCCTGCGTTTCACGCAGGGGACTGCAAGACATCCTCCACGACAAACATTTTTAAACGGCCTGCCAACCCCGGCGACACAGGTGTCTGGGTGGACAAGGAAGAAGCGTTCGAGAAGGAGCTGGAAGCGCAGCGTGCTGCGCTCGAGCACGAGAAACGGGTCCTGAAAGAGGAGATCGCTGAACGCAAGGACGAGCTCGGGCACGTCGCGACGCAGGAGAAGAAGGTCGAACGCGAACTCCGGCATCAGGATGGACATCATCGCCCCGCATCGGACGACGGCGGTTTCGCGCTCGGCGCATCGCTGGGCGACATGCGAGGACGCCTGGGCGATCTTAAATCCGTCGGGCGGTTCCTCTACAAGCACCGCGCCCTCCTGCTCATCCTCATCCCGCTGCTGCTCAGCATCTATGTGCGCACCTCATCGATGGGCCTGCCGATCGCCGAAAGCTGGGCGTACAACAGCGTGCAGACGTTCATCCGCAGCGACATCTCCAACGTCGTTCGCGCGCAGTACCCGAACCTGCCTGACGACAACCTGAACCGTCTCGTCGACCAGCAGGTGGCATCTGCCGTCGAGGCTGGAAGATACACCATCCAGACAGGGCAGTATCGTGGTCAGACCGTCGATATCAATAACGAGATAGCGGTCAACGCAGCGCAATTGCGCGAGTTCTGGCAGTACGAGCTCGACGGGAAGAAGTATGTGTACATGCCCGACATCGACCCGTATTTCTACCTGCGCTATGCGCGCGATTATCTTGAACACGGTTTCATCGGTGACGAGAAGGACGAAACGGGGAGGGTGATGGACACGCATGTGCGCGCGCCCAATGGCGCGCCTGTGAGCGTCGCGAACGTCGGTTTCCTGCCCATCGGCATCGCATGGACCCATCGGCTCGTCAGCGTCTTCAGACCGGGCATCGATCTCATGCAGTCGGGCTCGCTCTATCCTGTCCTCATCATCGCACTGGCCATCATCCCTGCGTTCCTGCTCGGACGACGCCTGGCAGGCAACAACGTCGGCGGATTCTTCGCCGCGTTCATGCTCGCACTCAACGTAGCGGCGCTCACCCGCACGAACTGGGGCCACCCGGATACGGACGGCCACAACCTGCTCTTCCCGTTGCTCATCGTGCTCCTGCTCGTCGAGGCGTTCCGCGCGATGAAGCTTCGCAACAAGCTCATCTACGCAGGGGCGGCAGGCCTCACCACAGGCCTCTATTCCCTCGGCTGGACAGGCTGGTGGTACATCTTCGATTTCATCCTCGGTGCGTTCGGCGTCTATGCAGCGTGGCTCATCCTCCGCTCGTTGTCCGTCCATAAGCTGCGTGCGCTCGACCCGCGCGTGAACGTTCCCTGGCGCTCGTTGCTGCTCGTGAGCATCCTCTTCATAGCGGTCACGGGCGGTGTCGTGAGCATGCTCATCAGTCCTGAGGTGTTCATCAGGACACCGCTAGCTGCGCTGGGCTTCACGAACATCAAGAACGCCGCGCACGAAAACCTCTGGCCCAACGTCTATACGACGGTCGCTGAGCTCAATCCCGGCTCCATCGGAGCCGCCATCAGCGCGATCGGTGGCAATGCGATGTTCACCATCGCACTGCTCGGCATCCTCGGCCTGCTCATCGCCGACTTCTGGGTGGGCGACCGGAAGCACCACATCACGGAGAGTTCCGTGTTCGAAGCCGCGGTCCTCATCATCTGGTTCATCGGCACGATCTATGCGACCACGAAAGGCATCCGTTTCACGTTGCTGCTGGCGCCCGCGTTCAGCATCGCGTTCGGCGTCGCACTGGGCCTGCTCTACAAGCTCCTCGTCTGGGGCGGCCAGCGCATCCGCATCCCGCAGCGCATAACGGCCGCGACCGTCATCGTCGTCTTCCTCCTGCTGCTCTGGCCGATGGTGGGTACGGCACGCAGCGTCGGGTATTCCGACGTCCCCATCATGAATGATGCATGGTACGGCGCATTGACGAAGATACATGATGAAGCCTCGAAAGACGCCATCGTCAACAGTTGGTGGGACTTCGGTCACTACTTCACCTACATCACCGACAGAAGGGTCACGTTCGACGGTGGTTCGCAGAACCAGCCGCAGGCGCACTGGATAGGACATGTGCTGCTCACAGGGGATGAGAAGCAGGCGATCGGCATCCTGCGCATGCTGGATTGCGGTGGAAACAACGGATACAACCTCGTCGCGAACACCACGGACAACCGCGTCGATGCCTACAAGACTATCTATAATGCGCTGAGATTGGACAAGGATGCTGCACGCAAGCACTACGAGAAGCATGGCGTGCCGAAAGCGGAAATCGCACGCCTGCTCAAGCTGACGCACTGCGATGCGCCGGAGGACTACTTCATCACGTCGGATGACATGATCGGCAAGGCCGGCGTCTGGGGTCACTTCGGCAGCTGGAACCTGCAGCGCGCGTACGCGTACACGAAGCACAAGGGAAGCGAACGCGAGACCGCGGTCGCCGACCTCATGAGCGTCCTGAACTGGAGCCGCGACGAGGCGGAGACAATCTACGACGACGTGCAGTCGCTCTCAAGCGAGGACGAGGCCAACGCGTGGATAGCCCCCTGGCCCAACTACATCACCGGTCCTGCCGGCTGCGGGCTCGCTGATGGCGTCATCGCATGCGGCAACGGCATCCAGTTCAACACGACGAACGGCGAGACGCTCGTCGCCATCCAAGGCAGGGTCGGCAGGCCGCAATCGATCGTCTATCTCGACGGCAACGGCACGTTCGTCGAGAAGCGCTATAATGACAGCATCGGCGACGTGAGCGTCGCGATCGCGCCCGAAGGCAATGGCTACATCGGCATCATGATGGCACCATCGCTCGCCAAGTCCATGTTCACGCGCCTCTACTTCTTCCAGGGCCATGGTCTCGAGTACTTCAAGCATTTCGACACGCGCAGGCACCTGAGCGGCGGCTACATCTTCACCTGGAAGGTGGACTGGGATGGCGGCGAACCGAACACGCCGTTCACGCCTGAACCCGTCGTCCAGAAGGTTGAAGAACCCTCCTCAGGGCAGAACGAGACGCTCCGCAACGTCACGAATACGACGACAGCGGAGGTCTCGAATGCCAGCGCCTGAAATTTCCATCATCGTCCCTGCCTTCAATGAAGTGCAGAGCGTTCCGCGATTGCATCAAGCGATCAGCCATGCCCTCGAGGGCGTCGACTACGAGCTCATCGTGGTCGATGACGGCAGCCGCGACGGCACCTATGACGTGTTGCGTGGCCTGCAACGCGACGACAAGCGCCTCGTCATCATCCGTTTCCGCCGCAATTTCGGCCAGACAGCCGCGATGGACGCCGGCATCAAGCACGCACGCGGCAGGATCCTCGTCACGATGGACGCCGACCTGCAGAACGACCCTGCCGACATCCCGCGCCTCGTCGCGGCGCTCGGCGAGCAGCGCGTCGACGCGGTGTCCGGCTGGCGATACCGGCGCAACGACCCGATCGGCAAGCGCATCGCGTCGAAGTTCGCGAACCGTGTGCGGCGCTTCATCACCAAGGAACGCATCCACGACAGCGGCTGCACGCTCAAGGCGTTCCGGCGCGAGTGCTTCGATGACCTCAGTCTCTACGGCGAGATGCACCGCTACATCCCGGCGATCCTCGCCTGGCGGGGGTTCCGTGTCGGGGAGTTGCGCGTCCAGCACCACCAACGGAAGCACGGCAAGACGAAGTACAACGCGAAACGCATCCTCCGCGGCTTCCTCGACCTGCTCGTCATCAAGTTCTGGATGCAGTACTCGACGCGCCCCATCCACCTGTTCGGCGGCGTCGGCCTCCTGATGGCGGCGTTCGGCTGCTTGTTGGGTGCATGGCTCACGCTCTCGAAGCTGCTCTGGCACACCAGTCTCTCGGACAGGCCGCTGCTCCTACTCGCGGTGCTGCTCGTCATCGTCGGCGTGCAATTCATCCTGTTCGGATTGATGGCAGACATTCTCGTCAAGACGTACTACCGCGGCCACCAAGCATACACGGTCGCGGATGTCAGGAGGCGCTGAGATGCGCGTCCTGATGCTCGCGCCGCACGTCTTCTTCGCGCCGCGCGGCACGCCGCTGAGCGTGTTCTATCGTGCGAAGGCATTGGGTGAACTGGGCCATCGCGTCGACGTGCTGACATATCATCTGGGCCAGGACGTGGATGCGCAGAACGTGCGCATCCTGCGCGCGCCCGCCGTGCCGTTCATCCGGTCGCTCGAGGCAGGCCCCTCGATGCCGAAGATGGTCCTCGACGTGTCGCTGCTCCTGCGCCTCGTATGGCAGCTGCTGACCAGACGCTATGACGTCATCTACACCCATGAGGAAGCTGCGCTCTTTGGCGCATGGAACCGCGTTCTGAGCGGCATCCCGCACGTCTATGATATGCATAGCAGCATGCCGCTGCAGCTCAAGGACTGGGAGTTCAGCAGCGCACGATGGTTGCGCCGGCTCTTCGACCGCATGGAACGGTTCGTCATACGGCAAAGCGACGTCATCGTGCCCATCTGCGGCAACCTTGCGGACATCGCGCGGCGCATCAGGCCGAATGCGACGATCGTCACCATCGAGAACACCGCGGTGCTCGCAGACGAACCGAAGCCGAGCACGACGACCATCAAGCGCCTGCGCAACGGACTCGGACTCAAAGACCGCCGCGTCGTCCTCTACACAGGCACGTTCCTCAAGATACAGGGGTTGGACCTGCTGCTGGACGCCGCCCCTGCCGTCATCAAGAAGGTGCCTGATGTGTTGTTCTTGCTCGTGGGCGGGTCACAGAAGGAGATCGCGGACACGCAGAATCATGTCGATCGTCTGGGCATCGGCAGAAACGTGCGTCTTGTCCCCAACCGCCCGCAGGAGGAGATGCCGTCCTTCTATGCCGTCGCGGACGTGCTTGTCTCGCCGCGGCAGATTGGCATCAACGCGCCGCTCAAGATCTTCTCGTATCTCAACAGCGGCAAACCACTTGTCTGCACCGACCTGCCCATCCACCGTCAGATAGTGCAGGAAAGCGCGGCGATGTTGGTGCCACCCTCGAAAAAAGCGTGGAGCGACGCGCTCGTCAATCTCCTCTCGAGCGCGGCGTTGCGCAAGAAGCTTGGCGCGGCGGGCAAAGCGCTCGTCGCATCGCAGTACGGCTATGGCCGCTACAAGGAACGCTTGCGGCTCGCGCTCATGCTCGCGACAAGGAGTGCAGCCACGAAGCGATGACGCCGAGCAGCACGGCATAACTGAGCATGATGATGTGGACGGCGAAGCCGCTGATGATCGCGTCGTGCGCGCTCATGCCCAGCAGCACGAACGCTGCCGACCAGGTCAGTTCGACCGTGCCGAAGCCTGCGATGCCATAGACAGGCAGCGCGGATGCGAGACGATAGAGCGATGTGCCCAGCGCAGCCGTGAGGAATGTCACCGTGGATCCCATCGCGGCAAGGAGTATGTACACTTGCGCGTACGCGAGCCCCCACACCGCGAGCGAGACCAGGGAGCACACCAGGAGGGTGCGCCCCTCCCGCATCGTGTGGAGCGCCGCGATCACCTGTCGCATCTTACGCAGCGCCCATGGAACGACGGATATCCTGTCCAGCCGAGAGAACGCGGCGAACCGTTCAGACAGCGCGACGACACGGTGCTCATGCACGAGCGATACGGTGATGACGCAGAAGAGAAGAGCGAGAAAAACACCGAACCAGAAGAGCAGTGTGCTGAACTGAGAAGGCGGTGACGGGAGGAGGAGCGGTGCGACCACGGGCAGGGAGAAGACGGCGGGCAGGGGGAAGAGTCGCGCGACGACGAGCGACGCGGCGGC
>Ga0247727_10015801_pt1 | contig 12304 bp, 12 predicted proteins | sample WisWelCaveWW1625_FD_202498 | JGI IMG/M metagenome (GOLD analysis project Ga0247727, IMG submission 202498) | Biofilm microbial communities from Wishing Well Cave, Virginia, United States - WW16-25 | ecosystem: Environmental > Aquatic > Deep subsurface > Groundwater > Cave microbial mat | place... | reverse complement strand
TGAACTTTTCATGAACCTCTTTGATTGCACCTACTTTTGCCTTTACATACGGGCAGTGGTTACATATGAAAATCACCAAAAGTCCATCATAGTTTTTGTAGTCAGAAAGTGAGTGTCTTTTGTCATCAACTCCAAGCAGATTAAAATCAGGAGTCTTGCTTCCTGCCTTTAACACAACTTCGGATTTTAACAGTACCATTACAAACAAAACGACTCTAATTCAAATAAAATCTTTCTCAAGACAACAATTAAAATCCACACTACAATCAAAGCATGGGAGGGCTGATAGTTCAGTGGTAGAATGCCCGCCTTGCACGCGGGAGGTCAGGGGTTCAAATCCCCTTCAGTCCACTATTTTGTTTAAACCAATTTTGTATTTTTTAAACTGCGATCATTTCTAAAATACGAACAGCCGGTGGATTTAAATACCAAAAGTTGTCGTTGAAAATAACATGGGATATGAAGCATCTATAGCAGTCTGGATTCCTCTAATTGTAGGACTCGCACCCGGATTGGTATATTGGTTTGTCATTACCGGAATGAGAAAACGATAAAGGAATTAACCCAAAAAACATCTTTTTCTTCTTTAGGCTCAATTCATAGTAAAACCTTCTAGTCTACCTTGTTGATATTATGATATACTGCATATGATTAATGACTTTGAATACAAAAAATTCATGTGGAAAATCCCACTTGTAGTGCTTTTGGTATTTACCTTACTGCCAGTTAGTATGTCGTATTCGCAATCTTTTGACAATGAATCACAACTAGGAATCAAGCTTACAAACACACAACCCTTTAGCTACAAAGACTCTGATGGAAAAACTGTAGTGATTGGTGAGGTAAAAAATACAAAAAACTTTCCAGTCACTGGAGTAAAAGTTTGGGCTGGATTTTACAGTAACAATGGACAGCTTTTAGAGTCAGCAATAGGAACACCCGTTCTTAGCGTAATTCCGCCACAAGGAACATCGCCATTTATTATAAAATCAAACAACGCAAATTCGGCAATTGCCAACATATCAATTAATCTTCTTGGCTTCAACTCGTCTCCAATAAAACAGGCCTCGCTGAAAATAGAGCCAGGCCCACTAAAAATCGGAAACCAGGTTTCTCTTTCTGGCAAGATTACAAATACTGGTTCAGTGGACAGCGTAAACACAAAGATTCATTTTATTTCATATGATGCATTTTTTCCACCAAGAATTGTTGGTGTTGAAACCATTCAAGTAGATCAAGTGATAAAACCTGGGACTACATCTAATTTTGAATTTACTACAGAACACAACACAAGAGCCTCCTCATTTAAGCTGGTTGCAGAATCAAACAACTATCTTTCAGCTTTGACAAATGTGGACAAACTTACACTTGAAATGCTTACAAGACTAGTTACAATAAATGATGTCTCATTGTCTGATGCTGATGGAAACAAAATTCTTGCATCAGAACTTTATGTTGGAAAAGAGGCTGCAATACAAAGCAGTGCATGGATACAATATGCAACAGATCAAGCACTTACAAGCCAGCCATATGTTTACTATGTTCAAATAAAACAAGCAGGTGAGCGCCCGCTTGTTGAGTTTATTGGAATGGCAGAAGGTACATTTGTTGGTCCAACAAAGCAATTTCCAAAAGTAAGCTGGACGCCAGAAAATGATGGATTATTCTACATTGAAACATACATCTGGGATGACACAAACCGAGCCATTGCCTCGCCAGGCCCAATAGCACTGATACATGTAAAACCACAGTAAATTTATTTTCAATTCAACAACAAAATCCATGCCTCAATTCAATACAATCGCATTAGGTGGAACATTTGATATAATTCACAAAGGCCACATCGAGCTTCTAAGAAAGGCATTTTCAATCTCATCTAAAGTGATAATCGGACTAACAAGTGATGAGCTTGCAATAAGAAAGAAGAAAAATCCAGTTAACAACTATTCCAGAAGACATATGCTACTGACTTTGGCTATATCAAAGCACTTTCCAAACGCTTCATACGAAATTAGCAAGCTTGTAAATGACTTTGGACCTGCAGCAATTGAAGGAAACGTTGGAGCGCTTGTTACAAGCGAAGAGACAAGACACCAAGGAGATATACTAAATGATTTGCGAAAACAAAAGAAACTTCCTCCAGTAGAGGTAATAGTTGTTCCAATGGTTATGGCGCAGGATGGAAAGCGAATCTCCTCAACTAGAATCAAAAACTTTGAGATTGATGCAGACGGCAACTTGTCTCAAATTGACAACTAACTTGTCTATCTTTGAGCTAGTGGAATAAAACAAAAAATTTCAATCATCAAAAATGAACCTGGCAAACGAAATGCTAAGCAAACTTGGCAGCGATATTACCAACCTGAAGGAAGGGCTAGAACCAGAAAACTTGGCATTTTGGTACAACAAAATTATTGCAGAAACAATTGATATGGCACCGCCTTGGCTACAAGACAAGATCAAGGTAAAGCAAGATCCTATTTTGCCAATGAAGTTTAATGTCGACATTTCAAAACGTGCGGTAAGATATCTGATGATTGCAATTGACAACAACTTGGATGCAATGCCATACTCTACAAGACTGTATTTTCTTAAGGTTCAGGAAATAATGTCAACTGAGATGGACAAGTCACTTATCTGATTATGCTTTTTCAATTTCTATCTCGTCATTGATTATTTCTGTGTGAGTTATCTTGTGCTGTTTTTCTATGACAGACTGGATAAAGTCTGTAAATTCTTCAACCTGCCCTTGATCCTTTAGCAGTATGCTGTGGGCAGACTTGTCTTTTAGCCCAACAATGATTTCGTTTTCAATCACATCCAATACTTCGGTGATAAAAGTCTCGCTTTCATCTTTTATGAAAAGCAAACTTGCCAGTTTTCGTGCTTCGTATTTGTCAATACAGCGAAATTTTTTCTTCATTAATCTTCAAGCAAGTATTTGTCTAACTTGTCTCTTGCTTTTTCACGCTTTTCCTGATGTACTTTGAGGAACTGGTTTATCTTTTCAATAAGAACTGCCTTTAGCTCACCTGATAGCATCTTGCCTGACTTGTAATCGTCATAGATTTTTTTTAGCTTGGAATCATCTGGTTCAAAGAAAATCCTAAGATACTGATATGATACATCAATGTCTGGATTTCCACCTTTTTTTCTGTGTTCTTCAATGTCTGGCTGTCCTCCAGAAAATGCATACTTGTTTACCTTCTTTTTGACAACCTCTGGTGAATCTGTTGTGTAAATCGTAGTCATCTCCTCAGAGGCAGACATTTTTCCTCCAAGTCCTTCAAGTGATGGTATCATGATGTTGTGAATCAGGGCAGGCTTTATCTTTCCAATTTTTGGTGCAACATCTCGTGTTATTCTAAAGTGTGGGTCTTGGTCAACACCTAAGGGTATCAGAACTGGCTTGTCTTCAAGGAAACATGGCGCTGACTGGAGTGCTGTATAAAAAATCATCCCTGCGTTTGTCTCGTTTGTAAAACCAAAGACTGCCTTTGTGTTTGAGAAATTGATCTTTTTTGCAACTTGTGCTGCAATTGGATAAAGTGTCTTTATGTTTTTTGTATCGATTATGATTTTTGTATTCTCTGGCTTGAATCCAAGTGCAATAAAATCAAGTGCATTTTCATTTGCAAAAAGCCTTGTTTCCTCAAGTGTCATGTTTTGCTTTGAATAAAACTTTTCATCATCTGTTAGCTGAAAATACATGTTAACATCAAACTTTTCCTGAAGCCACTTTGCAAAGACCCAAGGCACCAGATGCCCAATATGCGTATGTCCTGAAGGACCACGCCCGGTATAGAGGAAAAACTTTTTCCCCTTTTCATAATCATCTAGGACTCGGCCAAGGTCTCGATGAGAGAAAAAAATTCCCCTTCGTAACATAAAGTGTGATTCGCCAGTCAGCTTTTCGATTCGCTGTAAGAGTTGTTTTGAAATTTTTTCAGTCCCAAACTGTTTAATCAGCTTGTCATAATCTATTTCGCCTTCTACATGCCACGGTGTTACAATAAAGTCATCAGTAGGCATTCATTTTGACTTAGATTAAGGTTTAAAAAGTCTTTTTAGGACTTGGTAATATTGTCACAAGTTCTTCATCCTATTGAAAAAAAAATCATTAACGCCTTAAAGGAAACAGAAAAACTCAACATTGAAGAACTTGAACAAAAAACGGATCTTTCATCTGATCAGGTGCGACGTGGAATTGAATGGTTAAAGCTAAAAGGACTTGCTGATGTTATCGAATCACAAGAAACTAAACACAAGCTTAGCTCTGCTGGAGATGAAGTACTCAAAAGTGGTTTGCCTGAAAGAAAGCTAGTCAACCTGCTAAAGGAAGGGCCAAAGTCATTTGATGAGGCAAAACAGTCGCTATCAGAATCAGATTTTCATGCGGCAATAGCCAACGCAAAAAGAAACGACTGGATCCAAATTGAAAAAGATGACTCTACGACAAAAATTTCACTTAAAGTGCAAGACCCGCCACTATCTGCTGAGGAAAAAGTTCTCCAAGAAATAAACCAAGGAACCTTTGATCAAAATGCGTTATATCATGATAAAAATCAGCACGAAAAACTTGTCGGCTATTTTCGTCTCAAAAAACTTGGCATTATTGAAGAGATTGTTAAAAAATCAAAAACAATCTCATTAACTGAAAAGGCAAAAGATATCGATACAAGTGAAAAGGGTCTTGCAGAAATTGATGTAGAGGCAGCAATTCCTGCTACATTTGTTGCAAGAGCTCACCCGCTAAAAGAAGTGATAAATGAGATTCGTGAAATTTTTACAAGCCTTGGATTTACCGAAGTGCTTGGAAACTTTACGCAGCCAAGCTTTTGGAACTTTGATGCACTTTTCACACCACAGGATCATCCGGCAAGGGAAATGCAGGATACATTTTACATCAAAGATTTTGTTGCTAACAAAGTTGCAAGCCTAGCTCAGATAAAACAGGTATCAAAATCGCATAAGCTTGGATGGCGATACAACTGGAACATAGAAGAAGCAAAGAAAATGGTCCTGCGAACCCACACAACATGTGTTACAATAAAGTATCTTGCAGACCAAAAACCAGATGAGGCAAGAATATTTTCACTAGGTCGAGTTTTTCGAAACGAAAAGGTAAGCTACAAACATCTAGCAGAATTCAACCAGGTTGAAGGAATTGTTGTTGGAAAAGATGTAACACTTAGAGACCTGATGGGACTGCAGCAAGAGTTTTACCGCAAGATGGGTCTTTCAAAAGTAAAGTTTTGGCCAACATTTTTTCCATATACTGAACCATCACTGCAAAGCATGGTTTACAACGAAAGACTAGGAAAATGGGTTGAGCTGTTTGGCATGGGAATTTTCAGACCCGAAGTTACAAAGCCACTAGGTATCACAAAACCAGTTCTTGCATGGGGTGGGGGAATAGAACGCATTGCGATGCTAAAGTATGGATTAGATGATGTAAGAGAATTTTACAACAATAACCTTGGTTGGCTGAGGACTGCAATACAATGCCAGTAGTAACACTATACTTTGATAGACTGCAGAGACTGGTTGGCAAAACAAGCAAAGAAAAAATAATTTCGGCCCTGCCATTTCTTGGACTAGACATCGAAGAGCAAACAGACCAGTACATTCGCGTAGAGTACAGTCCAAACAGGCCAGATTATGCAACAGACTTTGGAATCGCAGCAGGTCTTCAGGGCCTTTTAGGAATAAAAAAAGGGCTTGTCAAGCTTGATGTAAAAAGAGGACCTTACCAGCTAAAGGCAGATCAATCTGTAAGAAAAGTACGCCCATATGTTACAGCAATTATTGCAAAAAACGGAAATCTAGACGATGAAACAATAAGACAGCTAATCACGCTTCAAGAGGATCTTCACTTTGGAATTGGAAGGAACAGAAAAAAATCATCAATTGGAATTCATGATTTAGATAAAATCGAGTTTCCAATACGTTACACAACTGTCACAAAAGACCATAGATTTGTTCCACTAGGCTCAGAAACTGAAGGTACCATATCTGACATACTGCAAAACACCGAAGCTGGCTTGCAATACGGAAAGCTGCTTGAAAACGCAGAAGCAGTGCCAATAATTCTGGATGCAAAAGGAAACACAATCTCATTTCCACCAATAATTAATTCTGCACTGACAACAGTTTCATCATCAACAAAAAATCTTCTAGTTGAAGTTACTGCCACTGACAAAAATACTGCCGAAGACACATTATCAGTTGTAGCTACAACTTTGCAAAATGCAGGATTTCTATTAACTTCAGTACAAATTTCAGGGGCAGGCAACACAACACCATCACTTAAAACAAAAAAAATGAGTCTTGGCGTGGAACTGGCAAACAAGATTCTTGGTCTTAAACTATCATCATCTATCATCTCAACTGCATTAAAAAAATGTAGACTGGATGCATTGCCAAAAAGAAACAACATTTCTTGCACAATTCCAAGATTTCGATTTGATATACTTGGACCAATGGATCTAATTGAAGAGGTCGCACTTGGTTATGGAATTGAAAATCTAAAACCTACTCTTCCACAATCATCTGCAGTTGGGCAAAAAAACATTGTAACAAAGCAGCTTGACCTGCTAAGCAAAATCATGGTTGGGCTTGGATTTACTGAAGCGCTAAACTCTAGCCTTGTTAGTAAAAACATCCAGTATGGTATGACAAATCGAGACTCGTTTGGATTTCTCCAAGTTGTAGAATCAAAAAGTCAGGAACATACAATTCTTCGTGATATGTTGCTTCCAAGCATGCTTGATACTCTATCAAGAAATGTACATGAACAATATCCACAAAAATTATTTGAAATCGGAACAATCTTTTCTGCAGATGATCCAATAAAAGAAGAGATCTCTTTGTGTTGTATCAGTGCACACAAGGATGCAAATTATTCAGAGATTAAATCAATTCTTCAATCAACACTAAAAACTGGATTTAACATAGAGTGTGAAACAAAGACATCAACTCATTTCTGTTTTGCAAAAGGAAAAACCGCAGATGTAATTGCAAACAACTCAAAGATTGGCGCAATTGGTGAGATTGATTCTGCAATAGTTGAGAACTTTAAGCTGCGTATGCCTGTTGTGGCATTTGAGATAAAACTGTCTGGGTTAATATTTAACTAAATACTAGATAGTTGTGCCCAAAGTAGAGCATGCACGCAGACGGATTAGAATGACGATGATCGTATCGATTGCGATGATTTCTAATTCACCCAGGTGTGCAACATGGGCAACCCCGGTCTCAGAACCAAACGAGGCCAGTGGCTAAAACCTATGACTTTGTGTGAGTCAGAACCGGGGGACATTTTATTAAAATCAAAAAATAAAATAGTTATTCTAGCTGAAAATCAATGATGACAAATTACTGGCTTGTAAAGCAAGAGCCCGCAAGTTACAGCTTTGAAACACTAGAAAAGGAGGGCAAGGCTGTCTGGGATGGAGTTCACAACAATTTAGCGCTAAAATACATCAATGGCATGAAAAAAGGAGATCAGGCATTTTTTTACCATTCTGGTGATGAAAAGCAAATAGTAGGAATCCTTGAGGTAATTTCAAACCCATATCAAAATCCAAAAGAAAAAGACAAGCGATTTGTAGTTGTCGATGTTAAACACAAAAAGCGACTAAAAAGGCCAGTTACTTTAGCTGAAATAAAAAAAGAAAAAAAATTCAAAGGTTGGGAGCTGTTACGAATCTCAAGACTGTCTGTTATGCCAGTGCCAAAAGAAATCTGGGATGAAATACTAGAGAAATCACAGAAAGATTCCTGAGATAATCGGTTTATTGATATATATGATATTTTTAATAAAATCATGGCAACTGCCTATGTTTTAATAAACTGCGAACTAGGTTCAGAAGAGGCAATCATACAACAGCTAAAGAGCCTCGAAGGGGTCAAAGAAGTCCATGGAACTTTTGGAGCATACGATATCTTGGCAAAAATCGAATCTCCAACAGTTGAATCACTACGTGAAACAATAACATGGAAGATTCGCAAAATTGAGAAGATTCGTTCTACTTTGACTTTGATGGGCATAGAAGGCCAATCTTAAAATCCTCTTTTTCTTGTTATGCTTTTGCATTTTATTTTCGTAATAAAAGATTCTGATCTAGGCAAAAGGGACAAAGAGTTTGACTATGTCAAACAAATGACGCAGTTTTACAAGGTTTGGATAAAAAATAACTTTTCAAAAGACTTTGATGTGCAGTGCGATGAGATGATAACAAAGCCTCGTGGATTATTTCACAAACTTGACACTACAACATTGCTAAAAGATCACAGAGACCGCGGCGAAGACATCTATCATTTTTACCTGTGCCACTTTAGGCCGCTATGGACTGACTGTACATGTGAAGGATACCATGCAGAAAATTTTGGAATGATCTGGTGGCAGCCTTCAAAAACTGAAAACAATAGATTGTTTTTGGCAGAAAAAAACTGCACTACAGTATCACATGAACTAGCACATGAACTGCTACGACAAGGTAGAGACAAAAATTATGTTGATGCAGTACATGATGTTTGGACAAAACACACATTTGCTAATTTGCCATTTGAGCAGTACGACAAAGATTTTAAAAAAACAAACACAGATCCACTTTTTCTAACACTGGACACATCAAGTTTTAAACAATAAAAATTTCAGAATGTATCTGTGAAAATTTAAACTAACTTTGTTACAGAATAAATTCTGTTTTCAAAGTTTGCAGTTTTAAAATCTAGTTTGTTTTCTGGATCCTGTTTTCTTGACTTGCTTAGCTTCTCAAGATGAACAAGTGACTCGCCTTTGAATCCAACAGACGAACCATAAATGGCATCAGTCAGCATTGTTCCATGGTCACCACGCTTTACATCATCGGCAATTTCATAGAACTTGATTGCTTCTCGCTTTTGAACTGGAGTTCCAGTTGCCTTGTTAAACGCAATTGCAATATACACGCCGTTGTTTTTTACTGCAACAAGTATCTTGTGATTCTTTCCTGATTTTCCAGGAATTGCTTCATTTATCAAAACTTCACACTTGTGATACATGCTTGAAACATATGCAAAAAATCGATATTGGCCAAACATGCCTTTTTCATCATCTTCACATTCAACAAATACTCGATGGAGTCGCTCAAGTGCTTTATCATTCATGCTTTGTAGTCTGTCATCGAGTCGTCCCCTCTCTAATAGCTCAGACTCGCAATCCTTTGCAATTAGATGCAAGATAAAGTCTGGTAGATTATAATTTTTAAGATCAGCAACAAATGCACCTGCCTGTGACATGCCAAACTTTGGAAAACCTTTTTTAACCATTTTTATTGTTACCTCACTTTTTTCAGGATAAATTAAATCCCTGAACCTGTCCCCCCAAACACCATACTACTATATCGTTTATGGTTTATAATTGTTACAAATTCAAGGATCAAAAACATATTAACAAGAAAAAATTCAAGCTCGTATTATTTTTCAGGCATACAACCATTAAATTCTTGTAAAGAGGTACTAGTTGTTATGGAAATAGAAAGCACACCTGAGCTTGCTTTGAATGTATACAAAAGGCTTGAGGAAAATATTTCCAAATTTAGAAAATTAGTTGGAAGATCACTTACACTTTCAGAAAAAATTCTAGCGGGCCATCTAGAAAATATACCCAGCAAGGCACCACAGGAGGGAAAAGACTATGTCTTTTTAAGACCAGATAGAGTTGCACTACAAGATGTCACTGGCCAAATGGTACTGCTGCAATTCATGCAGACAGGCCTAAAACAGGCCACGCTACCTACTACAGTCCACTGTGATCATCTGATCCGGGCACAAGTTGAGGGAGAAACTGACATGAGGATCTCTTTAAATGAAAACAGCGAGGTATTTCGGTTCTTAGAGTCATCTTGCAGCAAGTATGGAATTGGTTTTTGGAAGCCTGGTGCAGGAATAATCCATCAAGTCGTTCTTGAAAACTATGCATTTCCTGGAGGCCTTATGATCGGAACTGACTCTCATACTCCAAATGCTGGCGGTCTTGGCATGATTGCAATTGGTGTTGGGGGAATAGATGCAGCAGAGACAATGGCAGGACTTCCATGGGAACTGCTTTATCCAAAAAGAATTGGCGTTTATCTGACTGGCAAACTAAACGGATGGACAGCACCAAAAGATATCATACTATACGTTGCAGGCAAGCTTACAGTATCTGGTGGGACAAACGCCATAATCGAATACTTTGGACCTGGCGCAAAATCGATTAGCTGTACAGGAAAGGCAACCATAACAAACATGGGAGCCGAGATTGGCGCGACATGTTCAATTTTTCCATATGATGAAAGAATGGAAAAATATCTTAAAACTACAAATCGTGAAAAAATTGCAGATCTTGCAAACAAGCACAGAGAACTGCTTGTACCAGATCCTGAAATAGAGCAAAATCCAGAAAAATACTTTGATAAAATAATCAGAATCGACCTTTCGACACTAGAGCCACACGTGGTAGGACCACACACACCTGATCTTGCAAGGCCAATATCACATCTAGCTGATGATGTAAGGAAAAATGCATATCTTGATAAAATATCAGTTGCACTAATTGGAAGCTGCACAAACTCTTCATATGAAGACATGTATCGTGCAGCAAGTGTAGCAGAACAAGCAAAAGCAAAGGGACTAAAATCCAAAGTGCCACTACTTGTTACACCGGGTTCAGAACAAATCCGTGCAACAATAGAGCGAGACGGACAAATGGATTCACTAAAGGCAATAGGTGCTACAGTTCTTGCAAATGCATGTGGTCCATGCATTGGACAATGGAGCAGGCCTGAGCTAAAAAAAGGAGAGCCAAATACTATAGTTACATCATTTAATCGAAACTTTCCGGGACGAAACGATGGAAAAAGAGAGACAATGAACTTTATTGGAAGCCCAGAGCTAGTGATTGCACTTGCACTTGGAGGGAGTCTTTCATTTAATCCACTTAAAGACTCGCTAGAGACTCCTGATGGAACACAATTCAAACTGGAACCACCAGAAATAGCTCCTGATGTTCCAAGCAAGGGATTTAACAATGCAAGGGATGGCTATGTTACACCATCACAAAATCCAGAAGGGGCTCAGGTAATTATTGACAAAGACAGCAACAGATTGCAAAGACTGGAACCATTTTCACAATGGGATGGAAAAGATTTTGAAAAACTTGTAGTCCTAGTAAAAACAAAGGGAAAATGTACAACCGATCACATCTCTCCTGCAGGTGCATGGCTGACCTATAGGGGACATCTTGATAAGATAAGTGACAACCTGTTTCTTGGCGCTGTAAATGCGTTCAACGATGAGGTAGGAAAGGGAAAAAACGTACTAGGCAACAAGATAGAACCATTTCCACAAATTGCAAGGCAGTACAAACAAAACGAAATAAGATGGATAATAATTGGCGGCGACAACTATGGTGAGGGAAGCAGCCGTGAACATGCTGCAATGACTCCACGGTATCTTGGATGTGTAGTTGTTATTGCTAAAAGCTTTGCAAGAATACATGAAACAAATCTAAAAAAACAAGGGATACTTGCCCTGACATTTGCAAACCAGTCAGACTATGACAGGATAAAAGAATCTGACACAATTAGCATTGTTGGTCTTGCAAACCTTGAGCAAGAAAAACCGGTAAAATGTATCATACATCATGAAAACAGCAAAGAGGAAATCTTGCTGAATCACTCATACAACAAATCTCAGATAGAGTGGTTCCGTTCAGGAGCTGCACTAAACGTTTTACGCACACGAGTGAAATAACCTAAAAACTTACGTGGGGCCGACCGGAGTTGAACCGGCGACTTACGGGTCACTACAGCTCCAAACTCACATCATCTTGTAATCAGTAGCTTAGTTTAACCTCTGGAGCCCTTAGCGGTGATCTAAACGTAGACACTGTCGCCCTACCAGGCTAGGCTACGACCCCACAACTAATGAGAAAAATTGCTTGAATTTTAAGTTATTTTTGCCAACACTTTATTTGCAATTACACTTGACGATCATAGAGCATGGTAAGACCTATTTTGTTGATTGCTGGCGCAATACCAGTAATTCTTGCAATTTTAATTGCAATACCAATGATCACAAAGCCCGACATACCATTTAGTGCAGTTGTTCCAACTGACCAAATCGAACTGGAATATACAAAACATCAGCTTCAAAAAATTTCATTTGGTGTTACTGAAGAGACTCAATCACAAAAAACAGAAATCCTTGTCATAAAAGATGACGGAACAGTTCGCTATAGTGTAATAGACAAAGGAAATCCAAAACCAGATCAGCG
>Ga0247727_10015800_pt1 | contig 12304 bp, 27 predicted proteins | sample WisWelCaveWW1625_FD_202498 | JGI IMG/M metagenome (GOLD analysis project Ga0247727, IMG submission 202498) | Biofilm microbial communities from Wishing Well Cave, Virginia, United States - WW16-25 | ecosystem: Environmental > Aquatic > Deep subsurface > Groundwater > Cave microbial mat | place... | reverse complement strand
AGGCGTGACATGAAAGCTGAAAACCAAACCACCGGTCACAACCGGACCATCCGCTTCACGGACATCCCAAGCGATAACGACCCGGGCCACAAAAACGATGTCCGCGAGTTACTCGTACATATCAAGTGCGTGGAAAATCACGAAGAAGGCGTCGTGTTTCAGGCTATCGCTTTGGACCACGTTGTCATCCCAGCCATCATACAGGCCATCAACGCCTCACCGTGGCTGCCGATTCCGAAAGACATCTACGAACGACTGCGGCAGTTTGCCGCAGAGAACGGAAGGACCTGGCGAGCGAAACTCAGGCGACTCTGGAATACTGGCAAAGACGAGGGCCTGCTGCGTCAGGCCCGCAACATCGTGGGACCGAGTAAACTCGACAAGCTTCGCTTCTAGGAGATAGCAAACCTCATGAACGCAAAAGACATGCGAGAATTTCGCGACTACTTGAAAAACTGCACCGATGCCCAGGTGCAAGGCGTCTACGACAAAGAGCGAGCCGCCGGTCGCGATGACTACGCCGAGCTTGCTGTAGCCGAAGCAGAACGCCGAGGCATCGACCTGGAGACATCATGAACTCAACTACCACATATGACGTAGGCGAGTTCTACGGCAAAGGCTGGCAAAAGAAAATCGTCCGCCGACTGAAGCGGCTCGAAAAGAAACGCAAACACGAACGCGACCGACAAAGGAGCAAGCATGAACTGGACCGACGAACATGAACTGATGACTGACTCCGGCGAACTCGTCGGCACGCTCTACCGAGCCGGATGGGGCCATTGGCACCTTCTGTTGGCCGATGGCAAGAAGGTGCTGACGACGAATCAGTGCGACAAGGACATGGCCATGAGCGCCATCAAAAAACAAATGGAGCTACGCTCCAAGTATCCAACGCAGCAACAGGGCCTGGACGCGGCTGAGAACTTCTCGGCCGGCTTTGACAACTCTAGCGAAAAGGAGCGAAGCTCATGAAGATGGAAGACATCTTGAAAATGTCTACCGGCACCGGACGCAACGGCATTCACATCTCGGCTCAGTTGCGAGTCGATGGGATGCAATTGCAGTCCCATCGCATCGGCTGGGCTGCCAACACAATGGAACGGGCTGCCCAACACATCGACGCCATCGAAAATCTGCTCGCCCTGAACCTGTACCACTGTAGGGCCTGGGATGATGAGGCCACGGTGCTCGCAGTCACAGACCAGTTTCCGAATGCCGAAGCTGCTCGCGCAGCAGTCAATGCCTTCCTGAAAGACTTTGGTGACGGCTGGAACTGCAAAGTGACCGAGGTCATCCAGCCAACAAACGGTGAAGGGTTTCACGAACAAGGCAAGGAGTTGTCGTGGACATACGCCGCAGTGGAGTATGAGTTGTGTGCTTACTGTGACCACTTCATCGAGGAAAACAGCGACTACACACCAGAATCTGGTTACTGCACCCACCTACATCTGGAAAATGGCGAACAAGAATTTGACCATGACGCCACGCCGAGCGGAGAAATCCATACGGATGACGAGTGGGGAAAGCTTCGGCCAGACCTATTCATTGAGCATCCTGACGGTGCGGTTGGTCCGAATAGCATCCACCACTCACAACGAGGCAAGTTGCCTCGAACGGAGCAATCATGAAATGCGTTGACCTTTTCGCTGGCCTCGGTGGAAACACCGTTGGCGCTTTGCAAGCGGGCTGCGAGGTACTCCGAGCAGCCAATCATTGGGCTACTGCGGTGGAGTATCACCAGCAGAATCACCCTGGTGTGTTCCACGACCTCCAGGACCTCCAGCAAGCCGACTTCCACACGTGGCCAGACTTCGACCTCATGATGGCGAGCCCGGCCTGCCAGGGCCACTCCAAGGCTCGCGGAAAGGACAAGCCGCGACACGACCCGGCCCGCTCGACAGCGTGGGCAGCAATCTCTTGTGCGGAGGCCAAACGGCCTCCGTTTCTGTTCGTGGAAAACGTTCCCGAGTTCATGCGGTGGGACCTGTACGAAATGTGGAAGCTCTGCCTCACCAAGCTCGGGTACGTGCTCAGCGAGAACATTCTGGATGCGGCCGACTGCGGTGTGCCACAGCACAGGCTTCGACTGTTCGTCGTTGGGGTTCACGTATCGGTTCAGTCGGACCCCATCGTGGTCCCATCAGCAGGAGAAGGGCATGTGCCGTTCGAGGACATCGTGGACGAGGAGGCCGCGAACTGGTCATTCGTCAACAAGCCGGGCCGCTCGCCAGCAACGCTCCGACGCATCGAGCGTGGCCGGCGGGAGCAGGGGGCTCGATTCCTCGCCCCCTATTACGGACGTGGTTCTGGGGAGACTGGACGTTCGCTCCGGCGTCCCATTGGCACGGTGACCACCAAGGACCGCTGGGCTCTTGTCGATGGCGAGCAGATGCGTATGCTTACGGTGCGAGAATACCGCAAGGCGATGGGCTTCCCGGATGGCTATCGCTTACCGAAAGTGAGGGCGCAAGCCATTCACCTGTTGGGAAACGCAGTGCCGCCGGCTCTCGCAAAACACGTAATCTCGACCATACTGCACCGAAAGGATACACATGCAGGCCATTCTCTCCATCCTCACCAGCCGCATTGGTCTGGTCCGTACTCAACGCCTGACTCTCGAAATTGATGGCGACATCGCCGCCGTCAGCGGAGAAATCGAATCGTTCCACCTTCGCCAAATCGTGATTCATGCAATCATGCAGGCGAAGATGACCGTCGTGGACAATCTCATCGTGAAGGAGAAGCTCTATGAGTCTTGACACCGTCGCCTGGTCACAGGGATTCACGCTGGTGGATGCGACAGAGGACACCGGCAACACGCTCAAGGGGCGTGTCGAGTTCGCCAACGGAGCCCTGTGCATCTACCTCGATGGGTACGGAGATTGTTGCTCTGCACCCGGACATGGCACGCCCATCTTGCTCGAACTTCGCGAGGCGTCTCCAACGCTCGCCGTGTGGAGCGACATCAAGCAAGAAGACCCAACCCACATCATCGACCTAAACGGAGCCAAAGAACATGAAAGTGGAAACTGACCAAGCCACGAGCGGCCTCAGCCGTCTCACATGGGACTCGGAAGAAGCCGCAACCATCTTCGTCGGCCGCAACGGAACCTCGCACTGTGCCGGCGTCGAAGTGATGAACCTGCCTGGCATCATTGACCTGCAACCCATCACGAGCAAAGGCATTGCCGGCAACTGTCACATCAACATTCCGCTCGCAGCGATTCCTGCATTGTGCAAGGAACTCAAGCGAGTGGCGGCATCAGGAGGAAAAGGATGAAACCATTGGTCGCAAAGGTCGTTGTCGTGAAGGGCCCCATCGACAACAAGGACACGAGAAAGGTGGTCTACCCAACAAGCGTTGGGCAGTGCCTTGAGGGGCTCGAAGAAGTGTTGACGGAAGCGTCGAAAGCTCAGCACCAAACCGTCATCACGATTACCGTGGACCCATCACAATGAACGCAACCATCTACCTGGTGACACACAAAGATGAAGACGACCAAACTGTCATACACTCGCAAGGGTATCTGGACTGCGAAGACGCCGAGCGAGCGGAGATTGATACCGAAACCGAAATTGCCGAAGTCGAAGTCGTCATCGGCATTCCGCAGGCCATTGCGATTCTGAAAAGCGAAATCGCCAACTTCGACGAAGAGCGATTTGACCGCCTTATGGAAAGCATGAAACTGGTCATCAACTGTCGCCATTGTTCTTGCAAGAATTGTCGTGACGCCCCACGATGCGTGGGCTGCCACAAACCCCTGTTCTAAGAAAGGACACCCGTACCATGAAAGTGACACTTCCCGATGGCCGCATCTGTGACGTGATGTGCAAGCACACCAAATGCGGCCCGCCGCGAACGAACTTGCCGAGCGGCGTGTACCACAAAACCGAAATCGCCATCAAGCTGCCCGATGGCACCACGCTGGAAGGGTCAGCGACCTGTTCACCCCATGACGTGTTCAGCAAGACCGAAGGCCGGCGCGGAGCCCTCAACAGGGCCTTCCGCAAGGACAAGACCAAGACCCATCTGTCCGACGCCGACCGGTACTCGCTTGTGAAGACGATGTGCTCAGCCATCTTCAAGCTCACGCCGAAGGCCAAGGTCGCCCGGGCTGCGGTCGCGACTCTGAAAATCATCCGCGACATGCGAGACGCCGTTGCTTCCGGCAGCGCCACGCTGCCCATCGACCCGAAGACCGGCGCTGTCCGAGCCTTCGACGATTGGGCTGCGGACGAGGCCGACAAGGTGCTGGCGAAACTGTAAAGCTGCACTCACCGAGGGGCGGCTTTTGCCGCCCCTCATGGAGTTCCTGGATGGCAAAAAAGAAACCCAAATGCGAAGTCCGAAGCGACCGAGCCTGTAACGGCCAGGTCGTTCGTCGATACAAGGGCCGCTACAAGAGCGACCCGATTTTCTTCGCCTGCATCGGCTGCGCAGTCGACTTGCAGCGAGCCGGCGTCAAATTTTCGGAGTACCATGAAAACGATAATCCAGTGGACCGCAAGCGAAAGTGAACAGCCGCCTGAAGGGGCGGTGTGCCTGGTCGTCCATAAGCCGGGCAAGCACGCACCGACCGGGGACGAAGCGCCGGCCGGAATCGTCAACGGCCTTCTCAAGTGGGAGAACGGCAAATGGGACCACCCCGAACGCCAGCACATGCACAAGTACGGCCGAGTCCGGCAGGACATCAGCCACTGGTGCGACGTGGCTACGCTCACCCTGGACGAAAAAGTGTAACGCGGATGTAACAAAGCTCTGCAACGCAGACCAACGCAGGGCAACATTGAATTCGACGTAACTAACGTTGCTGCACGTTGTTCTGCGTTGATTGAACATTGATAGGGCACTAGAAATCTAGCTTCGAATCCTAGTACCCCAGCTTCAACGTTGATGACGTAAGTCGAATAAAAACAAGGGCTTGCGACCTAAAGTCGCGAGCCCTCTTGATTTCCATGTCCATAAGTGTAACACAAGTGTAACAAAACCGACCGCGAGGCCGCTGATAACGCGGTTTAGCGTTGTTCTGCGTTGCTGGCAACGTTGCTGGGCCGTGGCCAACGCGGTTCAGCGTTGTTCTACATTGGAGGAAGACGTGGACAAAATCCACGCTCGCTACTCGTACCGGCCCCATGACGGAAAGGATTCAGGACCCTGGGAAGTCCTCCCAGGAGCCCCCACGAACACCCGGGAAGGCCACAACAGGATGATTGCCGAATGGAACCGCCGAGATGCCGGCAAACGCATCTGGGAGTGGCAGGAGGTCAAGCCGGGCGACATCGACTATCCGAAGGAACTGAAGATGACGGAAGACGAGGCCGTTCGCATCGTGCAACGACACGCTCGGTATCACAAGCGGAGCCCGCCCGACGCCGCCTATTCGCTCCGCTGGCCCCCAACGAACAGCAAAGCCCTGTTCGCCCACGACACGCGAGACCTGGTCTTGAAGCTGCTCGAACAGGAGAACGACAATGGGTGAAGCCTATGACCGTGGACGAATGGTTGTCGAGCCGGCGAAAGACGGCTCGGGCAACTGGTACTTTGAGGTACGCATCGAGACCGTCCAGAATCGGCGGGTCCTTTCCAGTGGCATCTACGCCGATGGCGATGGAGAAGACGAAGCCCATGCTCGGCAGCGTGCCCTGGCCTACTACAACGAATGGAGAGAAAAACAATGAGCAGGCAAAGGTCCATGCGAGTCGCTCCGGAATACGTCGCCGCCTTGATTGCGTTCGTCTCGAACGACGGCATCAAGGTGGACTGGACGAAGAAGGACCACGACAGCCACACGCTGTTCGAGGGCAGCACCCAAGCCATCAACCAGGTCCGGGCCTTCATCAAGGGCTGGGAAGCCTGCAAAGACTCAACCGCTTACGTTGACCTACCGCCCATTGGAGAAAAGTCATGAGCAAGCGCAAGAACATCAAGGTCACACCCCATGTGGAGAGCCCAACGTGGGGACACGTTCAACGAATGGCTGAGGTTGTCACCGACCTCTTGGGAGGCCCCCAGGGAGCAGCGAACAAGCTGTCTGCCGAATCCTTCTACGCCTTGACCATCCTGGCGTCTCTGAACCTGGACGAAGGGAAGGCGAATGCCTTCATTTTCGGAAAGCAGTACCTAACATGAAGCCGCCGCGTCCTGCTACTCGTAACGACAAACCCGTCCCGCTTTCGTTGGTTGCAGATGGCATCGGCGAAGGACAGATTCGCGTCATGCCCGACGACGACGGCGTTGACATCACGGTCATGCCAGCGCCGTACTGTTTTTCTTGTCAATGCGTTCTTTCGCCTTCGGACGCGAGAGCCATCGCCGAAGCAATCCTCAAAATCGTGGAGACCAAATGAGAATCCTGGTGTCGGGGGGCACGGCTTCCATGCGTCGGTTCTCGCAAATACCGACCTGGAGGCCATACCTTGGTCACCTGGTCGTGCCAAGAGCACGCAACCGCATGACGGAAATATCGGCGACCGGCTTGCCGTTCGCTTGCGACAACGGGGCCTTCAGTGCTTTCAACAAGCGACTCTTCGCCAGGATGATTCAGGACGTGCTGCCCTATGGCCCGGAGTGGCTCGTCCTGCCCGATGTTGTGGCTTGCTCGCGAGTGACCATTGGCCTATACGACTGGTGGGCATCGCGAGTCCTGCCCATTGAGCTTGCGGAACAAGTGCCATATGCCCTGGTTGCACAAGATGGCCTCGAAGATTGCGATTGGGACTATTGGTTGCCGCAGGCAGCCTGTCTCTTCATCGGTGGTAGCACCGACTTCAAACTCAGCCGCGAAGCGGCTGTGTTGGCACAGTTGGCGAAACAACAAGGGCTCGCCGTCCACATGGGTCGCGTCAACAGCATCAAGCGACTGCTCTATGCGGCCGAAATTGGCTGCGACAGTATCGACGGCATGAGCTTCAACAAGTTCGGAGACACATACATCCCTGCTGCTGTGAAGGCACTCATGGAGTTTCATGGGGACCGGAATGCAGCGACCATCAAACCCGCCAAGCGGGTAAGGAAGGCAGCATGACACGGCTCGAACAACTGAAGGCGCTCGTTGCGGCCTTCGAGCAGGCCCAGCAAACCTACGCAAAGACCGGGGCCAGCGACACCGAACCAGACGGCATCTTTCAGGTTCTCCTCATCAAGGCCCTGAAAGGAAAAGCTGTGACCGTACCAATTAGCCGAGACGGATGGGAACTGTATTCGGAAAACGAAAAATCCGACGAAGCGGCCACGGCCCTACACAAAGCGGCGACCGCCTGCGTGGATTGCATCCTGGCTTCGCCCATCAGCGGCTCGGAAGAACTTTGCAAGTACCTCGAAGACTATTGCTGGAGGGTTTCCTAGTGGACGATGAAATGGTTCGGCAAATGTACAAACTGGTGCTCACAGAACATCCCGTTTGCCAAGAGGCAGGAACGCTGCTCCGCAGTTTCCTATTATTTATTGAACAGGGATTCATCAAAGGTTTGAAATCAGAAGCCCGCGACAACTACATTGCCCGCCTGAAAGACGTGATTCCGAAAATCGGAAAGGACTAGAAGTGATGAAAGTCAATCTGCGCAGTTATGACTGGATTGTTGTCAACAGTTCAGCAGGAAAGGATTCACAAACCATGCTCGCGGTCATCGTCGAGCGATGCAAGGCCGAAGGCATCCCCCTCGAACGCATCGTCGTGGTTCACTGTGACCTGGAGACAATGGAGTGGAAGGGCACGAAGGAGCTTGCCCAGCAGCAGGCCGAGCACTACGGGCTTCGCTTCGAGGTTGTCTGCCGCAAGCAGGGCGACATCCTCGACCACGTCATCGACCGACACGCCAAGCTCAAGGCGGATGGGAAGACGACGACCGCTCCCTTCCCCTCTTCTGCTCAGCGCTGGTGTACCTCAGACCACAAACGCGACCAGGTCAAGCGACTGATGACGAAGTTGACGAATGAAACACGTCTCACGGATGAGACGAAACTGGTTCGTATCCTGAACTGCCAAGGAATGCGTTCGGCCGAATCGCCGGCTCGGGCAAAGCTGAGGCCATTTCGTCTGGACAAGCTGAACACGAACGGCAAGCGCCGTGTCCACATATGGCTGCCCATCTTCGACTGGTCTGAAGGCCAGGTATGGGAGCACATCCGGGCTCGTCCGGTGCCCCATCACTACGCTTACGACTTGGGCATGGGCCGGCTGTCGTGTTGCTTCTGCATCTTTGCTCCGTGGGAGGCTCTGATGCTGGCCGGCAAGCACAACCGGCCGCTACTCGACCGGTATTGTGACGTGGAAGAGCAGACCGGCTTCGCGTTTCGCGTCGGCCTGCCCTTGGTAGAAGTGCGGAACGCGCTGGACCGTGGTGAGGAACCAGGACCAATTTCATCTTGGGAGATGCCATGAAGCTACGCAGTATGCACCAAATCATGAAAGCAACCCTGCGAGTTCACATACAGCAACACGGAATCCTGTCGCCGGATGAACTGGCCACAGAACTGTTGCTGGCTGTGCGAGACGAACTGGCCAACATGATTCGCAGTCACGGCCACTACGTTACCGAAACAACGAAGAGGCAGGGCGAGTCGAAAACCTGGAACGAGCGCGAAGATAGGAACGCTCGCAGGCTCGCGGCGTTCTTGGACCTTCCGAGCGACAGCTTCACCAGCGAGTGAAAGTCGCCAAAGGTTTTCTAAAAAGTTCTTGGAGAAAAGATGCTCTACGACGATACCAAAATCACCAAGATGCGACAGTGGATGAAGGCTGTCGCTGATGAGTTTCGCGAAACGCGAGCTACGCACGGAGACGACTTCGTGCGACAGGGCGTGGAGTTTATCGTAGCGATAGCCGGCGACCTTGAACGCGACGGCATGTTGACAACCTCAGCACTTGGAAGAATGGCGAAGCTCGGGCTGGCCGTTCTGTGCTGCGACATCCTACAGGAAGGCAAAACGATGTCGTGTCCGACTTGCGAACACACGATGCAAAACCTGGGCCTGGCTCAGAGCGGGGCCAAGGCATTCTGGTGCCCACGGTGCGGCACTCTCAAATTGGAAACGCCAGGCGATGAGCCGCTCAGTAGCGGCCACGCGGACACCGAAGTGCCCAGCCTGGTCCACAGAATCCACAATGCGGTCTTGCTTCCATGCGAGGCCGGCGTTATTGTCCCGCTGCAAATGTGGCGAGACATCGACGAGGCAGCTGGACTTTGGAAACAGAAGGGAGCATGACATGGCGACCGTACCGCATATGTACAAGCACGAAAAGTCCGGTCAATACCGGATTCTGTTTCGCTTCCCGGTTGACGGCAAGACGAAGCAGTTCCATAAGTCGCTCAAGACCGACAACGAGCGCAAGGCCGACGCGATTCGTGAGAAAATCCACCAGACGCTGGAGGCCCTGGAGCGCGGGCATCTCGAAGCGCCATCGGAAGCCGGCTTCTGGAGCTTCCTGCTGAGCGGTGGAAAGTCCAATGGTAGCCACAAGGTCAAGCGAAAGCTGCCGCTGTGCGAGATGTTCGAGAAGTACGAGAAAGAGCTTCCGCCAGGCTCGCTCGAAGAGAACACACTGGCAACCTATCGCATCCACAAGACGCACCTAATGCGTGTCTTCGGAGAGAAGGCCGAAGTGGAGAACCTCAAGCTCAAAGAGTACATCCGCGAGCGAAGCGCCGAGAAGTGGCGTGGCAAGTCCATCACGGCCCGGACCATCAAGAAGGAACTGGCCACTCTCCGGTGTGTGTGCAATTGGGCCAACCACCCGGACCAGGGCTACCTCGAAAAGGTGCCGAATTTCACGAAGCTGGCCTATGGCAAGGACGAGCAGGCTCCGCAGTTCATGACCTGGTCCGAGATTGAGGACAAGGTCCGCAAGGGCGGCTCGGAGAAGCTCTGGGACAGCCTGTTTCTCGACGTGGGGCAGATTGACGAATGCCTTGACTTCGTCAAGGGGAACGCGCAGCAGCCCTTCGTCTACCCAATGTTCATGTTCGTCGCCAAGACGGGCGCTCGCCGGTCGGAGATGGCCCGCTGTCGGCTTGAGGACCTCAACCTGGACGACGCGAAGCCATCGGTCGTCTTGCGGGAGAAAAAGCGAGACAAGACGGTCAGGGAGACGTTCCGTCGCGTCTACCTGGCTCCGTCTCTGGTTGTCGTGCTCCGCAACTGGTTGAAGATTCATCCAGGTGGAGCGCACCTGTTCTGCATGACCACGACGTTGAAAGCGTTGCTGAATGGTCGCATGACCGGAAAAAAGCGAGCCAAGCCGGAGCCGCTGGCTCCCAACCTGGCTCGCTACTACTTCGAGGAGACGCTGGCCGACAGCAAGTGGGGGGTCATCAAGGGCTTCCACGTCTTCCGTCACAGCTTCGCCTCGAACCTGGCCGCAGCCGGGAAGGACCCACGCATCATCGACGAGTTGATGGGTCACCAGACCGAGGCCATGCGTAAACGCTACCGACATCTGTTTCCGACTAAGATGCAGGACGCAGTCGTTGGGGTTTACCAGTAGTTTTCAGTGCCTCCCGGAGCGCCTCAAGAGTGCTGAGCGGGATTCGCCACTCGCCGTGGCTCCTGCCTTCAATCTTGTAAGCTCCGGGGGCTTCTCCACGATTACACATCTGCCGAATGGTCCAAATTGAGCGACCAAGCTCAGCAGCAGCCTGGTCCACCGTCATGTCGTTCTTGACCATGCCAAGACGCATCTCGATAGCGCTCAGCTTATCGAGGATGTCCTTGGCCCAAACTGGAACTGACGTATCCATCCGAAGCCTCCTCTGTCTTTGTGGGTGGGGCCATAGCCCCCGATGACCACCGGCGCTAGAGCCGCATGTTCCAAAGCGGCCATAAGCGGGATTTCGTTGAGCCCTGGCAATGGTCTCACTATCGGCACGGTCGCCTTCAGTTGATTGCCCAAAAGCTCTTGGGAAGCCAAGTCCGCCGGCCTGCGGACGGCAATGTCCGCATAATCGCCAAACTTCTCCGGCAACTGGTCGATATGACTGAGGGCTATAGCGTCAACCGGCTGGACTGTCAAGGCATAACGCAACAGGGAGAAATCGAGCCAACCACACCGCAGATGTTCTTGCCAGGGATTGTGCGGGTTGCCAGGGTCCGGCAGTCGCTGAGTGAGCTTCTCATCATATGTTGGGAATGGACCCGCTCCATGCCTCGTGTGATAGCTCCTGATGACGCCCAGGGTCATGTGATGAGGAACGTTCCAGAGCTTGAGCAGAGAAAAGGCATGGTCGGTGGTGACCTTCGACCAGGTCGTGTACGGATGAAAGCCCCAATCCTCATCCAGTAGGACGCCCTGGGCTCCCTCGAACACGGCCGTATCGAAAGCCGGCGGCTCCTCGGTGACAACGACGACCTTCTTCATGGTTAGCGCTCGCCAGGCGTCCCAAACGTGAAGAGCCTCATTGCCGAAAGCTGGCATCTTCAAGGATTTCGCGATGGCCTCGGTCTTCTCCTCTACCACCTGCAAATGACAGAGGTCCTCAGCCCGCATGGAGCCAATGGGGTCATTCAGAGCATAAGACCTGGTCTCGCCAATGCCGTGACCGCAGGAGCCGTGCTTGGCCTGACCACGACGCTCTTCCTTGTAGCGGTTGACTGAGCGATGAAAGAAAGTTGTCACCAGACACTTCGGGTGAACGAACAGACGAGGCTTGTAACCGAGACCGAACAAGTGGAGGTACTCTCTCCACATGGCTTCGGGATAGATGATAACTTCCGGTCCGAGATAAGTCGGGACATCCGCGAAGCTGCCGGCCCCAAACTGAGAAAAGCAATGGCGAGCACCCGTAGGTAGCTCGACATTGTGACCACATTGCGAGCCGCCGCTGTAGCGGACGACCAAGTCGGCTTTGAAGTGGCGACACAGCCAGTCAACGGTAGCGCCCTTGGACTCATCGCCGAAGCCGAGACCGACAGTGACGATAGCTTTCCTGCTCATAGCGTTCTCCCACAACGACGGCAGTAGACGCGATAAGTGCCCGGGGCCTGGTCACCATGCGACCAAAATCCCGAGCACGTAAGCTCAGACCACCGGTCGTGTCCACGAAACAGACAGACGACCCATCGCCACATATCACGACCCCCGTTCACTGAGGTTGAAGTAGACACTGGCGACCATTGCGAAAAAGGCAACGATGTAGAGAACGATGGCGCTGTAGAAAGCAGCACCAGCGCCACGAAAGCCGGCATCGCTCAGCCACTGAATGAGGAAGGGCCACGCCACGAACGCACCAACGATTTGGAAAGAGTTGAACAGTCGCATTCCATTGCTCCAGGGTAAAAAGAAAAGGGGGCGGGCCCACGCAGCCCACC
>Ga0247727_10015799_pt1 | contig 12304 bp, 10 predicted proteins | sample WisWelCaveWW1625_FD_202498 | JGI IMG/M metagenome (GOLD analysis project Ga0247727, IMG submission 202498) | Biofilm microbial communities from Wishing Well Cave, Virginia, United States - WW16-25 | ecosystem: Environmental > Aquatic > Deep subsurface > Groundwater > Cave microbial mat | place... | reverse complement strand
ATGTATCAATATGAGACATAAACCGATTCAAGTTTATTTAGTTAGGCACTACTAATAATTGGCTTATCTTTATGTTTTTTATACGCAGCCGCTATCTTGGCCTTGCTAATTCGGAAACTCGCGCTAGTGAGCGCGATGAATTTGCGTCGATTTTTTTTTGAGTTTGTTGTATGTTAGCATTCATACAATATAAACCTTATTTCGGATAAAGTCTATTATTTTAAATCAAAGCTGCTTTTTGATCAGCTCATTTTACAAGATGGAAAAAAGCAGCAATATTTTTACTTTTTCAAAGATAGCTTGAATCGTGGAGAAACCGTCTTTAAAAAATTAAAACAAAATGCGGAGAATAACGTTCGACATGTCTCAAGACAATAAATCCTCCGAACTGCGGCGAGAGTTAACTTTGCTCGATTCTACCATGATCAACGTTGGCACGATGATCGCCTCGGCGATTTTCATCGTGCCGGCGACGATTGCGATGCACGCGCAAGGTTCGGCATTAACGATTATCGTTTGGGTGGTTGGAGGAATCATCAGCCTGATGGGCGCGTTGGCGATTGCGGAACTGGGCGCGGCGATGCCGGAAGCCGGCGGCCAGTTCGTCTACTTGCGCGAAGCCTACGGGCCGGTCTGGGGTTTTCTTTATGGCTGGGGCGCATTTATGGTGATCAACACCGCGTCGATTGCGGCGATTGCCGTGGCGTTCGCGCAATATTTCGGGTTCTTTTTTAAACTCGATCCACTCGACATTAAAATCGTTGCCATTATGTCGACCGTCGTTCTCACATTTCTCAATTGTTTTGGGCTCAAGCTCGGCGCGTGGACGCAGAATGTTTTTACATTTTTAAAAATGGCGGCGCTGTTTGCAATTATCGCATTGAGCTTTATTCTCAAGGGCGGCTCGCTCGATAATTTCAACCCGCTTTTTCCAACGCAATCCTTTTCGAGTTTAATGGGGCCGCTGGGCCTGGCGATGGTCGCCGCGTTATGGGCTTACGACGGTTGGATCGAGATTACCTATGTCGGCAGCGAAGTCAAAAATCCGCAGCGCAATTTGCCGCTGTCGATTATTTTCTCCACGCTCATCGTCATTGTGTTATATGTTTTGATGAGTCTCGCCTGTGTTTATGTATTGTCCGCCGGTGCAATGGCAAAATCGGAATTGGTGGCATCCGACGTAGCGAAAACGATCATGGGGCCGATGGGCGCGGCGCTCGTTACGGTTGCCATTCTCATTTCAACATTAGGCTCGAATAACGGCATCATTTTCACGGCGGCGCGCATTCCGTATGCAATGGCGAAAGCAGGTTTGTTCTTCAAATCTATGGCGAACGTCAACGAGAAGTATCGCGTGCCATTGACCGCGTTGATCGTGCAAGGTGTGTTGGCGTGTATTTTGACGGCGTCGGGCACTTATGATCAATTGTATACTTATGTGGTTTTTGCATCGTGGTTATTTTACGCCATGTCATGCGGCGCGGTAATTATTCTTCGCCGCAAAGCGCCGCAGATGGCGCGGCCTTACAAAACGTGGGGCTATCCCGTCGTGCCGGTGATATTCATTTTATTTGCGCTGTGGCTGATGATCAACACGATTATCGAAGCGCCGCGCGACGCAGCGATTGGCGTGGGAATTATTTTGCTGGGATTGCCGATTTATTTTTATTGGAAGAAAACGCCATCGCCATGAATTCAAATTCATGGCTCAAAGCTCAAGTCTGCTAAAGCAGACTGAATAGAACAAGATTCAGGGTTCAGCTAATGCGCCCGTATGTTTGACATTACGCCGAAACATCGGCCACGGCGCAGCGCCGAGTTTACCGATATTGCAAATGCGATGAACGCCGTTGTCCGCGCCGACAACGATGTCGGTTTGTGCATCGCCGTCGAGATCGCCGACCCACGGTGAGGAAATGATTTTGTCGCCACATTCGATCGGGAATTTAGGGGAAGGTGAACCATCGGGATGAAGGACGTAGAGGTGATGATCCATTGAGCCAATGATAACGTTGAGGCAGCCATCACCATCAATATCAGCGACGGCGGCGGAGGAGCGAATTTCATTATTCGTTTTCACCGGCCATCCCAATAAAACATCGCCGACGGCGCTCCACGCGTAAACATAGCCATCGGCGGCGCCGACGATGATGTCGAGCAGACCGTTGGCGTCAAGATCGACGACGGTCGGGGAGGATTCAATACGGCTGCCGGCGAGACGCGGAAAGCCGGGAAGCTCGCTGCCATCCAGTGTGAAAACGTGGAGCAAACCGGCGTCGTCGCCGATGATGATATCGACGCGACCATCGTTGTCGAGATCGGCGAGAGTTGGCGAAGCGTTGGAATCCATTTTTAGGTTGATGGGGAAATTCGGATAGAGCTCGCCATTCAAATGCCAAACATAAAGATAACCGCGGCTGGCTTCGCCGGGAGTCAAGGTTGTGATCGCAAGCACGTCGCCGTGTGAGGCGGCAGTGGCTTCAGTCCAACCTTTAATTGGCTGCGGCCAACCTGGAACGGGATTCCCTTGACGATCAAATACAAACATTTTCTCGAAACCTCCAATGGCGATGAGCGAGTCGGCAAGGACGGCGGGTGAAGACCAAATTAAACTCCCCAAATCGATAGGAAAATTTGCAATGAGTGAGGGGGTGTTGGTTTGTGTTTGCGCGTGCCAACCGAAAAGTTTTCCATTTTCATCTGCGACTAAAAGCTCGGGATAATTGTCGTGATCAAAATTCCATGCGGCGGCGGAAGAATGAAAGCCGGCGGTATTAGGCGCGGATTTTTCATTGGGTGAGGGCCAGGTCGATAACATACGCAGTGAATCATCCAAAAAATAAAATTCACCATTTAACGAGCCGATGGCGATCTCAAGTTTGCCGTCGTGATTGAAGTCCGCGACAAGAGCAGAGGCGGCAACCGGTTTGGAAGTGGGATGAAAGAGATGGCCGGAGGGAAATTGAGTTCGCTCGCAGCCAATGAATGTGACAGCAGCGATCACAATGATTTCCCAACGGTTAGAAAAAATTTCGGACATATTATCTATTCGGTTTCAAACCATGGATTAAAAATTTTTCAAAAACTTCTGGAAGAAAACCCCATCGTTTGCAGGCTGGAAGCCCAATGTCACTAACTTTTTGAACTAAGCCACGTTGCGCAAACCCCGGAGGGGTGTAATGTTTATAGTCTTGGGGAATTCTTATGCTTTTTCAACTCCTTTAGGAGTGAAATGTGAAAGTGCCATGCCGATTTGATCGTTTGCAAAATTCGTCGCGTGTCAACATGCCACTCCTCCGGAGTTTTGCAGAACTGAATTAGCTTTTACCTATAAACATTCCACTCCTAACGGAGTTTGTCGTGCGCGAGTAGCTTTAAACGAGACCTCTAAATTTGGTTGATTGGGAAATTCAGTAAAAGTTAGTGACATTGGGCTGGAAGCCTGCGCTACGAATTATCATCAATCTGTCACCACTAGCCCACGTTTGAATTGGGTTTCAAACAGAAAGGCATAAAAGCCGCCTTGCGCCATCAGCTCTTCGTGGCGTCCCTGCTCGATGATTCTGCCTTTGTCGAAAACCAAAATCCAATCCGCTTCGATCACGGTTGAAAGCCGATGCGCAATGATGATTGACGTGCGATTTTTTTTAAAGCGCTGCAGGGCTTCTTGAATCAAGGCTTCCGCCGCGGAATCGAGTGAGCTGGTGGCTTCGTCGAGAATAAGAATGGGCGGATTGCGCAAGATTTCGCGAGCGATGGCGAGGCGCTGCTTTTGGCCGCCGGAAAGACGAATGCCGCGCTCGCCGATTTTGCTGTCATAACCGTCGGGAAACCCCACAATAAAGTCATGCGCGTTGGCGGCGGCCGCGGCTCGTTCAATTGCCGCCGGATCCGCAACGTGATTGCCATACGCAATATTCTCGCGAATGGTGCGGTCGAAGAGAAACACATCCTGTGGCACGACGCCGATGAGCCGGCGCAAATCGTGCAAATGCATGTCTTGCAGATCTTTGCCATTCAGCAAAATTCGGCCTGTCGCCGGTTGATAAAAACGCGGAATGAGATGCGCGAAGGTAGTTTTGCCGGCGCCGCTGGGGCCGACCAGCGCCACCTGTGCGCCCGCCGGTATGGTTGCGGAAATATTTTGCAGCACCGGAACTTCGGGCATATAATTGAAGCTAACATGGTCAAAGATGATTTCGCATTGCTGCGGTTTGCTGCGGTTTCGAGGCGGCGCCATGGTTTCCGGCGGCGTGTCGAGCACTTCGTAAATGCGCTGCAGCGAGTTCATCGAGCGCTGCAAATTGGAATTGAGCCGCATCAACGTGCCGGTGGCGCCGAACAGATTCGACAGGTACATGAAAAAAGCAAACAGATTGCCGAAGGTTGAATCTCCCATCATAATGCGATAAGCGCCGACGAGGACGATAAAATAAATGCCGACGGTCGCCGCCAGGCCAATGAGCTCGTCGGAAAAAATTTCCAGCACGTCGCGGCGAAACGAAGCGCGCACGTGCTCCCCGAGCGCGCGCACGTATCGCCGCAGCTCGACTTTTTCTCGCGCCGTGGCTTTGATGAGGTTGATGCCGATAATGCCTTCGTGCAAAGCCGTCGAAGTTTTGGCTTCGGCCTCCTGCACCGCCTCGTTGCGCTGGCGCAGCGGACGAGAAAAAAGCAGGTTGGCGCCGAAAAAGACGACGGTCAAAATCAAGCCGGTGGCTGCGAGCGCGACGTCGAGATAGAATAGCAGGCCGATGAAAACAATGACGCGAATGAGGTTAAAGGCGGCGCGGAGAAAAGTGTCGGCCATCATGCCGCTGAGATTTTTCAGATCATCGCGCTGCCGGCTCATGATATAGCCGGTATCGTGCCGGGTGTAGAAATGCATCGGCAAATGCAGCAGATGCGCAAATAAGCGCCGGCGCAGACCGTAGAGCACCATCAAATGAAAACGGTTGTTCAAAATTGTTTGCCAGTAACTCAGCACCTGGCCAAGCAGCGTTAAGCCAAGCAGCGCGCTGCCAACGATAAACAGTTGTCGCGTGTCGCCGCTCTGAACGACGGTGTCGATAAGATATTTGACTAAAATCGGCGCCACAACGCTGATCGGCAGTCCGATGGTCATTAACGCCGCAACCGCCGCGATAAGGCGTTTGTAGGGTTTCATGAAAGGCCAAAAGCGTTTGACTAATGGCCAGGTTTGGTGTGGTCGCGGCAAAAACGCCGTATACTTAATCGTAAAACGAGCCATGTGAATAAAACGTAAAAGTGAAACGTAAATTATTTTTACGGATTGAGCATTACGTTTCGTGATTAAAATATTCTACATTCTTCCTCCGGCAGGCGCAAACGTTCGCCGATCCAAAATGGAAAACGCGCTGCCGCCGGTTTTCTCATTTTTTCAAGCAGCCACTTTTTGAGCGACAGGCTTCTGTTGAAATCATGGCGCACGCGAGTGAAGCGAAAATTTTCTTGCTCGGAAAAAATTTTATCGAGCAGGCCGCTATAATTTTGCGCCAGCTCGGGAACGCCCATCCGGGCGTAATAAGCCTGGGTGCGTTCGTGCGCCGCCAAAGCTGCGTCACGAGTTGGATAGGTTGGGGAATCCATCACAATCAATTTGCCGCCGGGACGCAACACGCGGCTGATTTTCTCGAAAAATTGTTTCAGGTTTTGTGTATAGTGCAAGCTCGCATTTGCGACGGCAACATCAAAAGAATTGGAGGCAAGCGGCAGGCTTTCCAATTCGGCTTGCACGGACATGAATTGGCGTTGTGCAATTGGCAGAGCGGCAAGGCCGTGCGGTCCGGCATTCACGTCGATAGCCAAAACGTCGTGGCGCCCGGCAAGCTGCCGGCTCATCCAACCGCTGCCCGCGCCAATATCCAAAATTCGCCTGGACTGCCGGCCAAAATTTTTTTCGAGCCAGCTCTGCAAAAATTGAAAAGACCGCGCGCGCAGCGCCCATTCTCTGGGATGGCGTCCGGAGAGATCGCGAAACGGCAGGTGTTGATAAAATTCAGACGAATCGCTTGCCCAACCCTCCTGCAAGCGCAGCGCATCGTATGTTGCGCAAAAGATTTCTATTTCATTTTCACGGCCGGGGAAAAGGAGACGCGGAATGCCATCGGCGATTCCATAACGAGCGTGACATTCGCAGCAGTTTAAGTTTAGAAAAGGAGCGGTGATCGCATTTTTCAGGTCGAGCTTCCCGCCGCACGATGGACATCGTAAAACGCCAATCCAACGGAAGAGTAATTGATTCATTAGTTATTATGCTGGACAAATGATTTGGAGCGACAAAGATTCAATATATTATTTGCCAACACAAAAGTCAATACGGGTTTTGTTACAAAGCCTTCAGTATCTTCTTGACCAGAAAATAGGTTTTTGCTACATTTTTCATGCAATTCACCGACCGGTATCATGGCTTGCTGAAATATTTAAAATCCAACATATTTTTAATCCCTGTCAACGGCAATGAAAGGAAAGAAAGAAATCGGCATTAAGCTCGCACTTGCTATTTTCTCTTTGATCGTCGCTCTTTATTTAGCCGAGCTGGTCGCGTTCTTTCACGATACGCGCTTTTCACGCACGCGGGAAAACATTGCCCGGCAAAATGGAATTCCTTTCGATACGAGAACTCTGCTCGAAGTTATCGACGATTTGCAAGCAAAAGGCATTGCGGCCTATCCGATTGTGCCTCCTTCCTTCTTTGTCGAGCGCCGTGGTTTTGCCGATCACCCGAATGAGCTTTTCCCTCTTGGCGGCATTTCGCGAAAGACAACGGTCTATTGCAACGAAAACGGCGACTATGCGATCTACGAAAGTGATGAGCACGGCTTTAACAATCCCGCCGGAATTTGGTCGCAACAACCAAAGGCCGTGTTGCTTGGCGACTCCTTTGCGCAAGGCGCGTGTGTCGGGCCCGGCGAAGACATTGCCGGGCAATTGCGAAAACTGGGCATGAGCGCGCTCAATCTGGGCATGGCCGGCAGTGGTCCGCTTGTCGAGCTGGCCATGCTGAAAGAGTACGCCGAATTTCTTAAACCGGAATTCGTATTTTGGATATATTTCGAGGGCAATGATTTGCGGGACGTCATCCGTGAAAAGATTTCTTTTTTCGCACGCTACTTCAGCGACGGCGGCTTCTCGCAAGATCTCATTCATCGGCAAGCGGAGATCGATCACGCCCTGGTCGAATTCATACAAAAATATAAAGATGGAACGCAGGCGGCTGATGATGAAAAAAGCCGGCGGAAAGGGAAATGGAGCGGTGTGATGACGCTCCAGGCCATTCGCGCCAGGTTATCGCAGGCGACTGTCCAATCGCCGCGGCCGGATCATTCAGCTCTTCTCGATCCTATGTTTGAGATGATACTTGCCAAAGCTCGACAAAAAACCTCGTCGTGGGGAGGCAAGCTTTATTTCGTTTATTTGCCGGAATATTATCGGTACGTTAAACAGGTCGATCATAATGATTTTCATCAGCGTCACGAAGTGTTGTCCGTCGTCAGAAAACTGGGAATTCCCATTATTGATGGGCATCAGGTTTTTTCGATCCAGCCGGATCCATTATCGCTTTTTCCTTTCAGGGTGTACGGTCATTATACGGCGCCGGGTTATCGCCTGGTTGCGGAGGCCATCGATTCCAAATTGCAAATAGAGTAAATAAAAAATTCCCTTGACAAAGAAATACTCCTCAAAATCAATTTGATACATCAGATTGTCTAAACAAGCCAGTAAGTGTTGGACGGCGTACGGATCAATATTCTTCAACCAACTTTCAACTCTTGCAAAATTATCCCAATCCCTTCAATGCCGCAACCGCCATTGAATTTCAGTTGCAAGTCAATGGCTTTATCGAAACCAGAAAACTGATCTTGTTGCGATGACGGAGCAACTAAGCTTAAGCTTCTTTCTGATGCGCCGTCAGCGCCATGCCGAGCTTGCCGATTTGCGCATTCATCCGAGCCTTAATTTGACCCATCGGATTGCCCTTGCTATTTTCCCGCCAACGCGCCAGATCGAGTTCGCCGTACATCCGGCGGTTGACAAAATCATAGTAACGTTTGGAATGGCGCTCGCGAATTTTATAATGGCGGTCATTGGATTCCTCCCACGGCGAATCGGCCACAACGGCATTTTGCGCCGCCAGGCGATTAAAATATTCCGTGCCTTTGATGGGGTAACTCACGGTCGTCAGCACCAAATCCGGATTGGCTTTTTTGACATGCTCGATGGTCATGGCGATGTCGTCGCGATTCTCGTCTTCAAAGCCCCACATGAGAAACATGCCGGTTTCGATGCCATAACGTTTTGCAAGACGAGTCATCGCTTGCACCTGCTCGGCTTTGACGCCGCGTTTCATCGCATCGAGCAAACGCTGCGAACCGCTTTCCGAGCCAAGCCAAACGCGAAAGCAGCCCATTTCCTTCAATACGCGCACGATTTCTTCGTTCATGCGATCGGCGCGGCAGATGCATTCAAATGGAATTTTAATCCCGCGGCGTTTCAATTCGGCGGCATATTCGAAAAACCATTTGTGATTGATGTTGAAGACGTCGTCGGCATACCATAACATGTCAGGACGACAGGATGCCAAAATCGATTCGACTTCATCGACGACGAAAGGGGCGCTGCGCTTGCGCAACGTTTTGCCGTAAACCGAATGGCTGCACCATGTGCAGGAATACGGACAACCGCGGCTGGTGATGAGCGACACCGCGCCCATGCCGTGATATTGCCGCCAGGTCTCGACATATTTTTGCAAGTCGATGGCCGCTCGATCGGGAAACGGCAACTCGTCAAGATTCGGTATTAACTCACGCGCTGGTGTGCGTTGAATTTGACCACGTTCATCTTTAAAAACAATTCCAGAGACGCCGGCAAGCCGTTCTAATTTTTTCGTGATAAAAATGGGAATCAGCTCTTCCAGTGCTTGTTCGCCTTCGCCAATGACCACGATATCCGCACCGAAGTTGAGATATTCTTCAGCATAATACGGCGGGTCTGGGCCGCCGACGATGACGAGGCAATTTTGCGCTTTGGCCTGCCGAATCATTTCGAGCACGTTGAATTTGGTCATTAGGTTCGAATAGAGGCCGACGATCTTCGGCTGCCGAGTGGCCAGCAAATTCACGAACTGTTTTTTTTCGGCAAATGTGCTGTCAAAAATTTCCACGGCAAAGTTTTTCTGTTTCAAATAGGCCGAAAGATAAAGCAAGCCCAGCGGCGGATAGGGCTTCATGATCTGCCGCTCTTTCGGATCTTCGTAAAGAAAGTAGCCGTGGGTGAGGAGTATGTCCATGATAAGATCGTGTTAGCTTATTTCTTGTCTTCGCAGGAAACGTCTTCATGCAAATAGATTTGGCGCTCCTGGCATGTGTGTTTGGCAAACTTTTCGTCCTTGCGGCTGTAACTGATGAAAGCGCCGTATTTGAAAGTTTTTTGATTATTGGCTTTGCCCATAGAATATATTGAAGCTTCGCGCCCTAAATAATGAAGAGAAAACATCGCTGGGTTCGGTAGGTGAGACACGATTACAACAAAGCTATAAAATCTTCTTTGGTCAATTCACAATCACGCAGAATTTGATTTAACAGTCCAGGGCCGATATTTTCACCGGCATGCACAGGAACGACCGTACAGCGCCCATCAGAATGTTTCAAGAAATGATGGCTTCCTCGTATCCGCACAACGCTGAATCCTGCCTCACGAAGCGCAACAATCACTTGCTTTCCTGTAATTCTTGGGAGCTTGCTCATGACTCAACCGCCACTCTTTGTACGCCAACAAAATCAAGCACAGGAGGAGCATCTTCCTCAACCTCGAGACAGAGCAAAATCGCCTCGCGAATGCGTTCCACCAACTTATCCAAAGACTTGGCTTGGGTGTGGCACCCTTTTAAAGCGGGCACAGAAGCGACAAAATAACCCTCGGAATCGCGTTCAATGATGACATTAAACTCTTTTTTCATTTTTATCTCCGATTTTATAATGGATGAGCAACCAAACCCACAAAAACCAATTTACAAAGACTCCAGGTTTCAGTCAAGCTTCACAAAGAAAAATTTAAAAGCGCTAAATCTTAAGAGTTCGATACCATTGGTCGGCTTAGAATTTTTAATTGATTCAATTTTGACCGCTCCCAATGCAATAAAGGCAAACGTCCTGCTGCAACAGCTAATTTTCGCAAATTGCCCAAATTGAATTGCGCCGGATGCCGCCAAATTTCGGAAAATAAAACAGCGGCTTTGCGCAACCGAAATTCCTGATGCACGACGCGGTGCAATTGCCGGTAAAAATCCGGTTGATACTGGCCGGGGAACATCAGGTCGAGATCGTTGCTGTGCTCCCAGTTGTGTTTCTCGCCCATCGTGTTTTTGATGCGCTCGTAAAAACGCGTGCCGGGCAAAGGATAGGAAACCGAAATGCCGATGTCGTCCGGTTGGCAGTCGCGCACCATTTTAATCGTTTTTTCGATGTCGGCGTCGGTCTCGCCGGGATAGCCGAATTGCAGGAAGAAACAAACTTCGATGCCGTGACGGCGCAGGCGTTCAGCCGTCGCATAAATTTGTTCAACCGTCGTGCCTTTGTCCATCGCATCAAGAATTTTTTGCGAGCCGGATTCGGCGCCGACCCAGACGGTTTTGCAGCCGGCTTTTTTCAATCCGGCGACAGCGTCTTCGTGAAGCAAATCGACGCGCGCTTGAATTTTGAACGGCGTGACGACGTCAGCGGCTTTCACGGCGTCGCCGAATTTTTCCACCCAGCCGGGTTTCAAACCGAAAATATCATCAGCAAACCAGAAGTGATCCGGCTGCAAATTTTGGCGCAGCCACAGCATTTCGGCGACGACATTTTCCGGCGAGCGGCTGTTGTAGCGGTCGCCGTAAATCGGTTTCGCGCACCAGTTGCAGCGAAATGGACAGCCGCGCGTGGTGACGAGATTCAGGGAAAAGTAACCGTGCTTTTTGCGCCAGGCCTGCCGATATTTTTCCGCCTCCAATAAATTCCACGCGGGAAATGGAAAGACCTCGAGATTTTTTTGAAAGCCGCGCGGTGTTGTTTTTTTCACGGCGCCATTTTGTGGAAACGCAATGCCGGAAATCTCATTCGGATTTTTGCTGGATTTGCCGGAAAGCGTATCGATCAATTCCTGTAGAGAAATTTCTCCTTCACCGATGATGGCGAAATCCGCGCCGCGCTCAAAATACATTTGCTGATGATCGGTGGGATCGGAGCCGGCGACAATGACCGGCACGTTATTGCCGCAATACTTTTTCACGAATCCGATCATTTCAAAGCAAGCTTCACGCATGCGACTCAGGCACATTTTGCTCAACCAGTTGAAGCTGTCTTCATAAAACACGACGACGCGAGGTTGAGGTGCCTGCAATTTCGGAATGAGATCGGCCGGACTTTCCGACAACATGCTGTCGAAGAGGGCAACGTCATATCCATGTTGTTTCAAATATGCGGCGGCGTACAACGTTCCGAGCGGCGCGTAGGGCTGCATGGCGCGCCATTGCTTGGGATCGAAGCGCAGGAAATAGGAATGTGCCAATAAAATTTCTGCCATAAAACCGTCAATCTATTTTGATTTTAATCATTGATAAGTTTTTAAAAAGCTTTTCTCCGTGACGCTCCGCGAACTCAGTTGCTCCGTGTTTTAAAAAACTTTTTGAACTTTAAGCTGCCCGCAGGGCCTCAGTTTTCAGCGTGCCCGAAAATCTGACGTAGACCCGGTCTTGTATTGATTGAGGCTCCAGAATAAAATTAAAACCGCAACGACACTTGAAGCGGCGATGATGTTCCATGCGGGTTCCACGACGGGGAAAAGGCGCATACCTTCCTGATACAAGCGCTGCAGCGGCAGGACCAGCGGCAGCAGTCCGATGATTTGCACCGCATTCCATTCGCGCCAGGTGTTCCAGATAAACGGCAATGCCATGATCAACAACAACGCCAGATCGTAATCGCGATGATAAAAAAGCATGAAACCCAGCAGGTTGAGATTCAGCAGAAGCAATGGCGCCGCCATTTTATGGCGGCGCAGAAAAAGCCATAAGAATCCGGCGACGCCGGCCAATCCCAGCAGCAGCGTCAAATAAATTCCCTGAATGCCGCAGGCCGCGGCCAATGGCGTCAATTCCACGCGGCCGGTGACGCCGCCGAGCCAGTATTTGTTGTTGCCCTGCATGCCGAGCGTTTGCAGTGAAGACCAGAACACGGGCGCATATTCAAACGGTCCGACGTAGAAAAAGCTGGCAGCGAGGTTCACGGCCAGAGTTAAAATAATC
>Ga0247727_10015798_pt1 | contig 12305 bp, 14 predicted proteins | sample WisWelCaveWW1625_FD_202498 | JGI IMG/M metagenome (GOLD analysis project Ga0247727, IMG submission 202498) | Biofilm microbial communities from Wishing Well Cave, Virginia, United States - WW16-25 | ecosystem: Environmental > Aquatic > Deep subsurface > Groundwater > Cave microbial mat | place... | reverse complement strand
GGGCTGCCAAAGGCCGGGCCGGACCTCAACGAAGAGATCGTCCCACCAGAAGCGAACCTGGAAGGGAAAGCGTTCAGCTTGAATAAGGGCTGCTATCCCGGGCAAGAAGTTGTGGCGAGGATGGACACCTACGGCAACGTACGGCGGTATTTAGCCGGACTGGTTCTCAAGGATTCCGTCGTTCCTCCACGTGGAGCCAAGCTGTTCAGCGGCAACCGGGAAGTCGGCTGGGTCAGCAGTGCCACGATATCGCCGCAACAAGATGGGGTGATCGCCCTTGGCTTCCCCTTGCGGGATTTCTCAACCCCGAACACAGCACTCACCGTCGAGATCAATGGCACCCGTCACGAGGCTGTGGTCCGCTCGCTCCCCTTTTACCGCCGCGCCTAATTCTTCCGCAGGAACACCGAGCGAGATTGGCGGGACGGGCGAGAAGGGCGCGACTTGTAAGGCTCGATGGCCCATTCGGAATCGGCTGGCTTGCACGTCACGCCTTTTTTGCCTGTCTCGCTCGGCGTTTTTACGGATCGCTACTTCTCCGGGTTCCGGATCGCCGCGACAGCCGATGCAAAGGTCAACAAGCTTTTTCGTTCGTCATCTTCAAGCGCCAGCAAGAGGTGGGCCTCCTCGGCATGCATCAGCCGAAGACTGAGGAACGGTTCTTCACGGCGTTTCTCTTTGTTGTCCCACATCGCATCGATCACCTGAACTTTGTCCAGCTGAGCGACCGACACCACGTCGTAGCGAAAATACGAATCGCCGATGACCATGTCGAACAGCACGTTGCCGGCAGTGAGCAACACAAGATTAAAGCGCCCCTGATCTTCGTAGCCCTCTGGCAAGAACTTGTTGATGTGGCAGAGCACGACTTTGCGATCCCCTAACGCAGCACGGATTTTTTCTTTTAGTACCGGGTAATCGATCTGCATGGCCTTTTCATCAAGCCCCGTCGCCGCAGCAGCAGCATTCTGAGCCTTATCAAAAATCTCATCTGCCGTCATCAATCCTGCCATTTGTGTAGTCCTTTCATCCGAACCCTGTTAACCCGCCCGCATTATTCATGAACACTTCTGCTGCAATCGCCGATCCGCTGCTACGACGAACCATCGGCCAGCGGGAGGGGCAGCGGGACAGGCACCGCCGCAGACGGCGGAGCCAGTCCCCATCACGCGCACAACAACTGCGTACCCTAACTGGCCACCCGTCCCGATTTCAAGAGGATCTTCGCAGCGGACGGTGGCAGTTACTTGGCGGCCAGATGATGGGAAAACCGCGTGGCACCGGCTTCGTCGAGGATTGTGACGTCGAAGGAGGACTTGGTGACTCGAACGAGACCAAAATTCATGTACCCGCCTCCATTGAATAATGCAGTCGGGCGTAATCCCGAACTGGCCGGCGTCTGTGGACCAGGCGCGGCGGACAATGGACCAGCGACAAACTCATGGAAGTCAGGGGTCCCGTCACCGTTCGGATCGTACACATTCGCTTGCACGTAGTGGGCATCACCGGCCAGGAACACCACGTTCTTCACCATCCGTTCGAGAATGAAGTCCACAATCACCTGCCGCTCCCGTTCAAACCCTGGACTGCCAGGCCCTCCGGCCCAGCCATCGTTCCCCAAAACACCGGCCCCTCCTCCCTTCGGAATGGACAGCGACACCGATGTCACAATCACTCTCCACGTCGCGGTCGACTCGGTTAGCCCGTCCAGCAACCATTGAAGCTGCCTCTCCCCCAACATCGTCTTCGCCGAGCCGTCCTGATCATCATTGCGGCTCCGATACTGCCGCGTATCGAGAATGAACAACTCAAGGTCCGCCCCGGCACGCACCGTTCGATAGAGCCGATGGGGATCGTCAGGCGCCGTGGGGATAGGCCAATACTCGCGCAAGGCCTGATGCCCTACCGGCATCTGGCTGTCGAAGGGTCCTGCAAAGTTATTCCGTACTTCGTGGTCGTCCCAGATTACATAGACCGGAACGCTGTCGAGAAACCGCCGCAGAGCTTCCGCACCCCGTTGGTCGCGATGACGGGCCCGATACTCGGCCAGGGTCGTCGCCCGAAAGCCAGCACCCGGTTCGTTCGGAGGCGACGGGCACAAGTCGTCGGCGTACATCGTATCGCCGAGAAACAAAAAGAAATCGAGCTGCTGGACGCGCATCACATCGAAGATGGGGTATCCGGCAGCGCCACGCCTGCAGCGCCCCTGGCCACCCAGATCGCCGCTCCAGGCAAAGGTCACGGGGGCCGAATTCGCGGCGTCCGGCAAGGTCGTAAACTCCCCGCGCCCCGCCCCTCGTGCTTCAGTCGCGGTGCCTTCACGCCCCTTCGTGCCAACAAAAATGTAATATCGGTATCGTGTGGCCGATGTCAGCCCATCAAGGGGAACCGTCAGGGTGAAATCCGTCTCCGAGCCGGTCGTGAACAACGGCGTCCGCGCCACAGGAGCGACGGCTGTCCCCATTTTTGACAGGCTATCCCAGGCCGCTACCGGCGCCCACTCGATTTGAACCATCATCGGTCCATCGGTCCGCAACCAGAGCAGGGCCGACTGGCTCGTCACATCCCCCACCGCAATTCCCTGAGGCAGCAGATCCGTCGAGGCGGCAACCACCTCAGCAAAGGGACTCCCAGGAGGAAGCCCTTCTCGATATTTCGCCGCACAGCTCGAAAGGGAAATAAGGGTGGCCAAAAGAAGGAGATGAAGAGAAAGCGGTCCCATCATGGCGATGGACTTACCGGAACGGGAGCGACGCGTCAAGGTTCGCCCGGTTGATAATCAGCCAATTCGTCCGGCATACTACGGACTCTGAACCGGAAGATGGGATGCACGATCTGACCTGCCTCATCCAAGGCTGCCAAGCGAAAGTCTATGCCCCAGCTGGCACCCACAGCGTCTGCCGAGAGCATTTCTTGAGCTATCTGACCTGGCGTCGCCGCAAAGGCCCGCAGATGTTTATGAAGTATGCAGGGATGACGATGGAAGAACGTGACCCCCTCGTCGCCGAGTGGGCCAACACAATCCGCGTCGAAGAAATCCCCACCGCCTCAGCACCAAAAACCTAACACGGAGCTAAGCGGCGGGCCGTCGCTTGGCTCGTCCGCTTGAACGCGTGGTTAATCGTGATGATTTCTCCGTGAACCGACCTGTCACGAACTTATGTAGCACACTGGCAATGAGCGTCTGGTACGGCATGCCTTCTTCGGCCGCACGGGTTTGAATATCCATCAGGTCGGGTGAGGACAATCGAACATTGACCCTCCGGTCCTTGATGAACGTTGCCCGTGCCGCCTCTCTGAAGCTGTTTAGCTCAGCTCTTGATGGGCCAACAGACTTAAAGCGGCCTTTCTCATAGTCTTCGGAAATTCGTTCTTCATATGACTGTCTACGCTTCTTCATTTAGACACCGCCTTTCAGGTAGTCACGGGTAGCCTTCCTGTTCGGAATTACCGTTTTAAGGAAGTAGTACTCAGCCTCTTCCACAAAGGGAACCAAGTATGCATATTGCTCGACTGCTACAACAAACATTCGTTGATTCGGGTATCTGCCAGGATTGGAGTGTGTCACAATGTCGAGCAGCCCATCGGCTTCAATGGCAAGCACGATCTCCTCAAAGGACACATTCCGCTCAGCTTTCAGCTGCTCATTCTTCTCGTGGTTCCAACGAAACGGCTTCATGCCCCCAGTCTAGCCGAACGTGTGCCTAATGTCATCACCGGCTGAAGACGTCCGATCATAGCGTCTGCCGAGCACATTTCTTGAGCTATCTCACCTGGCGCCGCCGCAAAGGCCCACAGATGTTTATGAAATATGCCGGGATGGCGATGGAAGAACGCGACCCCCTCGTCGCTGAATGGGCCAACACAATCCGCGTCGAAGAAATCCCCACCGCCTCAGCGCCAAAAACCTAACGTTCCACGCCAGCATTCGAGAAAGCGGTTCCTGCCACCGTATTCCTCGCCTTCAGCAGATCAATTGCAGTTTGTAAAAGTGCTCGACCCGACCCGACTGCTTGTGCAGTTCCGCCCATTGCTGAAATTATGGAAGGTTGTGCCGCCAATGGATTGATGGGTGCTCGTGGTGCCGTCCTGCCAGGTGCCGAACGTCGTCCCGCCAATGGTATTCGTTGATCCACTCAAGCTGGGGGTGGAACTGGAATAGAAATCGGTCTTCCCCACACCGTTGCGTGTCGTGCTTGATCCATCACTAAAATTATAGAAGTCTGTCTTGCCAACGGACTGTCTCGATCCGCTGAAGGTATCAAAGTTATAGAAGGTCGTATTGCCGATGTCGGTGCTGGAGCCGGACTGTGCGAAGGTCACAGATGGAATGAGCAAGAGTAGAAGAATGAGGAGTGACATGCGGCACCTCCTGGTTGGGCCTTAAGCCTAGTCCTCGGCTGGGCAGGCCATCAAGTAAATGTTGACTTCTTTTTCCGTCATATCTCGCGTGCTCAGAACAGAGACGAACCCCCTGTCAGCATGAAGTACCCTACGTTGTAGATAATATGCAGTGCGATTGGAGGGAAGACAGAACCAGACCGATCGCGCAGAACCCCAAATAACAGCGAGGGGAAAACCGTCAACGATGCCCAAAGGAGTGAATGTGTCGCGATGTGGGCGCCGGTGAACACCACGGAAGTCAGGAGATTGGCCATGCTGATCCCGACCAAGGATCGCTGTCCCCCTTCACAAATGGACAGGAACCCTTGCAGGCATCCACGGAACAAGAGCTCTTCGACAATCGGTTGCCAGACTACCGCCAATAAGAATGTCAGGGACACCATGCGATGCCATGGCAAGGGTTGGACGGCCGCCAGCAATGGCAACACAGCCCAGAAGGCCGCGCCTACGGCGAGACAGGAGAGAAAAATCGGGGAACGATAAAAGCCAGGCACCTGCTTGAGCCCAAGGAGCTCACACAGTGCAACACAATATGATGGGACGTAGCGATGTTCACATCTCGCCGAGGTTCCCACGGTTTCTCCCAGGGCATCTCGCCAGGCTAGTGGCGTGGAGAATTATGCATTAAGTGAATGAGATCGACGCCTGATTCTCCAAATCAGTGATCCTACTATCATAAGTACCAGGGTCGGCATCAGGGCATCGCTCGTGCCAGCCTGAGCCAACGTACAACCTCCGCCGCCACCATCGGCCGGGGCCGGAGGCGCCGGTGCGGCTGTAAAAGTCGCCGTCACGGTTGCATTGGTGCTGACCACGCAGGTGCCGGTTCCAGCACAGATTCCGCCGGTCCAGCCATCGAATGTCGAACTACCTGTGGGTATCGCTGAGAGAGTCACAGAGCCTGGTGACGGGAATGCCCTGCTGCAAGTTGCGCCGCAATCGATCCCGGATGGGCTAGACGTCACGGTCCCCGTACCAGTTCCAGCATTGGTGACGGTGACGGTGAAGTTATTCACCACACTGACGACAGCATTGCGCGCGTTCAGCCGGCGTCCTGTGGAAACGATCCCATTCAGTGCCGGAACGGGAACACCCGTGTTGAGAATAGCGTCTCGAATTTGAGTCACATTGAGGGTTGGATTCGCAGCGAGGACCAATCCGACGACTCCCGTCACATGAGGCGCCGCCATCGACGTGCCTGCAAGAAATTGGTAATCGGTCGTTCCGGACGGAGCGCCGGACGTACAACGGACCTGCACATTGTCGACATACCCGCCGTCGTCCACAATGCTACTGTCCGAAATGAAGTTGAAGCGGAACCGGTTATTCCCAGTTCTATCGGGAATGTCAGAAAAAGGAGTGGAGATGAACGTACCGCCTGTCGAGCCCGAGATGAGGGGGGTCACGGTAGGCCAGGTCGCTCCCCCGTCCCGGGATATATCAAGTAGAAACCCATCGAAGCCCAACTCGGTTGCGTATCGTATTGAGCCAACAAGTCGGCAGCCACGCTGTCCCACCGTGCTGAAAATCGGGCCGGTTGCAAACGAATTGGTGTTGTTCAGGTAATTCCCTACTGGACTGTCCGTCAGGCTGGTCGGAGGACTCAAGGAGACATTGTTCGTGAAACCCCAGCGATTATTCGTGCCGGTGAAGGTATAGCCAAGAGCGCCAGGGTTCGAATCGTAGTTGTGATTGAGGGGACTCGTCACGTTCGCCGTCGGCCTCGTGCTGTTGATGTTCACGCCGGGTGCGGCAATTTGCACGGACGTGGCGCCGAAATTTGAAAAAGTCGCTCTGCTACCGTTCTGATCGATCGCGGCTACCGCGATGACGTTGGGCAGACCCGGTCCGCAAGTGGTCGCCACACTATATTGCGCCGGATAGCTCGGGGTCACATCGTTGTTCGAGCTGTCATTGCCGGCGGCGGCAAGAAACATAACCCCGGCCGTATTGAGGGCGCTGAGCATGTCATATTCCAGTTGGCTGCATGGATCACCGGACCTTCCGAAGCTGGCATTGACGGCGCGAGCTCCGTTCACTCGCGCATAATCCTCTGCCTGGAGGATGGCAGTGAGGGAAAGGATCGTGGTCACATCTCCTGCTTTTAAGGCCATCAACTTTGCCGTGTGCATCACCCCCGTGATGCCCAGGTTGTTGTTCCCAACTGCCGCGATCGTTCCCGCCACGTGCGTGCCATGTCCCGGATTTCCGTGAGGATCTGGAGGGTCCATGGGATCTGGGTCGTTATTGAAGAAATCATAGCCATTCACATCGTCGATGAACCCATTGCCATCATTGTCGATACCATCATTGGGAATCTCCCCCGTATTGATCCACATGTTCGGAGCGAGGTCCGGATGGTCATAGGCGATGCCAGTATCCACTACGCCGATGATCACGTCGGGGCTGCCAGTGGTGAGGTCCCAGGCTTGTGGGGCATCGATATCGACACCGGCGGTGCCGACGGTGCCCTCGACGCTCTGGCCGGTGTTGTGAAGACCCCAGAGAGTTGTCAATAGCGTGTCGTTAGAGATCGCCGATGTCTGGTACAGATAGTTGGGTTCGGCATATTCAACCGCCGGGCTTTGTTGATATTTGTTCACAGCATCTTCGACGGCAATCCCCGGATTGAGTTTGAGATGATGGAACCTGCTGTGACCGGCCGAAAATGTCTTGACTGCGTGCCCCTCTGCAGTACTATGGGCCGCCGCAATCGTGGCCGCTGAGGCGGCGTCTTTGAATTTTACGATGAGCTCACCAGGCACATACTTGGCCGGCTGCGACTCGCTGCCGGAGAGCAGCGTAAAGGCCCCACTCTGCCGCTTGGTATCGGCCGTTTTGGCGCTGGTCCAGGCCAAACAGATTGAGGTGATGACGAGGAGAGCGACACCCAGTACCTTCATCCAGCGTCCCTGCAAGAAGGAACTCTGGAGCCCCTTATCGGGTCCGGTATTGGAAATTGGGCTCGGCATACTCAATCTCCTGGAAGGTGGATAATTTCTTCACAACAGATTTGACAGATTCCTTGCCCACGATTCGAACGTGATGGACCCCGATGCCCTTGATCTCAGTAATGAGCTCCGTCCCGCTTTCCTTGAGAATGGCGTCAATGCGTTCTTGGGACACGGAAGGCTTGAATTTGACCAACACCTCTCCGGGAACGAATGGTTGCGCCATCGTAGGCATCGTGCTGTTCTCTGCCATGTTCGATACTGGAAGGCTACTGGCTTCGCAGGCAGTCAAGAACAGGCTCGTGCAAGAGAGAAGAACACTCAGCGTGAGAAGGACTCGAATACCCCTGGACATCAGAGATGGTGTTTTCCTATGTGCTGAAGTGATGGTACGAGATGGCACAGCATGATGGGAGGATACTATGCCTCAATATACGGTCGAGCAATTCCCCTGTTGGGGGGATGTACGGCAAAAGGTGAGCCTGGAGCTAGTTAGGGCGATCAGCGGAGAAAATGGACGTATTTCATCAACCGTCTAGCCCCGTTCACCGTCGCCACTCCCACGGCGTCGCGCACAGCCACGAACCCCTCGGACGGTTAAAATGGGGGCGTAATTTCCAGGGTCAACCCGCCTTTAGGTGAAGACGAGCGTATATCTGGGCTTGTATGCCGTTGGCCAACCCTTCTATCGCGGATGAACTGCCAGAAGGTTCTGTGTGCAGGCACCACGCGAACATCTTGTGAAGGGAATTGAGTTCATTCTGCATATGCCTTGCGAGCAGGAAGAACGATCGCTCGGGGGGCAGCATCTGCGCGAGAAGACCCTTCGTAGCGGAATCCGCCGAATCTTCAAAGATCACTCCTGCGTGTAGCAAGGTACTAACTATTCGGTCTACTACCACGATATCCTTGCAGCATAGCGCGGTAGGCTACGCACTCCTATGGAATCAAAATGTACTTCGAAACCCAACACTTATTCAATTTGCTCCCTGCTTCGCCTAGCGTCGATACACTGCGAATTCGGCAATCTATCCGACTATCAGCCCGTAGTATATCCGGCCAACGAGTCACAGTCAGAGATGGTCCGCTGGGCTACCCACTCCATGTCCGTCTCTGCTGTTGACGTACCCGATACCCTTGCCTAACACCTTTCGGTAGAGGAAGAGAACCGCATTCAATCCTCACCAAAGGTTAGGTTTGGGTGTGTTTCAATTGCGCGCTTAGAGCAAGCACCACCCCTTCTCCCAAGGTCATGGGCTGGATGGTTCCCCCACTGCACCCGTCGAAGGAGCACAGCTTTCTTCTCTTATTTCTCCAAAACCAGGGCTGGGGAGCGGGGTGCTTCCGATTGCGCGCGTCCAACGAGGGCCTTCTGAGGCCGCGCGTTGCGCGAGCAAAGAGAGCGAAACCGCTTCAGCCCATGACCGCACTTCCATGATGATGAATCAGCAACCACTCATCCCCGATGCGCTCGAAGAGATTCGTGGCTAGTACCTTTGCCTGCTGCGGTTCGTCAGATTGATGGGTGGTGATGTTCTCCACGCAGACGACCCAGGCCATATCGCCTGCCACCTGAACAATCACATCGGTGAGCTCGAACGTCATGGAAAAAGTATTATTGAAGATCAAGACCCAGGAGTCGCGCACGCGCGGCCAGCCGGACCGCAACGTCCAGCCGGGATGGATGCAGGTCACGTATTCCTGGTGCGCCCAAATCTTATCCATCTCGTCGATGTCGAGGTTGCCAAACGCGGCATAGAACGCGTGGTTCGCTTTGTTCACTTCTTCGATGCGTTCTTCCAGCATGCGCGACTCCTTATCTGAAAAACGAGCCGTATCATACTGCAAGCACGGAGAAAAGGGCGAGAGGCTAGGGGCCAGAGGCGAGAGGGAAGACAGTACCCCTTGCCTCTAGCCTCGCGCCTCTAGCCTGCAGGAAGCGCAAGTGAAACAGAAGCGGCGCACTGAATAATAAGGGTCAGGGGCGTGTCCTGGTGCACCCGGGTGGGCGGGTGAGAATGATGCGCGCAGGGAAAGATAACCCGGCTATCCCTTTTATCGCATAGAAGAATCAGAATGGACTTGATCTTAGCAGGCTGCTCAAAAAGGCTGTCCAGCAAGGCCGCAGGCGAGTCGAAACCGGAGGCGTACCCTCTGGGGTACGTTGAGGATTTCGATGAGCCGAGAACGAAGCTGGCAGCTTTTTTCAGCAGCCTCCTATTTTGTGAGACGGGAGGTTTGCCGATCGACAACCCAGACTCCGGCCAGGATCAGCGCGATGCCGAGGATTTCGCTCGTGCCCACTGACTCGTTCAACAGCACCGCAGACAGGACGACGGCGGCCACAGGAGTCAGATTGCCAAGGACGGAGGCGCGCGAGGGCCCAATGCCCTTTACGCCATACAGCCAAGCCTGTTGTGCGATAGCCGTGGCGAACAGAACCAGATACCCCAGCGCCATCCAGTCCGCCGGCGTCACGGACCCGAGTCCCGCATCCAACATCTTGCGATCCGTCCACAACAGGGGAATTTGGAGGATTGTGGCGACGAGCAGCGTCGTCACATTGACGGTTAAGGCCGAGTGGCGTTCCATGAGCCGCCGGCTGCCGATACTGTAGAGGGCCCAGCTCACCACGCCGAGAAAGACCAGCAGGCTGCCGAGCAACGGCTGATCGCCCGCGGCCTGGAACCCTGCCACGGAGACTAACCCCACCCCTGCGAATGACAGGAGACCGCCCGCCCACACGGCGCGCAGCGGAACATCCTGAATCAACAGAGCCGAGAGCAGTGCGGTCACCACCGGACTCGATCCGATGATCACCCCACCCACGGCCCCGCTCACATATTTGAGCCCCATGAGAATGAGCAGGTGGTTGCCCAACACGCCGAGCCCAAGCAGTCCCAGCAGACGCACATCCGCCTCGGTCAGCTTGGCCAAGGTGCCCTCCTGCCACCACCATGTGGCCAGAAGGATCGCCAACCCGCCGATGTCCCGCAGGACCGAGGCTTCAACAGCTGAGAATCCGCTCAGGGCCAGCTTCTGGGCCACGATTGACCCGCCCCAAAGCACAGCGGCAGCGACGATCGCACCATAGGCCAGACGGCTTGTCTGAGGTGTCATATAAAGTGGCTACAGTCCTTGTTGATGGGCGTCGAGCAATTTAACCTTCATTAGTCATGACGATTCGTCGCGAAATCGCACCAAATGGCCAGGCCAGGGGCGCGAGGCTAGTGGCTTTATCGTGAGGCGTGAAACGTGAGGCGTTAGGCGAATCTTGCTCGACCCCCTCACGCCCTGACCCCTTACGCCTTACGTCCCCACTGCCTCTCGCCCGAACATTGGCGATTACAGCAGAAACGTTCATGAATCATGCGGGCTAGTTTGAAAACGGATGGTTCGTTGCGTACACTAGCCGAAACAGACTGATTGACGCAGCGCGATCATAGCATGACGGTTCCTGGAGGAGACACTCTACTGTGAAAAGCCTGAAGACTGTGGAAGCCTTGACGACTAGACTCTTGGAGATCCAGCGCATTAACAGCGCGGCCTCGCTCCTCTCGTGGGATCAAGAAACCTATATGCCGGCCGGCGGGGGCGAGGCCCGCGCCGAGCAGATTTCGACGCTCCAGGGCCTCGCACACCAAAAGCTCATCTCACCGGAAATTGAACGGTTGCTCGCCACCTGGGTCGAGCCATCCACCGGTGAGATTCGTGACAGCTCCGGGGAAGCCTGGGACGAGCCCGCGCGATCGTTGCTCCGCGAAGTGTGGCGCGACTATAGCCGAGCGAAGAAACTGCCCTCGGATTTTGTCGTGAAGCTCAGCCGGGAATGTTCGCTGGCGCAGCAAGTGTGGGCCGAGGCAAAAGAACATCAGGCCTTCTCGCAATTTCTCCCAAATCTCCGCACGGTCCTGTCGCTCAAGCGAGAAGAGGCCCAGTACCTCGGCTACCGAGACTCACCATACAATGCCTTACTCGATGTGTACGAGCCTGGCTCCAACGTCGCGGCATTGCGCCCGTTGTTCGCTCAGATCAAGGAGCGTCTCATACCGCTGCTCAAAAAAATTCAGCAGAGCCCGGTTCAGATCGACGATACGATTTTGTTTCACACCTTCGATCAGGCGCGCCAACTGGAGTTCGGCCGGATGGTCTTGATCGCCATGGGGTATGACTTCGAACGGGGGCGCCTCGACCTGTCGGCACACCCCTTCACGACGTCATTCCATCCGACAGATGTACGCGTCACCACACGTGTGTACGAACACGATCTCCAATCCTGCCTGTTCAGTTGTATCCATGAAGGCGGCCATGGGCTGTACGACCAGGGTCTCGACCCCCGCTACTTCGGCACGCCGCTGGGCGATTCGGTCTCGCTCGGTATTCATGAGAGCCAATCGCGCATGTGGGAAAACTGCGTGGGCCGGTCGCGATCGTTCTGGCGATTCTTTTACCCCATGCTGCAGCAAACCTTTCATCATCAACTGCGCGCCCTCGATGGGGAACAATTCTACGCGGCCATCAATCGCGTGAAACCGTCGCTGATTCGGGTCGATGCCGATGAGCTCACCTACAATCTCCACATCATGCTGCGGTTCGAAATCGAGCAGGATCTCATCGAAGGACGGACACCCCCGGATGACTTGCCGGGGATCTGGAACCGGAAAATGGAGGAATACCTGGGCATCGTCCCCTCGAACGATGCAGAAGGCGTACTGCAAGACGTCCACTGGTCGTTAGGCGCTTTCGGCTACTTCCCGACGTACACGCTCGGAAATCTCTACTCCGTTCAATTCTATGAACAGGCCAAACTGGAGATTCCGCATCTGGAGGATGAACTTGCGGCAGGACAACTGATGGTGCTGCAACGTTGGCTCGGACAGAAGATTCATCGCTGGGGTCGGATGTTCACGCCGGATCACCTCGCCCAACGAGTGACGGGGAAGAGCCTCG
>Ga0247727_10015797_pt1 | contig 12306 bp, 11 predicted proteins | sample WisWelCaveWW1625_FD_202498 | JGI IMG/M metagenome (GOLD analysis project Ga0247727, IMG submission 202498) | Biofilm microbial communities from Wishing Well Cave, Virginia, United States - WW16-25 | ecosystem: Environmental > Aquatic > Deep subsurface > Groundwater > Cave microbial mat | place... | reverse complement strand
TCAAAAATCCCCGAGATTTTCATCCCAGGGATTTTTGTCAGAAGTCAGTCAATCAGTTGAGGACGATGACGTTGCTGGCTTGAAGGCCCTTGGGTCCCTGTTCGACGGTGAACTCGACCTTCTGGCCCTCTTGCAGGTTCTTGAAACCCTCGCCCTGAATGGCTGAGAAGTGCACAAAGACATCGTCGCCGCCTTCGCGTGCGAGAAAGCCGTAGCCCTTCGTTCCATTGAACCACTTGACTGTACCGTTGATACGTTCCGACATGTTTGCCTCCTTATGGCAAGAAAAAAATATGGAGGGTACTCATGTTGTATTGCATCGGAGCCGCCTCAACGGCGTAAAACAAAGCGGCTCACGGATGATCCGTGAGCCAACCTGGTACTTCCAAAGCAAACTACTGGTATCCTACGGGGCTTAAGATAACATGAGAAGCGTGAGGTGTCAATGAAATTTGGGAAGAAATTCCATGCTCAGGAATTTGTCGTCAGCGGACGCGCTAAGGGCGGTCTTCTACCCATTAACGATCTGTTCTGCTTTTGCAAATTCTTCGGGTGTGTTCACGTTCCAGAACGCCAAACCTGTTGGGTCATATCGTTTAATTTCTTCCGATGAAAGCACGCGGACTTTTACCTGCGGAAACCAGGCGATCACTTTCCATTGATCAGCATTGATTGCGGATTCGATTGCCGGAAGGCATGTCTCGCGGCGATAGACGGCGTGAAGCGGTTCGTAACCTTCACCCGATTTTGCGATGACGACATCCGCCTCCCGCTTCGCGTCGACGAGGAGCCTGCCCGCCGCTTCGATCAGTTTTGCGCTGGCGAAAGGCATGTCACACGCGACGACCGCAACGATGGGATGCGCGGCAGAAGCGATGGCAGTGTAGAGTCCGCCCAGGGCGCCGCGACCAGGCCTGAGGTCCGCGTGAAGCGAAAGATGGAGGAATGTATAATCCGCAGGACGATTCGTCGTCACGATGATTTCATCCGCAATGGGAGAGAGTCTCTCGATCACGCGCTGAATGAGGGGGCGACCGAGAAAAGTCTTGAGGGCTTTGTCCTCTCCCATGCGCGAGGATTGACCGCCGGCTTGAATGGCAACTGTAAGCATTTGGGTGTATTATAAGGGCGAAAGTAGAAGGTTAGTATGGCTACAAGTATTGGTGAATTGCTTGATACTTTGACAGTCACGGGGGAGTTATATGAAAAACTCGAAGACAATGCGGTGCGCTGTTATGCGTGCGGACATCGCTGCAAGATCCGCGAGGGCAAACGCGGCATTTGCCAGGTGCGTTTCAATGAGGGCGGGGAACTGCGCGTCCCGTGGGGCTATGTGGGTGCGTTACAAAGTGACCCGGTGGAGAAGAAACCTTTTTTTCATGTGTTGTCTGGAACCAATGCGTTGACGTTTGGAATGCTGGGCTGCGATTTCCATTGTGGTTACTGCCAGAACTGGTTGACCTCTCAAGCCATGCGCGACCCTGACTCAGATATTTCCGCCAACTACATTCGCAAGATAACTCCGCAGGAGATGGTGCATCTCGCGCATCGGACCAATGCATCCGTTGTCGCCTCTTCTTACAATGAGCCGCTGATCACAAGCGAATGGGCTGTGGAAATTTTCAAGGAAGCAAAAGCGAACGGCTTGATGTGCGCGTATGTTTCAAATGGAAACAACACGCCCGAAGTGATGGAGTATATTCGTCCCTACATTTCTGCTTATAAAGTTGACTTGAAGTCCATGCAGGATAAAAACTATCGCAAACTCGGCGGCGTTCTACAAAACACACTGGATGGAATCAAGCGCGCACATGACATGGGATTATGGGTTGAGATCGTAACGCTCACAATTCCCGGCTTCAATGATTCAAATGAAGAACTCTGGGACGCGGCTCGCTTTATCGCGGGCGTTTCAAAGGACATCCCCTGGCATGTCACTGCCTTCCATAAAGATTACAAGATGACCGACCCGGATAACACAGATGCAAAAATACTCCTGCGAGCGGCGGAGATCGGGCGCGAAGCAGGCTTACGATATGTGTACGCGGGCAATTTGCCGGGGCAGGTCGGGGACTATGAAGATACTTTTTGCGTGGAATGCAGCCATCGGTTGATTCGCAGAAGCGGATACGTCATCAAAGAGTATCACATCACAGGCGAGGGGACATGTCCAAAATGTAATACGAAAATACCAGGTCTGTGGCATACAGACCCCTCTAAAGTAGTGCTGGATGGATTAGGTACACCCCTACCCGTGTACTAATTTATGATTTGCTGTATAATCGTTTTACCTACCCGGAAGGAGGTGCTTCGCGAATATATTAGATCTGGTTTTCCCATTGTATGTATCGAAACCAAACTTTAATTCTCTTGGAGGAGAAACGTGAAACGCAACCTATATATCCTAATGTCGCTCGTCGTTCTTGCGAGCATGGTCCTGGCAGCATGCGGTGGCGGAGCGACAACCGAAGTTCCCGCAACCGAACCCCCTGCTCCCGCAACCGAGCCCCCTGCTACTGAAGCGGCCACTGAAGCGCCAGTTGCCTGCACGCCAGTCGGCTCTGAACCCATCGCCTTCCCGGATGGCGGCAAGTCTGTCACTGGGGCTTTTGATCAGGAACCGGATGCCATCGTGCCTTATTTCAGCCAGATGTCTTTCGCCGTCTGGGTCACCCAGTTGACCCTGGTCGGTCTCGCTGAATGGGATGACCAGAGCAATTTCGTGCCTGAATTAGCCGCAGAGATCCCGAGCGCCGAAAATGGCGGCGTGTCCGCTGACGGCTTGACGATCACCTGGAAGTTGAAGGACTGCCTGTTCTGGTCCGATGGCACGCCCCTCACATCCAAAGACGTGAAGTTCACCTGGGAAGCCGTTATGGATCCTGGCAGCGCTCCCGCCACCCGCACCGGTTATGAAAAGATCGCCAGCATCAAGACCCCGGATGATCTGACCGCCGTAATCACCTTCGCTGAACTCTACCCGCCCTGGCAGACTTTGTTCACACAGGGACCAAACAATCAAGGCGCCATTCTCCCCGAACACATTCTCGGTGGGCAGACTGCCTTGGAGACTAATGACTTCATTCACCAACCCACTATTGGCTCTGGTCCATTTGTCATTAGCGAATGGGTGCCTGGCGACTTCATGTCCTTGTTACCCAACCCGAATTTCTATAAGGGTCGCCCCACGTTGGATCGCGTCCAGATCCGCTTCGTGGCAGACTCTGCCGCCGCGCTTGCCGCCCTGCAAACGGGTGACGTGGACTGGTACCCGAACTTCTCTGAAGGCGATATCACCACGATGAAGGATCTCGAACCAGATGTCAAACTCACCGTTGTCGCTGGTTCAGACTTTGAGCATTATTTCTTCAACCTGGGCCGCACAGAAGGTGTGGATGGCCGCGGCGCAGCAGATAACGAGGGCTTCTGCCCGTTCAAGGATATCAAGGTCCGCCATGCGATTACCATTGGTATTAATCGCCAGGCGATTGTAGATAGCCTGCTCAGCGGCTATACCGCCGTGCCCGTTAGCCAGTGGCCGAACACTGCCTGGACCAACACCAACCTAACCGTTGAAGGTTATGACCCGGATGCTGCTGCGGCTTTGCTCGATGAAGCCGGCTACACCCTCGGCGCAGACGGCATCCGCGCCGGCGACTGCAACGGCACGAATACGAAACTCTCGTTCAACTTTGAGACCACAACTGCTCCAATTCGTATTGATGCCGCTCTTGCCGTTCAGGCTGACCTAGCCAAGATTGGCGTTGAGTTCAAGCCGATCCACACCCCGGCTGGCACCTTCTTCGGCCAGTATGTGGATGGCGGCCCCCTCACCACCGGTAAATACGATATGGGTGGGTATACTACCGGCTTCTATCCGGATCCGTATACAGATAACTTCCAATGTGAATCAGTTCCGAATGCCGAGAAGCCAGATGGCACCAACTGGTATCACAACTGCGATCCTGCCCTTTCCGACCTAGTCGATTCTTCACTCGACACAGTGGATATTGCGGCTCGCAAGCTGATCATTGATGAAGTGCAGAAGGTCGTTGCTGAAAATTACTACGTCATCCCGATGTATGCCCGTGGAGATGTCTTCGGTTCCACACCTCGCTTCGTCTTTGGTCCTATGGGTCCTCAGAGCAATATGAACTGGAACGCTGAACTCTGGGACGTAACCGAATAAATAAAAGTAAGTTAAGTTAGAAACGAGAGGCAGGGAAAACCCTGCCTCTCGTGCAAGATAAAGTTTCAGTAGATCGCGATTCTGGAGTCCAGAAGTTTGCTTTTGGACATTTGGACGGCACCCATAAGGCAAGTGAGCCGTCCGACTCCAGATCGGTTTAGCAACAGCAATCCTGGAGGTGTCTTATGTGGTCATACATTGCGCGGCGTGCGGCTCAAGCACTATTTACGCTCTTGATTATTACTATATTGTGTTTTCTCCTGACGCGCTTTTCGGGGGATCCGATCGCGCAATACGCCGCCAACCCGCGCATGAGCGCCGAAGATAAGGCGGCGATTCGCGAACGTCTCGGCTTGAACCAGCCCCTGCCGGTTCAATATCTCAAGTGGCTGGGACTGGCGCTACAGGGTGACCTGGGGAATTCGTTCTTCGCCAAACAGCCGGTTTCCGAGATGATCGCCGCGCGCCTGCCAAACACCTTGATCCTGATGTTTACCACCGAGATCATCACGGTCAGTATCGCGCTGTTACTTGGCATCATTTCGGCGGTCAAACAATATTCGGCAACGGATAACATTATTACAGGGTTTTCTTTTGTTGGGTTTTCGATCCCGATCTTTTTCAGTGCGCTGGGTCTGATGCTGATCTTTGCGGTGCAATTCAAGGAGTGGGGTTTGCCCTACCTGCCAACGGGCGCGGCGGTGTGGGATAAGAAGGACCCGGTGGAATATATCAAGAACTTGATCCTGCCGGTTTCTGCGCTGGTGATCGTGCAGACTGCCGGTTATTCGCGTTTTGTGCGGACGAGCATGTTGGAAGTGTTGGGGTTGGATTATGTGCGGACTGCCCGCGCCAAGGGACTGACCAGCCGGGTGGTGCTTTTCAAACATGCGCTTCGCAATGCGGCTTTGCCTTTGGTGACGATCGTGGGATTGGACATTCCATTTTTGCTGGGCGGCGCCATCGTGACCGAATCGGTCTACTCGTGGCCGGGGATGGGAAGGTTGTTCTGGGAGTATGCGCAGCGCAGCGATTACCCGGTGGTGTTGGGCGTATTATTGATCGTCTCGACGGCAGTCGTGGCATTCACGATCATCACGGATGTGTTGTACACGTTCGTTGACCCGCGCATCCGGCTCAGTTAATTGGAGGCAAGCATATGGCTACGAATATAGCATCTTTAGACACCCCCATCTTCGGCGGCGAATCAACCGACCAGGTTCTTACGCCCCGACAATTGATCTGGAGGCGCTTCCGAAAGCACCGTATGGCTCTGCTTGGTACGATTGGTTTCGGAATTTTGCTTCTCTTCATCATCATCGGATCCATATTTGTGACCGAGGAACAGGCAAATGTGGTGGATTTACAAGCGCGTTTGAGTCCTCCCTCTGCGTTACATTGGATGGGGACGGACAGCACGGGGCGGGACATCTTTGCGCGCATTATTCATGGCGGGCAGATTTCCCTTGTTGTTGGCATCCTGTCTGTCCTGCTTTCGGTGACGCTGGGAACTGTCATCGGCGGGGTTGCTGCGTATTACGGCGGCTGGGTGGATTCGCTCCTGATGCGTTTTACCGAAGCCATGCTTTCGATCCCGTCTTTGTTCCTGTTGATCGTGCTCGGTAAATTTTTAGGCAGGGATATTCAGACGATCACGATCTTCGGGCGCGACTTCAGTGGAAGCGTTGGGATCGTCATCTTCGTGATTGGGCTGACCTCCTGGATGTTCCTTGCCCGCATCGTGCGCGCCAACGTGCTTTCCCTGCGCGAGATGGATTTCATCTCCGTTTCGAAATCCCTGGGCGCCAGCGATATACGCATCTTCTTCCGGCACTTGGTCCCGAATACGATGGGAGCGATTATTGTCTCCACGACTCTGGGACTGGCAGGCGCCATTCTTTTGGAAGCGTATGTCTCGTTCCTTGGGTTGGGGATTCAACCGCCGACTGCCTCGTGGGGTAACATGTTGACTGCCGCGCAGACCTTCATTCAGAAGGGCTCGTGGTGGATGTGGGTCTTCCCAAGCATATTTATCGTGGCCACAATTTTGTGCATCAACCTCGTCGGCGACGGCTTGCGCGATGCCTTCGACCCCAGAAGTACGCGACACTTGTAAAAGGCCCTAATTAAACGAAAAGCCAACCCTCTGGACTGGGTTGGTTTTTTTCGCGTGAATCAGTGAAACTTGTACTGAGCCTGTCGAAGTATCTGTGGCTAAGAGCCTTAAAGATAAATTCGGGATGAGTCATTTATTACTCTTAACCTTGTTTTGCCCAAATTAGCTTACATCCCATATATGCGATGAAGAAGCGACAAGAGCCATATCAAATTGCTGTTGTCCAACCGAAAGGCGGTAAAATTGCCTGCAGGCTGACCCGAAAAAGTATTGATGCAACGTTACTTCCCATAGTTACATTTTCCCTGATGCAGTTCGCGTTGGATATGAACAACAAATACAAATCCGTTCCAGTCAAGTCATCCGAGATCACGCCGTATTCGCAGTATCTTTCGCGGCGCGACTTTCTCAAAACCGCAGGCATTGTCACGGGGTCAGCAGTGTTAGCGGCGTGCGCGCCTAACGTAACGGGATCAGCCGTCCCTGTGAACGAAGCGAGTGAAGCGCCTGTCGTTCCAATAGTCATTAAAGCAGACGAATTTGGCGATCCCCTCACTTCCTTCGAAGACATCACCAACTATAACAACTACTATGAGTTCAGCACAAACAAAAGAGCTGTAGCTCCCCTTTCCAAAAAATTCAACGCAAGCCCATGGACTGTTGAAGTGTTTGGCATGGTCAACAAACCAAAGAACTATGGCATTGAAGACCTGCTCGGCAGATTCATGCAGGAAGAGCGCATTTATCGCCTGCGATGTGTTGAAGGCTGGAGCATGGTCATCCCGTGGACGGGTTTTCCGCTTGCGAGCCTGTTGAAGGACGTGGAACCGACCTTGGATGCAAAGTTCGTCCGTTTTGAAACCGTTTATCGTCCTGAAGAAATGAAGGGGCAGGGAGGCGTGTTTTATCCATGGCCCTACCAGGAAGGCTTGCGAATTGACGAAGCCATGAACGACCTCGCCATCCTTGCCACAGGCTTATACGGGCAGCCGATGCCCAACCAGAACGGCGCGCCGATCCGACTCGTCGTTCCGTGGAAGTACGGGTTCAAATCCATCAAATCCATCGTGAAGATCGAATTGACAGATGAACGGCCGCAGACACTCTGGAACACCGTCGGACCGAACGAATATGGCTTTTACTCGAATGTGAATCCTGATCGCCCGCACCCGCGCTGGTCACAGGCAACCGAGCGCCGAATCGGTGAACTGAGCCGCCGTCCCACATTGATGTTCAACGGGTATGCCGGGCAGGTCGCTTATCTGTATGAAGGCATGGATTTGAAATTGCATTACTAAAATGCCCCCGCCGCCAAGAGCGACGCGCTTGACTCAAGAAGCACAGGGCACTTTTGTAATAGCGGAGACGTAGCCTCTTGTAATGATATAACTATTCACCCTGCGCGCAGCGAAAACCGATGCGCGGGGAGAAATCGCCGAGATACTCGCCCGAACCCGGAATTGCATTTGAATTCGAGCCCAGTACGGATGAACGCTTCGAGACCCGGATGTTGACCTCCGCGTCGCCCAAACTCCCACCGCGCACCACACGATTGGGACTTGAACTTGTGAGGGGACCCATTGGATTCAAAGCATCCGCGCTCCTGTAATAATCAAAATCATAATAGTCATTGACCCACTCCGCAACGTTGCCCGCCATATCCAAAACGCCAAATGGACTTGCGCCCGCCGGGTACGTTCCCACTCGTGATGTGTCCGTCACGAGCATGTTGAAATTTGCGAACGCGCCGTCCGCTTTATCTTCGCCCCACGGGAAGGTGCGAAAATCATCACCGCGCCCGGCGCGCTCCCACTCTGCTTCGCTTGGTAATCTTCTCCCAGCCCATTCGCAATACGCTTTGGCTTGCCCCCATGTGACGTAGACAACCGGGTAATCCTTGAATTCGGGGTTGTTGTAATAATCAAACCGTCTTTGTGATTTGAAACTTTGCGGGGGTTCACACGCACCCGCATTCACGCACAACGCAAACATTGCATTTGTCACTTCCAGTTGATCCATCCAGAACGCATGGAGAGTCACATCGTGATCGGGCGTTTCATCCGGCGCGCGCCTCACGTCCATGCCGCCCATGCGGAACGTGCCTTCGGGGATATACACCTGCGGCATTCCGTCCGCGGAAGAGACGCGTTCATTGGTGAATTCTTCTGTTGGCGCAGCAACTGTTGGAACAATGACATCAACTGTCCCAGATGGGATCGCTGTTGGAGCAATTGTAGGAAGGGGTGTTGAAGTTGACTCGACAAGTTGAGTTTCTGTCCCTCCGCAAGCCGCGAGGATAAACATAAGGATTGGAATGATTTTTTTCATTGTTAAATCTATGAGTAGGGGCGACCCGCCAATGCCATCGGTGGTTATGTTATGTAATAATACATTGTTTGAATGGGCGACTGATAATCCCTGACGGGTCGCCCCTACATATCTCTTTACGGCGTTGCGCCGACGAACGACAACGCATACAACGCATCTTCATATCCCGGGTGGACGGATAAAGCCTTGCGCCAGTTTTCAACTGCCTTGTTGAGATCGCCCTTGCGATAGAGCGCCCATCCATGCCAGAGCCAGGTCTCTTCAGACATTTCTGTTCGTTGCAATGCGTAATCTGTCAGAGCCAGTAGGTCATCCGTGCGATTCGCCTGGAAGTTCGCGATGAATGGACCGAATTGATAGCGGAACATGCGTTGTGGTAAACCCAGTTCACGTGCCTTGTCATAGGCATCGTTGGCTTCAAAGTACCGTTCAAAATAAACGAGATTGCTGCCAATGTTGAACCACGCGAACGCGTCCGCCGGGTCATTAACGGTGGCGGCTTGGGCGAAGGCTAACGCGTTTTGCCGATTCAGGTCTGCGTCCCAGTTTGAGGCGAGAAGGGATCGCATCTCCTGCTCCTGTTCGGGAAGATAGATCACCATGTATAAATAGTTGAACGGTTTCCATTCCGATTCGAGCTGCTCATAGGGAACCTTTTTATCCGGTCCGCGATAGGGGTCCTGCGCGGTGAATGTCTGCGTTGCGTCGTCGTATCCGGTGATGAGCAGGTAATGTGCCGCCCACAGGTCATCATCGGGCCAGCCTGTGTCATCAGGGTTGAGGGATGTAGTGCCTTCAATGATAACAGGATAAGCCGCCGCTACCAGTCGTTTAAGCGTTTCGATATCGCCGCCCACGCGGTATTCGATGCGAAGCCAGCCCGCGTAATTGCGGACCCAATACGCCATCTCCTCGGGGTTGACGTTGCGGTCGCCGTTCACAGGTTTGATCACATCCGAAATGGTCTTCTGATCGCCGCTCCAGCCGAACATATGCAGCATCATGGAGAGCGCGGCGGGACCGCAGTTGTTCGCGGTCTGCTTTTCATAGGTTGGCGATGCAAGAAAAGCCTGCGCGGGGAGCGGCTCGAGTGTTGCTGTTGGGGGAATGGATGTTGCGATGACTTCAGCGGTTGGGGTTGTCTGGCTTGTTGGGCTTGCGGGGATCCTCGCGGAAGTTGGCGCGCTGGGGATCGCGGTCGGCGCATCTCCAACGGGATTGATCACGTTTTTGATATAGGTCTTCGCAACTTCAAATCGCCATGCAAGGCGGCTGTTGATGGCGGGGATCTGATAAAGCAATATTGTAAGCAGGAGTGAGCCCGCGCCAATGAATAAGATGTTCCTTTTCGACATGCAAAAAGTGTACCAGAGTTGTATGAATCGAAATTAATCAACGATCGAATCCAGGTCAGGTTTCAAACCTGACCTGGGCAAGGTTAATGGTGGCGAGGCGAAGGGATTATTTGGAAATCCGTGAGGAGGGGTGATCGTTTAATTGGCGAGTCATTCCATGGAACCAACATAGGCGTAGACTTCCTTTTGTTGGTGTCTTTTCAAAACCATATATCTTGTATATCCATCCATCAATTCCATGTCGTTTTGATTGATCAAAAGCGGTTCGATGGAAACCCCACGCAACATCCCTTCCTCCCGTTCGTCAGCACGTTCTTTCAAATCGATCCGAAAGTCTTCCACGCTTATCAGGTCTGCCTGTGGATGGATATCTTCCAACTCGATGATTTCCAGCGCAAATTCCATTTTCGGAAGCGCCTCCATCCACTCAACGGTCCAGCCTTCCTCTGGCGCTTCGTTGTGATCGGTCTCCCATTCGCGCATGATCCATTTCATCACATGGGTTTTGATCATGAGTGGGCCCGTCAGAATATGGTAGGTGAAGTCGCCGAGTTTGCAATACTCAAAAGAGAAAGCCATGCTTATTTGTGACCCAACAAAGTTATTGCCGCTGCGACGGAGGGATCGGTCTCAAAGTAAAAAGTTTCCCATTCCGCGAAGGCTTGCACATCGGGGACGATGCCGGTCTGTTCCCAATTCTCATCGGAGTGTTCGGGGAAGAAGGTTTCGGATGCGATCCATACCTGCGAACCATCATCGAAATCGTACCCATGCAAAACTTCCACATTTCCGAGGCTGGTTTCGCCCACGATCTTGGCGCCCCTCGAATCTCTTAACACACCGGCGAAGATCTCACCATAACTGACCGTATCCTTGCTGACGACCACCACGATCGGAACGGTTTGCGAGTTGTGGATCGGATTCGCATCCACGTCCATGGATCGGGATGAAGCGCGGCTCACAAACTGCCCCAGCCTGCCCGAAGCGAAATGTTCGAGGATCGGGTCCGCGACGCTGCTGCTCCCGCCGCTGTTCAGGCGCACATCCAGGATCAAACCGTCGAGCTGACCGAATTCATTCAACGCGTTTTCGATCTGCGGCGGGATGGTCTCATCGAAGAAGGTGGGGATGAAGATATAACCAATCTTCGACCCGTCCGTTGTAGCGACGAGGCGCGCCTCGATATCCAAGCCTCCTTGAATGGCTTGCCTGACGAGCATCACCTCGCGCGGCGCCTCACCCGGCGATTGTACTGTGATGATCGTTGCGGAACATTCGGGTCCGCGCAGGCGATTCCCTGTTTCAAGCTCGAGCGGAACGCCATCCACCAGCAGGATGCTATCGTGAGGTTGTATCCCGCCCTGGTCCGCCGGGGAACCGGGGAAGGTTGAAATGACGACGAGTCGCTGATTCTCCAGGTCTGGCTTGCTATAGATGCCGACGCCCACAAACTGGGCTTCGCCTTTCAATTCCGCCTCCGTTTGCTTTACTTCCACTGGCGAAAGGAAAAACGAATGTTCATCCTGTAGTTCTTCGATCATTGCTTGCATTTCCCTGTAGAACGATTCCGTATCGAGGCCCGCTTCGATCTTGCCCTGGTATCTGGATTCGATCTCGTTCCAATCCTTCCCGTTGAAGTCAGGATACACGTATTTATCCTCGACAATATTTGCAAGTTCCCTCAGGATCCGCTGTTGCTCGCCCTGTGAAACTTCAGGGTTCGCTTCGATCTCCAATGTGGGCTGTGCGAGCGCGGCTTCAGGCGGAATGGTCGCAAGCGGCGCGGACCCGCATTCAGCGGGGATAAAGGCTGGAACAAGGGGGACAGGTGTGGGGGTGGGTGATGAGGTCGGCGTTTGCGAAGCAGTTGGCGTGGGAGTGGCTGTGGGTGGCGCGATCATCTGCGTTACGTAATTGCATGCCAGCAAAGACAATATCAAAAATCCAAAAGCGATACGTTTAATTTTCATTGTTTACCTTTAATAATATGTCATTGCGAGCGTACGTCCCTGGCGCCGTCTCGAAGAGACCAGGGCAGGTGTGCGAAGCAATCTCCTCATCAACACGGGGATTGCTTCTCGAAGACTCGCAATGGCGAAATATTACGTATTCCAAGCCTTCACGCGCTCGAACAGGTCGGATAACGGCTTGAGATCAGAGACGGGCACAGCCAGATTCTTGGTGCGGGTTCGATCATATTGAAAGACGCGCGCGCCCGCCTGAATGAAACTCGCGCGGCGGTTGAACTCTTCACGCGTGAGATATCCTGCGAGCAAAATATCCATGCCATAGACCCAGATATTACCCCAATCCATTTC
>Ga0247727_10015796_pt1 | contig 12308 bp, 12 predicted proteins | sample WisWelCaveWW1625_FD_202498 | JGI IMG/M metagenome (GOLD analysis project Ga0247727, IMG submission 202498) | Biofilm microbial communities from Wishing Well Cave, Virginia, United States - WW16-25 | ecosystem: Environmental > Aquatic > Deep subsurface > Groundwater > Cave microbial mat | place... | reverse complement strand
CGCTTCTTGGCCCACTTTCGACGGGCCGGTGAAGTGAAGTAGATATCTGGCAACCAGGCCAGATTTTGTCGGCTGATTGGAAAGCCTTTCGACCTTTAGCTCAAATGGAAAAACATCAATCCCCCTAGACTCATTCGGGGCAATTTCAAGGTTTCTCGCTTCAATTTCCGTTCGGACCTTCTCCACTTCCACCCAGATTGAACGCGCAGTTGGTAGGGATACTGGACCCAATCGCGAATAAATAAATATGGATATTGCCCCAACCATAAAAGCGCCAAGAATCCATGCTAACCCCGGAATATCTCTCACGGACCCATGCCCTCCTGAATCTTCCAAGGCTCAAATACAAGGTTCGAACCACGAATCCACCATCTGCCCACGTCTTCGTCAATGAGGGCTGGCTTCAAATGCAAAGGCAATGAAGCTTCACAAGAACCCAATCCAAACTGGATATTGCCTCGAAGGTGATGCCATTCATCTGAAGAAAGTTGAATATCAAAGCGGTCAAATCCCAACGCAATCGGCTTTCGATTCGCTTGAGTTTCGCCGCGGTACAAAATCTTTTCAGGTGGATTCAAACTTGGTTCGCTCGAATAAGTAACTGAAGAAACAGAGGCCACAATTGAGCCGGCAGGAATCAATTCATTTAATGGTGGGTCATACGACACATAGAGAACATTTCGGTTCGAGTCGACCTCAATCCGTTGAATGGTCGCACGAAACGCTATACGAGGAGTGCAGACGACAATTCGATCTCCAGCCATGAATTCAGACGAAGGGGGAACGATCAAGATATTAGGTGCTGACGCCGAGCGGAAGTTGAGTCGTGCGGTTCGTATAACGTCCAATTCAATAGCTTTGGATTCTTGAGTCCTCCTGAGCGGATTATATCCGACGTTTAAACACTGACCCGCCATCACTTCCCACTTCTGGACCTCCCAAGCCATCGTGTCCATCGTAAATAGCCAACTCCATTTGTGCGAAGTGCATGCAAGTGTCTCCTTGGCAGCATGATGTCGGCGGAATATCGAAATCCATCCCAAAAGCATCATGATCGAGAGAAAAATCGAAAGAGCAATCTCTAGAATGGTCAGACCGCTCATTGATTTTAGCACAACGATAAGATATTTATGGCGTTCTAATTTCAACTGACCCGCCCACGTCCACATAAATCGACTTTGTCTTGGATGTCCCAAGAGCACTGATCATCACATACGGTGTACCCACACTTGTTCCGGCCAATATAAACAACCCACGAGGAACAGCACTCAAATTCGCCCCGGCGTTTCCGATCGTTCCAGCGCCTGTTCCAGTCGGCCCCCCTATCAGATTTGTATCGCTTGGCATGTTACGGATTTGGGAAACCTGCGACCATGTCGAGGTAGCCGAATCGTATGATTCGATCTTCCATTGTGAAGTAGACAGGAAATTCAACCGATGGTCCTGGTTGGTGGAAACCGACCGACTGCGAATCAGGATGAGATCGCTATAAACTGCTTGCACCGCTCGATCGATGGAATCCCCTTGTCTCAAACCTGCCAAGGTGGCAACCACAATAGCGGCAAGAATCGCGATGATCGTCATGGTGACCACCACCTCCACAAGCGTAAATGCAGCGTCACGATTTCGCAGTTTGGTTAACATTTTCGCTTCGAATTTATTCTACCATATTTCGTTTGGTAAGATATCAGAAGACCGTGAGTATCAGAAATGATCTGATGACATGAAACATGCCATCCTTTGATCGAAAAGATGTGATTTTTGCGTGTGTTCTCATTTTCTTGGGAGCACTGATCCATGGAGTTGCCCTATCGAATCCATTTTATTTCGATGATGTCTTTGTCATTCGTGAAAATGCGTGGCTCCACGGAGTGACTCCCCCGAAGGGATGGTTTGGTAGCCTTTGGGTCGATAGTCACCACCTTTTCGCGGGGTTTCGCCCTCTCCTCATGCTCAGCTTCTATCTCAACCGCTTTCTGTTTGGTGAATCACCAGCGAGTTTCCGGCTTGTTAATATCGCACTCCATATTTTGAATTCTCTTTGGGTGGCCATCCTTTTCCGACAACTCTACTCTTCCAAAAATGGCTCGCGACTTTCATGGATTGTTGGCCTCTTTTTTCTTCTTCACCCTATTCAAACGTTAGGCATCAACTTTCTCTGGAAGCGAAGCACACTTTTTGAAACAACCTTTGTTCTGACACAACTGATTCTGCATGTTCATGCCCGTCAGCAGGGACGCTACCGAAATTCCCTGGCTGGTGGACAGATTTTGCTTTTTACCGCCGCCCTGTTTGTAAAGGAATCTGCTCTTCTCATTCCTAGCTATCTCTTCCTTGTTGACTGGCTTTTTTTTGATTGGCGAGTTATCTGGCAACGACGAGACGCCCGCCTCCTTTATCTGAGCTTTCTTTCTCTGGGCGTGGCTTTTTATTTCTTTCGGTTTGACTTTATTCCATCGAAACTTGCCGGAGAACGCTTTGTACTTCCAAACTGGCATTCATGGGACTGGTGGAACTATCTGATGGTTTCATTAGGCGTTATTCCTCGATACGTTGGTCTATGGCTCATGCCCGCCCCGCGACTGATTGATGATCCACGGCCTCTCATCGATTTCCCTTGGGGAGATGCCATTGCAACCTCTCTTCTTTTCATTCTTTCCATTCTCACTTCCATCCGATTTTGGACCACAACAAAGTGGGTCGCGTTTGCATCCTGCCTTTTTTGGATCTACCTCCTTCCACAAACAAGTATCTTTCCGTTATATTTTCCGATGGACCAAGCTCGGTTGTACTTTCCATTGGCGGGCTTGTGCGGCCTTGTGGCGATAATCCTCAAAGGAGCTGCCCGTCGTGCTCCCCGATTTCTTTCTCCGAAATGGATCTTTCCGATGGTCATAGCAACTTATGGAAGTCACTCGTTCTTTCAACATCGGCAGTACTCGGTTCCAGCCAAGATTTGGCAAGATGTGGTGCTGGAATACGAAAATAGCGATCTTGCTTGGGCCTCGCTTGGACAAGAGCTGGCCGCGTCAAATCTCTATCGATCGGCGGCGATCGCTTTTTTGATGGCCTCTCGGTGTGAAGACCGCAACAGCGGTTACCACATTCTAGCCTACCATAACATGTTACGCGAGGGAGTGCCCCTCGAACTCATCAAACAATGGCTTTCCCAAACCATGATGCGGAACCTCTCCCTTCCTGACACGGTTAATTTGGCTGTATTACTCCGTGAGCTAGAAGAAACAGAAGCAGCTCGGTTTGTTTTAGTGGACCTCCTTAAAAGATTTCCGAATTACGCCCCCGCACATCTTCAACTTGCAGCGATTTCTGAAGTTCTTGGCGACAACGTGACGGCGCTTCAAGAATATGAAAGAACGCTTAAGCTGATGCCGTCGGATCAGGAGGCGAAAAATGGAATCGTGCGACTGATGAAGAAAAAACGGCAGTAAAAAAGATCTTATATCTGATGCGGCATGGAAAAATGTTGTGGGTGGCTAGGCCGCAGCGACGAGCGGACCGCAGCATACTCGATGAAGTATGTGAGGATTCGTGAGGAGCGAGAACAACGCCAGACACAACATTTTTCCATGCCGCTTCTAGTTAAATTGTAGGGAATCTGAGGTCTTGTAATGGCACTTGCCGTTCCGATCGGTCCAAGCGACCAAAACACGTATCATTTTTTCGCGGTTCGTAAGTGCCGGGGAGATCGTGCTGCAAGCAAGCTCAGGAGGCCGGGCGCTTCCTAGCAAACCACAATAATCAGGTGTTGACGAGGGTGCTACAGAACTGGTGGTCGAATCACAAATGACCGAGTAACGATAGTAGCTGTACGGCCCAGTGCCCGTCCCAATCGATTGACCCAAACGGTTTAAGGGGCCCTGAGCCAAGATAGAAGCGTTTGATAGACCATTGGTTGAAGGGGCGCTTGCGTCTGTACCCAGATCCGAATACGTCACGGCCGCCATCGTTTCTACTTGTGCCTGCACAACCGTGGAGGCCTCATCAAGACCTTTCGAGATTCGATTTCCCTGCGCTTGCATGATAATCATCCCCATCAACCCGGTAATGCCAATCATGAAAATAACTAACCCGACCATCAATTCGAGGAGCGTGAACCCTTTTGATTCATCGACCTGTTTCATATGATTTTTAAGAATCATTTATTCTCTCGCGTGATTTTCAAGATCTCCCGCCCGGAACTCTTTATGATTTCGGAGTTCCCTTCGGTCTCAATCAATTTTGCAAGTTCCTCGATGCGCTTTAGGCGTTCCTCTTCTTTTGATAAAAATTCATTGATGACCTCTTTGGCTGGAAGAATATAGTCATATTTTCGAAAATTAACTCGTGCAGACCAATCTCCTGCCATCCAAGTTCTTAGCACCTTGTCCAAACCAATGAGCGGACCGGCAAAACGATGTGCCATAAGCATTCCCATGAGAAACAAAATACCCATCGCAACAAGCATCATGAGCCACTTTTGAAGCACAAAGGTGCCTATCAACTCAAACATTTGGTCGCTCGGTATATCGGTGACAAACAAATCACTCATCGGCGGAATAAAAAGAAGAAAAGCGCAGAGGAGGATAAACCCGAGACCAATCACCAGCACCTCTAACCCGAACCAGATCTGTTGCCGGTGATTGACAATGCTTTTCCTTCTTCGCCAGCGCATGATTTGCTCCTTATCCTTAAGGTCTCCTATGCCATCAATGAAAGTTTCTTAACATATAATCCATCTGAATCTCTTTGGTCGCTTCCACACCTGTCTGAGAATCTATTTTTCCCGTACCCACTTGCATGTACATTCGAACGACCCGAATGGCGGCGGGATTGGCCGTGCTCGCGATCCAAGTGGAGTTGGCCGTGAGCTGATAGCTTAATGCAAAATTTCGGACATTTTCGATCACGAGTTGATTCCCTGATTGCCGTCGGATTTGGTCCTTAATGCCGTCAGGATTAAGTGGATCATCCACCCATTGGTAGGTGATATTCTCATCTGTCAAGGATTCTACGCTTCCGTTGCCATTTAAATCGGCCAATATCTGGATTTGATCGTTGGCCGCCAAAGCGATCGGTATTTCAGCCCCAGAGCTTCCACTCATCGCGCCCGCCGGGTTTGACCCAGCCCGCCGAATGTCCCGTCCGATAATAAAAAACGCGATCTGTGAAATCGATTCTGTATCTGATTTTAGCCGTTGATCGTGTGAGGTCTTCCGCTGTTTCCCGATCAGTTGGTAGATTCCTGCGATGATGAACGACGCCACGATAAGAGCAATCATGAGTTCAGTCAACGAGAAACCATCCAAGTGGCGAGAGTTCCATCGGATTTTCACGATTTGTAAGTCTATAACAAAAAGTGGTGAAATCCTATTTTTCAGTACGACTCTTCCCATCCAACGCCCATGAGCTGACCTGTTCCGCCCGATCCGCCGCCGGCGTTGGCATTGTTGATCGCCTGCATCGCATATCCGACCGCTTCACTGCTATAATAAACTGTAGAGCTGCCCGACATCTCAATCTTCTTTGTGTTCGTTTCAGTTCCGCTACCAAAAATCACTTTTCCATAAATATTTGCGGTCCCTGAGGGGTCGAGTTCGATTCCCGTTGTTGCTGAGTTGCCCCCCATAAAGAGAAGAATCCCTTCTAACGTCACGGTTCCTGAACTCGTTATCTTCGTATCGCTTGCAACGACAATCGTTCCGCACATGGAGGCGTTCCCTTTAAGATTAAAGGTGGCGGAAGTTGTGCTGATGAGGATGATCTTGGGCGTGGCACAAGTAATGTCTCCTTGCCACTCATCTCCGGTTAGAACAACTACGTTTGGATTGCTGCTGTTCAGTGCCGAAAGCTGGTTTGAAAGTGTCTGCCAAGCAGAGCAGTTTAGAGCAGACCCAACACTTGTCTGCTGGGTCAAAGAGGTGCAGCCTCCCGTACAAGATGCTAAGGTATTTTCCGCAATAAGGTCATAGGTGTTAGCGGAAACCCATGTGCCGTTGCAACCTGATCCCGTGCATGGAAGATTTGGGGCATCATAATTATCACCGTTCATACTGGAAGAACCGCTCATGTGTACCTCGGTCCCCGATCCGCATAAGACGGAGGCAGACTCTCCTCCAGGGGGGCTACCAGGCGCATTCACAGGGTTCGAGCCACCGACCAGTTGGATATAGGTAGTAATTTGTGACTTAGCTCCTGAAGCACTCGTCCCATCGGAGAGTACTTTGACGATGCTGTTGGTGTCGTTCGTTGCAGTGCCTCCGCTTGACAGATCCTTCTCGTCATTCGTTAAGGTCACCTTGTAGGTGCCTCCATTAAAGGAGGTGGTATTGATTACCGGGGTGTTCTGGTACGACGTCAAAAGCGTGTCGAAGTCTTGATTCTCGAGCATCGGTCGCGCCCGGGCGAGCCCCGCCTCTGCGATGTTGAACGCGTCGACCGTCTTGACGTAGTTACCACTGATTTTCAAGCTGGTTGTAGTACTAATATTTCCGGTGAGCAAAAGGAAAGTTAACGATAAAAGCCCGATGAGCGCAATGACGACCACGAACCCGCCGTCCCTGGTTCTAGAAATTTTCGTTCTTATTTTCGTCATGGTTAAGCTTCCTCCCCCTCGGACGATAGATTTTTGATTTTTGCGGGAATTCTTAAATTCTAACATGAAGGCTTACCTGAAGGTAGGGAGTATGATATGGAACGTTTGTTTACGATTCAATGAAAATACGATCGTACCGAGTGAAAACTTTTAGGAAAAGAGTTCACGCCATCGCGGGAAATGGTGCGTTTCTTGTCTGCGACCCGCTGGCATAAATTGATGAATCGATCCCTGCTGCGCGGATTTACTCTCGTTGAAACGATGATGGTTGTGACCATCATTGGAATCCTGGCTGGCTTGACCGTAGTTACATTGGCGGGATTGCGCAACAAGGATGCGTTGTCCCGCGCAACTCAACAAATTTACGACGATTTGCTCCTCATGCGCGGCCGCGCGGTAGCCACATCAAAGACCCACCGTCTCCGCTTTCTCTCAGACACTTCATGGGTGATGGAGGATTATGATACTAGTTGGGTAGCGACAGGGGGCACGCGAAACATGCCGGCCAATACGAACTTAATGAGCGGAAGCTTAACCAACGCGGGAAGTAACTTAGAAGCGACATCGCGAGGCATTTTTCAGTTCCAAGGTGGAGCTACTGGCTCGCCTTACGTGAGTCTTGAAAGTCGGGGTGTCTCTCAAACAAAATCGATTTACGTTTACACCGGTGGTGCAATAGAGATTCGTACCCAATGAAACCTAAAATCGATAGGTCAAGATGACGCCACAAACCGATGAGTCAATAAAAGGATCGCCAGCCCGCTGGCATGGAACTGTGCTCTTGTGCACCATCGGAGCACTTGTCCTTTTAAACTCTGCCATTTCCATATTTTTTGTGAGACGCGCGAAACAACTTGAAGCACCCGTGCGCCAATGCACACTAGAAAAGTGGCGATGGATTGGAGCCCTTGAAGAACTCGAATGGAATTTTCGCCGTTGGGAAATGTTAGCTCCCCTCTGTTTGGAGCGTGGCGTACCGATCGTAGAAAAACTTGAAAAGGGTGACGGATATCGCATTTGGAATTTTGAGATGTCTCAAAGTTCGATTCGGGAAGCGACATCTACCACAATTTTGATTCCCGAAGGCCACTCGTTTATCTCCGGAGCTCCGCTCTGGTTATGCAACGAAAATGATTTTTATCGCGCAAACGTTTCAACGGTAGCCTTGACTGGACAAAGTCAAGTAGCGCTAACGCTCGAGTTTCTTTTGAAGGCGCGGCCGGAGCGACTTCCAAAAGGCACGATTCTGGCCACCGCCCGTCTACAAGAGTATCAACTCGTCCCTCGCAAGGATGGATCAGGTTTTACGCTCATCTCTCAAGAGAGCCGACAACCGCCAAGGCCGGTCTTTTCAGGGATTTCCTCTTTTTCTATTTCTGTTTTGCAAAGTACTTCGGATCATAAGATCCCGATCACCTTTACCGTGAAGTCCGGTGAATGCGAGCTAAACCGGAGCTTCTCACTCAAGACATCTCATCCAAATTCGATGCAGGGACGTTGGATGCTTTCCGGGGAGTCGATGACATTCCTCCCATGGTTTGACGATTCTCTTGCAGGAGCCCCCAAAACATGATGACAGGAGAGGATTTTCGGATGATCGCATGGATGCTCGCCCTTTCATTGGCAACTGGCATCGCCATTCTAACGTATGGAGCTTTTGACCGGTCACTTCCCCCAGAAATTGATTTGGTATGGGAGGTAGCGGATCAGATTCGCGGTCAACTTCAAGACGGGAGCTTGGTTCTCAAAGAAGGAGAGACACACGAAAGAGTTCGTCACAAATATCGGATAACCCTTCAAAGATTGGCAAAAGATACGTCCTCTTTTGAGCGCTATATTTTAAAGATTCGATCTATGTATGATCTTCTTCCAACAACGACCTGGCGCCCATCCTCGTGGGACTTGGCACTGATCGCCTCGGGTTCCGGAAGTGATCGTAGCACTTATTTGGTAGCAGCCAGAAAGTCAAAGGGGTAGTGTAGTGTCTCATAAATTTTTTTATGCTTCGTTGCCCGTTCATTCACCATCCTCACGTATTCTTGCATACGCTCCGGTAGCTCATTCACGGGCGCCTTGCCTAAAATAAATTTATGATACACTACGGCAAATATTGTAAAGAAGTATTAGGGACACTACACTAGAGATGTTTCTTTTGCCTCATCAGGTGTCGCTTTTTCAGGGCATAGAGGATCAGGATCCAGAGCTTCTAAACCTCATCGATCAATTGGCCTTTCGAAGGTTCCCAAAGGGATTTGCGATCTTTGAGCAAGGCGAAGAGGGAACAGAGGTCTTTGCCATCCTTCACGGTGAAGTTGAAATCGTAGGTTCCGACTCTAAAGGGGACTATGTATCCGTTGCCAAATTGAAGGCTGGACAGACATTTGGCGAGTTTTCTTACTTTACCAACCAGCCACGCTCATTTTCCGCCGTTGCAATGACGGAATGTGCCATTATCGAGATCTCAGCTTCCTGGCTCAATATGACAGCCGAACAATTCCCAGTACTGGCCAAGCAGCTGGAGATGCTCTTTCGCAGCCGTATCCTCACAAATGTTCTGCGTTCGACCAAACTTTTTTCGTCCCTTTCCACTCACGAGTTGGAAAGTCTCGCCAGATATATGGAGCTCAAAAATTACACCGACGGAGAAGAAATCTTACGCGAGGGTGAAAAGGGAAACGACCTCTATGCCGTCAAAAAAGGCAGGGTCGCGATTTGCAAGTGGAAACAAGGGCAGAAGATTGCGCTCAAAGAGCTTGGCCCTGGCGAGATCCTTGGCGAAATGGCCGCAATCACTGGCGAACCTCGATCGGCTTCCGCCCACGCAACCGGGTCCACAGAACTGTTGGTCCTTTCTGGAGACCGATTTAAAGCGCTCCTGCGAACCCGCCCGAAGATCCTTTCGACCATCGAGGACATCGTTCGCCATCGCTCAGAACAGACACGACAAGCACTAGAGGCCGTCGTTTCAGAAGTTATTGAGGGAAGTTGGGATGAAATCGATGACGCTCAAGGACTTCAAGTTGGAAATTTGAACATCCAATGCCGGATTCAGTTGCCTCCCGGTGAAACGCGAGCGCAGGTGTTCGAATTGTCCTCTCGGAAATGGGTCATCACTCCGACTGATGGGAAAGAACATCTCCGTTCGGAGTTGGAAACCAAAGTACAGATCATTGCCGGATCAGCCAAATTCTTGCACGAGCTTTCCAAAAAGGGGCCTTTTTCGGCACGCATACAACTTCCTTCTGACGGAAAAACAACATTGCAATTTGGTCCTGAGACTTCACCACACATGATCGACATTTTGAAAATCGTGGCGCGGGCAAAATTGCGCGGGCTTATTTTTCCTCGGTACGAGGTTACGGACACACCTATTGAGGCTTGGATCAAGATCGGAGAGACACCTGAGCGCCAAGGGGCATTGCGCTCCATAAGCCTCACACACGCGACTGTAAGGTTAAATACTTCTTGTCCCCCTTGCCCCATAGGTCAACTTCTAACGATTCGACTTAAACGAAAAGGAGAACTGCTCATCGCCACCAAAGCGATCGCTTTAGAGTCCGATGGATCCGAAACAGAACTCCAGCTGGAATACGAAACCTCAAATGATCGCACCGCTTTGGAAAATGTCGTCCGACTGTTGTCTGGAGGAATCGGCCCGACCCGTATTCCTTCCTCTGACGAACCAAAACCGGATCCGATCGCTCGTACGATGAAAACAGTCTTGGTGAGACGATTTGAGTCCGCAAAAGAATTTATCCGTACCTATATATCGTCCATTGACGCAGGCCTACTCCGAGTGGCTGCTGCCAACGGAGTTTCTGTGGGAATGCCTGTGCAAGTACAGCTCCTCATCCCCGGGTTTCCCGGCGTACGCAAAGCAGTTTTATCAGGCCGTATTAAGTCCCATGACAAGGGAACTGCGGTCGTTGAATTGCTAAATGCCCAACAGGAGCTTCAAACACGTTTGCGCGCACTCTTTGAAAAACTCATCGCGGTTCACACTGAGGAATCGTGGGAGCGTCGGAAGCAGGAACTCACGGTAAGCGTCCGCCAATCACTTTGGGAGGATCCCAACTTTCGGCGAGCCGTGATTTCGATACTCTTAGCACTTAATGTTGCGCTTTACCTCTTTACCTATACGAAATTAGCCGTACCTCATGGGGTACACGTACCCGATTCCCTCAGAGACAAAAATAGCGCATCACCCTAATCTCCCAAAGAAGCAGAACTTAGGTATCCGGGCTCCATCCTGTTGTCCAATACCTCCGTAAACTTTGGCTCCACTGGAAACGCCATTGGAGGAGGCTCATACTGGTGATGCATAACGTCTTCTTTTTTTTGCGTTATGGTACTGCCGCAGAATTCGGGTTTTGGCGCTGTCGAAAAATGTCTCAGATACGAGGCCGCAGCGAATGACCCACCGGAGCGTACTTCAAGAAGTACGCGAGGATGGTGAACGAGCGAGAACGAAGTAGATGGGCATTTTGCGACAGCGCCGTTATGTAAGGAGGACACGATGTGGACTCGACTCCATTTGGTCATTGCAGGGTTAATGTTTTTTGCTTCGATTCAACCCGCACTAGCTCATAACAGAAAACATGTCTGCTCAAAAACGGACGATCTCGAACTAAAAGCCATAGAGATCAGTGCAAAACTGTTTAGTCCGAATAAGGACGGAAGACTGGATGAAACAGAGATTACTCTTTTAGTTTCTGTAGAAGAAAAAGAGGCACGTCATAAAAAATTTCGTTTGGTTGGCAAGATGAAAGTTGAGGGTAGTGGTGCCATCAGAACCTTGTCAATCTCAGTCCTTGTACCACCTTTTGCAAAAAGGTCTGATTCCACAGACGTTACCATTTCTGTTAATTGGGATGGTCTAACTGACAGCGGACAACTTGCTCCTGATGGGGATTATCGTTTGACCCTCATTTTGGATAAGGTGCGAATCAAAAGAAACAAGAGAGATCGAGATGACGATCAGGAAGAAGAAGATGATGATGAGCATGAACGCAGACATTCATGCCATTCGTTAATAAGTGATTTAGGATTGGTGCGTGTTGATAACACACCGCCGAGTCTAAATATTGAATCTCCAAGCGCTGGTTTTATCACAAAAGTGGTTCCATTCTTGGTGGAGGGCCAAGCCTTTGATGAAAATGGGACAACTGAAGTTTCGGTCAACGGCATGTTGGCAACGCTCCTTGGGACACAATTTTCAGCTTCCCTTGCTCCACCCGAAGGTCGAACCTCGCTTGTTGCCCGGGCTATGGACGCTGCAGGGAATCTAGCGGAATCTGCGCCAGTAGATGTAGCTATCGACTTCACTCCTCCAAGTGTGTCATTTCTGTGTCCGCAGAACGGAATTCAAACCTCAAACGCAGCCATATCTGTGGTTGGAGACGTGAGTGACAATATCGAGGTAGTGTCAGTCACGGTCAACGGAATTCCAGCAAACGTGATTGGCAACACGTTTTCCATTCCCAGTGTTGAACTGGCATCTGGAGACAATTTCCTTGTGGCAGTCGCGTTGGATAGGGCTGGGAATAGTTCTACGTCGAGCCCACTTCTCATTGTTCGCGTTGATTCTCAAGGAGCAGTCATCGCAACAGTTGCAGGAGACGGATCAACTGTGTTTGATGGAGACGCGCAACTTGCCATCGATGCTTCCTTGAATAATCCGATAGGGTTGGGTCTCGACTATGCTGGCCTCTTATAT
>Ga0247727_10015795_pt1 | contig 12309 bp, 14 predicted proteins | sample WisWelCaveWW1625_FD_202498 | JGI IMG/M metagenome (GOLD analysis project Ga0247727, IMG submission 202498) | Biofilm microbial communities from Wishing Well Cave, Virginia, United States - WW16-25 | ecosystem: Environmental > Aquatic > Deep subsurface > Groundwater > Cave microbial mat | place... | reverse complement strand
ATTTCAAAATGCGAAGTGATCATCGCGCCAAATGACTACTATTACTCGATCTACTTTAATTTTTTTGATGACAATTCTAAAAAAAGGATACAAGCCATCAAAAACAGGCCGACAGACAAAAAATTTGCGGCATATATGCCTTCAGTTTCCTGGCTGGGAAAATTGGGGATAGCCCCAAATGAATTGGAGCTCGCATACATCAAAAAATACTGGCCCGGGCAGGTGTTTATAGCGTTCAGCGACGATTTTGCCTGCAGGATCCCCTCAACCCCCTGGATGGCTGATATGGTCCAGCTATCAAAGTGCATTGTGGGGGTGACGAGCCTAAATGATGCCGACGGGAAAGAAATCGGGTCCGGGGCAAACATCGGCAAAAACCTGGTAGCTCAGGTTGATAAGGTATTCATTAACGACTCAAAAATTTCAATGAAGGGGCAAAGCACCATCATACGGTTAAAGGGGAAGCTGGAAATTCTCAGGAAAGGGGTAGTACATTTTGATGATGCGCCCAAATAGAATATCCATAATGCCTTTCCCCGCATTAATTGTTTGGCCGCTCAAAGGTGAAGGTGTTCTGTACTGTGTGATGGGGTGGAATAGGGCAATATCATTTTGAGCGAGCCATCAAGTGATTTTTTGGTGGCAGCAATTCCGATGCCAGAGCATGTGCGGTTAGTAAATCCGAACCCTGCGTCGTAAACCAAGGCAGGGCGGGTAACAGTTTGGCTAAAGTTCTCCAGGTAATCCAAAAGGGCCCCGCTTAATACCCCAATACTGGGCGGAAGCCTCTTTTGCTGCTCCATTGCGTCCAACACATCGTCCAGGCTCCTGTTCCCCGCAAACATCCATTGTGCCAGTTTTAAGGCTTCCATAGGCAACCTTGATCTCTTTTTCTTTTCATAAGGTACGGAAAAATATGAATGGGATTGAGTGCTATGGGAAACTGGAAGCGCATCAATTGGAAAGGGCTCAGATCCGCCCTCCTTTCTAGCAGTTCTATGCCTGTATAATGGATGATTTGGCCAAACGCTTAGCACCCATCCTCCGTTTTGAAACTTATACACTCCAGTATCAGCAACCTGAACCCAATCTCTCCAACCTGCCCCCGCTTTAAGTATATGATATAAAACCTGATAAGACTGCAAAGGCTTTCCTCCATCAATTGTTTCATCTCCCATAGCGTCTCATTAACTTATACCTGCCCTTTAAAATTAAGCATTTGTCTTCTGCTCTAAATCAGACTATTTAAGCTTTATGCTGGCGAGGATATTATGCAAAATTGACATAAGCCCATCCAACACGGGCAAAGCCTAAATCGGATCAGTCCAATTGAAATATATCTTTCCCCTTAGGACCAAATTGCCTGTGCTGTCAATATAAGACACTTGCTGCGCGGTTCCGTTTCTGATAATGAGGCTGTTTTTTGGCGGGCTTATGGTCGATTGGCTCATGGATATGCCTCCCCTCAAATGGAGGTTGCCAAAGCTGTCGATATACGCAATATCCCTTCCGGTATTGTTTCGGATGACAAAGCTGTTCTTTGGCGTTGGCAGTGTTCCCTGATAGGTGAAGTTAAATCCCCTAAGATAGAGATACCCCTTCGAGTCAAACGCCGCAATCGCACCTCCGCTCTGGTTCCTTAGGATAAACTTCTGTCTTTCCGCGGCGTAGCACGTCAGCACGGTAGTGTTTGCAACTGAAGAGTGCAAGGAGCAGCTATTGCAGTCAATGCTCGCGTTGTACCTTCCAACCATTTGGCAGTAGAGTGCTAGGGTTGCTGAATCCGAATCTGCATTGTCACAGTTTGTGCCCCCTGTAGGATCGATGATTTGCGTGGCAGAGCTCCTGAAATTCACCCCCAACGGATTCCACAGGCGAAGGATAAAGGTGTCCGTGCCAGAGCAGGCAGCACTAGCTGTGTCAACATACAGCACAAACACTGCTAAGAGCAAGAATCCAAATCCAAGAAGCCTTCCCTTTTGCATCTTACCCAAGCTCAATGATGACGTCGCCGCCCTCTTTCGCGACTGTTGGATCCTGCATCAGCACAAAAGCCAAAGCAGCAACCGCAATAACTGCGACAGCAATGGCCACATACATGATGATTTTTTCTTTGTTCATAAGATCGCCTTTAATCCCCTGTGCAACGGCTATAATGTGATTATATAACACAGCGCCTTTCATTTTTAGGGTTTTCGGTTTGATAAACCTTGCCTTCTTCCCTTCCCCTGCGCCTTGTAAAGCTGGTTGAAGTATTTTTCCTCAATAAGCATATACTCTTTCAATCCCTGCATCATTTTTTCAATGTCAAGCAGCACCCACGAATCCCCGTGCTCATGCTGCCAGATGGCCTCATCCACAAGATATTGCCAGTCGAAGTGGGAATCTTTTGAAAGAATGGTCCTGATATCGTCAAAGTCGTTCTTGCGCTCAGTGATCCCCTTTAGCAGGACAATATGCTCTGTCCGAAAGACATTAATGCGAAGGGTTTGATTATCCTTAAAGTCATGGACAGCGAACTTGTCCTCCTTCATACGGGGACTAAGATTAGTTCGAAAGATTTTTCCGGCAAAAAGATCCATCCGATAATCCTCCCGCTTATACATCACTGGCTTGCTCTTGTCTTTGAGCTTTTCTGGTATGTAGATTCCCATGGGGGAGGATTCCTTAAACCCCATTCCCGTGATAACTGCAATGAATTGCGCCTTTGATTTATCGTCTTCGAAAAGCACATCAATATCCTTTGTTTCCCCCTTAAAGCCATAAAACATCATGGCAGTTCCCCCAAAAGCCCAGCACTCCACATCCTTCTTAAGCTGCCTGCTGATGAGAGTGAACAGCTGCAATTGGTCCCTATGCGTTATCATAGCCCTCCCTTCCTCAAGTCGCCTTCCCTAAAGGGGATGGGGACATTCCATTTTTTCTCGATTGGAAGGAATCTCTCTTCATGTGTGGGGTAATTGCTTATGAGGTATGCTCTATGGGCAAAATGAGAGCGCGGATAGCGCATAGGCATCTTTCTTGCCCTAACCTGCATCCTTGCCACATCATACAATGCTCCCACTTTCTGCCAGCTCCCCCTATTTTTCGCCTCCTTATAGAGGTAGGGCCAATCGGTGATGCTGGAAAAGAGCCGAAGCGATGCGAGAATCGCGCGGAAGCTTTTTGTGTCAATGGCGTCCAGGAGCGCGTCCTCAGCTTTATATCTCCCATGCACCTGATGATCGTACCAATGGCTCAGCTGGAAGTGCGGGTTATGCTTGTTAAGGATGTCGAACATCCCTTCATTTCTCGGGAGCTGCTTGTACAGGGCTATCTTGTAGAGATGCTTCCTTGGGCCGCCGCTTGATGTCACATACCCTTCCTTTTTGAGCCTGCAGAGCAGGTTGAGCGTTGACTGCCTTTTCATTCCTGCTGCTTCCATCGCTGTCTCTATGGTATGCAGCCCTTCCAGCTTCCTAAGCGTATTCAGTAGTTTCTCTTCCTTCATAATGAGTATATATAGAAAGTAATATATAAATTTTTCTCTTTTTTGAGTATATAACACAACAAACTGGCAAACACAGCCAAATTGCCAAAACCTAGAACTACCCAGCTGCACAATGACGCTGCCATCCTCGCTCGTGATGCTCGTTAGCGCTCATACACTCTTCCCCTATGGTCAAAAACCCTTATTTTCAGCACATGCTGCTGGAAATCAACATCCACCAATATGCGATAATCTCCAATTCTTAACTTGTAAAGCATCCTATCCCCCTCAAAATGCTCCAAATAATGGAAAGGATTCGCCTTTACCTGCTCGAGTTTATCAATGACCCTCAAAGCGGTATCTTTCGGAAGCTTGTCAAGAAACTTGAACGCTTTTGGGTTCCACCTGATCTCCCAATTCATTTTGCCAGAATTTTATTCTTGATATGCTCGTGGCTGAGGAGCTTAGCGTCAGGCACCTTTCTTGCTTTTGCCAGCTCTTTCTTTGCCCACCCGCTCAAATGGTACTGTTCAGCGAGAACATGCTTAAGAAAAGCAAGGTCTTTTTTGACGTCATGCAATTCCTTTTGGATTGAAGACAAGCTTGCGGACACCATATGCTCACTAAGATAATAGTGAAGATTTACTATATAAACCTTATCCCAGTTGCACGATGACGCTGCCGTCCTCGCTCGCGATGGTGAGGTTTTTTGCAATCGCACCGCTCCCAGGAGAGGATGTGTTAATAGTAGGCATGAATGCATTAGGATTTAAAGTAACCGCCCATCCGTTGTTGTTAATGTATAGGTCTCCAAAGTCATTATAGAGTAAAGTGCTGCTAAACCCTGCAACCGCATTCGAAATAATCAAGTCGCTGCCGCCAGTCAAATTCACATCGCCCGCAACGGTTAATTTGCTTCCAGGGCTCGTCGTCCCGATGCCGACGTTGCCTGATGGGTCAATCACCATTCTCTCTGTCAAGCTTCCGCCTGATGGCTGCGTTAAAAACCCAAGCTGTCCAGCATCAGTTCCAGCAGAAGTCCTATATCCTGCAATTCTTGCTAACGTGTCTCCGGTTCGTGTAAATGTAATTCTACCAAAGGCATTGCCAACTCCTGCAGAATTATCCAACCCTTCAAGCTCAATATCCCCTGCCCTATTTGTTGTTGCATTTGAATTAATGGCTAGCACCTTATCCCCAGATGCTCCTGACTCTACTAATGCAGGATCCGTCGTCCCGATGCCGACGTTGCCACCAGATGTGACAACCATTTTCTGTGTTCCAGCAGTTCTGAAATACATTGTGTCTGCCGCGCCGCCATACCCTATCCCGTGGTCATATTCTACAGCGCCAGCGTATGCTGCTGCGCCGGTTCCATCGGCAAACCGAAGGGCCCCCCTGCTTGTAGTATCACTTGTTGCAATCGTTATCCCGGGTGTTGCTGCTCTAAACACAACCAAGTCATCACTCTCAGAATCATAACTTCCCGGCGTCGCCGTCCCAATCCCCACATTCCCTGAGCTTCCATTGATGTATAATATCCCAGAGAGGTTGACAGGATTTGAAGTATTTGCCACTGTGAGCAGGTATCCTGGAACATTCGTCCCAATGCCGACATTCTTCCCCAAGTCTCTTGGGAAAAGCGCGGTTGAGCTTGTATTCCACACCCCGGATGTCGCATTCTGTGTGGCGAAGTTACTGGTGAAATTCGCGACCTTAAATCCGGTTGAGCCATACTCGGCAGAGTAATTTGCAATCTTGAATCCTGTAGAGCCGTACTCCGCTGAATAGTTCGCAATGCCAAAACGATCTGTGCGCGCATCATAGAGCGTGGTGAAGTTAGCATTCCCAAACCGCGTGGCAACCACATCATACAGCCCCTGCCACCAGGTAGTGTTGCTTGTGCGGATGATGGTCGCATTGTCAAGCAGTACAGTTGCGTTCACAATCTTGAACGCTGCTGCCTCTGATTGCACCCCTGTCAATGTTGTTCCGTCTCCTAAGAAAGAAGTCGCTGTTATGATCCCGATAACTTCAAGCGCAGATGAAGGCGCAGTCGTGCCAATGCCTGCCCTATTATTCGTCTTATCCACAAACAAGGAAGAGCCAAAGCTGAAATTCCCAAGAGAGGAAAAATTACCGGCGCTCAGATTGCTCGGAGAAATCTGCCCGATGCTGCTCCTGAAGCGGAAGGAGCCGCCAATTTGCGTTGGAGAATCGCCCGCATACACGCTGATGTTGTAGTCCTGATTATAGGTGAGGTTGAGGGGATTCGTGGCTGCTGCTCCCAACAGCAGGTCAAAGAATCCAGCGGAGACCGCATTGGGGTATGTCTGGTTCCAGATGGCGATGCCGTTTACATCAGAAATGTTCACTCTCAACGTTGCGGAATAGATGATTGCCCCTGTCGTAGTGTTGGTCAATTTTCCCTGCAGCGCAATGATGGTAGGCTGGGCTGCGAAGGCTAAAGGAAGGATGATAAGCAGAGTAAGACCTGCCATGAGCAATAGCCGCATTTTTCCATCCGAAAGTTTTTTATATGCCATTTCTTTTCTTGCTATTGAGGAACAGGCCCTGACGAACCCCGCACTTGAGGCGGTTACTAGGCTTGACGGGTCTGCTTACTCACCCTTTCTATATTCAATTTCGTATCGATGATGAGGCTTAGCCGATATTCAACAGAGCCTTTCTTCAGGTCGCTTTCCTTAATGACCTTCACATGGCTTGTATGCTCCCCTGCCATGAGCAGCTTGGTGAAAGCGATAAACTGGTTATTGTCAATCGAGGCAAAAATGAGGCAATGCTTATTTCGTGAGACAAAGTCAATGACGTCGCTGAAGACAATAAGATTATTCCTCATATCGACTATCTTATGCCTCAGTACAAAATCCATTATAGCGTTTTTTTCAAATACTTTCTTTACCGACTGAATGTACGCTTTCTTGTTCTTGATGTCCTTGTAATGGTGGAGTTTTGAAATCCTCCGGATAAGCTCGGCAATTTTTTCCTTTTCCACAATTATGTAGCCAACCAGGAATTCTGAATAGTCTATGAAAATGAAATAGTCAATAGGTCTCCTCCCTCCCTGTTCCTTTATATTATACATGCTCATGGATCTTTCCTTTTTTTGGTTAATTTCTCAATATACAGGATGTCCTTCCCAGGATATTTCGAGATTACAACTTCCGTATCCTTGCTCCACCCAAGAAGCTCGACAAGCTCTTTGGGCACCGTAAGAAGGAATTGCTTGCCCGTGGACATGATTTTTGGCATTCTATATATTAAAATACTATTATTTATATACCTTTTGCTATACCAGTTGAGTATTTCTACTATTAAATTAATAGTATAATAATGATAGGCTCTATAGAGCATCATCCAACCTCCATCCGCACAACATCAAACCTCGCGACTAGTGCATCATGCTCGAAATCATACACCATGATTGCGTCCGGCAGCTCCACAAGGTAATGGCCGTTCTTCGCATCCTTGAAAATGCCGCTGTACTTTTGCTGCAATAAGGCAACATCCTCAATCTTCGTGATGCGCGCATTGGCGACATCAATGTTGTGCAGCGCAAGCCGCTCTTCCACCGTGCTTCCAGCAAGCTCTTTGGTGGACAATTGTTCAACTTTCAGGCCTTCCTGCGGCTTTTCCGCTGATAGGAGCCAAACAAGGATAATAACAAGCACAATGACTCCGCCTGCTGCTATTGCAAGATTTTTTCTCTTTATCATCTTAACCCTCCTTTCTTCTTCTTCACCTTGTCATAGGCGCTCCAAATCGTCCTGTCGTCCAAATGCAGGAGAAGCGCAACCTCGTGGTTTGTTTTTCCAAGGGATTTTGCATACGCGACAACATTCTCCAAAACGCTCAATCTCCTGTCTGCAATAAGGGAAGCAGGCATCTCCTCCCCTTCTCCATCCAATGGCTCTGGCATCTTTTTCATGGTGTTGGAGTATGTAGCCCAGATTGTCCGGTTATCCCTATTGAGCAGCTTTGAAATCCTGTTGAAGCTCATTGCCTTTGTTTCTTTCAGATACTTCACGATGGCTTCCAAACAGCTGAGCTTGTCCTGGGAGAAAACCCCGAGAGGAATCCCAACACGCTGCCTGGTGAGAAGGTCTTCCACCACTCCCTTTTGATGCTTCTTCAACTGTATGAGCATACCACTCAACAGCATCATTTTCTGCTCTGCAGGCATTCCTCTCGCCAGCTGGAGCACCTGTTCCTGCTTCAGGGGAGCGCTCATTCGAACACCACGCCCCCTGCAATCTGGCTGCCAAAAACACAATCTTTATATAACTTCACAACATTCACAACATTCTGTGCATCTAGTGCATAGGGAGGAATTACCATGCCAAACCTAACCATATCAGTACCAGAGGAACTCAAGAAGCAGCTTGACTCCATGCCGGAAATAAACTGGTCAGAATCTATGAGGGAATTTTTGTCTGAGAAAGTGAAGCGGGCAGCTATCCTCAAGAAGATGGACGATATGTTAAAACATTCTAAGCTAACCGAAGAGGATTGCCTTCGCTTGGGGGATGAAATGAAGGAAGGAATGTGGAAGCGATACCAAAAAGAGAGGAAATGGTAAATGAAAATTGTGGTGGATACCAACATCCTATTCTCTTTTTTCCGTGAGAATCCAGTCAGGAGCATACTGCTCTCTTCATCATCCCTAGGCTTGGAGTTTTTTTGCCCTGACCTTGCGATTGAAGAACTCGAAAAAAAGTCAAAACAGCTCTCTAAGTATGCGGGAGTTAAAGAAACAGAAATACGGTCAATGATAGGGACTTTGCGGTATATCGTGAAGGTGGTGCCAGAAGATTTTTTCTCAGAATTTGCTTTGGTTTCCAAGAAAATAACACCGGACCAAAAAGACGCGCCTTTTTTCGCTCTTGCCTTGAAGCTTGATGCCTCAATATGGACAAACGAGCCAAGGCTAAAGCGCCAGTCTAAGGTGCCTGTACTCTCCACAGCCAACTTGAGGGAAAAGCTAGGGGTGTAATTACTTTCAGCATTTGTTTCCGCCAACGCATTATTTCTTCTTCCCATCATTCGAACACCACGCTCTCCGTTGCAATTCCTGTAATGCGCAACGACCCAGTAGAATTGAAGTACGCAACCGTTTTCCCGGTTGAATTCTGCACGATGAAGCTGTTGGATGTTGGGCTCAAGCCGGATTGCGACTGCTCCAGCACTCCCCTTATGAGGAGATTGCCTTCAGGATTCTTGATGACCGCTAAGGGGAACCCGGTAGAATTCTGGACGACAAAATCGTTGGCGTCTGGAGAAGGAGTTGTGCTTTGGGTGATTGCCCCCTTGATGTTGAGGTTGCCTAATGAGTCAATGACCGCGATAAACCTGTTGATTCTGTCCTTGACCGCAAACACCCCCCCGTTGGTTAGGCTAAAGGTTGCTGGCGTGGTGAATCCTTGTGCTGCCTGCGGATAATGGTAGCCTAGGTCAACTATTCCGCCATCCTCGAAATTAGACGTGAAGTACTGCTCCATGTTGAACGAGCCGTCTGGCGAGGTTGCTGCGGAAGACAATCTATCGCCGCCATCCACCGTTGCCAATGACTGGTTGAGGTAGAATCCCCCGTTTGTTGCCCGCTGGTCGAATGGATATGTTAAAAGGGAATAGTTGTTCAAAATGCCAGACACGTTGCCAAGCAAACAGGAATAATTCGCGATGTAGTTGAAATCAAGCTGGGTTGCCGCAGCAGAGTTGTTGATGCCGCCGATTTGTGGATTGATACAACCAGAAATTATCGCATTTCTAACGGTTGCATTCACTGCGCTATCGGTTGTCGTGATGGCAGAAATGTAGGTCGCATTGATGGTGAGGAAATTGAACGTATTCTGCGCGCCATCCAATAAAATGCCGGTGGTGGCGTTTGAGATTAAGGTGTTGAAGAAGGTGTTGTTGGAGGGGTTTGAGGTTAAATAGACGCCAGCAACTGACTGATTGGAGATATAGATATTAGTAAGGTTATTCCCTTTGCCATCAAACCACCATCCATACCAACCTCCGCTTATGGTTGTATTGATAAATTTGTTTGAATTTGCTCCGCCATCTAAGTAAAAATTATATTGGTTTAGATTTGACATTATGCTCGAGAAGATGTTAGAGCTGGCAGAAACGTGTAGGCCATAAACATTGGAATTAGTAGTGATATTGGTCAAATTATTCAAGGAGCCTTGAAGGTAGATGCCACTTACCCCGTTAGAGTTTGCAGTGATGCTTGACATTGCGTATGAGGAAATGGAAAGATAAAATCCGTGTACGCCATTTGAGTTTGCTGTGATATTTGTTAAGGTATTTGATGAGTCACTGAGGAAGAACCCATAGTTGGTGTTTGAATTTGCAGTAATGCTTGAGAGAAAATTTGACGAGCTGCCTGTGGAATAGATTCCAGCTTGACTGTTGGAATTTGCGGTTATGCCTGAGAAGTTATTTGATGTGCTTGTAGCCGCATACACCCCATAATAATTATCACTCGAATTGATGTTCCTTAAAGTCGCATTGTCCGTTGACATGAGGAAGAGGCCATTGTTGTCCTTCTCATCCGAGCCAGAGATAGTGATATTTGTCAGGTTTGACCCATCGGCATTGCACAAGATGAGCTGGGAGAATGTCCGATTCTCAAGCTTAATGGATGAGTTGTATTTTTCTATGGGGCGCCCATTTGTGCTTGTGACGTTGTCTAGCAGAATCCCGCAGCCGCTAAGGAACATATAGAAATCCATGATGGTATTATTTTGAAGCGTAGAGTTGATGAACCTATCAGAAGATGTTCCAGACTGCATATAGACTCCATACTGCGAGTTCAAGGAAGAAGTAATGTTGATGAATGTGTTTGGGCTCGCTGCAGACGAAACGCCGCCAAGGCCATTGGATTGGAACGAGCTGCCAAAGACCGTGTTGTAGTTAGACCCTGAAAATGCCACAAACCCATAAGTTGAATGTGAGTTTGCTGTGGACCCGATAACGGTGTTGTTAATAGAGGAGGCGGTAAGAGCAATGCCATAATTTCCATTCGAGATGGCAGTAATCGAGGCCAATCTATTGTTGTTTGAGCTGGAGGTGAGAAGTGTTCCAAGCTCTGAATTTGACAGGTGATTGATATTGGTGAGATTGTTCCAAGAGCTTGTACTCAAATAGGCTCCTTGATAGTTTATGGACACATTCACATCCCTAATTGTCGAATTCCCAACATTAGACCAATAAACTCCAGCTTCCGCACCGCCATTTCCCCAATTCCAAAACGAGCAGTTCTTGATGGTCAAACCCGTCACGGCAGATGCATACACCCCATACCCGTCATCAGAGCCGTTGACAAAATACCCCTGGCAATCGAGCGTGACGTTGGATGCGGTGATGTTGAAGCACGGCGCATTGGAAGCCAAAGAAGGCTGCTTGATATTCTGCGTTACCCTATACGTCTCGCCCTGCCTGTCAAGAACCATGCATCCAGAGGCAAGGACGGGAAGATCCGCGTTAATGGTGAAATTATACGAAGCTTCAACCAAATCCCCAAGCGTGTTGTTGATGACTGCTCCTGAAGAATCACGGGCAGCAGCATACACCCTATACTTCCCTTCCCCAAAGGTTGCGTTGGTTGAGGTGTTCCACCTGTCGTTAAAAATGGAGTCCAGCTTAATTAAGGACATGTTGGAGATGTTTCGTGCAGAGGTGTCATTCTCAAGGACGTTTGAATCCACCCACAGGCTCGTCACGTTGTTGTAAAACTGGACTTTAAGCAGGAGATAGTATGAGAGATTCTTCGTGCCATAGTTTACCACTTTAGACTGATTGGCTTCAGCGGCGGTATAGTTACTAAATCCGGTAACATTAAACACAACTGTTTGGGTAGTTACGTTCCACGATAGGACTGTGCAGGTAGTGCATTCCAAGTCATCCTTCAAAATCAACGGGTACCTAATGCCCTGCACGTCATAGAACGTGATATTGGCCGCGGTATTGATGCTGCTATGCAGATTCTCTGACAAAACCTTCACGAACTTCTTCTTGCTGAACTTAATGTTATTGTCAAAATCCTGCCCTTCCGCGTTGATGCAGTTCTTCCATTCAATCTTGCCATAGTTTGCCAAAACAATCCTCGCGTTGCACACGTTGTTGATGTTCGACTCATTGGAGAAATTTGTTGACCCCTCGCCAAAGCTGGAGGCAGGTATGAATGCCCCCCCTTCTGCGATATACGGGAAGCCTAGGGTAATGTTCCTGTCAGTGGCATTGTTCCTTCCAATGGGCTCTGTCACGAGCTGGAATGAAAGGTTATACCCGGACGCATTCACGCCATGCTCAGAAGCCAACGGCACATTGCCGACAAAGAGCCTGTAATCACCTGAAATGCCGGAGAACGCGAAAACCACAGACACGGAGAGAAGGAGCATAAGGAAGAGCGAAGCAATCGGGGCTATTTTCCCGGCAGAAGAAGATGTCCAATATACGGATGTTGCCACTAGTATGCTCAGCATGATGGACAATGCGATGAGATGCAGCGGAACAATGCCGGAAGATGTTTTTTCGGCAACAGCCATTCCTGTTATTGATGCGGCATTCGCTTGCTCACCATTTTCAACAGCATTTTTTTCATTTTTACTGCCATCAGTTTTTCCATTATAGTTATTGTTTTGTTCGCCATATCTTGTGCTCATCCCCGCAATGCTCTGGTCAAAAATATCAATGAACTGCCCGGGTGGATCGGTCAGGTTCACCACCATGTTTGGCCCATAGGAGTCGTTCATCGTCATGACCTGGATGCGCAGCGTAGGGGAATACACTGTCAATGGCAGGAATGTCTGTCC
>Ga0247727_10015794_pt1 | contig 12309 bp, 17 predicted proteins | sample WisWelCaveWW1625_FD_202498 | JGI IMG/M metagenome (GOLD analysis project Ga0247727, IMG submission 202498) | Biofilm microbial communities from Wishing Well Cave, Virginia, United States - WW16-25 | ecosystem: Environmental > Aquatic > Deep subsurface > Groundwater > Cave microbial mat | place... | reverse complement strand
CGAAAACGCAGCCAACGTTAGAACGTGCACTATCGCAAGCGATGCGCCAGGTCACCCCTGATGATATTCGCGGATGGTTCAATCATTGTGGTTATACATGTCTACACAAATGAAAAACGCTGTAATTTGGCTATGGGGGTTCTTCTGGCTCGAGTTTCATCCGGATTGCTTGAACCTAAAAAGATACATTTTAGGCTCTACCACATTATCGATAAGTTTGCTTTTTTATACGGCTCGATCGTTGAGTGATCCAACGAAACGTTCATGGAAAATTTCCTTTACTTCTTTTGAAACCATATTATCGGAAACCGATGTATAACATTGTGCCGATTCTCTTTGGCAAATAATGGATTTTTAAGGGGACACAAATGAATCAGCAAAAACTAATCGCACAACTGAGAGCGCAGGCGCGAAGAAAAAAAACCGACGAAAAGATTGAGCGCATCGCTCTCTCCATTGCTCCGGTTGTCAAGGCAGCTATCCTCACAATTGCGGTTTTATCGTTATTTGAGCTTGTCGATAAGTTTTAGCCCCTTTTCTGGTTATTGTCGAAGCCCCGCGATTCATTACCTCCGCAACACTGCCTCAAAAGAGCTCCGGTGCTGGCTTCATGCCTTGCGCATCCAACACGCCGCGCAGCAAAGCCGGCGGCTGAACCGGCTGCTCGCTCATCGTGAAGCAACTTCTCAATTCAGATTCAATATCTTCGGTAATCTTCATTGCCGAGCTTTGCGCGCGCAACAATGGCTCACTCTCCGTCACCGCGTCTCCGACTTTCTTCTCCACATACAAACCAGCCGTGTAATCAATCTTATCCTTCAAGGTGCGTCGCCCCGCTCCCAGTGTCATGGAAATTTTCCCAAGCCGGCGCGCGTTAATGGCAGAGATCCAACCGGTGCGCTGCGCTTCGATCTGCCGGCGATACTTTGGCTTTGGATAACGCTCCGGCTTCTCCACGAATTTCACCTCGCCGCTCTGCGCTTCGATAATCGCCACAAACTTTTCCCATGCTGCGCCCGAATCTAAAACCTCTTGAGCGCGCTTATATCCCTCGTGCACCGTCTCGACCTTTTTGCCAAGCAAAAGCATGTGCCCCGCCAGGGCTAAAGTCAATTCACGAATGTCTTGCGGTCCGCCGCCGCGCAACACTTCGATGCCTTCGAGAACTTCAAGCCAATTGCCGATTGCCTGACCTAACGGCTGCGACATGTCGGTAAGCAGCGCCACAGCCGGCATGTTGAATTCTCCGGCAACGCGAATGAGTTGCCGCGCCAGTTCTTCACCTTCGTTATTTTTTTCAAAAATCGCGCCGTTGCCGATTTTTACATCAAGCACCAAAGCGTTGATGCCTTCTGCAAGTTTTTTGCTCAGTATGCTCGCGCAAATCAGCGGCAGCGACGGCACTGTGCCGGTGGTATCACGCAGAGCATAGATTAATCTGTCGGCTGGGCAGATGCTTCGCGTTTGTCCGATCAAGCACGCGTTATTTTTCTGGATGAGCCTGGCGAATTGTTTGAGGCCGAGGTTGGTGCGAAAGCCGGGGATGGATTCGAGTTTGTCGAGCGTGCCGCCGGTGTGCGCAAGGCTTCGTCCGGAGATCATCGGCACCGGCACACCGGCTGCGGCGACCACCGGCGCGAGGATGAGCGAAATTTTATCTCCCACACCGCCGGTGCTGTGCTTGTCAACTTTGATGCCTGGAATTTCGGAGAGATCGACGACCTCGCCGGAGTCGCGCATGAGGCGGGTGAGCGCGACGGTTTCCCGAAACGACATGCCGCGAAAAAATGTCGCCATCAGGAAAGCGGCGGCTTGATAATCGGGGATATTTTTGCCAACATAACCGTGAATGAAAAACTCAAGCTCGGCGTCGGTAAGCTCGTGACCGTCGCGTTTTTTCTCGATCAGATGTTGAAACCTCACTCCGTTCTCCGTTACGGTCAGTAGAGCGTAAAGCGAGGAGTGTAGAGCGACATAATGCAGCGCCTTTCGCTCATCGCTTCTCGCTCTTCATTCTTTTCATGCTGCTTTCCGCTGCTCCACGATGGCGATGCTTGCGGATGCGCCGAGACGCGAGGCGCCGGCTGCAAGCATTTGCTCGGCAGCGGCGGTATCGCGAATGCCGCCGGCGGCTTTGACACCCATGCTTTCGCCGCCGACGCGCCGCATCAATGCCACGTCCTCGATCTTCGCGCCGCTTGGCCCGAAGCCTGTGGAGGTTTTGACAAAATGCGCCCCGGCTTCGCGAGAGAGCAGCGAGGCGCGAATTTTTTCCTCGTCGGTGAGGTAACAGTTCTCGATAATCACCTTCACGTGCGCATCACCGGCGGCGCGGACGATCTGATGAATGTCATTAACGACAAAATCATCATCGTTGGATTTTAAGCGCCCAATGTTGATGACCATGTCGATTTCGCAAGCGCCCTGCTCGACGGCCTGCCTCGTCTCAAAAACTTTTGATTCCGTCGTCGTCGCTCCCAACGGAAAGCCGACGACGGTGCAGACCAGCACCGGCGAACCGTGCAACAACCGGCCGCACGTTTCAACCCAAGTTGGATTGACGCACACGGAAGCAAATCCATATTCGCGCGCCTCGGCGCAAAGTTTTTCTATTTGCGCGCGTGTGCCGTCGGGCTTTAGAAGAGTGTGATCGATATATTGCGCCATGCCGTCGTTCAGCGGTCCGACGCCGGCGGTCGCGCCCACTCGCGCAGCACCGTGCTTGATAATGTGCTCGATAAATTGCGTCCGGCACTCGGGGCAAACCCAGCACCAATTGCATCGCGGCGCCGAGTCACCGGTCGTCGCTCGCGCGGTTTCTTCCGCAATGATGCGGTCGATGACAGAATCAAGGTTCTTCATGTTAATGCCTCTATTTAAGGCGTAAGTAATAGCTATTCATCAGCTTCCTACTTCACGATAAAAGTCCACGATCATTGCGCCATCCCCAAAAAATTCAGGTCAAAGAAGAGCCATCGTTGTTGGTGGGATGCAAAATGGGATAGCAAATTGTTGGCACGTATATGCAAAAGTTTGAACAAAAAGTCAAGAACAAAATCTTGATGCGTAATACGTATCACGCATCACGAATTAGTCCTTGATTGCTTTGAAAAAGATTTGTTAATTCCTTCCGGCGCACACCTCAATTTTGCATTACAACATTCAAATAAGGAAAGGCGTCGTATGCACAGGATATTGTTTGGAAAAATTATCGTGTCGGTTCTTGTCGTCGCGCAGTTGTCGTTGGTTTCGTGCTCAGATGATCCAGCAAGCAGCAAGCCACCGCAGCAACCGGCGTTGCCGCCCGCTGCTTCGATGACGTTGGACTTGGGGGCGTTTAATAGCAGCTTGCCCAAGACTGCCGCACAGCCGGGTTTGAATTTTATCAACGCCGCGGCGCGAGTTGCAATTATCAACGCCACGGTCGTAATCGTTTTGTCGGTGCCGGCGGCAGTGTTTGCCGCGGCCGCTTCGCAAACGCCCACGCTCGGCAGCGACGGCAAATATCACTGGCAATATACCACCTCGGTGAATGGCAATTCATTCACCGCAAATCTGGCCGGGTCAGTCGATCTGAGCACACAAGAATCCGTGTGGGAGATGCGCATTTCTTCGACGGCGGCGTCGTTGAACAATTTCCTCTGGTATGAAGGCCGCGCCAAGCTGAACGGCTCCTCCGGCAATTGGGATTTTTACGATCCAGCGCAGCCGAACATCAAAGCCGGTGTGCTTCATCTCGATTGGACTTACGCCTCAGCTACCGACGCCACGTTGTCGTTCGAAGTTGTCAAAGACGGCGCGCCGGAAGAGGGCGACACGCTCGACTACACCGTGGCAGGAACCAATATCAAAATTGTTTTGGTGGATGCTTCACCGGCGCAGACCGTGGAGATTTCCTGGGATCGCATGACCACGGCAGGTTATCTCATTGCGCCGGATTATAACGGCGGCGCGAAGGCATGCTGGGATTCGACTCGCGCCGATGTGGCGTGCCAGTAAATCATTGCAAAGAAAAAAAGAATCTCACGCAAAGGCGCAGAGCCGCATACACCCCTCAGGATAGATGGAAGTGGAGCGGGGAAAGGCAACGTAAAGAAAATCCAAGAACGCCTTGGTCGGTTATAACAAGGCAAAATACGGCGTGACCATTCTCGACACGCTCTACTTTTTACAAACGAGCTACCGGGAAGAAACGGGTCGCGACCCGATCGGCACCGTCGAATGGCGTACGATGCAAAATATCGCCTTCAAAGTGGACTATTCTTACCGCACCGTGGGCATTTTGGGCACCTCGCATGCTTATTCGCGCTCTGTCAAATTTTAGCAATGCGCACAAATTCTCCTTGGAATGAGAAAACTTGAAAGCGCTACGAAAAATAAATCCTATCAGGCGTTTTGCAGTCCTGGCTGCGTTGATTTCCGGAGCGACCGGTTGCTCGAAAGATTCTCTGAACCCGATGGGGCCGGACGATATGACCCCACCATCTGGTTTGCCTTATGCGGTGAATGCCCGGCTGGGACGGGGAATGAATCTCGGCAACGCCCTTGAAGCGCCCAACGAAGGCAACTGGGGCGTGGTGTTGCAGAGCAATTATTTCGATCTCATCAAAAACGCCGGATTCAATTCGGTGCGCATTCCGATTCGCTGGTCGACGCATGCGAGCGTCGCTTCTCCTTATGTTATTTCTTCCGCTTTTTTCCAGCGGGTGGATTGGGCGATCCAGCAGGCATTTGCGCGCAAGCTCGCGGTGGTGATCAATATCCATCATTACGAGGAGATCATGCAAAATCCGGCTGCACATAAAGAGAGATTCCTCGCCCTCTGGACACAGATTGCCGATCACTATAAAAATTATTCCGGCGATCTGGTTTTCGAAGTCCTCAACGAGCCGAACACGAGCCTGACCGCGCAGCTTTGGAATCAATATTTGAACGAAGCGATAACCGCCATCCGGCAATCCAACCCCGGACGAACGTTGATGGTGGGCCCGGCGAATTGGCACAACATCACCTCGCTTAATAATCTGGCGCTGCCGGTGGACGACAAGAATATCATCGTCTCGGTTCATTATTATAACCCGTTCCAATTTACGCATCAGGGAGCGGAATGGGTCTCCGGTAGCAACGCCTGGCTCGGCACCACGTGGACTGGAACGACCGCGCAGAAACTAGTTGTCACGCGTGATTTTTTCTCGGCGGTAAACTGGGGCGCTGCCAACGATCGCCCGCTCAACGTCGGAGAGTTCGGCGCATACAGCCGGGCCGCCATGTCGTCGCGCGCGGCGTGGACGGAGTTTGTTGCGCGCACCGCCGAGGCGAATAAGATGAGCTGGCACTACTGGGAATTCATCTCTGGTTTCGGCGCTTACAATGGCGCGCTCAACGATTGGAATTATTCGCTGCTTTATGCGCTTGTCCCGAGGCCTACTACCGTGGTTGCGAAGAACTGACGGCGCTCATACCCTACAACCTCGCACTCGTTACGGAATTATTATGGATACCAAGATTCAATAGCAAATAGATTCTTCCAATGAAAGCTCTACGGAAATTGGTTTGACTTATCTCATTTTGCTTTCTGTGTTTCGTTCCGATGAATTCCCCCGCTACCGCGCCGCGATTTCTCTCGCTTCGCAAAATCTTTTCTGTTTTAATTCTCTCGCTTGTTGATGCTACTTCTTTTCGCTGCAACAAAACGTTGAGATGTGGAAAGACAATCTGCTTTTTCTTTATCAACAAAACAAATACCTGAAGGCCACCGGCAAACACGAGAGTTTTGGCAAAGATTATTTGCAAATCATTCAAGCCGATCTCAATCCCTACGTGACTACCTGCAAGCAAAATACGGCGAGATGATCGAAATCAATACCGAGGCTTTTGAAAAAGCAAAACTGACCAGAATCGACATGATCGTCGTTCAGCGAAACGTCCCCTTCCCGATTATCGTGCCAGGCTTTCCGATGGCCACGACCGTCCATCTTCTCAATTACGGCAAAAAAATGAATTGAACGATTCCATGTTGTTCGACCTCGTTCTTTGCCGATTCAACTTCACTATCCGCAAAAATTTTAACATCCTTCATTGCAAATAATCCTTGATTTTGAATCTCAGGTTGGATAGACTTCACCAGCGACGTGGAGGTGTGAAGCCGTTTTTTTTCGCACACCCCCGCCTAATCAACTTCTGTAGCTTTGGCGCTTTTGCGAGTGGCATCTAAATAATGATCATACCACAATCTTTTTTTTCTTCCGTGTCCACGATTCACTCGGCTTCGTTCGTTTTTCTTTTTTTAGATGACGGCGTCATCGGCCTTATTACGCAAGCCGGGGCCTTTGCGAAAGTCATCATGGGAGCATTGCTGCTATTGTCGATTTTGGCGTGGTCGATCACCGCCAACAAATATTTTCAGTTTCGCTCGTTTCATCGCGACTACCAACGCCTCACCGGCATGTTGCGTCCGAACGCCGAGCTGCAAGCGCTCTACGCGACCGCCGTCAAAAAACACAAAGGCCCGGTCAGCCGGATTTTTGAAGAGGGCTACATCACGTTGTCGTCGGCTTTCAACCAAGATTCGCAAGACAGGATTCGCCCGGAGGCGCGAGCCGACAACGCCAATCATTCGCTGGAGCACGAAGTGCAAATGCGCGTGGAGACGGCCACCACCAGCGAATGCACCCAGCTCGAATCCGGCTTGTCGTTCTTGGCGTCGATTACGACGGTGAGTCCGTTCATCGGTTTGCTCGGCACGGTATGGGGCGTCATGGGCGCGTTCTTGGGCATCAGCCAAAGCGGGAATGCCGATCTTTCGGTGGTTGCGCCGGGCATCGCCGAGGCGTTGATCACGACGGTCGCCGGACTTGCCGTGGCTATTCCGGCAGTTTTTTGTCACAATTTTCTCGCCGCGCGCTTGCGATTAATCGAAGACGATCTTGATCGCTTGGCGACAGAGCTCAAAATTTATTTCACAAACTATTGGCATCGTGAAAAATCGAAAACCGAGAGTCGTTTCGGACATCAACGTGACGCCGCTCGTTGACGTGACGTTGGTGTTGCTGATCATCTTTATCATCTCCGCGCCGTTCATGCGCGCCGGCGTCCGCGTCGATCTGCCGAAGGCCGAGGCGCGCCAGCCGCAACCGCAGCAGTCGATTATTATTTCCATCGATCGCACCGGACAGACATTTGTCAATCAAACGAGAGTCGAGGAGGCGGCGCTGGTGCCGACGATCATGCGCGTGCGCAGCCGTTCGTCTGATTTGCCCGTTTTGGTAGAAGGCGATTCGGCTGTTCCCTATGGCCGGGTGATTGCGGTAATGGATGCGGTGCGTCGTGCGGGGATAGAGAACGTCGGGTTGGTGCTGGATGCGGCAGAGAAACGTTGATCCGATCACCCCATGAACAAAGGAATGGCAATTTCAATTGCCGGGCATGCGGCAGCGCTTAGTATCATTGCGTTTCTGGGTTCCAGGCAGCCCGCGCCGGTGAATCGCGGTTATCCGACCTTGATGATGGCGACGTTGATTCAGAAGCCGATGATGGCGCAGAGTAGCGCGCCGCTTGCTTCTCAGCCAACTTTGGAGGCGCGACCGGCCCCGGAACCTCCAGCGCCGGAATTGAAACCGGTGCCGAGCGCCAAACTTGGCAGCAAACCTGAAACGCCGAAGAAAACATCGGGAAAAAAATCTCCGCCGCCGGCCAAGACATCATCTCAAATGCCAACCCCGTCTCGCGCTGGAAATCAAAAATCCAGTGGCAGCGTCGGCATCGGCATAAAAATCGACGCGCCGGAATTTCCGTATCCGCATTATCTCGTGCTCATTCAATTTCGCATCGAAGGAAATTGGCAGCCGCCGTTCAGCGGCATCGGGGAAGAGATCACGACGGTCTATTTCAGAATCAGCCGGGAGGGGGAAATCGAAGAGGTCAAGATTGAAAAATCGAGCGGCAACTTTGCGCTCGATCAAGCGGCGCTGCGGGCGGTGCGCAGCTCGAATCCGCTGCCGCCGCTTCCATCAGGCTCGGGCTTGGAGACGCTCGGCGTGCATTTTGATTTTGTCGCTAATTAAAGGGAGAACTTTTGAAATCTTACTCACACACACGGATTAAAAAGCGCGCGGAAAATTATTGAAGTTGATCCGCGCGGTTTCTCGACCCGCGTGAAAAAGTTCATTTTCATATGACTAAGGACGATCATCGATCATCATGTATCATAAGGCTTGTTGCTTGAATAGCTCTTTTCGAAAGATCAATAGCGGCATTCTTTCCTTTTTGTTGATGTTGATAAGTATAAATCAGACGAATGGCCAAACCGAAGTTCGCCTCCGCGCCGAGACCAAGACTTTTGTCCGGCTGCAAATCGAATTAAAATCCTGCCTGCTTAAAGACCAGGCAACCGCAGAGATGGGCCGCCGCGTGGTGGATATTCTCGACAATGATCTCTGGATGTCGAGCGCCATTGCGGCGTTTCAAATCGATGAAGGCTTGAGCAATCACGATTCGCTGCGCGCTGCTGCTGCAATGCTTCTGCCCACCCAGCCGCTGCGATTATCGGTGCACCCCAGCCTTTCGTTACAGCAAAAGAAAGTCGTGCTCGAAGCCGATCTGATCGACGGCATCACGCGCAAAACGCTCGAGCATAAAAGTTATCGCGGCTGCCCGGAAAATTTGCGGCTGCTGATTCACAGCCTGGCGGATGACTTGATTCGCAGTCTCACCGGCGAGCGCGGCATTGCCAAAAGCCGAATTGCCTTCGCCTCCGGTTCCGGCAACAATAAAGAAATTTACGCGATGGATTATGACGGCGCGAATCAGAATCCAATGGCCGCTCTGCGCTCCTTGAGCCTGACGCCGTCTTGGTCTGCCGATGGTCGCGCGCTGCTTTTTACCTCTTATCTGCGCGGCAATCCCGATCTTTATCTCTTTGACCTGCTCGCCAAAAAGAATACGCCGTTGCTTAGGGGCAGCGGCCTCTATACGTCGCCGGCGTTCTCTCCCGACGGAAAAAAAGTCGCTTTCGTGTCAACCAAAGACGGCAATGCCGAGGTCTATGTTATGGACCCAAACGGCAAGAACGTCGAGCGTCTCACGCGACACCCGGCCATCGATTCATCGCCAAGCTGGTCGCCGACCGGTCGCGAGATCGTTTTTACCTCCGACCGGCTGGGTAACCCCCAGGTATTTGTCATGGATGCGGAAGGCAGCAATGTGCGGCGACTGCCGATCGAAGGCGATTATCATGACTCGCCGGTGTGGTCGCCGCGCGGCGATAAGATCGCCTTTGTCTCTCGATTGGATCGCGGATTCGATATTTTCACTTTCGATATTACAACCGTAACCACGACTCGCCTCACCGCCGACGCCGGCACCAATGAAGACCCAAGCTGGTCGCCGGACGGCTACCGCATCGTCTTTAGCTCCACGCGCGACGGACGCAGCGACATCTATATGATGATGTGGGACGGAGCCGAAGTGCGCCGTTTGACATTCAAGGGAACGTGTACGAGTCCGAGTTGGTCGATGAACGTTCGGCCGGAAGAAGAATATAATTGTAATCCGTAAAACGTAATGCGTAAAGCATGTCCTTACGGATCACGTATGACGTATTACTGATCACCTCATAAAAAAATTTCTCAATCATCGATGTTGACATGCACAATTCAACGGAAAGGAAAAAGGGTATTGCGATGGCACGATTTGGAGCAGTGCTTTGCCTTCTGGGAATTGCGATGATCTCGCTCATCGCCTGCGGCGGGTCGAAACAAGTTGCACAAACCGAAACCGAAGAACCCGTCGTCACTCAGCCCGAGCCGCCGCCGCGCGAAGAAACCGTCATTGCCGCGCCGGTCGAGAAAGCGGCGCCGGCGCCGTTGGTTTTACAGACGGTCAATTTTGATTACGATAAGTATGATCTTACCTCGGTGGCGATGGACATTCTCTCGATCAATGCAAGAAGCTTGCGCGAGCATCCCGAAGCGCAAGTGACCATCGAAGGGCATTGCGACGAGCGCGGAACAGTAGAGTATAACCTGGCGCTTGGCGACAAGCGCGCCAAAGCGGTAAAGGATTATCTGGTGACGCTCGGCATCGATTCCTCGCAGCTGTCGACCATCACCTATGGAAAGGAACGTCCGCTGGACACGAACCCCAATGAAGCAGCGTGGGCAAAAAATCGCCGGGCGGAGTTTGTCAGAAAATAACGCATGCGGTTTCAGTGACCATGTCAGTAATCAGTGTTCAGTAAACAGTATTCAGTTTTCAATATTCTGGCCATTGATTACTGAATACTGGTCACTGGTTACTGACAACTCGCATCCGATAAAAAAGAATTCTCATGACGAAAAGACTGATCAATATTTTTTGTGCACTGTTAATGACCGGCTGCGCCGTGCGCAAAGAGATTGCCTCGATCAAGAATGATTCGGCTTATCTCCGCACGCAGGTGGATTCCTTGCGCGGCGAGTTGTTAAGCTTGCGGTCTTTGACCGAGCAATCCGTCGAAGCGGCCAACCGGATGCGCGCCGACACGCAGGCGCAGTTGAATCAAGTGGCGGAGCAGACCCAACTTTTGAGTGATCGCCTTGAAGACACGGGCCGGCGCATTTCAAACTTGCCGGCGAAGCTGCGATTTGTCGGCCCTCCGGCGCCGGTTGCTGTGGACACGACGAGCAAAAACGTTGTTGCTGACAGCTCTAGAATTGCAGCGCCTCCAAACCCCGCCGAATCGCAGTTAGTTTATGAGGCTGCGTATCAAGACCTCGTGAAGGGGAAGTATGATCTGGCGCGCCAAGGATTGCAGCAATATTTGCAGATGGAACCGCAAGGGGCGCTCGCCGACAACGCGCATTACTGGATTGGCGAGAGCTATTATTCGCAGAAAAATTACGAGGAGGCGAACAAGGAATTCAGCTTGGTTCTGGAAAAATTTCCAGACGACGACAAAGCGCCCTCGGCGATGTTGAAATTGGCCTATGCACAGATTGCTTCCGGAAAATCCGTGGCGGGGAAAAAGAATCTCGAAGCGTTGATCAAACGCTTCCCGCAAAGCAATGAGGCAAATTTGGCGAAATCACGGCTCCAAGAGTTGCGGTGAACGCGATTGAAAATCTTCCGGCCCTCAAGAGATTATCGATCAACCATCTGGTAGACGGATTTGTCGAATGCCGATACGGTGTTTCGCCAAACCCTGCTCTCGCACGTGATCACCGCGAAATACGCCGCGCCGCTGATGATCAAAAAGCGCCGCGGTCTCATCGTCGAAATCACCGAAGGCGAGTTCCTGACCGGCGGGTTCAATGTGTTGCATGATCTCGTGAAATCCGGAACCAAGGCGCTCGTGCTTCACCTCGCGGAGGCCCTTCACAAGCATCGCGTGGCCGCGATCGCGATCACGCCGGGATTCCTGCGGTCGGAAATGATGCTCCAACACTTTGGCGTCACCGAAGAGAACTGGCGCAACGGCGGGAAGAAGGACCCGAACTTTCTTGAATCCGAGTCGCCGTTGTACATTGGCCGGGCGGTTGTCGCGTTGGCCTTGGATAAAAAGTGTTGGAGAAAACCGGCGACGTGACCAGCTCGTGGGAATTAGCGCGCGAGCACGGCTTCACCGATCACGACGGCCGCAAGCCGGATTGGGGAAAGCATTTTGAAAAGATTGCGCCGTCTATCGGCTTGACCGATTGGGTGCTGCGGCACATCGATTTGTTGGATCGCCTCAAGCGCCGGGCGAAGCGGTATATCGGAAAGAAGTGACGGAAGAGAATGGCAAATTGACCTCCCCCACCGGCTTCAAAAGCTGGGCGCAATAACCCCCTCGCGCGTTAAATAATCCGCTGCGGTAAACACAAACAAAATCACCAGCCAGAAAAATCCCGCGCCGACGAAGACCCAGGTGAGACGCGGGCTATAGCGCACGTGCATGAAAAAGAGGATGACCAACAGCGCCTTGCACGTCGCGATGGCGAGCGCGATGTAAAGATTCAGCCAGCCGGCTTCCATAAAAGCCACGTCGACGGTGACCAGAGTCAGCAACAACAGGGTGACGAAAACCAGAATGTAGATTCTTTGTGGAATGACGTGTTGTGACATGTGGCGCCTTTCGCCTCTCTTCTATTCAGAAAGCAAAAAGATTTCACGCAGAGACGCGAAGCCGCAAAGACAACGCAGAGAAAAGCTCTTTGCGTATTCTTTGCGGCTCGGCGTCTTTGCGTGCGCCTTTGTGTTTTGCGGTCCCCGCTCCGCTTCCTGTAAACTATGGGCGCGGGGCGGAGTTGTCCGCCTTACGTCCGGCTAATCAGATAAAGCAATGGAAACAAA
>Ga0247727_10015793_pt1 | contig 12311 bp, 7 predicted proteins | sample WisWelCaveWW1625_FD_202498 | JGI IMG/M metagenome (GOLD analysis project Ga0247727, IMG submission 202498) | Biofilm microbial communities from Wishing Well Cave, Virginia, United States - WW16-25 | ecosystem: Environmental > Aquatic > Deep subsurface > Groundwater > Cave microbial mat | place... | reverse complement strand
TCAATGTATAAGGAATCAGTTTCCGGGTAATAATTGAGCTTCATGATTTAAACCTCCTGTCTGGAAAAGCATTGTGAATGGTAATTTTATCCTCAAGGGTAATGACCCGCAGTATTTTCCCGTCGACCTCATCAATCGTTCCCCAAAAACGGAATCGATTATCTTCCTGAGGTTCAACCCGTAAAGGGTTCTCAATAACGCGGATACACCATTCCTTTTTCAAATACGGTCTTTTACGTAAAACCTCATTCTCAAAATATGCTGTAAATCTGTACTCAGGCATTGACGGTAGTATACCCTAAATTCCACTGGGATAGAAAAATTTTCTCCGAAGTTTATTCTTATGTATGTCTCCGAAACAATATATCCCGGTCACCTCATCTCCACCAACGCATACTCCGCCTCTTTAATCGCTGGGGATTTTTCATGCGATATCTCGGGCGCCTTACCTTTGTCTTGCGCTTGGCCCGAGCGAACTCGAAGGCCTTCACCGATAGGCTTATTTTCTTTCTCTTCGGCCACCCCCAACAAAAGCGGCAAGTTCGTCACCGGTACAATGTTGTAGATCACCGGATAAAAGCCGTCGCCCCAGTTTTCCTCATCAATTTTATCAGCTGGAACTAGGACTGCATCTGCTTCCTCTAAAAAATTATTTGGGTAAGCAGGTGCGATATTCCATCTGTTCGAGTTGGGCGGGGATCAGGAGATTAATGGGAAAAATTGTTGATAACATCTTAACTCGCTTGATGGGCCGTATGCTTGCTTTCTAAATATAGCGTATCAGAGCACAAATCCTGGTTGTTTTTCCACTGAATAAATCCTAAAATTTTATAATCTCCTTAACAGCCGTAAAAAATTTTTCTGCCTGAACGATGATTTCCTGCGCCTCTTCGACAGTAAAAGACTTTAACGCCTCGTAATCCGCTTCCTGCCTCGCTCTTAAAGCCCGATTAAACCAACGTCCATATTCCTTAGGAAGCAAGCCTGTCTTAATAAACTCTTCTCCAAATTTTGTAATGGCGCTGCTGTGGGTTTTTGTGATTAAACTTTTTGAAAGCAACGCCGCCCTGGCCATATCCAGAAATACATAATAAGCCTTCGAAATGGTGCCTCGGATAAAATTTTCTTGAAATTCAAGCTTGGCTAACCTTAGATTTTCCTCAGCTAAATTTAACAGTGCCCTGATCTCATCTTTATTTGGGGTGAAATCTCGATTCACAGTCTTTTTCCTTCGGATAAAACACAATAGACAAAGGAAGTCGGATTTTGACGCAAACGGGACCACTCGGATTTATTAAATATGACCGGCGCGATATCAACGCCGTATTTAAGCATCATCTCAAAGGCCAGGTCCGTTATCTCATTTTTTAATGTCCGGTCGTTATTCTTTGTGACGATGAGCACATCGATATCAGAATCTTCCCCGGCATCCCCGCGGGCAACGGAACCGAAAAGCAACAGCTCTTCAATCTTCCGGGAATACAACCCGCGTAACTTTTGAGTAAACTCCAAAAGAGCCGGATTGTCCGACGCCGTTTTCTTATCGATAATATTTTTTCTTTTATCTATCATCGTCATCACCACAAAATTCAATAAAACTATACCATACTTTGAAAAACCATCCTATCGGAATCTTAAAATAACCCTCTGCCAATTGGTTTCAATGGACATCAGCCAACTCATACTCGGACTCTTTTATCACCGGAGATTTGTCATACGATACCTCGAGAGCTTTACCTTTATCTTGCGCTTCGCCAAGGAGTTTATCTTTTTTCTCTTCGGCCACCCCTAACAAAAGCGGCAAGTTCGTCACCGGCACGATATTGTAAATCACCGAATAAAAGCCGTCGCCCCAATTTTCCTTAAGAATTTTATTAGATGAGACTTGGGCAGCACAACTTCATCTAACCAATACTTTTAAAAAAGAAAGTTGGTGCGATATTCATCTGCTCGAGTGGGTCAGGATCGCATGGAAAATGTAATTTTATTGACTTAAAGTACCAAGGGATTACTTATTAATGGGTCATGGCCGTTGGGGAACCAATGAATAATTTATTCTTATGGCTGGCCTGACGCCTCATGTAGTGTTTACCCAAACGCCCCACATCATGACCAAACTTTGCTGAAATCTGATGGCGCACGGCTCTAATTCTTGAAATAGTCTTATTGTCTTTCATCTCTTTATCCTCCTAAAAGTTCAAGTGGTGTCACCAAGTTGGGCGTCGCCAACCCCAACATGGCATTAACCCGATGGATATGGCCAAATTTGTTGGCATTGGCCAAGTGATTACAATTCCACGTTAAAAGAAAATCACACTTATGGTAGGTTGACAAAGCAAGATGCATCGCGTCACCGGTTGGATCCTTAGGCATAGTTTTGTGAACGATATAAACTTTAGCGATTTCAATAACCTCGGAATCCACCGCCAAGAAAGGTAAATCTTCAATAAGTCTTAATACTTCTTCCTTACAAGGATAAACTCCTCGTTCCAATTCATCTAAAACGAGCTCGCTGGTAATAAGTTCATATTGATGAGCATGTTTATCCCACCACTGCCGTGTCCAATTCCTCATGGCCACCATTTCCGGTTCATGGCGGACTTCGTAATAAAAACTGGGGATTGTTGTTTCAATATAGACTCGTTTACGCACAGGCTCATTATACAATATCTTATAATTATTTTCTGCTTATTTAAAAAACCTGAATCACGGGATCCCCACTAATTCATACTCGGACTCTTTTATCACCGGAGATTTTTGATACGACACCTCTGGCGTTTTACTTTTGTCTTGCGCTTCACCGGTGGGCTTATCTTCTTTCTCTTCGGCCACCCCCAACAAAAGCGGCAAGTTCGTCACCGGCACGATATTGTAAATCACCGGATAAAAGCCGTCGACGTTCATCTGTTCCAACTGGGTGGGGTCGAAGTTAATCTGGGGCATATCGATTCCCTCACCTTTGGTTTCCAAATTTAAATTCTTTGGATTAAAATCAATTCCACCTTTTTCTTCGGGTGTTATAGCCGCGTTGTCAGATTCGCTCTTGTTTTTAGTCAACATCGCCGCGTCCTTCCCTGAACCCAACGGGATGGCTTTATTCCCTTCCCAATAGTATCCCTGCGATTTTGATAAAACCTTGGCTAAAGCCGTCCTCGCTTCCACATTATGAGCCCCCACAACATAAACGTTTAACGATTTTCTTTTACTGAGCTCACCTAAAGTCGCCGCCAGGGGTTGAGTTATATCTCCCCCCGTCTCTAAAGAAGCAAGAACCTCTTCCGCTCTCTGTACATATCGTTCGTTTTCCTGCTGATTGTAAAAATTCAGCCCCGTGATTTCCTGATGGGTAATTGTCGTATAAGCTTCCGTATATTTCTTTTCCACCCGGTCCATAACTTTAACAAAAAGTTTCCCCAGACTTAAGTTTCCCTTGAACCCCCGGTTGTCTAAAACAACATTGCCATCGGGCATCATAAAGACTAATCCATCCAACTGATAACGGCTCCGACTGTTTTTGCCCCCGCGCATTTCCCCATATAAAACTTTAATCGAATTAACCAGTTCAGTTAAATAAGTATACGGAGCTATTTCTCCTAATGATCGCATATCGATCAAAATAGCTGCCGGGATCTCGGCCTGCTGACTTAATTGATTGACTTGAAGCTCTCCTGTCCTAGCCGTGGCCCTGGCGTTAATTTGTCTCTGGGAATCTCCAATGTCATAAGGCCGAATATTCCAAAATTCATCTCCTACGCCAGGTCGGTTGATCACCTGGCCGTTGATACCCTGCCTTTTATTCTTGGGAGGCGTCTCAAAAACTTTACCTCCACGTTTTAATGAATCCAAAGCCCTCTGGCGAAACTCCGTCGGTGCCAAAAGATTCGCTGCTTTTTGTTGCGGTAATGTCCCCTTGGTTGCATATTGGTCAATGATCGCTCTTAACTGTTTATAAAAATCCCGGAATGATATCTGCGGGTTGATATTTTTGATAAATTTTGACAACTCCTTGTTCATCTGCTGTCGTTTGCCTGATAAGGACAAATCTTTACTGATTGTGACTCCGACCAAACTCAGTAATGCCCTGAAACGATGTTTGGCTTTTAGATCAAAGGCTTGGGCTGGAGCATCAACGGCGATAAGTAAAATCGTATCTAACACCAACTTAGCCCTGGGATCCAGCGCCCTGCTTAACTGCCGAATTTCCTCTTTTTCCATCGAAGAAAGAGATTTTCCCAGGGCAATGATACCTTCCAACATCTCCTTAGTGCCGATTTCTTCTCCCATCCCCAAACCGTTATACCAAGGGTTCCCCTTCCATATCTCCTCAGTAACTTTTTTGGAGCTGGCGATTCTTTTATCATTTTTTAGAGCTTTAGCTACTGATGGACTCACGACGAATTTACCCAAAGCAATACAAGCAAGATACGTTAAAAAAGATAGTATCACTCCATCATGCGCGACTTCATACCCAAAACTCTTCAAAACAGAAATCCCACTTTGTCCGCTAATTTCAGGGCCCATGCTGGGATTATAGGTCAAAATAGCATTTAACTTTTCGTTTGTCTCCTGCCACTTCGCGTAATTCCTCCGATACTCGCCGCCATCATCTCCCAGAATATCCACCTTTAAGCTGGCTGAATTTTTCCTGATCAATTGAACAGCATCATAAAAAGGATTCTGAGTGGACACCTCCAAATCGAACGGGATTCCTAATCCCACCTGTTTATGTAAATAATCGAAAACCTGATTCAATTCTTCCACCGTTAAACTTTTCCAGTCCCGATACATCCCCAGAAAATCCAAAAGCTCAAAATCTTTATCCCAACGATCAAAATATTCTCTAACCCGTGTTCGTTCGTTCTCTGGTAATTGAAGAATAACCATATTGTTTAAATCAGTGATTTGACTCTCTCTGTATGGGTTATAACGATGAGGATCGAGTACGGGGGATTTTTCCAAACCATAATTCTTGCGCAAATTTTTGGCATGGGCCTCGATACATTTTTGCCATCTGTCTACACCCAAGGCCTCAAGAAAAATCTTCTCATTTGTGCCATTTTTATAAAGAGCTGTCCTTAACTCAAAAACCAAATGTTCAAACCCAAAATCCATCAGAAAATCTATAAACATTGTGATGCTATCTTGCATTTTAGCCTGATTATCTATCCATTTACCGGAGAATAAAGCCCGACGAGTAAGAAATGAAAGGGGATGTTCTTCAATAAATAATTTACGAATAATTTTCTCAATTTCAGTATGATTAAAATAACGACTTGAAGGATTATCTCTAATGTCTCCGACAAGATATCCCAATTCGTGTGCTAGCGCAATTTCAAGTGTTGCCCTGGGTGAATTATTAGGAATGCCTTTAAACCAAATCTCAGGGGGAATGTTAACAAGATTTTCCATGTATTGCCAGCGCAAATCAAATTGGCGTTTAGGAATTCGGCCTAAACATTGCAAATCGGGGATGTTATATAAGGCGGCCATTCGTGTAAAATAGTCATGCAACGGTCGGGAGGCCATCCAATTAGACTGGACATCATAATAGGGGTCCAAAACCACCTCCCCCTCTTTTGTTACAATAAGACTGGTCTTGGGTAAGGGTTGGTCGATCATCGATGCAATGACACGCCCCATGGCGTCACGTTTCTCTATAATCAATCGTCCATTACGTACCTTCGGGGTAAAAGTGATACCGGCAGCCAAATTCCTCTCCGCAATCGGCCCTTGATATTGTGTTACGCCATTATTATCGTTTCGATACTCAATCACGTAATCTTCAGGATCAATCGACTGGCCGTCTGGAGAGAATACAATATTATTAATTTTAAGTGTGTCTGATTGACTGGAAGCAGCTCCTGGCTGATTGGCAGGGAGAATTTTAGGAATGGTTGATACCATTGGTTCACTCGTAATATTTTTTTCTTCCGCCAAGGGACCGATATAACCGATCGTGCCATCGATGTACGTCACTCGGGCAATCCACCGTCCGTCGCGGGCGAATTGAGGTTGGTCTATTTCCTTAATTCTCGCATCACCTTTTGCATCATTAAATTTGTATTTTTGGAGAATATCTATTGCAGACCCTCTCCAATATTCTTTCGAGGAGGGACTTTTGCTCGCATGCTTTATCACCCAAAGTTTGCCATCTTTGGAAAGAAATACAGGCAGTGTTGTAGATATAAAGGGAGTCGTAAAGAGATACGAAGTGTGTACCGCCCATTGACCACATAAATAAAAATTCTGGCCATCCTTTTTTATCGCCACCAATTGACCGTCGGGAGTTTCCAGAGGAGGTTCTAACCTATCGGAAGATAAAGCATTTTCCAGGTATGGATCATTCAAAACACCGATATAGCGCCATTGACCATTATCCAACTTCACTGAGAAACACCACCGTCCTTGGGAATAGACTTGAGACTCTCCCACTTCCTCAATATTTTTCGGCAAACTTACTCCCTGAGCCCCATCACCAAGTAATTGATATTTTCCCTGCTTATTAACCAACGAAACAAACTTTCCATCCGATAGGATCAACGGCTTTGATACAAAACGAAATTCCTGCCCATAAATACCTAAAGACTTTGCCGCATCGCCTAAATATTTATAAAAACCAGTGTCCGAAAATTTTATCAACAATTCCCCATTAATAAAAATTATATCCAAACCATTTACAATCTTTGCTTCAAAGCCTTCCTTTTTTGCCAAGGGGCCAAAGGACTTTGATTTGACACCGGGAAACGGTGAAACAATCAATAACCAATCCTTACCGAGCGATGGATGTTCAAACAATTCAACTTTGTCAATTTTAAGGACTTTAATTTCGTTGTATTCTCCAGCTCTATTTCCCCTGACGTAAATAGTCGTATCTTTTTGAAAAATATATAGGCCATTTTGATAAGCGACCAGTTTGGCGCCGGTCGGGATTTCGATCGTTTCGTTGGTTAAAATATCGGTAAGAAATTTTTTCCCGTTTTCTTCTTTAATTAGAAAATCCGTGATCTCTGCCGGTTGATCTCCGGGATGCAATAAAACCGGCTCGGGCAAAGGTTCCTGCAGAGACCAATTTCTTTCCTGTGCCACGTTCTTAAGCTGCCCATCAATATCCACTTTTATTTTTGCTATGGATGTCTGATAATTTTGTCTATCTTGGGGGCTCCTCAAGACAACCGTCCCAACTTCATCGCTTAGGCCCCGTTCGATTATTGTCAACACCCCTAAAAGATAATGACCGTAGCTCATCAATTGGTATGGATCTTTTGTTTTTGAAAAGTCTACTGCGGCAAATTGGGAAAGACATTGTTCTATAAATGGCGGGTAAAGAATATTCCCCGATAAAACGGCTAATTGATTTTGATAATGTGTCATCATATCACTGTAATATTTCCCGCCATCTTGATAATTTACTTGGGTCTGTTGGCGTTGCTCTTGCCTTGACAATTTCTCGAGCTCTTTCTTTTTCTGTTCAATTTTCTTGCCTATTCCCAATTCGTCAAATCGTAAAAATATCTTTTCCAATTTCTTCTCGATTTGGGTTAATCGTTCGGGAGAGCGCAAATATTCCATTTCTTCTTCCCAATCCCTGTCCGTAACACCCTTTTTAAGCCACAGGGGAGAAATCTTCTCAACATATCCCGTGGACTCATCTATCCCATCCTTGTCCTATATCCAGGCATGTCCAAAAAATGATGGGTCTGAATATCCAGTCTGTACGGCTGAAGGGATATCTAATAGACATCTCATCAGGGCATTCAGTAAGGTCAGGCTATTGCACTGGCCAACATAATATTTGAACATGGTATCGACCGGATTCTGCCCTTTATATCGCGAAGTATCCAGTAAAGGATTTGTTGTATAAAAAAATACTTCGAGAATTTCTTGGATAATTATTTTTCGATCTTCCAGCGGAAGGGATTTAGCCTGCATAAGAAGCTGATAAACCGAAGGCGGAAAATATTGTTTTAATAATTCTTCGGCCTGATTTTTAGTGAGCACATGCCCATCATTATCCACTAATTGAATTGGTTCCGGATTAAGCAGTTCTCCTTCCCTGGCCGGCCGCATACAGACCTTAATAACCTCAGGGTCACGGTCAAAATCGATAATCCAAACTCCATTGATGGGGTCATGATAAACAGTCGGCTTTCCAACTTTCGCTTGGGCCTTCACCCCTGTCACAACATAACCTGACGTAATGGGGACTTTAATACGTGATTTCCCATCAGACTCCATAATGACAGCTTCGGTAAAATCTTCCTCTTGAGGGTTAATGGGATGCGCATAAAGCTGGGCGTCTTTCGCGACCCATTGACCTTGAGTAGGGTTAATTTGAGAATATTGCGTTTCTGCAAGATACCCATTGCCGCCATCGACACGGATCAATTGAGTGTTATGTTCTGGAAGTCCGCCCCCTAAACTAATTTCGGAGGATAAAGACTCTCTTTTACTTTCTAATTCTTTCGGTTTAGTCGAGACACCTTCTTCGCCTGACGAGGACGGCGTATTCCATTGTGGCTCTTGAAATTCTTTTTTCCCCCCACCGGCCGGCTCAAACTTATCAGCCTTTTCTTTCAACCCATCAAATTGATTATCCGTTTTGGCCTTCAGTCCTGCTATCGTCGTATCAAGATTGGCTTTTTGTTGATTTATAACGGTCATCTGCGATTCCATCTTTTTAATTTCTGCTTGTAAGGCCTTCTTCTCAGCTTCTATTTTAGGATCAACAGCCGGGACTGATGATTTTTCGGTTTTGGCTGGAGTAATTACTTCCGTAAATTGTAGAGAATTCAAAATTTGGTTTAACGTATTGTCGGGGCCAGTTCCGGAGCTTGGCTTCTGTTCTGACCCTTTTTCTTTTTTCGACCCTGGGAAGATTCCTTCAATGGCTTGGCCGGGTGTCTTGAGGCTATCAGCTTTTTCTGATTGCGATCGTACATCGACGATTTTTGGTTTTGAAAAAATTCCACTGACAAAATCTTCTATCCGATTAGCTAATCCTTCAAGATCAGTGATTGTCCCAGCCGCCGCTATTCCTAAACCTAAAACGCCAATGCTCCCGTATGTTCGTAACTGTCTTTTGCGTTTTATTTTTCTTAATGGATCACCAACCTTATCTGCGACAGCCTGTTTTAACGCTATATCCTCCTCTTGAGACAATTCTCCCATATAATGATAAACAAAATCCTCGACGTTCTGGGCAATCGCATTCTCTTCCTCCATCCCTGCTTTGCCAAATCGATTAAACACCTCATGAAGTTGGGTCTCAGCACTACTTCTCGTTAAGGTATCTGCGATAACGGACTTATATAGATTGACACGGAACCGGTGCGAAAACCGGGCACTTGCGCTTAAGGCAATATACTCATTTAGGCTTAATAAAATTTTCTTGCGAAGCTGTCTATTAGGCTTCCGTTTCTCCTCGCCTTTGGAAGCATCACGTTTAGCTTTCAAATCAAGAATCTCTTTTATCCGTTCACGGTATTGGTTTCGGGCGTTTAATTCGCGGTCAGAGAATCCTTCAGTTACCGGTGCGGTGTCTTCGCCAAACTCGCTCTCCAAATTACTCCAAACCTCTCGTGCCATACCCGAGACGGTCTGATATTCTTTCTTGTATTGACCACGTGGCCAGGTCAGGGAATTGTAAAGAATCAACAGCCGTTTATTTCTTCGATGGGTGTTTTGTATCTCCTCCTTGTAAGTCTTCAAGACCTGTTCAAGGAGTGTTCCTTTAGCCTTCTTTTCTTTTAAGTAACTGTCAATGACCCGTACCTGTTCTCGGTAGATGAGCTCAATATTATCCATCGCCTCAAAGGTGACTTCGAAATCCCCACCACCTGGCTGTAAAGTAGCCGTGATCACCTGCCGATACCCTTCTTCTCTCTTTTCGATTCTTTGGATGAAATCTTCGACAATTTTGTACCCATCCAACATTTTCGCTTTTACTGGATCAGGAGAGGCAATGGCAGCAACATCATGCAATCTTCCTGCTGAGGCATTTTGAATCTGGGCTAAATCTCGACCACTCATGGGTATTTCTTGAATCGAGTTTCTGATTTGTGTTAATGCCATTCCCCCCGAAACATACCGCCGGTGGACAGTCTTGTTTAAATATGGATCATCGTCTTGTTTGATATAGTCGTACACGCCCTTCTTATAGGCCTCGAGGTATTGGTTATAAATCTTCTGACGGATGTCTTTGTCTTCGACATCAACGCCTTTGATCTTGTTCTTGTCGATATAGACTTTGTTGAGGATACTTTCTTTGAGGTTCTTCTTGTACCAGATGGCGAGGATGAGCGAATGATAGACCTGGCGCAGCAAAGCGAAATTCCGGCCTTCGTTGATTTCTTTTTCGATGGCGGGCAGAATAACGTCTCTGACAATTTGAGAAGAGGTGTCGCTCAGTTCCTTGACTTGGGCTTCGGGAAGTTTGTCCGTGCCGATTTCTGCTTTTCCCGACGTTTCAACCTTCGGTTGAAAATCGGGACTCCGATCGCCGACGTTTTCTTTTTCATTTAAGGAAGTCGGGGCGTCGGAGGTGTATTCTTCTTGAAGGTAATGATTTAACGCCAAGTAATCGCCTTCCAGCATGACTTTGAGATGACTCTCTACAATGAAGGCGGTATCTTTGTTTTCATAGACCACCGCTTTGTCGGGAACGATCCAGACTTTGTTGAAGGTGTTGATGGGGATGTTGGTCGTCCCGTAAAGTTCAAAAGCTTTTTTGTAAACCCGATTCCAAAATTCCCTGCCCAAACCTTCTTCCGGATAAATCAAGGAAGCGGTGAGCTGCTTTAAGAGATAATCCTGGGCCAAAAGGTCTTTGCCCATTTCGGTGGTGCCGAATTTCTCGGGGATGATGCGGTCTTTTTCATAAGGCGAAAGATTCACCCATAAGTCCTGCTCGGGAACGGTCAGCGAGGCCAGGAAATATTTGATGAGTTTGCGGCTCTCTTCTTTGAGCTCTTCGCCGGTAATCTTGGTGTCCCCCGTGTCCACGATAAAATCAAACCGTAAAGGATTGTCGGGATAAATTTTGACGCCTTTTAAAATCGCCGGCACGTACGCCGCCGTTGTCGCGACCATGATGCCGGGCGCGGGAAGATTCAACACCGTCTGAGCGAAAACCGGATTGGGGAAAATCGAAGATAGACTAAAGGCGGCAAGGACAAAACAGGTCAGGAAGTGAAAGAAAATATTTTTAGTCTTTAGGTTCATTGGGTTGTTGGCGTACTTTAATATTCGTATTCTAAGACGATTAAATTATAACACGTGTTTCAGGAAGAATGCGGGTATAAAACTACTGCGAAGAAAACGGTTCCTGCAAGAAGAAAAGCCCCCCATCAGAACTGGAGGGCTCAACGAAACGACTTTGAATGCGGTTTGTGATTAAGATTTTGCCTTTGCCTTAGTGCCAGAAGATTTTCTTAAGTCTTTACTTAAGGTGATAAGATTTTTCAAAGACTTCAGCGACTCTTCCCAGTTGCGGGTTTTAAGACCGCAGTCGGGATTGATCCAGAAATTTTCTTTCGGAATAACCTTAAGCGCCCTTTTGACGACTTCTTTCATATTGTCGACGTTGGGAACGGCCGGAGAATGGATGTCCCAGACACCGAGTCCGATCTGGCGTTTGAAATTAACCTTCTCAAAACTCTTGATGATATCGCCGCGGCTGCGGGTCGTTTCAATGGAGATGACGTCAAAATCCATGTCATTGATTTCCTTGACGATCTCGCCAAACTCCGAATAACACATATGCGTGTGGATCTGTGTTTTTGGATCGGTATTGACGGCCAACCTAAATGACTTAATCGCCCAGTCGAAATATTTCTTCCAGTTGCGCCGTTTGATAGGCGCCTTTTCGCGGATAGCCGGCTCATCGATTTGGGCGATCTTAATTCCAGCCTTTTCATAATCCCGGATTTCATCCTGAAGGGCCAGACCCAATTGATAGGCAACCTGGTCAATGGAAATATCTTCCCGAACATAACTCCAGGCGATGATGGTGACCGGGCCGGTTAACATCCCCTTGACGTGCTTTTTGGTTAGACTTTGCGCGTAAACAATCTCTTCAACCGTCATCGGCTTGGGGCGAGAAACGTCTCCGTAAATAATCGGCGCTCGGTAAACGCGGGTGCCATAGGAAATAATCCACCCCTTTTTGGTGGTGGCGATGCCTTCGAGCTTTTCAGCAAAGAATTCGACCATGTCGGTGCGCTCAAATTCACCGTGGACCAAGACATCGAGCCCTAAATCCTCTTGAATCTTGATCAACTCCCGGATCTTGCCACGGACAAATTCCTTATATT
>Ga0247727_10015792_pt1 | contig 12311 bp, 12 predicted proteins | sample WisWelCaveWW1625_FD_202498 | JGI IMG/M metagenome (GOLD analysis project Ga0247727, IMG submission 202498) | Biofilm microbial communities from Wishing Well Cave, Virginia, United States - WW16-25 | ecosystem: Environmental > Aquatic > Deep subsurface > Groundwater > Cave microbial mat | place... | reverse complement strand
GACTGCTTCGCGCGAGGCGTCGTCCCGCACTCACCGCGCCGGGAGCAGCCTCCCGCCCTTGATGCGTGACGCGATCTTCGTCACGTTGCGGAAATCTTCGAGCGGGTTTCCCTCCAGCACCAGAAAGTCCGCCTCGTAGCCTTCCGCCAGCTTCCCGATTCTCCGGTGGGGGAAGATCGTTCCGGCGGTGTTCTCGGACCACATCCGCAGCAGCGTGCGCGGGTCGAAGATGCCTTGCTCGTGGAGGTAGAGCACCTCGTCGAGGCCGGTGGCGAGCTTCGGCTCGCCGCTGATGCCGTCGCTCCCGATGGCGATCCGCACCCCGGCCTCGGCGAGCCGCATGAGGTTCGATCGCTGATTGCCGAGAACCGCCTTCCGCACCTCCTCGTCCACCGGTCCGCGCGCCAGCCGGAGATGCGTGGTCACGGTCGTCACCACGGTTACCGAGCGGTCCGCGGCCCGCTTGGCCGTGGATTCGTCGACGTGGTAGGCGGTGAGGTCGGGGCTGAAGCTGGCGCGCGGGATCGGCAGGTGGTTGATCTCGTCCGCGCCGGCATCGATCGCGTTCTGGAAATCCGTCAGGGTCTCGATGTGAGTCGAGACACGCAGTCCGGCGGCGTGGGCGCGATCGACGATGGCCCGCAGGAGGCGCGGGTTCAGGCCCTTGAGCCCGGTGTCTTTGTCCCTGCGCTCCCCATATTCCTCCGAGAACAGAAGGAAGGTCTTGATGAAATCGGGCTTTCCAGCCAGAAGCCGGTCCCATTTGGCCGCGAGGTCCGGAAGGCTGTCGATGATGAAGTAGGCGCGGTTCTCCATGTCGCCGGGACCGAGTCCCGGAAAGACGCCCTGCTTCGAGAGCCTGTCGTGCAGCCCCACGGGATGTCCCCGCGACGCGGTGAGCCCGCCGTTGGCGAAGGCGACATCGATGCTGCGCCAGGTGTTGAGCCGGGCGCGCACCTCGGGGGTCAGGAGATCGGGGATGACGTTGGGGTTCTTCACGTAGTAGACGCCGGCGCGCAGGAACCCCTCGATCTTCGCGTCCAGACCCTGCGCGCCATCGATGCCGTGGTGGTGCGCGTCGCCGAAGGCCGGAACGACGAACCGGCCCTTGAGGTCGACGGTCCGGTTCACATTCTTCGGCCGGTTCCAGGTCAGCACGCCGTCTGCGGTGTAGAACGAGCCCTCCTGGAAGGCGGTGCCGTCGAACCAGCGTGCGCTCTTCCATTGGATGTTCTGCAGAACGGTGTCGGCCACGCTGGCCGCGGCGCTCACGGAGCCGGGCCATGGAGCGACCAGGACGAAAGCGGGGATCAGACCCAGGAGGCGGAATCCGTGCAACAGGAGACTCCTCTGCGATGGGGGTGGGACGAGCGGGTCGATGGCGACGTCATCGCTGTCGCGAGGCGCCCATTCTAGCCCCGCCCCGGGGAGACCGTGCAATGCCCCTGCAAAAGGAGGAGACATGACGGCCCGTCGCTCGGGCGGGAGCGGGCAGTCACTTCGACTCCATCGCGGTCAGACCGCTGCCATACGGCGGACGGGGACTCCATTGCCGATTCAATCCCCTGTCCCTACACTTCGCGCCTCATGCTCAAGACCAGCCCGTTCCATCCTCGCACCGCGCCCCTGGTGCGCGCCCAGACCTGGCGCCGCTGGTCCGGCTATCAGATGGCGAGCGCGTACGATCCGCATCCGGACCGTGAATACGCCGCGATCCGGAACGCCGCGGCCCTGATCGACGTCTCGCCGCTCTACAAGTACCGGATCACCGGCCCCGATGCCGCGCGACTCCTGGACCGCATGGTCACGCGCGACGTGACCAGGTGCCGGGTGGGGCAGGTGTTCTACACCCCGTGGTGCGACGCGGCCGGGAAGGTCATCGACGACGGCACGATCAGCCGCCTCGACGAAGGCACGTTCCGTCTCACCAGCGCCGAGTCGTCGCTGCGATGGCTGCGAATGAACGCGGTCGGCATGCACGTCGCCATCGAGGACGTCTCCGAGTCCACCGGGGCGGTTTCCCTGCAGGGGCCGCTCGCGCGCCTGGTTCTGCAGCAGGTGTCTCCCGCGGATTTCGGGGCGCTCAAGTATTTCCGGCTGGTCCAGACCACGCTTCGTGAGATCCCCGTCACCATCTCGCGCACCGGATACACCGGGGACCTGGGCTACGAGATCTGGGTGGATGCGCCGCGGGCGGTGGACCTCTGGGATGCGCTCATCGAGGCCGGCAAGCCGTTCGGGATCGCTCCGGCCGGGGTCTGGGCCCTGGACATCGCGCGGATCGAGGCCGGGCTGGTGATGCTGGACGTCGATTATCACTCCGCCCATCGCGCGATGATCGAGGAGCAGAAGTCGTCGCCCTACGAAATCAACCTCGGCTGGACGGTGAGCGCCGACAAGGGGCCCTTCAACGGCCGGCGCGCGCTCGCCGCCGAGCGGGCCCGCGGGCCGGCCTGGGCCTTCGTGGGGCTCGAAGTGGAGTGGGATTCTCTCGAGCGCCTCTTCACGGCGCACCACCTGCCGCCGCATCTCTCGAGCATCGCGTGGCGCACCAGCGCGCCCATCTTCCGTGGCGGCCTTCAGGTCGGGTATGCCTCGAGCGGCTGCTGGTCGCCGCTGCTCAAGAAGTCGCTCGCCCTCGCGCACCTCCGCGCGCCTCACTTCGTGGCCGGGACGTGGGTCACGATCGAGATCACCGTCGAGCACCAGCGCCTGCAGGCGGACGCGATCGTCCGGAAGCTTCCTTTCTTCGATCCGGAGAGGAAGCGGGCGTGAAGCGCTACGACACGATCGTCATCGGCGGTGGCCACAACGGCCTCATCGCTGCGGCGTATCTCGCGCGCGGCGGCCGCAAGACGCTGGTTCTCGAGCGCCGTCCGGTGCTCGGCGGCGCCGCCGTGACCGAGGAGGTCTTCCCCGGTTTCAAGTACTCGGTCTTCTCCTACGTCGTGAGCCTGCTGCGGCCCGAGATCATCCGCGATCTCGAGCTGCCCAGGCACGGGCTTCAGATCCTGCCGCTCGAAAGCACGGTGACGCCCCTCGAGAACGGCGACTACCTGGCCGCGTGGGCCGATCCAGACGAGACGCGGCGCGAACTCTGCCGGCATTCGCCTCACGACGCCGACGCCGCGGTGCTTTTCGGCCGGCTGATGCACCACATGGCCATGGCGGTGAAGCCGATCCTGGGCATGGTCCCGCCGGATCCCGCGTCGCTGGCGCCCTCCGATCTGCGGAGCCTGCTCCGGCTCGGCGGTCACTTCCGCTCGCTCGGCGCCACGCGCTTCCACGCGCTCCACAAGCTCATGACCATGAGCAGCGCCGACTATCTCGACGAATGGTTCGATTTCGATCCGCTCAAGGCCACGAAGTCGGCGAGCGGGATCATCGGCACGTTCCTCGGACCCCGTTCCCCGGGTTCGGCGTACGTTTTGCTGCACCACTACATGGGCGAGATCGACGGGGCGTTCCGGGCGTGGGGCTTCCAGAAGGGGGGGACCGGAGCGATCAGCGACAGCATCGCCAATGCGGCGCGCTCCTTCGGCGCCGATGTCCGGACCGGGGTCGGAGTGGAGCGTGTCCTCGTGCGTGACGGACGGGCCACGGGCGTCGCGCTCTCGACCGGTGAGGAGATCGCCGCGTCGGTGGTCGTGTCCGGGCTCGATCCACGACGCACCTTCATGCAGCTGGTCGAGCCGAAGGAGCTTCCCGGCGGGCTGGTGGAAGGCGTCGGTCGTTACAAATTCCGTGGTTCCTCGGGCAAGGTGAACCTGGCGCTGGATGGACTCCCGAGCTTCACCTGCATGCCGGGTGAGGGACCGCACCTGCGAGGAGCCGTCTCCATCAGCCCCAGCCTCGAGTACCTGGAGCGCGCCTACGACGATGCGAAGTACGGCGAGTTCTCGCGCCAACCCTACATGGACATCGTCATCCCCTCGATGATCGATCCGGGGATGGCGCCGCCCGGCAAGCACGTGATGAGCATCTTCGTCCAGTACGCCCCCTATCACCTGAACGGCGGCTGGACCGATTCGAAGCGCGAGGCTTTCGGAGACACCGTCGTGAAGACACTGGCCCGCCATGCGCCCAACATCGAGTCCCTCATCCTGCACCGGCAGGTCCTGACGCCGGCCGACATCGAGCGCATCACCGGACTCTCGGAGGGGAACATCTTCCAGGGCGAGCTGGCGCTGCATCAGCTCTTCTTCATGCGACCGGTACCGCGATGGGCCAAGTACCGCACACCGATCCGGGGCTACTGGCAGTGCGGCGCCGGTACGCACCCCGGCGGCGGGATCATGGGCGGGTCCGGTCGTCTGGCCGCGCTCGAGATCCTCAAGGAGGGCGGCAGATGAGCCCGTCCTTCGACGCCGTGGTGATCGGCGCGGGGGCCAACGGACTCGTGGCCGCGGCGGTCCTCGGGCGGGCGGGATTTCGAGTTCTGCTCCTCGAGCGCGAGCACGCCCTCGGCGGACAGGGGCGGGTCATCGAGTTCGCTCCTGGGTTTCGGGCCGCGCCGCTGGCGACCGATCCGGGCTGGCTGCCGCCGCCGGTCGCCCACGGGCTCGGACTCGAAGGACTGCGGCGCGTGCCCCACGACGCCCCCGTGACACTGGTGACAGGCTCGGGCAAGTGCCTGACGCTGTGGCGCGACGGCTCGCGCGCGGCAGACGCGATCCGCAAGCACTCGGATCGCGACGCCGCCCGGTGGCGGGCCTTCACGGCGCGGCTCGGGAAACTGGCCGGTTTTCTCGAAGCCCTCTACGAGATCCCGGCGCCCGACGTCGACCTACCGACCGGCGACCTTCTCTCCCTCCTCGGGCTGGCTCGGAAGTTCCGCGGACTGGGCCGGGATGACATGACCGAGTTCCTCAGGATCCTTCCCATCTCGGTCTGGGAGCTGCTCGACGACACCTTCGAGAACGGCTCCCTCAAGGCCGCGATCGCTCCGGGTGGGGTGCGTGACCTTCGGCAGGGCCCGCGTTCGGGAGCCACGGGATTTGTGCTGCTGCACTATCTCGTGGGCGCTCCCGCGGGTGCCGTGCGCGGCCGCGGAGCCTGGCGCGATGGTCCCGAAGCGTTCACGCGGGCGGCCGAGTCGGCGGCGAAGCGCCACCGCGTCACGATTCGAACCGGCGCGGCGGTGGCCCGCATCCAGGTGCGCGAGGAGGCCGTCGCGGGCGTGGTGCTCGCGAACGGTGAAGAGATCGAGGCGAAGCGCGTGCTTTCGACCGCCGATCCGGCCCGTACCTTGCTCGGCTGGGTGGATCCCGTGTGGCTCGATCCCGAGTTCCTCCACGCCGCGCAGAAGATCCGCTACCGCGGATGCACCGCCCTGGTCCTCTACGCGCTGGATGGACTGCCTGAGATTCCCGGGCTGGCCTCACCCGACGCCCTGCGGGGGGTCGTGACGCTCACGCCGAGCCTCGAGGCGCTCGAGAAGGCAGCCGACGCCGCCAAGTACGGCTCGGTGTCCGATCGGCCTCACGTCGAGTTCAGCGTGCCTTCCATGCACGCCACCGGACTGGCGCCGGCCGGGAAGCACGTTCTCGTGGCTCGCGCGCAATACGCTCCCTATCGGCTTCGGGACGGGGGCACGTGGGACGAGCCACGCCGCGATGCTCTCGCCGATTCGGTCACGGCCGCGATCGCGAACGTGGTTCCTGGATTCGCATCCCGCGTTCTTCACCGGGTCCTGTGGACGCCCGGCGATCTCGAAGCCCGCTACGGGCTGACCGAAGGCGCGGCGACGCACGGCGAGACGACGCTGGACCAGATTCTCTTCATGCGTCCTGTGGCCGGCTGGGGCCGGCACGCAATGCCGATCCGCGGCCTCTATCTCGGCGGCGCCGGCACGCATCCCGGACCGGGGATCCTCGGTGGCCCCGGATGGCTCGCCGCGCGCCGGGTCATTGCCGATGGTGGAAACCACAGGAGAGACCGATGACGACCTTCCGCCACCACGTACCGACCGGGCGCGCGAACGCTGCCGGGCGACTCCTACACCTCCTGGGGAGAGCGTGAGCAGGCGATCTCTCTTGTGACCGCGCTCACCGCGCCTATGGTACGGGCCTGGATCCGAGGCGGGGGATCGCAGAGATTTCTGATTCAAACCGAGGGAACGAGCGTGGACGGAATCAAGCTTCCTGCCGTCATGGCCCTGCTCGCCGGGATGCTCGCCGGTCTCGGAACGTTCACCTTCCAATACGCGCAGGGTCTTTCGTATTTCAGCAATGACCCCCAAGTCTGTGCCAACTGTCACGTGATGCGGGAGTTCCTCGATTCGTGGCAGAAATCACCTCATCACGGGCGAGCCACCTGCAACGATTGCCACGTCCCGCACGAGCTCCTGCCCAAGTTCGTGAGCAAGGGCCAGAACGGCTGGAACCATTCCTCCAAGTTCACGCTCCAGAACTTCGCCGAGCCCATTCGCATCACATCCGCCAACGCGCGCCGTCTCGAGCACAATTGCATCGGGTGCCACCAGGAGATGGTGGGCGAGCTGTTCCCCTCCGCGCCACACGGGTCGTCGCAGGACCTCCACTGCGTGCACTGCCACGCCGGTGTGGGCCACGGGCCGAGGAGATAGCGCCGTGAACAAGAAGACGCGTTACGCCGCGCTGGTCGTGGTGACCGCCGCCGCCACCTTCGGGGTGACGGCCCTGCTGATGAATGTGGCGGAGCGCAAACACGAGGCCCGCCAAACGCACCTCGAGCTGGTGAAGCTCACGGAGGAAACCGTCGACCCGGTGGAGTGGGGCAAGAACTTCCAGCGCCAGTTCGACGGCTACCGGCGCACGGTCGACATCGAGCGCACGCGCTTCGGGGGCAGCGAGGCGTTCTCGAAGCTCGAGTCCGATCCGATGCTGAAGCGGATCTTCGCCGGCTACGCCTTCGCGATCGAGTTCAACGAGGAGCGCGGGCACGCCTACTCGCTGCGCGACCAGGACGAGACCGAACGGGTCAAGCAGCGGCCACAGCCGGGCAGCTGTCTCCATTGCCATGCCTCGGTGATTCCCGCGTACCGCAAGGCCGGTAGCGGCGACGTCATGAAGGGCTTCGAGATCGTGAGCGCGATGAAGTGGGCGGACGCCCGCAAGCTCGTGGATCACCCCGTGGCCTGCATCGACTGCCACGATCCCACGACGATGCAGCTGCGGGTGACGCGGCCGGGCTTCCTCCTCGGGATCCGCGAGTACATGAAGACCCAGGGGATCGCCAACTACGACCCCAACGCGCAGGCGACGCGCCAGGAAATGCGCAGCTTCGTGTGTGGCCAGTGCCACGTCGAGTACTACTTCCGCAAGCCCGACAAGGTCGTGACGTATCCGTGGTCGAAGGGCCTCAAGGTCGAGGAGATCGAGGCCTACTACGACAGCGTGCGCTTCACCGACTGGGTGCACGCCGAGACCGGCGCGCCGATGCTCAAGGCCCAGCACCCCGAGTTCGAGATGTGGAGCCAGGGCATCCACGCGCGCAGCGGCGTCGCTTGCGCCGACTGCCACATGCCGTACATGCGGCAGGGCGCGATGAAGATCAGCGATCACCACGTGCGCAGCCCGCTGCTCAACATCGAGCGCGCCTGTCTTACCTGCCATCCCTTCCCGGCGCAGGAGATGAAGGCGCGCGCCGAGCTGATCCAGGAGCGAAACCTGAAGCTGCTCCAGCGGGCGGAGACCGCCCTGGTGGACCTCTACGACGCGGTTCGGGCGGGGCGGGCCGCGGGGGTGGACAGCGCGGCCTTCGCGAGAGCCGGGACCTTCGAGCTCCAAAAGAAGGCGCAATTCCGAATGGACTTCGTGAACGCCGAGAACTCGATGGGGTTCCACGCCCCTCAGGAAGCGGCCCGCATCCTGGGTGAGGCGATCGACTACGCGCGCCAGGGTCAGATCGGCGCGCGGCTGCTGGCCGCGCACCATGCCACGGCGGGGAGGCCGTGATGAGGCGGTGGACCGGCTCGCTGCTGACGGCCCTGGTCATTGCGGCGAGCGCCTTCGCGGCGGGCGACGAGCCGCCGGTGCCGATGAGCACCTACGTGTTCGGCATCCTCCGCAGGGGCCCGCTGTGGACGGCCCAGCGCACGCCGGCCGCCGACAGCCTTCAGGCCGGGCACATGGCCAACATCCAACGCATGGCGGACGAAGGTGCCCTCGTCGGGGCGGGTCCGTTTGGCGGCGGCGGCGAGCTTCGGGGGCTTTTCATCTTCCGCGCCGACTCGGTGGCCCAGGTGAGACCGATGGCCGAGCGCGACCCGGCGATCCGCGCCGGCCGGCTGGCGCTCGACCTCTACACCTGGTACGCCCCGGCGGGGATCGGAGAGCCGTATCGCCGCATGGCGAAGACGCCGGGCTTCCGCGACAGCATGATCACGCTGCAGGTGGGGTTCCTGCGCAAGGGGCCGAAGTGGACGCCCAACTCCACGCCCGAGACCCAGGCGCTCCAGCGCGAGCACGTGGCCAGGAACTTCCGCATGCTGCTCTCGGGGGAGCTGGGCGCCGCCGGCCCTCTGGACGGCGCCGGCGATCTGCGGGGGGTCTCCATCTTCCGCGGCGACTCCGCCACCGCGCGCCGTCTCGCCGATGCCGACCCCACGGTGCGGACGGGACGCCTGGTGATCGACCTCCGCCCCTGGTGGTGCGCATGGGGCGTGATGCCGGGCGACACGCTCTGATTCGCCACCGCGATCGCCGAGAGGGACGCTCGGCGCCTCCCGCCATCCCAAACCGCCGCTCACCGATGCCTCACCACCGTTCGCCGAAAGCCGCGCGAGCGACCGCACCCTCCGGCCGTATCTTGCCTGCGAGGCCGGACAAGGCGCCGGCACGGAGGTGAGAAGTGATGCGAGGCAAGCGTTTCGAAGACCGCAACAAGACGTTCTGGGGGATCGTGCTGATCGCCATCGGGGCGGCACTGCTCCTTCGCCAGTTGGAGATCGCGAGCATGTGGGGCTGGTGGCCCGCGGCGCTCATTCTGATTGGGCTGGCACGCATCGTCACCCGCGAGCGCCCGCGCCAGATCGCGTCCGGGATCAGCTTCGTCCTATGGGGGCTGTGGTTCTTCGCCTGCACCTGGCACTGGTACGGCCTCCGCTATCGCAATGCATGGCCCCTGCTGTTGGTGATCTTCGGGGCCGAGATGATCGTGGCCGCCGCGCTCGAGCGCATGAGCGCGTCGCCGGCGGAAAAGGAGGGACCTCATGCGTAATCACACCGAATACCGGACCCTGTCGCCGTACCGCATGGGTCTCGTGGCTCTCGCGGCGTGCACGCTGTGGCTCGTGATCCAGAACACGCTGCTCCTGATGGCGGTGCTCTGGACCGAACCGCACCGCGCGCTCGTGATTGGCTCGGCTCTGTTCAAGGCGACGGCGGCCCTGATGGTGGGCTTCTGGACGTCTCCGGCCGCAGTCGTGCTGGTGGTCGGGGCTCTGGTCGTGACGGCGATCGCCACGCCCGCGCTCCACACCCTGGCTGCGGGGCCCGCCCGCGGGGAGGTTCACCATGGCCTATGATCGCGGGAACCGCGTCTACGGCTTCGCCCTCAACGGCCGCATGATCCTGGGCCTGGCCATCATGGTTCTGGGCGCGCTGTGGACGCTCGACAACCTGAACCTGGTCGAGTCGGAGCCGATTCTAAGGTGGTGGCCGTTGGTGCTCGTCACCGTCGGGGCCGCCAAGCTACTGGGCCTGGGAACCACCCGCCACGTGGCCGCGGGAGGGCTCATCGGCTTCGCAGGTGTGTGGGCCCTCGCTGACAGCCTTGGCCTCGTCCATATCTCGATCTGGGATCTGTGGCCCGTCGCTTTGGTGGCGATCGGCGTAGCGATGCTGAGCCGCTCGGCGGGCTGGCAGCGTGGGGGCGGGGCCCCGGATGAGCCCTCGGCCCGGCTCAACACCTTTGCGTTCATGAGCGGCGTGGGACGGAAGGTCATCTCTCAGGAGTTCCGCGGAGGCGAGGTGACCGCGGTCATGGGCGGGGCCGAGATCGACCTTCGCCCGGCCCGGCCCGCTGCCGGGGGCGCGGTGATCGACGTGTTCGCGTGGTGGGGCGGGATCGATCTCTTCATTCCCGACGACTGGAAGGTCGTCAGCGAGGCCACCGTGATCATGGGGGCGATCGAAGACACCTCCAAGGCCCCGCCGCCCGACACGCGCAACGTGCTGATCGTGCGCGGCTTCGTGATGATGGGCGGGGTCGAGATCAAGAACTGACCATGCACCCGCTCGTTCGCACGCCGCAGCGCCTGGCGCTCTATTTCGGGGCGTGGATCGTCGTCGGGCTCCTGATTGCGCTGATCTTCGTCCTCACCTGGGGGATCGATTTCCTGCGCGCGCTGGCGGCGACGGAGCCCCTGGCGCTCGCCTACGGCGTCGTCTGTCTTTCGGCGCTGTGGGTGAGCCGCACCTTGCCCCTCGATCGCACGCCGCTCCTCAAGCTCCTGAGCGGCTGGCTGGGGGCCGCGGTGCAAGCGAGCGCGGTCTGGGTGGCGATCGGCACCCTGTGGTCGGTCCTGCTCGCGCGATCGGATGTGATCCATGCGAGCCGCGCGGAGCTCCTGGTCGGGCTGAGTGTGCTGTTCGTGATCGGCGTACCGCTCTACTTCGCTTCGCTGGTGATCCACTACCTGCTGCTGACCTTCGAGGCGTCGCGCGAGGCGGAGCGCCGCGTGCTGGAGACCGAGGTCACGGCGCGCGAAGCCGAGGTGCGCGCCCTGCGGGCGCAGCTGCATCCCCACTTCCTCTTCAACAGCCTCAACTCGATCAATGCCCTGGTGGGGTCCGACCCCGAGGGCGCGCGGCGGATGTGTGAGAGCCTGGGCGACTTCCTGAGGCGCACCCTGGCGCTGGGGGCCCGCGACGGCGTGCCCCTGGCCGAGGAGTTGGCGCTGGTGGACCAGTATTTCGCCATCGAGCGGGTCCGCTTCGGCGAGCGTCTGACGGTGGAACGCTACATCGAGACCGGCGCCGAGCGCTGCGTGGTGCCGCCGCTGCTGCTGCAGCCGCTGGTCGAGAACGCCATCAAGCACGGCATCGCGGACCGTCTGGAGGGGGGTACGATCCGGCTGGCCGCGGTGGTGGTGGACGGGGCGCTGCGGCTGTCGGTCGAAAACGACGTGGACGAAGACGCCCGCAGCCGGCCGGGCGAGGGCGTCGGGCTCCAGAACGTCCGCCGCCGCCTCGATGCGCTGTCGGCGCGCGAAACCCGCCTCGATACCCGTCGCGAAGGAGGATGCTTCCGCGTGACTCTGACGCTCCCCGCGCGCCCGGCGCAGGGGGGACGCGCCCATGCGTGAGGCCGCCGGCCGCATGACCGCGGTGGTGGTGGATGACGAAGCCCCGGCGCGCGCACTCCTCCGCGAGTATCTGGGGGTGCGGCCGGACGTCGCGATCGTGGGCGAGTGCGCCAACGGCTTCGAGGCGGTGAAGACCATCGCCGAGGCGAAACCGGACGTGGTCTTCCTCGACGTCCAGATGCCGAAGCTCAACGGGTTCGAGGTGCTCGAGCTGCTGGACCCCGGTCCGGTCGTGGTGTTCTGCACGGCATACGACGAGTACGCCCTCAAGGCCTTCGAGGTCCACGCGGTGGACTATCTGCTCAAGCCCTTCGGCCGCGAGCGGCTGGCCGAGGCGCTCGCGCGCGTGCGCGCCAGACTCCAGGAGGGCGCGGCGGCGCCGCCGGGGCCGAAGCCCGCGGATCTCGCCACCACCGCGCGGCCGCCCGGGCGCTGGGTGGAGCGACTGCTGGTGAAGGACGGCGCCCACGTGCACATCATCCCGGTCGAGAAGCTCGACTTCCTCGAAGCGCAGGACGATTACGTCGCCCTTCACGCCGAGGAGCGGACCTGGCTCAAGACCCAGCCGCTCGCCGAGCTCACCGCAGGGCTCGATCCCGCGCGGTTCGTGCGCATTCACCGTTCCTACGTGCTGAACGTGGAGCGGCTGTCGAAGCTCGAACTCTACGCCAAGGACAGCCGGGTCGCGATCCTCAAGAGCGGGAAGCAGCTGCCGGTGAGCCGCGCCGGCTACGCGCGGCTGCGCGAGCTGATGTGAGAGGGGCCAGGCCCGCGGGCCCGGCGAGAGTGTGATCGAGAATTATCGTGTGTCCGTTTCCCAGTAGACAAAGGAGGCATGGAATGAATCAACGGCTTCGAAGGATCATCGGTCCGCTCAGTCTCGGGCTGGCTCTTCTGGGGTGTTCCCCTGACTCAGCCCCGCCCGCTGCAAGAGTCACCACGCAAGGGGGGAACGAATGAGCCTCTCCGCGCGATCCGTCGCGATTCCATTCTTGGCATTGATCGTCGCCTTCGGAGCCTC
>Ga0247727_10015791_pt1 | contig 12311 bp, 13 predicted proteins | sample WisWelCaveWW1625_FD_202498 | JGI IMG/M metagenome (GOLD analysis project Ga0247727, IMG submission 202498) | Biofilm microbial communities from Wishing Well Cave, Virginia, United States - WW16-25 | ecosystem: Environmental > Aquatic > Deep subsurface > Groundwater > Cave microbial mat | place... | reverse complement strand
AAAAGCGAGCTTATAAAAAATATTTTGAAGCCGGATATGACGGCCACTCGCGTTGGGGCTTCAAAGATCCGCGCACCTGTGTGACCCTGCCGTTGTTTTTGGAAATCTTTCCGGAAGCGCAATTGCTTCATATTATCCGCCAAGAAGACGACGTCGCCGCCTCGTTGGCCGCGAATGATAAAAAAGGCGTGGGCGTGAAATCCGATTTGAACTTCTGGCGAGAATTGCAGCGGCAATATGTCGCGCGCGCCTGCGAATTTGGCCAACGACACAAATTTTATTCTGAATTTCGCTACGAGGATTTTTGCCGGCAACCGCTTGAAATCATGGAAGCCGTATTTAAATATTTGAACCTGCCTTTCCCCGAAGCCACCGCCGCCTTTCTGCGCGAAAAGATCTATACGCATCGGATCAACATCGCGAATAAAACGCTATAATCCTCCCACGCCAATTTTTGAACAAACTGAAAACAACGGCTCTTCGCGCAGCAAACAAGTTTTCAAAAGATTTTTCAACCACGAAGATACGAAGACACCAAGAAAAGCTTTATGATGGGGCCTTTTTTTGTGTCTTGGTATCTTGGTGGTTAAGAAAACTGTTTGTCAGTCAAACCAATTTCAGAACGGCTTCTCCTCATTTTGGGGCTCCGGAATTGCCGCGGGCGGCGTCATCGCGCCGGCTTCTTTCAATAACAACTCCAGCGGGATGTCGGGCAGAATTTGTAATTCCCACACATCGTGAAATTTGCCTTTAAGTTTGGCGTCGCCGCCATATAAAACCATACGATGATTTTGTGAGTCATAAACCGCTTGATGGTCGATGCGCGGTTGCGGCCCGGGTGTGATATTGATCCAGGCGTCTTTCGTGAGATCGAAGGCCCAGACGTCGTTCAAGTAGCCTGCGTCGCCAAATCCGCCGAAGATGACAAACCAATTTCGCGCTGAATCATAAATGCCGGTCGCATGCCGGCGTTGCGGTGGATGAGATCTTTTGGTTTTGATTTTTTTCCATTTGCCGGGAGGCTCGGCAAAATTATAGGCCCAGGTGTCTTCCAGATATTCTTTTCCGTCGTCGCCTTTATACCAGCCGCCATAAATAATCATGCGATTTTTGGCGGCATCATAAACCGCCACATGATCGGCGCGCCCGAAGGGATGGTTGTCTTCGATGGTCAAGTCTTGCCATTTTTCAAATGTCGGCGAGCTCGGATCAAGGTCAAATGCCCAAACTTCGTGGATATTCACATAATCTTTGAATTGGCCTTGATTGTCTCTGCCGCCAAACGTCAGCATCCTTTTGCCATGACTATCAAAAACCGCGGTATGGGTTTCTCGCCGCGGCGCCGTCGAGTCGGTTAGGTTGCGCCAATGCAGCGTTTTTAAATCCAACGCCCAAATTTTATTGGTCGTCTGGCCGTCTTCACCGCCATATAAAATCGTGCGATAGCTCACCGGATCAAAAATGACGGTATGATCTTCGCTGGTCGGTGGCGCTTCGCCCTCGATCACGGTCTTTTGCCAAAAATTCTTAGCGAGATCGAGCGTCCAGACCTCGTTCAAGTTTTTATCTTCGTCGTTTTTGCCGCCGACTAAGATGATACGGTGCTGCACCGGATCATAAATGGTCGCACAATCCTCTCCCGCCGGGGGCAATGCCGACGTAATTTGCGGCGTGCGATCAACCCACTGGCTTAGCATATTGCCGTGCGCCGTGCCGTTCGAAATTTTCGTTTTGAGTGTTTCTGCCGGCGCCGGGTAATTTTTTCCTGCAATATTTTGTTCAGCCGGCTTTTGTGCAACGGGTTGTATTTTCCCCTGACTCGCGCAACCGGCTAATACGGCGCTCGTCAGAAAATTAGTCAAAAGAGCTCGACAAATATTCGCTCTGTTCTGCAGTGAATTTTGCAGAATGTTTTGCATAAGCACTCTCGAAAAATCGCCATTTTGTAATTTTATACGATACGATTATGAAAACTAATAGCGGTTATTCGGAAGCTTTGCGTAAATTAAGGCAGGATTACTCTTCAGAACGAGGATCTTCCAAAAGGCTGGCGCGCGTTACGGCTTCGTCGCCAAATTCGGCGCGGACCGTATCGAGGAGTTGCGCGACCTTGTCGCGGCTCTGCTGTTCGGCGGTTTGAAAAAGGCTTAATTGCTCGCCGCCCACGTTGTTGAGCTGCGACATACCAACGCCGATCAACCGAACTTTTTTGTTTTTGCGGTCAAATTGGTGAAAAAGCTCCAACGCCATTTGCCGCATCGTCGCGGCGTCGTTGGTAAATTCGAGCAGCTTGCGTTGGCGCGTAAAAGTTTCAAAGCCCTCCAACCGAATTTTCAAAGTGAGCACGTGGCCTTTCAAATCCAAGCGGCGCATATCGGCGCTCAAATTGTCGGCAATGCGCCAGATGGTTTTTTCAACAATGGCGGCGTCCGCCACGTCTTGATCGTAAGTGTGCTCCTGGCTGATCGATTTGCGCGGCCCCCAATCTTGCACCGGACGTTCGTCCATGCCGTTGGCCAATTCCCACAAATGCGCGCCCCATTTTCCGATCTTGTCGGCCAATGTTTTTTGCGGGCATTGCGCCAATTGCCCGATGGTGTGAAAACCCAGTTTGTGCAAATGCGCTTCGGTTTTCGGCCCCACGCCCCAAAGTTTTTTAATCGGCAGCGGCGCGAGAAAATTTTTTTCTTGGCCAAATTCACAAACCGTCAATCCATCCGGCTTTTGCAAATCGGAAGCCACTTTCGCAACAAACATATTCGGCGCCAGGCCGACCGAAGCGGTGAGGCCGGTTTCATTTTTAATGCGAGCTTTGAGTTTTTCGGCTAAAGCGCGCGGCCCGCCATAAAAGTTTGCGGATTGCGTGACGTCGATAAATGCTTCGTCGATGCTGATCTGCGCGATTTGCGGCGAGAACTCGTTTAAAATTTTCATGACGTGACGGGAGATTTCCGTATATCGTTCGAAGTGGGGGAAGACATAAATAGCCTGCGGGCAGCGCCGGTAGGCCTGCGAAATCGGCATGGCGGAATGGATGCCAAATTTGCGCGCTTCATAACTGCACGTGGAAACGACGCCGCGGCCGGTGCCGCCTTTCGGATCGGCGCCGACCACCACCGGCTTGCCGCGATATTCGGGATGATCGAGCTGCTCCACGGCGGCGTAGAAAGCATCCATGTCGAGATGCAGAACGAAGCGGGGTGTGGTAGTTCGGGACATGTTGGGATGTTAAATTTTAAATTGTAAATTTACAATTTAAAATTTTCAATTCTTTATGTTTATTTCTGCGCCACAATCGTTTCAACCACGGCGTCCGCTAATCTTTGGCGAAAATTGGCCGAACGAATTCGCCACAGATCATCGCGATTCGAAAGATTAGACGCTTCGAGCAGAATCGAAATCGGCACGCGGCTGTAACGAATGATGCCGGGCGTCCATTTGCTGTCTTGACGATAAACGTAGCGCCGGATCGGCTTGTAGTCATGAATCGGAATATTCGCGCCGCGAAACGAGTCGATTAAATCCAAAGCAAAAAGCCGGCTGACGTCTTCAGCGTCGGCCATTTCGCTGCGGCGAAAAGTAATCGCGCCAAACTTGCTTTCTTTATAATAGCGATAGATATTGCCGGAAGCTTGGTATTGCGCCGTGCGCTCCGCCGCGCCGGGAAAGTAGATCATCGCTCCGCTCACCGAGGCATGCAAATGATCTAAATGAATGCTGAGCAAAATGATATTTTCCGGCGAGATGCCCTGGCGCAGCATCCAGCGATAAAGATCTTCAATTAAATAAATCCGCAAATTGAGCGCGATGCGGCTGTCCTCCATATAATATTCCGGCGTGACTTTCACGTACTCCTCGCGATTATTGGTGAGCAAGCTGCCATTGTTAACCTGATCGCCGGTTTTTTTATCACGCACGGTCGAATAAACTTTGATGCCGCGCGCCTGCAATCCGAGTTTAATGCGCAACATAAGATCATAAGCGATCTCGTCTTCAGCCCAGCCTCGCACAATCGTGCCCGGATCGTTGCCGCCGTGTCCGGCATCCAAAATGACCTGCAGCTCGCTGCGGCGAAAACGCTGCACGCGCGGCGTGGGTGAAATTTTCTCTATGGCGGGCGGCGTCTTGTCGAGCGCAACTTCTTCATCAAGAACGCTCGCGGGAATGCGAATGCGCGTCCCCGCCGCAATTTTGGTTTCGTCGCGAATGCCGTTGTAGTCGAGAATTTTTTTGGCGATGGCGTTTACTTCGTCGGCCTCGATGCGGCCCGTGAAACGCACGACCACCGCGCTATAAAGCGCCTCGCCTTTTTTAAGGCGATAAACCGCCTCGCGCTCGCCGCGCGCGTTTTGTTGAAAGGTCAATTCCCCTGTGGTCGGCGTGACGTTTTTTTGTGGAAGTGAGCGAACTGGAATTCTATCCAGGCTCGCGATGATGTTGCCGCTTCGCCGCGGCAAAGGTAAAGGCTCACGGCGCGCCAGCGGTGGTTCGGCAGGTGAGGTTGGTGTTTCAATTTTGACGCGCGAAATCGTGTCGGCGCTGAGGGGATAGAGCGGACGTTTGCGCTCGGAGACGCGCTCACGAGGCGTCGCGCGCGGCAGCGGTTTGGTGCCACAGGCCCAATGGCCGGCAGTCATGACCAGAGCAAAAAAAAGTAATAATGACTTTTGCAAATTCCCTTTCACAATTTCTCCCGGCTTTAGGCGTAAAGCGGTGAAATGTTGTCTGTCTTTAAACTTTGACAGAATTCTTTTAATGCTCCTTGCCACTCAGCCCGTTCGCGATAAAAATGAATTTTTAATTTTGGGTGCCCGTTGCCGGTTAATAAACGCGACAGAAAAATTCCCTCTTCGCACAAACACAGCGTCGGTCGCCATAAGGTCAATGCGGTGGCGATCTCATAGCCGACGCCGAGCGAAGGGCGGCTCACTTCGGCAACCATCCCGTCACAAGCTTCGATAAATTTCATATCGCGCGTAAAAATTTCTTCCGCGGTTAAAGCGCTCTCGTGCTGTAACACGTCCGCGCGCGCCACATGCGCCGAAAGCACCTCCGCGTCAAGCGTCTTGAGAAATTGCACCATCTCCGCATAAAGTGGCTGGCGTTCCCGCCCCGCGCTGATGGCGCCCGCGAAATAAATTTTGAGCCGTGACTTCATACGTGATGGAAAACTATTGTGATGACTCAGCCTTTTAAAAGTCAAAATAATTTGAGTCAAAATGATTTTAATGATTGAGCATGAGAATCGCTTTTAATTATTTTGACTTAAATCATTTTGACTGTTAATGATCGCGCGAATCTCCTCATCTGTCAGGTTACGATTGATACTTTTAGCCCGATTGAAAATCGCTTCAACCCATTCGCGCTTCGGTTCATAGCCGTGTTCATTCAGCCAAAAGATCACATTCGATTCGCCGCTCATGTGGCCGACGTCGATCTCCTGTTTGCGGCCCACCCAACTTGCCGGCACACCGGAATAAACGCGATCCGCCAGCCAATCTTGTCCCTTCTTTTTGGCTTTCGCAATCGCCGCCGCATGCACGCCGGTGCCGGTGCGAAACGCATCGCGGCCCAAGACCGGATAATTCACCGGAATCGGAACTTCGCAGGCGCGCGAGACCAAGTCGCAGTAACTTTTCAGCGCGGTCAAATCGTTGTCGATCCAACCGAGCAGTTTGCAATTCACCAGCACCAAATCGAGCGGCGTGTTGCCGACGCGTTCGCCGATGCCGAGCATGGTGCCATGCACGCGATCAGCGCCGGCTTCAATGGCCGCCAGCGTGTTGGTCATCGACAGGCTGCGATCTTTATGGCCATGCCAATCGATTTTTACCGCCGGATCAATGGCATGCACCACTTCGCTCACGAAGCGAATGAGCGCTTTCACGCCGCTCGGTGTCGCGTGGCCGACCGTATCACAGCAGACAACGCGTTTGGCGCCGCAATTCACCGCGGTCGAGTACAACGCACGAATATCATCCGGATGCGAGCGAATGGTGTCTTCGGTGACAAACATCGACGGCAGGCCTTGTTGCACCACGAGCGTGATCGCTTTTTCAATCGTGCGCAGGAGAAATTCGATATTCCACTCTTCCGCATATTGGCGGATGGGACTGGAGCCGATAAATGTCGCGGCTTCGATAGGAATACCAACTTGCTGCGAGACGTCGGCGATGGGCATGATGTCGGCTTCCACCGTGCGCGCCGCGCAGTTGGGAAAAATTGGTAATTTATTTTGCACAATCTCTTTTGCTAACGCCAACACATCCGCTTTCGCCCGCGGCCCCGCGCCCGGCAAACCGATATTCGCCGATTGAATGCCGAGCTGATGCATGTAATGCAACATGTGAATCTTGTCTCCAATCGGCGGGTCCGTCACTGACGGCGATTGCAACCCATCGCGCAGCGTCTCGTCGTCGAACTCAATCGGCTTGCTCGGCTTCCACGCGCCGTCGTGGAGGTTCCAGTCGTAGATTAGGTCGCGTTCGTTCAGGGTTTCCATTGGCTAACCTTTTGTCAATTTGCCGGTTGAATGGGTTGCTTATTTACTGATACCGTACCTTATTGGCCACATGTTGACAACAACTAAACTTTCACGAATAGTTTTCAAGCATTTTTTGAATAATTTACTGATAAAGTCAGGCAAACAGACTATTCACGGGATAATACCTCTCGCCGCGTTAATTAGGCCGTTGAGATAGTAATCTAAATATGAGATCGGAACAGCATGGCTGCGAACCACTGTGATCAAGAAGGCGCCGACCCGCAAGTTTGATGGCAAATATCCCAGCTTATTACGAACAAGTTTGTCGAAGTTGTCTTGGCTGCTAATTGAGCGGTGGACAATGGCGTTTCGAATCGTTCGAATTTCCTTAAGAACATGTGTGTGGGCGCTCAAGGCACTTTCGTATGGATCCCCTTTCTTAAAAAAACGTTTTGCACGTTCTCGAACCGCCTCTGGATTATCCCACTCTGCATAAGGCCGTCCCCACTCTGGAAGAGTTAACCGATAGGCATGAAAGCGCGTAGGAGGATTAACAAAGCGTTGTGGCGCATACTTGCGCGGCGATTTTTTACCCAGCATGTATAGTAGAAATGACTCTTCCAAGAACCTCTCCCATGCTAGGAATAAGTGCAGAAAAGCAAGCTCAACTAGCATGTCCCTATAAGCTATCGTGAATCGTGGTATTTTGGGCCCATTTGCTCGCACAAGCCATTGTTGAGCAGCACCTGCAAGGCCTTGCGAACGTGATATATTTTTATCAAAATCCCTTAAAACATCAACAGGGTTATGGCGTGCCATGGATTACCTATTATCGATTGCGTTCCGAATTAAATCTATCACATATTCTGCTCTAACTGTTCTATTTGATGCGTGTATTGTGTGTACATCAGTTGCTTGTCTGAATTCGCGATCGCGAGGCGGCAAGCTAGACACAGCACTGGCAGGTACAGAAAATATTTGGTCTATTTTTTCAAGGGCGATACATATCTTAGGAATATCCCTTTGCTTTATACTTGTACGTTTGCGTTTTATATCAGGCATACCGAACTGCATGTGATACACAGCGCAAAATAGTGTATAAAACAATGGACCTCGACGGAAGCTACTATCATCTGCTGTTGACCCAGCCAATATGGCACCAATAGTGTCCATTGTTTGTCTGAATCGGTTCATTAGAGTAAGCCTGTGTGGGAATAAGTTATCCCAGTCTAGAAATGCCTTATCGATGATTGGTTTACTCTTTGCCTTAATCCCAGATGAAATTGCGATTAATAGTTCGGCTACGAATTCAGCTTCGAACATACGAGATATTTGTTTGGCCGTGAAGATGCCTTTGTCTTTCCAAAATGTATTGAACTCAAGTGCAAGTTCATAAACAGTAGATTTGAACTCTCCATAAAATTGTGAGTTGCGAAGTTCTTGATCATTGATTTTAACAGGATATTTGTTCATTCTAGCAAAGATATCGTAGATTTCGACATCGGGAGCATCTAGTAAAAAGTCACATATAAATTCATAATAAAGAAATTCTTTTTGTACTGATTTCTCAAGTTTACTGAACCGCATTCCCCCAAATTCTGTATTATGAATTTTATTTATCGGGAATCCATCCTGTAAGAATGAAAGCACACTGGTAAGACGTTGCTGACCATCGATTACTGCGTGAATAGTCTTATTGGTAGTGGGATTTTCGATAGTTCGAAAATATATTTTAGGAATAGGCTTTCCTCGCACAATCGTATCAATTAGGTACGAACGAGCTTTATCTGTCCATACGCTCCTTCTTTGAAACTCAGGGGTCAAGTCAAGTTCATCTCTTTCGGCCATATCTCGAATCTCTTTGACACTGAGCGGCCGTGATTTGAAGATTTGCATAAAAACCTCGTTGAGAATGTCAAATCGGTAACAGAGAAATTTTTCAACTTAAACAATCATTTAAAAATTTTTTGAATGCGTTGAGGGGGTAGAGGGTTCTTTGTTGCTTTGGCTTCTTTCAAAACGCGATTTTGTGCATGAACAGTGGTTCCGAGCTCACATCCAATCCAATATCTTCCGTTACTTTCTGCCATACTTAAAGTGCTGCCACCGCCAGCAAAGGGATCAAGAACAATATCACCTTTGTTGGTTGCCATCCGGATTACGCGCTCTGGAATGGTGGAGGGAAGTTCATTGATGGATTTGGGGCGATTTTTATTATGAATATTTGGATTTACATCATCCCAAACATCAGCAATTTGAATCAAAGGAATACAGTTTTCATTCGTCCGATATTTTTTTAAATAACCTCCATAATCACGGATTAACTCACCACAGTGTCGACAAACCGGAGAAGGATATCGAATGACGTGAAACTTCAACATCTTGCCGCGTTTTACGTAGTACAGTAAACCATAGTGAACTGGATGAAGACGATTTTTGATAGGAAACCCATTTTTCATCTTAATTGCTATCCAGTGCCTAAATTCCATATTCTCAGAAGAGCTTAAGTAACTACTGATAAAAATTAACCACTTTGGAATGTTATAGATAAAAAGGCTGCCACCGGGCTTAAGAATTCTCACGCATTGAGAGATCCAACGCTGAGTCCATTCAAGATATTCCAACTCGGGCATTCTATCAATAACTGTGCGAGAACCATAATTTTTTCCCAAATTGAAAGGTGGATCAGCAAAAATGCAGTCGACCGAATTGTCCTTAATGCTGGTGAGCAGGGCTTGACAATCGGCACGATAAAGCGCTCCCATTTCAGTTGCAAGCTTTAGGTCAAATACATGGGATGCGTTTTTTTTTCGAGTACATGTAGTCATAGATATTCACATTTATCTGTGTTTTATTAAAAGTGCATTTGCTGGATCAACTAGCTGACGACGATAATTCCGACAAATCCTATAATTCATACTAATAAATCAAAAGCCTCGTTTTAGTGAGTGAAATCTGATGTAATTTTGCACTCATCCCACACCTCATTTCCCCTGAAAATTCGCCGCTCGTTTTTCCAAGAATGCCTTCGTGCCTTCCTTCATATCTTCCGTCGAGAAGCACATGCCGAAGAGATTGGATTCGAGCTGCGCGCCCTCTTCGAGCGTCATCTCCAGGCCGTGGATCACCGCTTCGAGCGTGAGCTTCACGCTAATCGGGCCTTTCTTGAAAACGATTTGCAAAATCTCTTCGCATTTCGCGATGAGCTTGTCCGGCGGCGTGACGTGATTCACCCAGCCGAGGCGATACGCTTCGTTGGCATCGATCATATTGCCGGTGATGAGCAATTCAATCGCGCGGCCTTTGCCGATGAGCCGCGGCAAACGCTGCGAGCCGCCGTTGCCGCACATGATGCCGAGATTCACCTCCGGCTGCCCGAACTTCGCTTTTTCCGACGCGACGCGCATGTGGCACGCCAGCGCCAATTCGCTGCCGCCGCCGAGGCAGAAGCCATTCACCGCGGCAATAATCGGTTTGGGAAACCGCTCGATGAAGCGCAGAATTTCCTGGCTTTGTATTGAGAACTCTTTCGCGCTGACCGGCGTTTGTTGCGCCAGCTCGCCGATATCGGCGCCGGCGGCAAAAGCTTTCTCGCCGGAACCGGTGAGAATGACGCCGCCAACGTTCGGATCGTCTTTCACCGAGGTCAACGCCTGTTGCAATTCCTGCATCGTCTGCCAGTTGAGCGCATTGAGTTTGTCCGGACGATTGAGCGTGATGTAAGCAATTTTGTTTTTTGTTTCGAAGAGAATGTTTTGAAAAGACATGGAATGCTCCCTGATAAAATTATTTTTTAGGCAAAATCATGAGTACTTGTTGACTGGCCCCTTTCCAGGCAGCCATAAATGTCGCAAGATTGAATTCTCGTACTTTCGGTTCGGGTTCCGGATCGTGTACGATCACCTTATTGCTTTCGATTTTGACGACCACAACCGCATGATAAGCAAAACGTCCATCGATTGGCCGAAGGTCGATTCCCACAATTGGATAATTCGATTGTCGAATCTCATCGCGAAGATCATCAAGCCCCCAATTGTTATATACGGTTGCGGTAACGGGTAAATCAGAAAATCCTTTGGTCGCATCGACCAAGCTTAATCCGACACTGGATTGCTTACAGCGCCTGCGAATTTCTTCTTCGGTAAGCCGATGCTTTTGCGATTCTAGCGCCATACGAACACAAGCTGCTACGCAACTTGCTGGCTGCTCTTGCTCGTAGATTGGCAACATGATTTATTTTGTTTTCTTGAGCAATGTTTCGGCGCGATGGATTAAATCTTCTCGTGACGGCCGGCCTAAGAATATTCCCGTCGCAGCATGCAAATAAACATCTGCAAGAATACCAATCTGGACTTTCTCGGCATAGCTTAACCAAACTGGAACATGCCAGGTAAAGCTTTCCGGCTGAAACGTGGCATCTCCGGGATAAGCCGCGGTGCCGATTTCTTTCAAAAGCCATCGCCCCACAGCATCGCGTGCTGTGGGTGCATCCGGCAGCCGCAGATCTGGCACCGCGAGCGATTTCGTTGTTGGTTCTTCTGTGAAAACCTCTGCCATAAATTATTCCTTGAATTATTTGGATTTGGGGAAGCTATTTCCGTTGCAGCCAGCTTGCATAAACCTCCGGCCGCCGATCGCGCAGAAACGGCCGCGCCTGCCGCATTTCTTCGATGCGTGCCAAATCGCAATCCACCAGCAAAAGCTTTTCTTCGTTCTGCGGGCCGCGGGCAATCACCTCACCGGTTGGATCGACCACAAAACTGCCGCCGATAAATTCCACGGTTGGCTCCTGGCCCGTGCGATTCACGGCGGCGATGAAGACTTGATTTTGAAACGCCGCGCCCTGCATTTCGATTTCATACATTTGCAGCGGATCGTCAACGAGTCCGGCAAACGGCGTGAAGATAATCTCCGCGCCGAGCAGAACGAGTTGCCGCATATACTCGGGAAAATGCCGGTCATAACAAATCGCCACGCCGATTTTCACGCCGTTGAGATCGAAGACCTGCGGCGGCGTGTTGCCCGGCCAGTAATAAAATTTCTCGTTGAAGCCCGGCTCTTCGGCGATGTGCATCATCCTGATCGGACCGAGCGGCAGCCCGCCATCCGCTTTGAGCAACACCGTGGCGTCATAATATTCTCCCGGATTGGCGCGCTCGAAAATATTCAACAGAATGTGAATATGCTCGCGGCTCGCCGCCTCGCGAAACCGTTGGATCGTCGGCCCGTCGAGCGCTTCCGCCCACCGGAAAAATTTTTTCTCGGCGCGATATTGCGGAAAGAACGGCAGCAGGCCAAGCTCGGTGAAACAGATGATTTCTGCGCCCGCTTGCGCGGCTTGTTTCACCCAGTCGAGTCCCTTTTGGCGATTGGCTTCGAGGTCTTCGCTTGCTGCCATCTGGGCGAGTGCGAGGCGGATGGAGTTAGGCATTAACGAATGCGGATTTTTTGCGGCGGTGCAACTTCCCATTAACTGAAAAATCTGTTGCATTTTTCAGCTTTGGTTTTACGATCAAAGAACGCCGTGGACGCAACCGCTCAATCTCGATATAAACGATTGGACGGCCGGGTTCATTGTTAATCGCGGCATTGCGGAGATTATAGTCGCGCAGCTCGCGATCATAAGTTGGTAGTAGCACTACTTCTGCGTCATATGGAAGCCGTTCCGCGAAACGTGGGTGTTCGAGGACATACCGACTGAACTCCTGGCTCAGAACCAAGCTTCTAAACTCCATGTCATTCGACTTTGTTTTCATGTCGCTGCCACTCCTTCATAAAGAATTCTTTGTACGTGCTCCAGTTTTCTTGGAGATCTTCTTCCGCACGA
>Ga0247727_10015790_pt1 | contig 12311 bp, 16 predicted proteins | sample WisWelCaveWW1625_FD_202498 | JGI IMG/M metagenome (GOLD analysis project Ga0247727, IMG submission 202498) | Biofilm microbial communities from Wishing Well Cave, Virginia, United States - WW16-25 | ecosystem: Environmental > Aquatic > Deep subsurface > Groundwater > Cave microbial mat | place... | reverse complement strand
CGCTCGGCCCCGCCATCCTGGGTCTGGTCCTGGGTGATCGCATGGAACAGACGATGCGGCAGGCGCTCATCATCAGCAACGGCGACTGGACGACCTTCCTGACCCGGCCCATCTCCGGAGTGATCCTCCTACTGGCGGCGCTGTCGCTCGCCGCACCGTACCTGATCTCGGTAGTGCGCCGACGGCCCCGGGTGGTGGCCGAGGACGTGTGAGACCAGCCTCAACGCCTCGACACCTCGACCCTGGAGATACCGTTGCCGTTGTATCACCATCCTGGGGCGGGCCCGGCGCGATCCCCCGCCGGTACGCGATGGGGAAGCGAGAGCTCGAGCAGCGCTTCGGGTTCCGGGTCGTGGAGATGCCCCACGCCCTGAAGGATCCCGAGTGGGTGCGCGCGCACCCATGGGAACGCGCTGAAGACCTCCATGTCGCTTTTGCGGATCCTGGAATCAAGGCGGTCTTTGCCTCCATCGGGGGCGACGACGCCATTCGCGTGCTGCCGCACCTCGACTCAGGCGTGATGGCGGCCAACCCCAAGGTCTTCCTGGGATACTCAGACACCGCGATGATCCACCTGGCGGCCTACGGCGCCGGGCTCCAGACGTTCTACGGACCCTCGGTCATGTCGGGCATCGCCGAGAACGGCGGCATGTTCGCGTATGCGGAGCGGTGGTTTCGCAAAGTACTGATGACGCCCGAACCGGTCGGACGGCTGGAGCCGGCGGAGGCGTGGACAGAAGAGCGCCTCGAGTGGACCGACCCGTTGTTGGAGAACCAGCAGCGCGCCCTTCGGAAGTCGGACGGCTGGGTATGGCTGCAGGGCGATGTGAAGGCCGAGGGACATCTGCTCGGCGGCTGCCTCGACACCTTGGAAACTGCCAAAGGAACCCCGTGGTGGCCGCCGCTCGAGGCGTGGCGTGGCGCCATCTTTTTCTGGGAGACGTCCGAGGAGTCGCCAAAGCCACCGCTGGTGGAGCGCTGGTTGCTGAACTACGCCGCCCAGGGCATCCTCACCGTCATCGCAGGAATGCTGATCGGACGCCCGCGATGGTACACGCTCGAAGAGCGCGCAGATCTCTTTCGGCGTCTCAAGGACCTGCTTGGGCGGGAGCTCGGCCGGCCCGACCTACCGATCGTCGCAGAGATGGATTTTGGCCACACCGACCCGATGTTTATCCTGCCGTACGGCGCCCGCACGATCATCGACCCGCGCGAAAGAGTCGTTAGTCTGCCGGACCCCGCCGTGACATGACCTGAGGACTCGAAGTCTGGTACAATGTCTAAGAAACGTGGGTGGACCCTTGCCGGAGGATGCACCACGTGTTTGAAGAGTTGTTGCGCGAAGTGCCCGCGTGCAACGGACGACCAGCGACACGTGTTGCCACGCGGACAGCACGGCGTCGATACGTCGTATCGGTCGCCCTCATCCTGGGCGGCGTGCTGGTTTTAGGCGCGTCCTCGCTCATCCCGCTGAACGACAGTCGCCTGGCTCGAGCCCGAATGCGAGAGACGGTCGCTTGGGCTCGCCAACACGATTCGCCCTCCGCACAGGACGCGACCGCGACACCGGCGCACACGACGGTGGTCACGCCTGGGAAAGAGGGCTATCTCCTCGTCATCCCCAGGCTCGGGCTACGGGCCGTCGTTCGTGAGCTCGGGCCCGATGTCTTCTCCGGAAGGAACACACCCGCACTCAGGCGCTACGGCCTGGGCCAGGTGCCGTACACGCGCTACCTGCGAAACGTCTCTCCAGGCGCCAACGGGACGGCAGCGATAGCGGGACACCGTACGACCTCAGGGGCACCGTTCCGGCACATCAACCGCTTGAGGCCGGGCGATCTCATCATCATTCGCAAGAGGGGCATCGAGCAGCAGTGGGTGGTGGTGAGTTCGGTCACGGTGCCGCCGAGCGCCGTTGAGGTCATCAAGTCACGCCCCGGGGTCCGGAGCCTGGTGATTCTGGCCTGCAGCCCGCCGTTCAGCGCCAAGGACAGGCTGGTGGTCCACGCAAGGTTGAAGCAAGAAACCGTCGGGGCGGGCGCGCCCCGTCTTCCGATGAAGTCGATCTAGTCTGCGACAACTCCAAACCGGATGGTGATCTATGGGTAGCCTGCGCGCGAGAATCTTCAGACCGACCGTCATCTTCGTCGTCCTGGTGCTGGCGGTGGCGTTCACTGCCGCTCCTGCGCAGGCCCAAAAGGGCCCCGAACCGGCCCCGGGCCCGGCTCCGGGCCCCGCACCATTAGATCCGAAAGATCCCGAGACGCCCGGCGACAAACCCGGCCCTGCCCCCGCCCCCGCGCCGGCTCCCGTCCCTCCGCCCGCGGTGCCAGGGGCTCAACCTACTCCCGGCCCTGCTCCGGATCAGCCCGCGCCGGTTGTCCCCGCGACGCAACCCGCCCCGGCGCCTGCCCCGCTTCCGCCGGCCCCTCCATCTACGGTAGGGTCCCAACCAGCCCCGGCAGCGGTTCCTGCCGCGCCGGCGCCACGCCCGGCAACTCAACCCGCTCCGCTGCCCCCCGCCACACAAGTGCTCCCGGCGGGACCCATGCAGCTGCCCTTCGGTGGGCTGTCTCCGTCGCTTGGGCTTCTTGTCGCTGCTGGGCGATGGCTTGGTGTGGTGTTTGTCTTGGCAGGAGTGCTCCTGTGGCCCGTTCGTGGACGCCGGCGATTAGCTAGTCGGCGAAGTCCTGGACCACGATGAGCCCGTAGGCGCCACCGTCGACGACCGCGATACCGACGAGGTGGTATAGCGGTGAGAGCATGTTCCGGCGATGGGCCTCGCTGGCCATCAACGCAGCATGCGCGGTCTGCACGTCTGGCGCATAGGCAATGTTCTCGCCGACCACACGAACCCGGATCCCATGGTGCCACACGCGCTGTGCCGGCGTGCGGCCGTCGCGCGAGCGATGGGAAAAGAATCCGTATGTAAACATCTCCCGGCCGTGGGCTCGTGCAGCCGTCCGGAGCCCAGCGTGGGGCACGAGCGGCGGCAGTCCTATCTCCAGACGCGCCCGATTGAGAAAATGCAGCGCGCTCATTTCCAGATGGGCCCTGGCCTGCGCTGATGGCAGCCGGTGAGGCAAGGGGTACGTGGCGGACGACGCTGGGTTGCCACCCGCGGTCGCCGGCGCGCCCCCGATCGAAACCAGGCACAGCACGGCCAGCGCGATGACAAGCCTGTACGCGGTGACGCCAGTTGACGGGCGCATGCATTGTGGTCATGCCCGGAAGAAACTTGGGGCAGACCCGGCCGCGCCGGCCGCGTCTAGATGCCCACCGTTTGGCCAACGGTCGGCACCGCGGCCTGGACACCTGCACCGAAAAGGGCCGTGGCGAGCGCCTGTGCGGGCGCTTCATCGCGGTGCACACAGAAGGCCCGGTCGGCGTCGGGCACACGCCGCGCCCAGGCCAGCAGTTCGTTCCGGTCCGCGTGCGCGCTTAAGGCGTCGAGACGCGCGATACGAATGTGGACGCGGTAGGGCTCGCCGTAGATGCGGACCTCCTGCGCGCCGTCGACCAAGCGGCGGCCCAGCGTGTGCTCCGCCTGGTACCCAACAAAGAGGATCGTGGAACGCGGGTCCTCAATGCGCCGGTGCAGGTGTTCACGGATGCGCCCGCCTTCTGCCATCCCCGACGTCGCAATGACGACGCAGGGCTCGTCGCTGTCGACCAGAGCCTGTGAAACGACGTGGGCGCGGACGTACCGCGCTGTCTTGAAGCCAAAGGGATCGGGCAGTTTGAGACGTGCACGCGGCTCGTCATCGTAGCAGTCGGGATGGCGTCGATAGATCGCGGTCGCGTCGGTCGCCATGGGGCTGTCGAGGTGCGGCTGTGGCTGAACGTGATCGCCTACAACCTGGGGAACCTCTGGCGGCGGCTCGCGTTGCCGAAACGGATCGACACCTGGTCACTGACGAGTCTGCAGCAACGCCTGATGAAGACGGGTGGCCGGCTCGTGAAGCACGCCCGGTATTACTGGCTGCTGCTGGCCGAAGGGCGCCTGACGCGGCGGCTGTTCGGGGCGATCCTGCGGCGGCTTGCGGCGCTGTCGGTACCGGCGGGATAGCAGACACTTTCGTTGCTACCGCCTCGGCGGCCACAGAGCCGGAGGTGGACGCGGTGTCCGAGAAATCGGCTGCCAGTGCGGCCGTGCCAAGTGTGGGGGCTCAGGAGGACACGGGCGGGTCGCGGGGGCTGCCGGGGAGGGTACGGACGAAGAACGGGGCTTGGCTCCCTCCTATTGAAGGAGTTGCAGGAATCAAAATGGAAATCCCGGACTTTGCAGATCCGCCTAACCCGGTGGCGGAGGAAGCGGTTCAATGCGTGAAATCGCGGCCTTCATGGATGCAGCATTTTCGGCCGCTGTGCGACGAGTTATTAACCGTGGCGCCAGGCAAGTCTGAGGCTATCACGTTCTATGAGCAGTTCCGCAACGGGCTCGCCCACCTCCGGGGCCCACAGATGGGCTACGCGCTGGCTCGCAGCAGTGACACAGGTGGGAAACATGTCGAGGTGTTCGACGTCGAAACCCGGGGTCGGTACATCGGCATCAACGTCGATAGGCTCTACGCAGACTTCACCGCGATCGTGGAGAAGCTGAGGGACGACACAACCTAACCACCCGCTGCAGCCGCCGGCGGGCCGCACGTGCGGGGTGGAATCACCGGGGACATGTGCCCGCCGGCTGAGCGGGAGCGTTGGGGCAAGTGACCAGGATGTTGAGGAAACACATATTTCTCCTCGGATGCCCGGCAGTGGGAAAACGTACTGTCGGACGTATCATCGTCAAGCATACGCAATTCCCCCTCTTCGATAATACGAAGACAGTAGACTTGGCAACCCTGCTCCATCCCATGGGGACCGACCCCTACCGACGCTTCCGGGACCAGTTGAGGAACTCCTTCTATCGGGAAGTCGGCACGTCTTCAATTGCTGGTCTTATCTCGACCTATTGCTACCGCCACCCAACCAACACAGTCTATCTTGAATCAGTGGAGTCGCTTCTCCGCTCGCATGGATGGAGGACATACACGTTCTTGCTTGTTGCGGACAAGGCGACGCTCCTCTCCAGAGTGAAAGGAACTGAGCGGCGCGACAAGCACACACTCCATCGCGAGCAAGATCTCTCATCATGGCTTGCATCCAGCCCAAAGTGTAATGTCCCGCCTTTTCCGGCATGCGTGGTTATAGAGACAACACATCTCTCGGCCACAGAGGTTGCAGAGATCGTTATGGAGAAAGCAGAGGTACCGAATGCAGCAGAAGGATCAGCTTGAACTGTTACGCCACTGGGCTCGCAATGTTAAGCGGGCTCAGTTCGCCCACTACCGCATGGCGGATCATTACCGGCGACAGTATACTGCCATTGGTGTGGCTGTGACAGTTATTACGGTCGCTACAGGTTCTGCCTTACTCGCGGACCTGCCCAGCGTACTTCCCTCGCTGACAACGCCCATCAGGATCGTATCGGGTCTTCTGGTTCTCTTCGCAAGTGCTCTTAGCGGCCTACAGACCTTTCTCAAACTTGAGGAGCGCAAGGCTCTTCACGCAGAAGCGGGCGCCGCATATAGTGCCGTCAAGCGACACATTGACCAGCTCATCGCGGATGCGAAAGACAAGATTATCGCTTCCTCGGTTCTGGATGACGTACGTTCACACATGGACAGCCTTGGAAGCCAGTCTCCACAGATCTCAGATTCAGTCTGGACCGCAGCACTAGCGGAGATGCCCGCATTGGATTTCAAGCACTACTACCCAGCTAGTCATGGTCATGACTAGCGGCCTACCCGCCAGCTTCAAAGCGTTTTTCCCTTGCTTAGACTATCTCTTTAAGAGCGGCCCGTCGAGTGTTGCTCTTGCAGGAAGCTACGGCAATCCCAATAAGAAGCCGAATAGGTTTAGTGATCTGGACATCTTGTTTGTTTTCCCGTCGCACAGGATATTGTCTGTCCTCCACCAGTGGTCTGAAAGTCTCACTCATCTTCCGGCCTTCTCGCATACACTTCTCGGAGTTCATCCTCAGTTCGGTCACTTGGTGGCGGTCTCTCTCCGGGAATCGCCAACTGAATGGATAGACGTTGGTATCATGGATACTGTCTTTTCCGAGGTCTACATGACCGCCCTGCCACTTCGAGTCCTGAGCGGTAGCATCCAGACGTCCGGGATGCCGCCTGATCCTTTGGCGCAAATGGAGCACCTACTCCGGAAGCGGTTGAAGGCGAAGCAGCGCGGAAACGATCTTGCAGCGGAAACCTACTGCTTAAGGTACTTGCAGTGGCTCAGGGTGCTCTGTCCGGACTTCCTGTACAGTGGTGATGCCCTGCAAGATTTCGAGGCCGATGCAATTCAACGGTTTCCGCATTTGCACAAGACGACTGCCAGCCCCAACAAAGGCATGGAGAGCGACGAGCCTCATGCCACTGGTTAGGCGCTCAGGAGACTGGAGGTTGAGCCTCGTGGCTATAATAGTAAGTGAGGTGCTCCCCAACGTTGGTCCAGGCCTGACCCGTTCTACGAGGCTTTCTAGGATCTCCCTTTCCTCGCTAGCCCGCCAACCAGCGGGCCGCAAACACCTCCGGCGGCACGTCGCCTAAACTGGAATGCGGTCGCGTTTTGTTGTACTCCTTGCGCCACGTGGCCAGGTGGGCCTGTGCCTCAGCGAGGCTCCCGAACCAGTGCTGGTTCAGACACTCATCGCGGAGGCGCCCGTTGAAACTCTCGATATAGGTGTTCTGCACCGGCTTCCCCGGCGCGATGAAGTCGAGCCGAATACCGCGCCGGTGTGCCCAGGCATCGAAGTGACTCGATGTGAATTCGGTGCCGTTGTCGAGGGTGAGCACTTTGGGCGTCGCGCGGCGCGTGACCGCCTGCTCCAAGACCGTCGTGACGAGGGGCGCCGGCACATGATAGCCGGCCTCGAGGCACACGCACTCGCGGCTGTAGTGATCGAGCGCGGTGAAGATCCGAATTCGCTGGCCGGTCGCGAGCTGATCGCTGACGAAGTCGAGACTCCAGTGCTCATCGATCCGTTCGGGGAGGGGCGGCAGGACCCGGAGGCGCGCGGTGAGCTTCCGACGGCGTTTGGTGCGGACTTCCAGGCCTTCGACCCGGTAGAGCCGCAGCACGCGTTTGTGATTGACAGGCCAGCCTTCCCGCCGGAGCAGCACCCACAGGCGCCGGTAGCCATAGCGCGGGCGGCTCATCGCCAGCTCGCGCAATCGGCCGCGTAGGGCCAGCGCCGGATCGCGACACGGCCGATAGCGGTGCGTGTTCCGCGGCCAGCGCAGCACCCGGCAGATGCGGCGCTCGCTCACGGGATACGTCGCCCCCAAGCGGTGGACGACCTCGCGCCGCACGGCCGGGGCTAGACTTTTTTCGCAGGACGTCTTGGAGCATCTGCTTGTCCAGGCTCAGCTCCGCCACCATCTGCTTGAGCTTGCGATTCTCCTCCTCGAGCTGCTTGAGCCGGGCGACCTCACTGGCCGACAGGCCCCCGTACTTCGTGCGCCAGGCGTAGATGGTCTTGAGGCTCACCCCGTACTTCCGCGCCACCTCCGCCGCCGGCACGCCCGCCTCGGTAGTGGTTCAATTTGAAGGGCCTTGTCGGGGTTTATCGGGGCCTTGTAAAGCCCGCCGGATGGTCATGCCCAAGCGGTCAAGCAGGTAGTGTCTAACGGTTGACAGACAGGGTATACTTGTAAATAGGGACTGGGGTGTGGCTTTCCAAGCCTCACCGAGGGTACCGAAAGGGCCTCCAGTCCCGTTCTCATTTCACATACCGTATCCCCCACATCTTTCGATCATTGCTCTCCCACTGAAGGTCCTGAAGTCGTTGATAGTAGGGCTGGCATTCCGACCTTCCATCGAGCACCTGTGCGGCTATGTAGGCGAAGACATCGGCCACCTGGATTCCAGGCGTAAGCCTGGAGACTACGAAGAAAGGAGTTGCAAGAATCCTCGCATACTGCTGCCCCACGGAACTTCGAAACAGAAAGTTACTAAATGCGACAGCGAGTGGTTCATCTGTCCCAAGTCCCCGCGAATCAAAAAGAATCTTAGCCATCCGACCAGGGAAGCGCTCCATCATGCACCTGTCTATGCGCTCCATGAGGTAGGAGTAGGGGGTTGTAAGGAGCCGCTGCGTCCCAGCGGTCAGGGTCATATGCCGAGGATGCGCGGTAATCGTGGCAAACGCCAAATGTCCGAGTTCTGTGCAAAGCTGGAACACGTCTTCGACGCACGAGAGATTGCGGCTATAGCCGTACTTCTCGCGACATTTGAAGGCGAACCGTTTTAGCAGGCTATCCCCCTTCAGTTCTGCCTCAGTCATCTCAGCAATCTCGAAGCGATGCCGCTTGATGTTGAAGATCCGACGCGCAAATTCGTTGTACGTCTCCTCCGGCATCGCTACACCTGCGAGCGAGGCTACTTTGATGCCCTTTGTATTTGTCTGCCAACTCTCGTCGACGAAGACCAGCATCCGTCAGGTCCCTCCGTCTCCGGTTAGTAGGTCAATTCGAGAACGTGCCTCTCTCGAACCAATCCTTCAGATAGGCGACGGCTGCGGCGCGATCTTCATCGCTCCCGTATCGAGCAATGACTGACATCGCTGTCACCTTCCCCAGACCATCAAGTTCGGGTGCGAGGGCCCCAAGGTTGTCTGCAACTTGCTCAATGTGATACAGGGGGCGCAGCTCCTCCGCAATGCTCTCAATCGCTTTGGCGAGGTCAGTCACAGCGAGCCCAAGCTCATCGCTGCTGGCGGGTATTCTGACTGCGTTAGTCTTCTTGGGCGTCTTCTTCGCCATCGTTTTTCCCCCTCGGTTTGGCCCGTTTTGACCCTTCCCATCACCTGGTTCGTCTGCCATACTGGAGCTATGCCTAGACGGTCAAGCAAAGCCATGGAGCCGGCGATGCCGAAAGACATCAACCAGCTTGCCGGCCAGATTGTTGAAAGCATCGCCGAGGGCCGACAAGGAAAGAACCCGTTTGCCATAGCCCTCGGACGGCTCGGAGGACAGAAGGGTGGCAGGGCTAGAGCTGAAAAGCTCAGCCCCGCCAAACGTAGGCAAATCGCCAAGAAGGCGGCCAAGGCACGCTGGTCTAAACATCACCGCGTGTGATCCTCGCCGCTGGCCTGATCGTTCTCTCCCGCTGCATCCTCTCCAAGTTCTTCCGCTTCGGCGCGGGTCTTCGTGCCCTTGGTCTTCTTGCCTCTGGCGCTACCCGGATACCATTCATCCAAGCCCCATGCGCCGCTCGGCAGGCGGGTAATGCCCCACTTCCCGCCATCGCGGATAAGGAGGGCATTCACAGTCGCCTTGAGGTCCTTCGATTGGTGCACCAGCCCACCCCGATCCAAAACATCAGCAATCTCATTTGAGGTCTTCGGGGTACGGTTGGTCATGCGCAAGTAGGCAACGGCCGCTTCTCCAATGCCCAATCGGTAGAAGCTATCCGACTTGATCCGGTCAGACCCTGTGGCGGGGACATCCGGCGTAGATGAGTTCAACCCCATCTTCTTTCGGACAAACGCCATAGCGGCCTCCAGGTTTTCCTTCTCCTTCTCCATCTCCGCCAAGAGCGCAGCGTAGTCGGGTTCGCTTGGCATTTCTGACTCCCCCTGTGGTACAATTGGTGGGTACTAAGGGGGCAGGTTGTCCCTGCCCCCGCGCCCTGCAAGCCGGTAGGCCCCGAGGGCGATCAGCCTTTCATGGCCTGCCCCCTCTCAGCGCCGGGCCTGGGATATTGGTTGACCGCCAGTCCCAGGCTTCGGCCGCACCTTTCTTGTAGCACAGCCAGAGGCTCAACACAAGACCCCCCGGGCGATTTTCAGAGACCCCCCGCGGGGGGTGTGTCCCATACCGCGGTAGGGTCCCGCCTCGTCCGTAACATTGTTACGAAACCCCCTTGACAATGCATGCACGGTCAAGCATAGTGAGCGTGTGAACAGGCTCAGCCGCAAGCAGCAAACCCAGGTTATCGCAGCTCTCGTCGAGGGTAATTCTGTCCGCGCTACCTGCCGTATGACCGTGAGCGCGCCCGAGGCCAGGGCCGAGAGGACACCCATGACGAAGAGGAAGGCCTCCAGATTGTCCTCGATGCGGTGGAACAGCAGGGGGCCGAGCAGCACGACGAGCAGGATGATGAGATTGACGAGGACGGCATCGGGCACCCCTGGATTATAGCGTGCGAGGGTGGCCACGCTGCTCTCGCGCGTGGTAGGATCTGAGCCGGAGGAGTTCGGGAGCCCGGTACCCGGATGGTCTCGAAAACCATTGGGCGCTTCCGCGCCTCGTGGGTTCAAATCCCACCTCCTCCGCCACTCCAGCCGCGGGCGGACGCGCGACGTTTTTAGCCGGTACTAAATCACCGACCTTTCCCGTGGAAACCCTCGAGAACTTTTGGACGACTCACGGGCATTGACCGAGTTTCAACCTCGCCTGTACCCCCCTTGTATGGCCCGGGGTGAATCCGGGTGGCACACTTGAGGGCAGATTCACCACTCCAACGGAGGTGAACCGTATTGAAGCGAGTCCTGCTTGCTCTCATTCCGGTGGCCTTCCTGGCTACCGCCTCGCTGGCGCTCTCCGGGATGAACGCTCAACCATTCCCGACTGCCAGCCCGTTCATTGATGACGAACCCACGGCCAGCCCGCCCCGCACGCCCGCTCTCACGACCGGGAAGACGGTGGTCGCGCAGTCGCCAACCCAGTCCAGCGACACCGACACCGAGCAGGTCGCACAGGCCGACGACCCGCTGCGCGAAGAGCCGCTGCCTGAGTTCGTCGTCGACAAGACGCAGCTCAACCAGGCGATGGCCGATCTGTTCCGTGCGATCGAGCAGGCCAAGCTGGCCGTGACCGCGCTCGACGCCGACTCTCAGAACCGGTACATCCAGGAGACCATCAACTACCTGGCGGGTGCCAGCCAGCCGGGGTTCCGGCTCGTGGCCCAGTCAGGCCCTGCCGACGGCTACAAGGGCGTCGCGCCGCTGCTCGTTGAGGCGCGCGTCGTACGCGAGGCCACGGAGGTCCAGTGGATCGCCGCCGTGCAGCGTCAGCTGGAAGCCAGCAAGAAGAAGCTGGCCGAGATCGCGCAGGCGGACTCAACCACCAGCGCAGTACCCCAGCCGGCGACGTCGAACGAGATCGCCTCGACCGTAGGCCCGACGGGCGTGCTTGGCACCCGCGGCGTCCGCGTCGAGGAGCAGGCGCATGAGTTGGTGAACCGGGCGCTTAGGCAGGCAATGGGTGCACGTGCCTCAGACGATCCGACCCAGACGATGGAAGCCGTCGTCCGGATCCTCGAGACCGCCCAGAAGATCGTGAAGATCGCGGTGGAACGGTAGTCAGACGGCCGCGCGGACTCCGGCATCGATCACACGTGTGATCGACCGCGCGGACCTCAGGAGGCGCGCACCAGCGCGCCTCCTGACCTTTTCCGGCGCCCCGCACGTCCCGACTCCGCCGCAGGCGGGCACGGTACTATACTGAAGGGGTGATCCGATTCAACCTGCGGCGGAAGTTCTTCCTGGCCTTTGTCGGTCTCACCGTGTTGTTCGCGGCCACCTTCGGGGTCCTGGCGACGTACCGGCTGCGCCAGGTGTTGACTGAGCAGGTCCGCCTGCGCGCCAAGGTCGTGATCGAGGATCTCGCCCGGGAGGCGTCCCGTTTCATCGCGACGCCGGAGGGGCTGTCGGAGACGCCGACGTCGAGCCGGCTTACCCGGCGCCTGGTCGCGGGCACGGTGCTGTACGCCCAGATCGTCCGTCAGGGCACGGTTCGCTTCACCGACGGTCGGGCCGACCTGGCCGTCCCGGTCGGCGTGATGATCCGGCCGCTGGCCGTCACCGAGCGCCGCTCCCCGGACGGGATCCCGTACCTGGACCTCATCCGGGCCATCCCGGAACACACATTGGAGCAGCAGACCTATGCCCGCGTCGGGTTCCCCCTGGCCGACGTGTACGCCCGTATCCGCGACGAGACCCAGATGATGGTCCTGGCCAGCCTCCTGTTGGTCGGCACCGGTACCCTGGCCGCGGTCGTCCTGCAGCGCGCGATTCTGGGTCCTGTCGATCGGATGATGGCGGCGACGCGAGATCTACGGCGGGGCGACTATTCCGCCCGGGTGGAGACACACACACACGACGAGCTCAGACTGCTGGCCGACGAGTTCAACGCCATGGCCGCCGCGATCCAGTCGCGCGATCGAGAGCTCGCGCTGGTCAACGAAGCGCTGCGCAAGGCCAACCGGATCAAAGACGAGTTCTCGGCGGCGATGAGCCACGAGCTCAAGACCCCGCTCCA
>Ga0247727_10015789_pt1 | contig 12312 bp, 10 predicted proteins | sample WisWelCaveWW1625_FD_202498 | JGI IMG/M metagenome (GOLD analysis project Ga0247727, IMG submission 202498) | Biofilm microbial communities from Wishing Well Cave, Virginia, United States - WW16-25 | ecosystem: Environmental > Aquatic > Deep subsurface > Groundwater > Cave microbial mat | place... | reverse complement strand
CTCGACAAAGACTCGCGTCTCGATCTCTTGTTGTAGTTTGGTTTCGGCCAGGTGGAGTAGCTCCTCAGCCTCGCTGACTCTGGCTTCAGCCTCAGCCCTCCCCCGGTCAGCCTCTTCCCTGACTAGTGCCGCGGCCTCGGCTCTGGCCTCGGCTTTGGTTCTGGCCTGCTCGGCCTCGACTCGCGCCTGATGTTCAGCCTCTGCCCTGGCGCGAGCCTCCGCGGCCTGCGTTTCGGCCTCGATTCTGACCTGCTCTGCTACGGCTCGCGCTTCGGCTTCTTCCCGCGCCCTGGCTTCGGCTTCGGCTCGCGCCTTTTCGGCTTCGTTACGCGCCGCATCAAGGCTGCTGCTGAATTCCGCCTCGAGCCGCCTGGCTATATCGGTCAGCATTCCCTGTTCCCCGTCCATGAAACCTCCTCTAACGAAGTGGGCAACCCTGGTCCTGATTACCCTGGCCAACCAGTTGGATTCTGTCTGATGGCGACAAAGTTGATGGGATATTGTCCGAAACTAGTGAAGTGTTTAGTCATGTGGGGACGACGGGGATGACTTAAACAAGCAGTAGCTAATATCCGGCAGATTAACAGGTGGGGCGCAGTAATCGAAGTCAGGTGCAGTAGACTATCGCTTAACGTACAACATCCTCCTCTAAGCAACTGTTGAAAAGTTCAACGTACCTTTTTGGCGCCGGTCTCTAATAGTCGTGGCGGATACGAGGATTCGCTCGATTTCCAAATGCCCACGAAATGCTCACAAACTTTTCTCAAGTCCTTAGCCGGGGGTTTTTACAGGAGGAGGGGGCGCCAGTGATAGCCGAGAGGCATTCTGTATGCAATTCAGGTACGAAGTCAATACATTTTTCGGGTGTGTCCCACCAATCTACATGGAGTCTCGACTCAATTCGATCTCCAGGCCGAGGTTCGCGTTCATCGCCTGCTGATAGATGGCGTGTGCGACTGCCGCGTCCTGCGCGGCGTTGCCGACCGACTTGAAGTAGGTGATCTCGTTGTCGTTCTCCCGGCCCGGTTTCAAGCTCGCGGCGATCTCGCCGACTTCGGCGTAAATGTCGTCTGGCGAGATCGCGCCGCGCGCAATCGCCACGAGGAGATCGCCGGCTTCCGCCATCGCGCCCTCACGAGAATCAATGACGATTTTGGAAGCGCGCCGCAGCGTCTCGCAATCAATCTCCTGTACATTGGGTTGATATGACCCAACGGCATTGACGTGGGCGCCGGGTTTCAGATCCGCGCCACTGAACACTGGTGTGGCGGAGGTCGTCGCCGCGCAGATGACGTCGGCGTTGCGCACGGCTTCGGCGGGCGATTGGGCGGGAAGGATTTCGATGGATGGATCGAGCCGGGGCTGGAGTTCGGCGATCATCGCCTGCACGTTCGCTGGATGGCGGGCGTAGATTCGGAACCGTTTGATGGCGCGGACGGACGCGACGGCCTGCAATTGCGTTCGCGCCTGGACGCCGGCGCCGAGGATGGCTGCCGTTTCGGCGTCTTTTCGCGCGAGCAGATCGGTGGCGACGCCGCTGCCCGCCCCCGTTCGCAGCGCCGTCAGATAACCGCCTTCCATCACCGCGACAGGGCGACCGGTTTCAGGGTCAATCAAAACGACGAGCGCATTGATTCGCGGCAGCTTCCGCGCCGGGTTGCCGCCGTGGACCGAGACGATTTTGACCGCCAGCGCGCCGGCCTCTCGCAAGTAGCCGGGCATCGAGAGCGTCGTGCCGTCGTGCCGCGTCAGCGGAATCGCCGCGCGCGGCGGGATGTCGGCGCTCCCGGTCGAGAGCTCGATGAAAGCTCGACGGACGGCCTCGATGGCGTCGGGCATCGAGAGCGCGCGTTCGACGTCTGTTCGCGTCAGCAGTCTCATGGAGTTCCTTCAATCATTTCGCTCCCAATGAAACTTGTCCTGAAAGCTTCACATTTTTTGCATTGCGGAATACATTGGCATATGCCGATCCAAACAACAATTGGACTGACATTCTCTTTTTGGTCCGACGAGTCGTTCATGTCGTGAGCGAGCCTGGAAAGAATGAAAACCACACATCGTAGTGACGACTTTAGTCGTGCCGTCACCCCAGGAATGTGCCTTGCGGTGACGGCACGACTAAAGTCGTCACTACGATGGATGTTCCGCAGGAGCGATCCGAATGGTAGAGAACCGTTCTGTCTTGAAACTGCTTGCATTGTCCTTTCTCCCGATCCTGCTCCCGCGGGCAATGCCGGATTGTGTTGTTGGAGCGATGCAGCAACCGGTTTCATTGCGTCAGATTGATTTCAATCGCGACATTCGCCCGATCCTCGCCGACAAATGCTGGGCCTGCCACGGCCCTGACGCGGTGAACAAGAAGATCAAACTGCGGCTCGATTCCGAAAGCGGGGCCACGGCCGATCAGGGACGTGGGCGCCGCGCAATCGTTCCTGGCAATGTCGAACAGAGCGAGATGGTTCGCCGCATCACTGCCGGGGACGAATTGATGCGAATGCCGCCGAGCTACGCGACGCGCAAACTGTCGAAGCCGGAGATCGAGTTGCTGGTCGAATGGGTCAAACAGGGCGCAAAGTGGCAGACCCACTGGGCGTTCATCCCTCCCCTCAGATCCGCGTTGCCGGCAGTCAAAGACCAATCGTGGCCGAAGAATGCGATTGATCATTTCGTCCTGGAACGATTGGAGCGCGAAGGAATGCAGCCTTCGCCCGAAGCCGGCCGCGCGACATTGATTCGCCGCGTCTCGCTCGATCTGACGGGATTGCCGCCCACGCCGGCCGAAGTGGATGCGTTCCTCAACGACAAATCGCCGAGCGCGTACGAGAAGGTTGTGGATCGGCTGCTCGGCAACCCACGCTACGGCGAGCGGATGGCGTTTCGCTGGCTGGATGCCGCGCGGTACGCCGATACGAACGGCTATCAGATCGACGGCGACCGATCGGCCTGGCGCTGGCGCGACTGGGTGACCGAAGCCTTCAATCGCAACATGCCCTTCGATCAATTCACGATCGAACAGCTTGCCGGCGATCTGCTCCCGAACCCCACGCTCGATCAGAAGATTGCGACTGCCTTCAACCGCAACCACCGCATCAACGCCGAAGGCGGCATCGTGCCCGAGGAATACCGCATCGAGTATGTCGTGGATCGCGTGGACACGACGACGACTGTGTTTATGGGACTGACGCTGGGTTGCGCGCGGTGCCACAATCACAAATACGATCCGTTCACGCAGAAGGAGTACTATCAGCTTTCGGCCTATTTTAACAGCATTGACGAAGACGGCCATTCCTTCGACCAGGGCAATTCGCCGCCGGTGATCGCCGCGCCGACGATCGAGCAACAAACGAAGTTGGAACAGTTCGATCGCGAGATCGCGGAAGCTGGAAACCGGATCGCCACGCTCACGAAGAAATCGGCGGGCCGGCAGCGCCGTTGGGAGAAGAGCCTGCGCGAGGCGAAATCGAATCAGCACTGGTTTCCGGCGGAGAAGTTGATCGTGCAGGTCGCGATGGACGAAAACGTCGCGCCGGTCTTCGACAAATCCGATCGCGATCATCACGATAAATACGACAAGAAGCCCGAAGACCCGCCGCTGCAATTCGAGATGGGATTCAAGCAGGGAAAGCCGCGCTATGTCGAATCACCAACCGGGCAGGGCGTCGCGTTCGACGGCAAGCTGTATTTCGACGGCGGCATCCACGCCGATTTCCGTTACAAATCCACCTCGAAAGATTATTTCGAACGCTTCACGATCGCGGCCTGGGTCTATCCCGAATCGGAACAGAGCGGCTCGATCGTCACGAAAGTCAGCGACAGTCCTGCCGAGGTCGAAGAGAACGTGCCACGCGCCGACGGCTACGGGATGTATTTCGTCAATGGCCGGATTCATTTCAATATGATCTTCCGCTGGGGCGAAGACGCGCTGCGTGCCGAGACGGAGAATCCGCTGGCGCTGAAACAATGGCATCACGTCGCCGTCGCCTTCGATGGAACCAGGACCTGGGACGACCGCATCGGCATTTACGTCAACGGGCAGGCGCGGAAGCTGAAGTTCCAGCAGCGCAATTTCTTTCTGCTCTTCGGCGGCGCGAAGAACACGCTGAAGATCGGCGCTGGTGGCGGCCCCGGCTTTCGCTTCAAGGGCGCGATAGACGAAGTGCGGATGTACAGCCGCGCGCTCGAAGCGGACGAGCTTGCGATCCTGGCCTGCGCCGATTCGCTCGAAAAGACCGCGGCGATTCCGGCGGACAAACGAACGCAGGCCCAGTCGCTGAAGCTGCATCGCGCGTTCGTCACACAAGACGCGCCGGACGAAATGAGGCAGGCGTATCAGAAACTCTTCGATCTCAAACAGGAGCGGCTAAAGTTCCAAGACACGATCCCGACCTTGATGGTGATGGAGGAGTTGCACGAACCGCGACCGGCGTTTCTGCTCAAGCGAGGCGCATACGACGCGCCGGGCGAGCGCGTGGAGCGCGGCGTTCCGGCCGTCCTGCCAGCGATGCCCGCGCGGTATTCCAATGATCGCCACGGCTTTGCGAAATGGCTGGTCAGCCGCGAGCATCCGCTTACGGCGCGCGTGGCGGTCAATCGCTTCTGGCAGATGCTCTTCGGCGTGGGGCTGGTGAAAACCAGCGAGGATTTCGGCGTGCAGGGCGAACTGCCGTCGCATCCCGAATTGCTGGACTGGCTGGCGGTCGAGTTTCAACAGAGCGGCTGGAACATCAAGTCGTTGCTCAAGACGATGGTGTTGAGCGCGACCTACCGCCAGTCATCGAAACTCACGCCGGCGCTGCAACATCGCGATCCCGGCAACCGCTTGATGGCGCGTGCGCCGCGATTCCGATTGCCGGCGGAGATGATCCGCGATCAGGCGCTGGCGGTTTCGGGACTGCTCGTCGAAAAACTCGGCGGGCCATCGGTCAAACCGTATCAGCCGGAGGGACTCTACAAAGACATGGCTTTTTCGGGCCTGACCGGCTACAACCGTGACAAAGGCGACGGTCTCTGGCGGCGGAGCCTTTACACGTTCTGGAAGCGCACGATCCTGTCGCCGACGATGCAGGTCTTTGACGCTTCGGCGCGCGAGTTCTGCACGGTGCGCGACACGCGGACCAATACGCCGCTGCAATCGCTGAACCTGATGAACGATGTGACCTACGTCGAAGCCGCGCGGATGCTGGCCGAGCGAATGATGAAAAAAGGCGGCGCATCGCCGCGCGATCGCATCGCCTGGGCCTTCGGCATCGTGGCATCCCGGCGGCCGAATGCGCGGGAAACTGAGTTGTTGATGCGGAATTTCGACCGGCAGCAAGTGCACTTCATCGCCAATCCACAGGAAGCCGCGAGGCTGTTGTCCGTCGGAGAGAAGAAGTACGATGACAAGCTGAACGCGCCGGAACTGGCGGCCTATGCTTCGACGGCGAGTCTGATTCTGAATTTGGATGAAGTCATTACGAAGCAATGATTGTGTTAGAATCCCGCATGGAGGTTTGAATTATGGCTGAAGCAACCAATCTCGTTATCACGAAAGAAGAAGCGGAGCAACTGCGTGAAATGCTTGATGATTTTCTTGCGCGGATTGGAAACATATTTGAACGGATGGAAAAAGATCAGGCAGAGATAGAGCAATACCGGGCTGAGACGCGAGCCATCATCGAGCGGCAACGACGAAAGGCGGCATAAATGTGGAAGCAAGTGGCAGAAACCCTCTGGCGTACGCTGCGTCTGGCGGAGGAAACAGAGCGGAACCGCCAGAATATCAAGGAACTCGAGAAGGAGTATCGCGATTACGCTGCCGCGACGGAACAGAGAATTGACGGTCTGGTAGTGGCTAATGAGCGACTTTCACAAGAAGTTCAGCGGCTGGCCGACGAACTGAAACGTCAACGGGAGCGTGAAGAAGCTGAGCGAAAGATTCTGAAGCTTGAACTTGAGAATTATTTGCTTCGGCGGGAGCGGAGCCTCCCGCCTGCTCAACCGCAACTCCTGCCGGAAGTTGAACCTGACAATCAATAAGGAAGCGACGAGTAAGACAGACGGTCCCGGCATCATTAAATAAATAGCCGAAAGGCGAAGAGTTGCAGCAAAGTTACCAACGCAGTCTGACTTCGGTGCGCCGGCTACACGTCCCGTCATTTTCTTCAACAATTATCGCCAGTACATTCAAACTCGATTTTCAAGGAGGCGTTTTGACTCGAACAATCAACGCTTGCACCCGAACAATCGCCATTGCGCTGATGGCAGCGCTGGCGCTGACCGCCTCGAAGTTCTTGCATCCGGCGAACGCGCAATCGAAGCCTACAATGACGAAGGCCGATGTCGAGAAGATGATGGCCGAACTCTCCAACTGGGGCCGCTGGGGCAAAGCGGATGAACTCGGTGCGCTCAACCTGATCACGCCGGCCAAACGAAAGCAGGCCGCCGCGCTGGTCAAAGAAGGCGTTGCGGTTTCGCTGGCTCGCGATACCAACAAGGAGCAGGAGCCGGACAATCCGTTTCCGTACAAACATACGATGAACCTGACCGGCGAAAATCCCCAGGGGCAGTGGAGCGTGGATACGTTCTCGATCCTCTATCACGGTTACCAGCACACGCACATGGACGCGCTCTGCCACATCTTCCACCAGGGCAAGATGTACAACGGCTTCTCGCAGCAGGAGGTGACTGTCAAAGGCGCACAGAAACTGGCAATCACCAACCTGAAACAGGGCATCTTCACGCGAGGTGTCCTGATGGACATCCCGGCGCTCAAGGGCGTGCCGTACCTGGAACTGGGAACGGCGATCTATCCCGAAGACCTGGAAGCGTGGGAGAAGAAGACCGGGATCCGGGTCGCGCCGGGCGACGCGGTCTTCATTCGCACGGGCCGCTGGGCGCGTCGCGCGGCAAAGGGGCCGTGGGATGTCGAGAAGGTTGGTTCGGCGGGCCTGCACGCTTCCTGTGCACGATGGCTCAAATCACGCGATGTTGCGTTGCTCGGCAGCGATGCCGCCAGCGACTTGTTGCCCTCCGGCATCGAAGGCGTCTCGCATCCGGTTCACCTGCTGGCGCTCAACGCGCTTGGGATTCACATCTTCGACAATTGCGACCTCGAAGCCTTGAGCGAAGCCACAGCGAAACGGAAACGCTGGGTGTTTCTGCTGACCGCCGCGCCGATTCCGATCACGGGTGGAACCGGTTCGCCGCTCAATCCGATCGCGATGTTCTGATCAACGTAACGATCGCAGCCGAAACAACTGACCGATTTCAAAGACCAGCGTATAATCACTGCCTACGCACTGGAGGATTAACGATGGAACAGGATTTCTGCGAATACTGCAATGCCGCTTTGCCCGCCGGGGAAAAACTGGTGACGGTCTACCGCCATCGGCAGGGACTGCACTTCATCTTCGAGCGCGTGCCGGCGCAGGTTTGCCCGCGTTGTGGCGAGCGTTATTACGCGGCAGCGGTGGTCCGTGAAATGGATCGTCTGATGCAACAGCCCAACCCGATAGCCAGCCTTGTCTCGGTACCAGTGATTGAATTAAGCCCCGCTGTCTGATGGCAGCCCGCCGAAACAACTGACCGATTGAGCGCATCTTCAACTTCGCCTGGTCGCGCGACGGCAAATGAAAGCAAAGGGAGCGTAATACGATGAACCTACTGGATGAACATCATCTGATGATGACGCGCCGCCATTTCTTCGGACGTTTCGGCCTGGGCATTGGGACGGCGGCATTGGCGTCTTTACTCTCCGAAAACGGTTTTGCGCAATCCTTTGCGCAGGCGGGCGAATCAAAGATCGGCCTGCCCGGCGTGCCGCATTTCGCCCCGAAAGCCAGGCGCGTGATCTATCTCTTCCAGGCTGGCGGCCCGTCGCAGCTCGATCTTTACGATTACAAACCGAAGCTCGAACAATTTCGCGCGCAGAACCTGCCTGATTCGGTTCGGATGGGGCAGCGGTTGACGGGGATGACGGCGCATCAGACCCAGTTTCCGACCGCGCCGTCGGTCTTTAAATTCAAACAACACGGCCAGTCAGGCGCGTGGGTCAGCGATCTGCTGCCCAACATCGCGAAGATCGTGGACGAGGTGAGCTTCATCAAGTCCATGCACACCGAACAGATCAACCACGATCCGGCGGTGACGTTTGCCTTGACGGGATTTCAATTGGCGGGGCGACCCAGCCTGGGATCGTGGATCGCGTACGGGCTTGGCAGCGAAAACCGCGATCTGCCGGCCTTCATCGCGATGGTTTCGGTGGGACGCAACGGCGGCGATCAACCGCTCTACGACCGGTTGTGGGGCAGCGGCTTTCTGCCGTCGCACTATCAGGGCGTGAAGTTTCACAACGGCGCGGACCCAGTGCTCTACCTTTCGAATCCGCCGGGCATCGACAAACAGGTACGGCGACAGTTCCTGGATGATCTGGCCGAGATGAATCAGATCAACGCCAAAGAGTACGGCGATCCGGAAATCCTGGCGCGTGTGGCGCAGTACGAGATGGCCTATCGCATGCAATCGTCGGTGCCCGAACTGACCGATCTCTCGAAAGAACCGGAGAAGACCTTTGAGCGTTACGGCTCCGATGCGCGCAAACCGGGCACGTTTGCGGCCAACTGCGTTCTGGCGCGGCGACTGGCCGAACGCGGCGTGCGCTTCATCCAGCTCTTCCACCGCGGCTGGGATCATCACGGCGGATTGCCGGGCAATATGCGCAAGGTCGCGCCCGAAGTGGATCAACCCTCCGCCGCGCTGCTGATGGATTTGAAAGAGCGCGGCATGCTCGACGACACGTTGATCGTCTGGGGCGGGGAATTTGGCCGCACGGTCTATTCGCAGGGCAAGCTCACCGCCGACGATTACGGACGCGATCACCATCCGCGCTGCTTCACGGTCTGGCTCGCGGGCGGCGGCGTCAAGCCGGGACTGACCATCGGCGAGACCGATGATTTCAGCTACAACATCGTGCGCGACCCGGTGCACGCGCACGATCTGAACGCCACGATCCTGCACTGCCTGGGAATTGATCACACGCGATTGACGTTCAAGTTTCAGGGAAGGTATTACCGATTGACGGACGTTCACGGTGAGGTTGTGAAACAGATCCTTGTATAAAAAAAACGCGGAACACGCGGAATAAACGGAACAAGCGGAAGGCCTCAGCGGATTTTCCGCGTGTTCCGCTATTTCCGCGTGTTCCGCGTTTTTCCTGATGAACAAAGATGAAAATCGTAGGCATCAACTTCGATCACTTTCACATGGGCGATCTGCTGCGGATGGCCTTCGAGCATCCCCGGGCGGAGATCGTTGGCATTTGCGACGAAGACCCGGTGCGGATGCAGGACGCCATCAAAAACTTCTCTATCCCAGCCGATCGTGTTTTCACGGATTACCGCCAATGCCTGGAACAAACGAAACCGGACATCGCGATTATCTGTTCGGCCCCGGCGCGTCACGCGGAATACGTCGAGCAGGTCGCGCCGTTTGGCGTTCACATTCTGGTCGAAAAACCGATGGCGGATTCCGTGGCCGAAGCCGACGCGATGATCCGCGCGATGGCGGCGACGGGCAGGACGCTCGCCATCAACTGGCCGCTCGTCTGGTCGGCTTCGCATCGCAAAGCGAAACAGTTGATTGATGAGGGAGTGATCGGAGACGTGATCGAGGTGCATTATTACGGCGGGAATCGCGGGCCGCTCTATCACGTCGCCGATAAGATCGAAGTCAGCGAGGAGGAGGTCGCACGCCGCAAAACGCACAGTTGGTTCTACAAACTGGCGAGCGGCGGCGGTTCGATGCGCGATTACCTGGGCTACGGCACGACGCTCGGCACGTGGTTTCACAATGGCCGCGCGCCGATCGAAGTCACCGCCGTCGTGGACGAGCCTGCCGGGCTGGAAGTGGACGAGCACAGTGTAACCATTGCTCGCTACGATTGCGGCCTGTCGAAATTCGAAACGCGTTGGGGCACGTTCACCGATCCCTGGACATCGCAGCCGCAGCCGAAATGCGGCTTCGTGATTGTGGGCAGCCGGGGCACGATCGGCAGCTTCGATTACGAGCCGGCGATCCGCGTGCAGACCCGCGAAAAACCCGAAGGCTTCGACGCGCCCGCGGACGTTTTGCAACCGCCGCATCGAAACCCGGTCGAACATCTCATCCATCACCTGGAAACCGGCGATCCGCTTCTGGGGCCGCTGACCACGGCGACCAGCCGTATTGGACAGCGCATCGTGGATGCCGCCATCATCAGCGCGCGTGAAAAGCGCGCCGTGAAGCTGCCGAACGCGGCGTGAAGCCCGTGCTGCTGCCGAGCCACCAGTTCGTCGGCGACCCCAGCGCGGCGGAACAACTCGAACGCTTTTACGAGGCTTATCGTCGAAGCCTCGCGCATCTATACCAGTGAAATCCCGATTACACGACAAAATCTGCCTGATCACCGGCTCCTCCGGCATCGCCGCCGCAACCGCGCGAATTGCCACGATCGAGGGAGCCATCGTCTTCGTCGTCAGCAACGACGAGATCAGTTGTCGCGCGCTGAACAAAGAGATTCGCTGCGCTTACTTCATCGCCGACCTGACGCGCAGCGATCAGGCCGCCGCCGCCGTCGAGTCCTGTTTTCGCGGCTTCAACCGGATTGACGCGCTCTTCAACGTCGCCGGCATCAGCGGTCGCCGCTTCGGAGACGGCCCGGTCCACGAATGCACCGACGATGGCTGGGACCTGACGATGGAGACCAATGCCAGAAGCGCGTTTCTGATGTGCCGCGAAACCGTCACCGTGATGCTCAATCAGGAGCCGGACGCGACGGGCGGGCGCGGCGCGATTCTGAACATGTCCAGCGTGCTCGCCGTGTCGCCCGAACCGAGATACTTCGCCACGCACGCCTACGCCGCCAGCAAGAGCGCGATCGTGGGGTTGACGCAGGCAATGGCTTCGTACTACGCGCCGGTCAGGATTCGCGTCAACGCCATCGCGCCCGGTCTGACTCGCACGCCGATGAGCGCGCGGGCGCAATTGGACCCCGACATCCGCGAATTCATGCGCGTCAAACAACCGCTCAGCGAGGACTTGATCGAAGCCGACGATGTAGCGCGCGCGGCAGTGTTTCTGCTGAGCGACGAAGCACGTTACATTACCGGCGAAGTTTTGACTGTAGATGCTGGATGGCGCCTGAGTGGCTGATCCGATGAAGAAAAGATGAAAGAACGACCACTACGCACAACCGTCATTGGCAGCTATCCGTTTCCCGGCTGGCTCGAATTCGCCTGTCAGCATCTCGATCAGCTAGGCGAAGCCGATCGCGCGGAGTTGCAGGACGACGCCGTTATTGCGGCCATCCACGATCAGACGGTCGCGGGACTGGACGTGATCACCGACGGCGAGCAGACGCGGCTCGATTTCAATCTCTCGTTTTACGGCTTCCTCGAAGGCATCGAACTCGAAGCCGCGCCGCCGCGCCGCTTCGGCCCGCCCGCGCACGATCAACGAGGGAAGCACAGGATTATGGGCGAGCTGCGTGCGCCGCGCGGACTGGGCGTCGTCGAAGAATGGCGGCGGCTGAAACGGCTTGCCCCTGGCGGGCCAACGCTCAAAGCCAGCGTTTCAGGGCCGTACACACTCAGCGGGCGATTGATGCCAGACAGCGAATACCCGGATCGGCTCGCGATTACGGAAGCGTTATTGCCGATTGTCCGCGCCGAGCTCGAATCGCTCGTCGCCGCCGATTGCCGCGAGATCACGGTGGACGAACCCTCGATGAGCTGTTACGCGCATCGCGAAGACCCGCGACGCTTCGTGGACATCTTCAACCGCACCGTCGAACCCGTGACGGGCAAAGCGCGGCTCTCGACCCATCTCTGCTTCGGCAATTACAAGGCGCGCGCCGTGGGCAAACGCTCTTATCAGCCGATGTTTCCGGCCTTCCACGAATTGCACGTAGACGAGATTCATCTGGAGATGGCCAGCCGCGAGTTCTCGGAACTCGAAATCATCGAAGCCATCGCCCGGCATCACGATGTGGCTGTCGGTATCATTGATGTGAAGAGTTATTACATCGAATCGCCGGAAGACGTGGCCGAGCGCCCGCGGCGGTGTTTGCAGTTCGCTCCGGCGGAGCGATTGTCGTTTGCGCCCGATTGCGGATTGAGTCAGACCGCGCGATGGGCTGCGCGGCAAAAGCTGCAGAACATGGTCGCGGGCGTCCGAAAAGTTCGCGCCGAGCAAGGGCTGAATTGATGAGTTGCTGCCAGGTCCGAATCAGCGGCGATTTGCGCGGACTTCCTGTTTCAAGTCTTCGAAGCGTGCATTCATATTCTTCTCGATCTG
>Ga0247727_10015788_pt1 | contig 12312 bp, 9 predicted proteins | sample WisWelCaveWW1625_FD_202498 | JGI IMG/M metagenome (GOLD analysis project Ga0247727, IMG submission 202498) | Biofilm microbial communities from Wishing Well Cave, Virginia, United States - WW16-25 | ecosystem: Environmental > Aquatic > Deep subsurface > Groundwater > Cave microbial mat | place... | reverse complement strand
TCGACGACATCAAAGAGCAAAGGCAAATTGCCTCGCTCATGCTTAAGCGACTTGGTTACGTAGTTATCACGTCTGCCAGCGGCGAGGAAGCCGTTGAATATTTGAAAAACCATTCTGTTGATCTCGTGTTGTTGGACATGATCATGGACCCCGGCATCGATGGTCTGGAAACATATGAACGCATCATCAGACTTCATCCCGGCATGAAAGCGGTCATTGCGAGCGGCTACGCCGAAACCGAACGTGTGCACAAAGCGCTTGAGCTGGGAGTGGGTCAATATGTTAAAAAGCCGTACACGATGCAGAAGATCGGCATGGCGATAAAAGAGGAATTGCACGGATAGCCAGAAAGAACGATGAACAAAAAAACAACACGCATGAGCGACGAGGCCGTACAAGCCAAAACCTGGGCGCAATGGTTCAAGATTCTCGACGCCGCCGGCGCGAAGAAGTTGACTCACAAAGAAATCGTCGCCGTTACCAAGAAACATGACGCCGGGCCGTGGTGGCAGCAAATGGTGACGGTAACTTACGAGCAAGCGCGCGGCATAAGAGAGAAATACGAGAAGCCAGGCGGCTACGAGATCAGCGCCAGCAAAACCATCGCCGTTTCTGCCGAAGTGATTTATGATGCATGGAACAATCCCAAGCTCCGCAGCACGTGGCTGCCAGAAAAACCGATAACGATTCGCACGGCGACGCCGGGGAAATCTATGCGAATCACCTGAGTCGACGGCAAAAGTAGCCTTGATGTGAATTTTTATGGGAAGGAAAAAGATAAATGCCAAATAACCGTGCAGCACGGCAAACTGCCAAACGCCACGGAAGCGAATCGCATGAAAGTATATTGGAAAGAGAAGCTTGAAAAGCTCGATGAAATGGTGAGTATGTGAGCGGTCGATTAAAACGCTGTTCGCACAAGATATATTTCCTTTCTCAAGATCATTCCTTCTTCACATAGATCGTCCGAATCGGATACGGAATCTCGATGCCTTCACTTTTTAAGCGCTTGAAAATGCGCTTGCGCAGCTCGTGCTGAACGAGAAATTGATCGTCAAACTCTGCCACGTGAAAGCTCAGCGTGAAGTCCAGAGAATAATCGCCGAAGCCGGGGGAGAAGCGCACCGCCGGGGCCGGTTCGGCCAGCAGGCGCGGAATCTCCTTCGTCGCCTTTTCTGCCTCTTCGAGCAAAATGCGCTCGACTTGATCGATATCGCTCTTGTAGCTCACGCCGACTTGCACTCGCGAAGCCAGTGACCTGTCTGGCAAATGATAGTTCGTGACGATGGCCTGCGCCAACTTGGCGTTTGGTGTGATGATCAAATTATTTCCCAGCGTCTTGATCGTCGTGCTGCGCCAGGTGATGTCGGTGACGTAGCCTTCTTCGCCGCTGTCGAGTTTGATGTAATCTCCGGGCCTGATGTGACCCGCTACACTGATGTAAAATCCAGCGAAGAGATTCGACAGCGTATCTTGCAGAGCCAGAGCAACCGCCAAGCCGCCGACCCCCAACGCCGTGAGCATTGGAGTGATCGAAATCCCAAACAAATCAAGCAGAATGAGGCTGCCGATGGTGATGACCACCAAGCGCAGCAAGTTGTGCGTCAGGCTGGTGACCGGCAACGTTCCCCGCATCTGCCCGCCATAAAATTTGACAAAGTGCCCAGCCAGCCGCGAAGCAACGATCATGAGTGAGATCACCAAGAGAACAAGAAGGCTGCGGGCGATCAAATCCGTCGCTTTCTCGGGTAGCTCTGTAGATTGCAATGCAAGACGCAATCCCAAGATCACCATCCAGATCATGAATGGCCCGCTGATCGCGTAAACGAGTATGTCGTCCCAGCGCGTTTCGGTTTTCTTCGCCCAGCCATGCATCGCCCGAAAAAGCAACCGTTTTATGATCCAACCCACGCCTATTGTCGCGCTGAAAACAAACACGGGCATGAGCAGGTTCATCCAATCGAAGTTCGATATGTTTTTGATGGTTTCCATTTGGTTTGATTCTCTGGCTAGATTTTTTCAAAATTATTCTTGATGAAGCATGCGGATGAAATCTCAAATAGCACAGGTATCGTCAAGTCACACCCTGCGTTTCAAATAATCCGGCGGTGCGTTCCATTTCTTGGGGTTTGCCCATGACGGCGAAAAGTTCGTGGAGAAGAGAGAAATCATGCACGGCGTTTTTCTCCGCACGCAAGTGTGAGCTTCGACTCCGCCCCGCTTCAAAAAAAATTCCACGATGCATTGACGAGAAACAGGGTACCAAAGAAACCACCGCCAGAAACGGTAATGATTTTTTCCTTGCGAGTCAAACAACGAATTGACTTTTTGTGAAAATTGCATAATTTTAAGCATATCTTCGCCCAGGTGTCCATTTAAATCTGCAAGTCGTTTAAACGGCTCGGTGCATCTGACGAGTTTATTCACACCGCTATTAATCGCGTGTGAATCAGACAATTAGTCTTGTCTCGAACTGCTTCGGCGGGGTACCGAGGAAAAAGGAGGCGCAAAATGAAGGCAGGGAAAGTTTTCAATCTTTCGGACATCGATACGATGACGAATCTGATCGATGCGATATTTTCCGAAATGAACATTGGGCTGGTTATTTTTCAACTGGAAGAGCCGAGCGATAAGCGCACACTGAAACTTGTCTACGCCAACAAACAAGCATCGGAATACAGCAGCGCTGATTTGAGCAAACATATCGGGAAATATATCGGCGAGGCTTTTCCGCCGCTGGCGCAAACCGACATTCCTGATCTCTATACAGAAGTCATCAAGACCAAGCAATCGCGCAACATCGGCGCATTCGAGTACAAGGATGCGCAGGCCGGAACCGGCTATTATGCCATCAAAGCCTTTCCCATGCCCAACGATTGCGTCGGCATTCTCTTTGAGAATATTACTTTGAGAAAACAGATGGAGGAGATGCTGAAGAATTACGGGGCGCCTTCACATCAAGAGAGGGCAGACGGTTAGAAATTACTACTACAACTTGCGACGATCCATTAATGTCACCCGTGCGAGGCATTGTGCAATAGCTCCAGAACCGCCTCATTCCAGCCCGACGGCCCTGATTTCGTTGTAAGCTTCGCATTCACGTGGGCCTGCACCGCTGAATCAATCTCGCCATTCTTTTTTTGCACGTTGATGGGAATATCGACCGCTTGCAAAAGCGGCACATCGTTTGGACTATCGCCCAGCGCGACGGTTTGAATCTGCATTCCCCATTCGGCCTGATAAAGTTCTATCAAGCGGCGTGCGGCAAGGCCTTTGTCGCTCTTGCCGATCAGATGAAAAAAACGACCACCGCGAGTTAGGCGCAATTGCGCCCGTGCCACGACTTCTTCCAAGCGCTTCACTTCTTCATCGCCAAAAGTGCGCTCAATAAAAAATGGCTCGTCGGCGTCGCGTATCTTAGCGCGCGCCGCTTGTTCGATGGGCAAGCCCGTGTGTTGTGCGACCTGCGCGATGGTCATATCGCCAAAGCCGAGGAGCGGCAGATAAGCGCGCTTGGCAATTTTCTTGAGAGCCTTACGCAGCGTCGCATAGCCCTCGCCCAAGATGATGAGCCGATAACCGTTTTGCTCGTCGTGAAAATCAAACTGCTGCTTGAAATAATCATGAGGGATGGCCAGCACGCCGCCGTTTTCGGAAATGAAAGGATGATTGATATTGAGCTGGCTGCTCCAATATTCCAACTCGGTGCGAGTTTTCGATGAGCATAAAATCAACGGCACGTTGGCCGCGTGCAATGCCGCAAGTGCGGGAAGGGCAGGCGAAAAATCATAGCTGTCGTGATCGAGCAACGTGCCGTCGAGATCGGTGAAAACAACGAGACGTGGTTTTGCGTTTTCAGTCATGCTCATAATTTTAACAGTGCATCAAGTGGGGCAGAGTCACGACGGTTTTATAAATACGAAATTTCATCTGTCACTGTCTTGTGTTTTGTTTTTTACCAGCTTTGCCGAATCGACGTTGGAAGATAGACCTCAGCGAATTTTATCCGTCAAGACCGAAGCCCATTCCGACCCTACCGATGAAGATGGGAAATGTAAACTGGGAAATGTAAACAAGGTATGCTCTTTTTGTAGCGTTCAAATCGAGATCGTAAGAAATCAATTCATTCGATTGTCTTCATCAACCGCGGCTTGCAGATGTTCGAGAAATCCGGGAATCGCTGAGGTAACTCTGTTCCAGTTCGGAATCAGCGGTGCGCCGAAGGGGTCTTTCAAAAAAATATCAGAAGCTTCGTGGATGCCACGAGTGAATGCCTCGACTGCTTCCGATTCGGCGTGACGATCAAAGGTCAAGCCGTTGATGGCGGCATCATCTTCGTACAGTTTCAGCATGTCTTGCGCGGTGCGGAGATAATGGACTTCCAGCGTCCGTAACACGGCCTCGGAAAGCACCACGCCTTCATTAGCAAGATTGCGAAAGATCGACTTGGCAATGTCGATGCACATTTTTAAGAGACCTTCCTGGGCGTTGTTCGGAGAAAGCTGATTATGTTTGTGCTCGTATTGGTCAATGATGTCGATCTGGCAAACGCGCCGCACCGTGACGTTATGAAAAACTTCGGAAAGGAGGCCGACCTCAAGCCCCCAATCACCGGGGATGCGAATTACTCGCGCCAACTCCGTGAGCAAAGCAAATTCTCCAGCCAATGCATAACGAAAGCTGTCCATGAAACTGAGATAGGGCAGAGGCCCGGCAATTGTCTTCAGCGCGTGAATCAGCGGCGTGACCAACAAGCGAGTGACTCGCCCGTGCATGCGGTCGGTGACGCGGCTGTAGTAGCCTTTGCAAAATTCGTAAGGAAGATTTGGGCTGGCAACGGGATACACGAGTCGCGCCAGAAGCTCGCGACTGTAGGTGGAAATGTCACAGTCGTGCAGCGCAATCACTTCGCTTAGATCGCTGGCAATTACATAGCCGAACGCCATCCACACGCCGCGTCCTTTTCCGGATTCGCCGGCAGAAAGGCCGTTTGCATCGAGCTGCTTATAAAGCTCGACGAGCCGCGGACCGTCTTGCCAGATAATTTTGCAATCGTGATTGAGCTTTCGAAAGAATTGCTTGGCAAAGGCAAATTGCTCGCCATCGGCGCGATCGAGCGAAACGACGATCTGCCGGAGATAGTGAACTTTCTTAAGCTCGTCGATGACGCGCGGCAAAGCATCACCTTGCAGTTCGTCAAAAAGCGCCGGCAACACCAGCGCAATTGGCCGCCATTTTGAAAACGTTTTAAGCTCTTTTTCGATTATCTCTAACTTGGGCTCTCCCAGGCGATGAAAAGTGGCAATCGCGCCGGTTTGAAAGAAGTCACCCATGATGATCTCCTCTAAGGCATCGCAATTCAAGTTGCTGAGTGGTTCTGTTCAAGCGCAGCCATGAAAAGAGATAAAGCTCTCCGAAGGAAAAGGCTTTTCATGACTGATAAAAATGAACTGCGGTACAGGTGAGTAGCGAAAATGTTCTTGCCAGCAGTGTTGGGATGTACGAGATACAAAGGTTACGCGACAGCAGGAGGAGAGACGTCTGTTAGAGAGAGAGAGTTTTGATGAAGTCGAAAATTCTGCGGCCATAACGATAAGGCAGGTAATCATGACGAGCAGTCGAAGCGGGCACTGCGTAGCAATCGGTTGAACGCAGCGTGAGCTTGGAGAGTCTGACAACCCAGTAGCGCATATTGAGGCGCATGCGCAATTCGAGCAGGAGATAGGGCACTGTTTGGCACGTCCGGCAAAAACGCAGCAAGCCGGATGGAAAAAACAACTGTTGCCAGAGCAGAAACGATAGCCCAAGACTCACTTTGCCTAAAGAGAGGATTAGAAGAGACTTCATCAAGCCGGGAAGACCGATGAGATAAACGTTGGTCATGATCATTATTGGGCTGTGCATTCATAGCATGAACTCGATTGTTTTCAAATAGGAATTTTATCGGAGAATGTCAAGTTTTTTTCTCCTCTTGTAATTCTGTTTTGATTTGATTATCATTTTCGCGCTATGTACGCCGTTATCGAAAAGAACAAGCTCAAGATTTCCATTGCCGAATTTTATAATGCCTCATGGTACGATAAGAAATGGCCTCTTTCCGGCAAAGAAAAGTTTGACTTTGAATACGGCAATCTTGAAATCGACGTCCACAAGGGCGGCATGAAATATCTGACCGGTTTTGCCGTCGACCCACGGAAGTTCATCGTCGATTTTCTCAAAACCCGTTACAAGAGAGAATTACCCCAGCCAAAGCAGATTGCCTCTGTGAGCATCGATTCGAGTCCGCATGCTGATTTGTTCACCGTTGACTTTTTCAAGGCGCGTTCCTTCGTCGTTGATGGCATGGAAAAGGATTTGATCTTTCCACAATTCATCCGTCAACGCGGAAAAATAAAAATCCAGGGGTTCGAGGTGTTGTCAGTTTTTTCCATGTTGAGATATTTTGTAAAAAGATTCAGGTATAAAGGCACCACGCGCATCAGACACGGCGAGGTGGTATATGATTTCAAAACCGGCAGGCGGTGGAAGATTGGGAAAAAGAAAAAGTAGTCTCGATCTATCTGGGCCGATTTTGGAAGCCCGAAATCATTCCTTAAACATAATCAGCATTGAAGCTAATTGCTCACTTTCAAAGATATTCAGTGCTATGTAAACACAATCCAGGAGATTGATATGGCAAAACAGAAATCCAAAAAGCAAAGTGGTGGCGTGAATTTCAGTGGTGGCTCGGTTCATGCAGGAGGTGACATAGTAGGTGGAAATAAAGTGACCATTGTAACAACGGGTTTATCCGGTGACGAGCTTAATCAGCTATTCGCGCCATTGATGAGCGCTTTAGGCGCAGCTCCGCCGGAAAAGCAGAATGAAGCGATGCAGAAAGCGGAAGAGTTGAAAAAGGAAGTTGCCAAAGGCAAAGACGCTAACGATAGAGTCATGGCTAAAATTGTTGATGGTTTGGCGGCGCTGGTTCCGAGTGCGGTCGGTACAGTCGTCGGCATGTTTGCCACGCCAATTCTCGGCGGCCTTGCCGGGGAGGCAACCCAATATGTGCTCGATAAGATTCAAGGGAAGTAGGGTTTCTACGATGAATGAAAAGATGTTGAACGCGGATAACACGGATTTGAAGGATTGACGCGGATAAAGCAAAAACTAAAAAATCCGTGACAATCCGCGTCATCCGCGCAATCCGTGTTCAAGGCTTTTGCTTTGATTCTTCTATGGAATTATCCAATGAGCGAAGTCAAAATTAAAGCAGAAAGCGATGTCTCAATCTTCGGAGACGTCGTTGGCCGCGACAAAATCACCATCAACCTTCCGCCGCCGCTTCCTCCGGCCGAGGCCAAAGACCGCGCCAACCTGCTGATCCTTCTCCACAAAGTCAAAACCTTCTGGGTTGAAGGCGTATTGGAAAAATCGTTGCATAATACGGTCCTGCTCGAATTGGGCAAAGAAACAAAACCCGAAGCGGTCGATCATCCTTGGGGAATGGTATTGGAACTGCCCGATCAAACCAATCAGGTTTTGCCGTCTGGCACCAAGATTATCGACATCTTTGAAAAAATGAACCGCGCCATGCTCATTTTAGGCGAACCAGGTTCGGGCAAAACGATTACTCTCCTGGAATTGACACGTAATCTTATCACTCGCGCCGAAGCTGATCCTACACAACCGATTCCAGTGGTGTTCAATCTCTCTTCATGGACAGACAAACGCCAACTTCTTGTCGATTGGTTAGTGCTTGAATTAAGCACCAAATATCAAATTCCCGAGAAGATTGGCCACAGATGGTTGGAAGATAATCGTATCTTACTCCTTCTTGACGGCCTCGACGAGGTTAAACCCGAAAATCGTTCTGCCTGTGTTGAAGCTATAAATGACTTTGGTAAAACTTTTGGTTTGCCCGGTCGCCTAGTCTGTAGTCGTTTGCAGGAATACATCAACTTGCCTAAGCGTCTCACGCTCGAAGGCGCGATTTGCCTTCAGGCTCTTACGATTACTCAAGTGAACGACTATCTCGAAGTTGGTGACAGCAAACTAATGGGGCTGCGCACCGCGCTTCAAAATGACCAGACTTTGCAAGAGCTCGCACAGTCACCCTTGTTGCTTAACATCATTAGTTTAGCTTATCAGAATTGGCAGGTTGAGGAGTTCGCCACTGAGCATCAGGGCCCTGTGGATAAGCGCAAGAATTTATTTGATGCGTACATTGATCGAATGTTCGTACGAAAAGGTAAAAGCACGCGACCATATTCAAAAGATCAAACAATATATTGGCTTGCTTGGTTGGCTAATAAAATGATGGAACATTCAAAGTCTGTTTTTTTGCTCGAAGATATGCAACCAACATGGCTCCGTACTTCAGTACAGCATCAAGTTTACTCGTTATTCATTTTCTTAGTCATGGGGTTCCTCATTGGTTTACTCACTTATGCATATTTTACAATAAATAGGGGAAGAGAAGTTTTTAATATTGTGAAAGCGACAGAATGTTATAAACTATTTGCTTGGTCAATTGTTGGTCTGCTTTGGTCATTCGGGGTATGGATCATATATATGATACGATTGAAATTCGAACGCATGGATGATTCGCCTAGTTTTTTGTCCATTGCAGCGAATGTAATTATCAAGATGATGATTTGGTCATCAGTTTGGGGATTCATCTATTTTCACAATTGGGGAGCGGAGCTCTATTTAGAAAAGCTCTCTCCACCGTTTAATGCAGGTATATTGGCATCATTACTCGCTAGTTTGTGGGAGGCAAAACGCAAGGGATTAATCATGCAAATACAAACTGTAGAGAAACTCGGTTGGTCATGGTTAGATGCTAGAAAAGGAATTATGATTGGAGTGCTGGCGGGAGGGTGTATCTTGGTAATATCAATGGCAATAGAAATCCCGACGTGGTATGACGTGAAGAATATATCCCAATTGCTAGCAAATGACAGATTGTATCGATACGCACTGTCCATCTGGTTACTGATGATAATAGGAGCGGCAATTATAGGTGGCCTCACTAGGCGAATTTCTAAAACAAAAACCTTCCCGAACCAAGGAATAAGACTCTCATTCCTAAATGCACTTAGTCTAGGAGCAACATTTGGAACCTTGTTTGGGGTAACGATTGCGTCTATTTGGTTTGCTTTTGGAAGGTCTCCGAAAATAGGAATAGAGGTGGGGCTCATCTTGGGCTTGATCGCTGCACTTTGGTACGGAGGGTTTGATATACTTATGCATTTCATCTTGCGCTTGATGCTTTTCGTTGATTGTAAGATGCCTTTGAGATATACAAAATTTCTGGATTCTACTACAAATCTCGTCTTCCTCCAAAAAGTAGGCGGTGGCTACATCTTCATTCACCGCCTGCTCTTGGAACATTTCGCCGCGATGCCTGAGCAAAGCAAAACTCAGAAAAAATGACACAATGAGCGAAGTCCAAATTAATGCACAACGCGACCTCTCCATTACCGGCGACGTCGTCGGCCGCGACAAAATCACCATCAACATCACTCGCGGCCTCGATGAACTGCCGACGCGCTACGACAGTCGCGTACAAAATTTTCTCGAATACTACCTCGGCGCCAAAGATCACCCGGCGCCTTTCGGTGGACGGGCCTCTGATCTAACCGCCCTCGATGCTTGGCTGGATGATCCGGCGGCTCCGCGTTATGCGTCTCTCATTGCGCCAGCGGGTCGGGGCAAATCGGCTTTGCTGGCGCATTGGGTCATACGCCTCGCCTCACGACCTGCGAACTGCGCCGAGGCCGTTCACGTCGTGTATTTCCCCATCAGCATTCGGTTTAACACCAATCTCGAAACCGTGGTGTTCGCCTCGCTCGCGGGCCGCATGGCGCATGTCTATGGCGAAAAAGTGACGCAGGCTGTGGACGCGCAGCAGTATCGCGGCGTCTTCAGCGATTATCTCCGGCGCACGCCCCCCAATGGCGGCCGCGTGCTGGTGGTGCTTGATGGACTTGACGAGGCCGCCGGCTGGGAAGCGGGCGCGGATTTGTTTCCAATAGTCGCGCCCAGTCATTTGCGCGTCATCGTCGCGGCCCGGCCGCTGGCGTTGGATAAAAACGAAACCGCCTGGCTCAATCGTTTGGGATGGGAAATGCCCAACCGCGCCCAACGCATTTCTTTGGCGGGGCTTGACCGAGAGGGTGTGCGTGATGTCCTCAGCCAGATGGGAAATCCATTGGACGCGCTGGCGACGAAAATCGACCTCATCAGCCGGCTGTATGAGTTGAGTACAGGCGACCCGCTGCTGGTGCGGTTGTATGTTGAAGCCCTGCTCCCGCAAGGCGCTCAAGCCGCGACATTGACGCCGGAGGATTTGGCCAAACTGCAACCCGGCTTGGAGGCCTATTTTAAACGCTGGTTTGAAGAACAGCAAAAACTCTGGGGCGGCGCCAAACCCCTGCAGGACAAAACCGTGCGCGGCCTCCTGAACCTGTGCGCTGCCGCGTTAGGCCCGCTCAAAAAGGAAGACGCGCTGGCGCTGGCGCCGGATATTTTTGAAGACAGTGGCCTGCTCGATGAAGCGGCGGCCGCAGTGAATCGTTTTATCATCGGTGACGGCCTCGCCACTGGCTATGTCTTCAGCCATCCGCGTTTGGCTGAATATTTTGCAGGAAAGCTCACCGACCGCGAGCGGCAAGCGTGGCAGGCCCGGTTCCTGCAATATGGACGCGATACCCTAACCGGCCTCGAAAATAAAACCCTTCATCCCAAGAACGCTCCGGCTTATGTGGTGCAATATTATGGCGCCCATCTCGCGCAAGCCAAAGCGCCGGCAACTGATTTTTACGCGATGGTCTGTGAAAGCTGGCTGCGAGCGTGGGAATGGCTGGAAGGCACCCCGTCCGGCTTTCTCAATGACGCCGAACGTGCATGGCAGCAAGCTGAAGCCGAAGGCCCAGCCGCCTTGGGCCAACAAATTCGCGCCGCCCTGTGCTTCGCCAGCGTCACTTCTTTGAGCGCAAATATCCCAAAAGGCCTGCTGGTGGCCTGCGTAAAAACAGAAGTGATCAGTCCAACTTTGGGGTTGGTTTTGGCTCGACAAAAGCCAGACTCCAAAGATCGGGCCGAATGCCTCGCGGCCATCGCGTTAGCCCATAATTTCCAGCCTTCAGAATTTGAGTCTATAATAAGTGAAGCGTTGTTGACGGCCAGCAATATTCCTGAAGTAAGTGTTCGCTCCAGTGTGTTAGTAGAATTAGCGCCGCGGCTACCAGAGAGTCTCTTAGGAGAAGCGTTGTCGGTGGCTCGGGAGATTTCTAATGAAGAGTTTCGCGCCAAAGTTTTCTGGATATTAATGCATTACTTACCTGAGCAGGAACAGGTAGAGATTTTAGATGAAGCATCCTCGTTTGTCCAAGCGATTTCTGATGAACGATCTCGCGCTCGTGTTTTGCTTCAATTAACACCTTTATTATCAGAGAACTTGTTGGGAAAAGTGTTGTCGCTAGTGCCCACTATCGATAACAAAGTGTATCGTACCAAAGTTTTGGTAGAATTAGTGCCGCGCTTACCGCAGAATCTGTTTGGGCAAGCGTCCCTAGCAGTCCAAGCTGTTACTGATGTAATACCAGAGTTTCGCCCCCAAGTTTTGGCAACCTTAGCACTGTTGTTGCCGAAACACGAGCAGTCAAAGATGTTCAGGGAAGCTTTATCAGCGACCTACGCAATTTCTAATGAAATAATGCGTGCTGAAAGTCTAGAAGCATTTGCCTCGCGGTTGCCGGAAAGTTTGCTTGGAGAGGCATTTGTCGCCGCCTGTGCTATCGGTGTTGAAGATCCTGTTTTGAGCACGTTGGTGACACGAATCCCAGAGAATCTATTGAACGAGATATTTCACAAGGCCTGTGCTCTTGGTGAATTCAACCGCGCTAAAGCCTTGAAGGTACTAGTACCGCGGTTGCCGGAGAGACTGATAAGAGAAGCAATAAATAAGATCGATAAGAATTCTAATAAAACTTCTTACGTCCACGTTTTAGGCGAATTAGCTCTGCGGTTGTCCGAACAAGAGCGGGCAAAGGTGCTTGAAGAAGCGTTGGCAGTGGCTGGTGAGATTTTTTCTGAAAGGGACCGCGCTGAAGTTTTGAAAACATTAGTGCAGCAGTTTACAGAACCCCTTTTTTTGAATAAAGTGTTGTCGGTGGTTCTTGGGATTTCTGATCAAAAACTACGCTTCTACCTACTGGGCGAGTTAACGCCGCACTTGCCTGAACGTGAACAGAGGGAAGTCTTAACGAAACAGTTGTTGGCGGTTTACGCGATTTCCGATGAAGGGTTTCGTGCCCGCGTTTTAGG
>Ga0247727_10015787_pt1 | contig 12312 bp, 5 predicted proteins | sample WisWelCaveWW1625_FD_202498 | JGI IMG/M metagenome (GOLD analysis project Ga0247727, IMG submission 202498) | Biofilm microbial communities from Wishing Well Cave, Virginia, United States - WW16-25 | ecosystem: Environmental > Aquatic > Deep subsurface > Groundwater > Cave microbial mat | place... | reverse complement strand
GCTATCGGCAAAATATTTTCGGCAACGCGCTCGACGAGAAAATCTTTATCGCGATTCGGCACGACGAGCGCGACGCTCGGCAGCGCGCCCGCTTCGCGCGGCGACATCGTCGCGTAACAGCCAGTCAAAACGATCCGCGCGTTCGGATTCGCGCGCGCCATCTGCCGCGCCATCTGCCGCGATTTGCGCGCGGCGACGTGCGTGACCGTGCAGGTGTTCAAGACGCACACTTCCGCGTCGCGCGCGTCCGCGACAATTTCATCGCCCTGCGCAGAAAAGCGGCGCGCCCATCCCTCGATTTCACTTTCGTTCAATTTACAACCGAGCGCCTGCAAATAAACTTTCATTGCGAGCGAGCATAGCATTTTTCAAACCGCGTGTCAAACAAATCAGTCCCGCGCGCCGCAATCGCTTGCCGCGCACGCGCGCTCGCGGTATAATGCCGCCAAAGACCTTCGAGAGCTTGCCCTGAGCGAAGCGAAGGGTCTGAAACCTCGAAGGTCTGATCCGACCATGAAAAATTTTTTCATCAGTTACAACAGCGCCGACCGCGCGTGGGCAGAATGGATCGCGTGGGAGTTGGAGCGCGCAGAGCATTCTGTTGTGAGTTTCGCGCGCGGAGGTTGCCGTGCCTGACCTGACGCAGAATTTATTCTTTGCACCTCTCTGGTCTTGGATTGTCGCGCTGGTTACGATAATCTTTTTTGGTATTTGGTTACTGCGCGTCAAAAAATTTCGTCTCACAAAAGTGAAAGTTATTGTGCCTGCCGCTGAATTTGAACTTTCGCGCGAAGAAGAAAAACAGAAACATATCGCTGATCCCTCCCGATCCGCCCAACAAATTGATGCGATGAGTGGTGGACAAGCGTTTGGAAATGTTGGTAACATCAGTGGCGGACAGTTTATTGGCACGCAAATCGTGAACCCGCCTCCTCTTGCCGCCCCGACCCCTCAACCAAAATTTCCTATCTTCAACATTCCGCACCATCGCAATCCAAATTTTACCGGTCGCGTGCAATTGCTGGATGATTTGCGCGCCGCGCTCACCGCAAATCAAATCGTGGCGGTGACGCAATCTCAAGCGATTCACGGTTTGGGCGGCGTTGGCAAAACGCAACTCGCGGTCGAGTACGCGTATCGCTACGCCAGCGATTACGATCTGGTGTGGTGGCTGCGCGCGGAAATTCCGGCGACGCTTGCCTCCGATTACGCGCAACTTGCCCAGCCGCTCAATCTGCGGGATAAAGATGCGCAAGATCAGCGCATCGTCATTGACGCGGTGCGCGCGCATTTACTGCGCGCTGAAAACTGGCTTTTGATTTTTGACAACGCGAACGCATCCGACGAAATCCGCGCGTACTTGCCGCCAAGCAATGCCGGCAGCGTTATCATTACTTCACGCAATCAAGCGTGGCGCGGTGTCGCGAATTCTTTGCCGATCCGCGAAATGCCGCGCGCCGATGCCGTGAATTTTCTGTTCAAGCGCACGGGCGCAGATGTCATTGCGAGCCGTCCTGAGCGAGTCGAAGGGTCGCTCCTCGCAATGACAGATGCCGCAGAAAAACTCGCGGACGAATTAGGCAATCTGCCGCTGGCGTTGGAGCAAGCCGGCGCGTTCATCGAAGCGAGCAAAGAGTCGTTTGAAAAATATTTAGGAATTTTCAAGACGCATCGCGCACAACTATTGGGAAAGCATCCGCCCGCCGATTATGCCGCGACGGTGGCGACGACGTGGGAAATTTCTTTTGGCGCGGTTGAAAAAGAATCGCTTGCCGCCGCGCAATTATTGAACCTGCTCGCGTTCTTTGCGCCCGATGATATTCCGATGGATGTGATTGCGAAATCCGTAGGGGCGACCCTCGTGGTCGCCCCCAATGCCGCCGAAGGGCGGGGGCAAGCCCCGCCCCTACAAGTGCGCGTGCCCGCCGAATTATCCGCCGCGTTTGCCGATGCTTTGAAATTTGACGAGACTGTGATTGCGCCGCTCTTGCGCTATTCGCTGATTGAGCGACGCGGCGCGGAATTTTCTATTCACCGTCTCGTCCAAGCCGTTATCCGCGAACGATTGACAGATGACGAAAAGAAAAAATGTGCAGGAGCGGCAACGCAGATTGTGGGCGATGCGTTTCCATCTGGCGACATTACCTCTGCGCCTGAAACGTGGCAACAATGTGCGGGTTTATTTCCGCACGCGCTCGCAACGGCAGGCTACGCCGCCGCGCTGAATGAGTCACCCGAAGCATCGGCATACCTTTTCAACCAAGCGGGTTTATATCTGAAAGTCCGCGCTCAATTTGCTGAATCCAGGCAACTCTACGAGCGCGCGCTCGGTAGTTATGAAATGGCATTGGGACCTAACCACTCCAACGTTGCGGCCGCTGTCAATAATCTCGGCGGTGTGCTGAAAGATCTCGGCGACCTCGCCGACGCACGCAAACACTACGAGCGCGCTCTCGCGATTGGGGAATCCAACTTCGGCGCGAATCATTCGCAAGTTGCAATCGGTGTCAACAATCTCGGTTTGGTGCTGCGGTCCCTCGGCGATCTCGACGGCGCGCGCAAACATTTTGAACGCGCGCTCAAGATTGACGAGGCATCGTTCGGTCCGAATCATCCCAACGTGGCAAGAGATGTCAACAATCTCGGCAGTGTGCTAGGAGCCCTCGGCGACCTCGCCGGCGCCAGCAAACACTTTGAACACGCGATCGGAATTTGGGAAAAGTCACTTGGCTCTGAGCATCCCCAAGTTGCAAGCGGCGTCAACAATCTCGGCGGTGTGCTGCAAGCCCTTGGTGACTTCGATGGCGCAAGGAAAAATTTTGAACGCGCACTCAAGATTCGAGAAACCGTGTTCGGGCCAAATCATCCCGACGTTGCAATAAGTATTTGGTGGCTTGGAACACTGGCACAACTATCAGGAGATGTTATAAATGCACGCAAACATTTCGAGCGCGCGTTGAAAATTTTCACGGAATTTTTGGGCAAGAATCATCCCAACACGGTCACGGTGCAGGAGAATCTTGAAATGCTGAAAGCGAAAAGCAAAAAGTGAAAAGCGTTGGCTTGTGTCATGCTGAGGAGCGTTGTTTGCGGCGAAGCACACTTGCACCTGCGGTTACGCAAGTGCAGGTGTCTTGTTGTTCCAACTGAAACCTTGCTACTCCAAATCGAATCTCATTCGCAATTGAAGCAACAAGATTCTTCGCTCCGCTCAGAATGACATTACGGAACACGCACTACGCAATACGAATTACGAATTTGGAATTTGGAATTTCCCATGAAACTCGGCTCCTTCACTTTTGTTTTGCATTCACACATTCCGTACGTGCGCAATGCGGGACGCTGGCCCCACGGCGAGGAAATGTTGCACGAGGTGATGGCGGAAACGTACATCCCACTCCTCAACGCGCTCTATGATTTGAAAGCCGAGGGCATCGAGCCGCGGCTGACGTTGGGACTCACGCCGATTTTGCTCGAGCAACTCGCGGACGTGGATGTGCAAAATCATTTCGAAATTTATTTGCAAGAACGCCTCGCGCTCGCGGAAGCGGACATTGCTCGTGTAGGGGCGATGCATGCATCGCCCTTACCACAATGGTATCGCGCGTGGTACGAAAATATTCTCGAATCTTTCCGCGAAAAATATCAGCGCGATCTCGTCCGCGCGTTCCGGCACTTGAGCGACGCCGGCAATCTCGATATTCTCACGAGCGCGGCGACGCATGGCTATCTGCCGCTCTTGGATCGCGATGCGTCCGTCTATGGCCAACTCAAAACCGGCATCGAATCCTCGCGGCGGCATCTCGGACGCGCGGCGCGCGGCATTTGGCTGCCGGAATGCGCGTATCGCCCGGCGTTTATGCTCGATTCAAAATACAAACCCGGCATCGAGGAATTTCTCGCGGAATTCAATCTCGGCTATTTTTTCACCGAAACATTTGTGATCACCGGCGGCAAACTCGTCGGCAAAGTTGCCGGCGATGTCGCCGGACCATACGGAAACATTCCCGAACGCAACGTGGTGATCCGCGCGGATGATCGCCCAACCGCGCACGCGCGCACGACGATGCGCCCGTACTATGTGCAAGCCGCGCGCGTCGCGGTCTTTGGGCGCGATGAGCGCACCGGCTTGCAAGTCTGGAGCGCGGCGCACGGCTATCCCGGCGATTTTGTTTATCGCGAATTTCATCGCAAGGACGCGCACAGCGGCTTGCAATATTGGCGCGTCACCGGCGCGAATGCCGATCTCGGACAAAAAGATTTTTACGATCCCGCCGCGGCATTTCAGCAAACGCAAATCCACGCCGACAATTTTGTGGACGCGGTAACCCAACTCACGCGAGAACACTCAGATCAAACGCAACAGCATGGCATCATCGTTTCCGCGTACGACACCGAACTATTCGGGCATTGGTGGTTCGAAGGCGTCGAGTGGCTCAAGCAAGTTTTGAAACGGCTCGCGCAAAATCCAGACGTTGAACTCACGACCGCGCGCGATTATTTAGCCGCGCATCCGCCCACAGAAGTATTGGCGATTCCGGAATCGTCGTGGGGCAAGGGCGGCGATCATTCGACGTGGCTCAATCCGGAAACCGAATGGCTTTGGCAACTGATTCAGCCGGCGGAGCGCGCGATGGAGACGCTCGCGGCGAAATATCCGGACGCGCGCGGCGATTTGCTTACCGTACTGAATCAATGCGCGCGCGAATTTCTTTTGCTCACGTCGTCCGATTGGCCCTTTTTGATTTCAACTGGGCAGGCAACCGAATACGCGAGCAGCCGATTTCAACAGCATCTCGCGCGGTTCAATCATCTCGTCGCGATGGCGGCGCGCGTCGCGGCAAGCGGCTTGCAAGATTCCGACCGCCGCTTTCTCGAAAACGTTCAGCAACTCGACAATCCGTTTCCAGAGATTGATTACCGCGTCTTTGCCGCGCGCGAAGGCGCATCCAATCGTGAGCAATAAAAATTCACCGCGAAGAGGCGAAGAGCGCAAAGTGTCACTCTGAGGAGTGAAGCGACGAAGAGTCTTGTTATTCCAAGTGTAATCAACTTTCCGTTGGAGCAACAAGATTCTTCCCCTTCGTATGCTCAGGGTCAGAATGACATTTGCTCTTTGCGTCCCTGCAATTTAATTTCTTCCGATGTTTCTTTCGACAACATCCCAACCCCAACGCCTCACGTCCGCGACCATCCTCTGGCTGACGCCGACGCTCTTCATCGCGTTCGCGATTGCGAGCGGCATCCTCAGCGACTGGCTTTTTGCGCGCATTGACGCGCGGCTTGTGCTCGTCGCGACGCTCGCCGAATTGGGCGCGGCGATTTTGTTGTTGCGCCGCGCGCGTCGAATCGAAATCGAACGCGACGATGCCGAATTGTTCGGATTTGCCGCGCTCGTCGTTATCGTCGCGGCGTATTTGATTTATCCGGCATTGCCCGGCTGGTTGCCGCCGGCGCGGCATTTCGACGCAGTCAATCACGTCGTGCACGCGCAATTTATTTACGAAGCGAACGCGCTCCCGCGCGATTTTTCCGGCAACGTTCCGCCGTACTATATGAGCGGCTATCCCGCCGGCGGCGCACTGCTCGGCGCGCTCGTCGCGCATTGGCTCGGCGCTTTGCCGATTCAAACGATTCATCCGGTCATCGCGATCATTCTCGCACTCGCCGCGGGGCTAACTTTTCTTTTTACATATCACGCACTACGCACTACGCAATCTACAGCACGCGCCGCGCATCACGCCGCGCCAATATCGTTTCTCTCCACCTTTTTCCTCTTTACCGCGTGGGCATATTTTCCCGGCTCGGTGAACGAACGCTATTTTTACGCGCAAAACCTCGCGCAATATTTCGCGCTCGCCACATTTTATTTTGCCTATCGCTATTTTCATTCGCGCGATATTTTTTGGCTCGCGCTGATGCCGCTTTCCATTTCGCTCGTTCTCGTCAGCCACCCAACGCCGATCGTCGCGCCACTGCTCGCGTCATTGATCGCGATACTCGCCTCCCCGCACACTCACCTCCAAAATAAACTCGCGCACGCAATTATTCTCGCGCTCGGGCTCGTCCCCATCGCGATCATCTACGTCATTCCGCATCTTTCGCTTTGGGTCGCGCTCACCGGCTACGGCGAGGCATCGCCGTTCGATGTGGAATCCATTGGTTGGATTTTGCCGGCGCTGTCCCTCGCCGGGCTTGCGCTCGCGGCGCGCCAAGAATCGCGCGCGTCGTTCGGGCTCGTCGCGCTCTTTGCGCTGAGCGTGCTCGCGCAACCCGCCGCGCTGTTCGCCGCGCGATTTTTTCTGCCGCAGATTTCGCCGTACTATTTCGAAAAATCAGTTTATCTCCTCGTCTATCCGCTCGCGATGCTTTCCGCGTTGCCACTCGCACATCTCTCCCAGTTCGTTCGCGTTTCCGCGCGCGCATTTTGGCTTGGGGCTTTGGGCTTTGCGCTTTTGGTTTTCATTTTCTTGCCCCCGCGCCCTTTTGCGCCGCTGACGCTGAATGAATTCCGCGTCGCGCAATGGGCGAAAGAAAATCTCGGCGCGCAAAACATCGCGGTCGTCAGCGGCATTCGCGAAGACGCGTACTGGGTGCAATGGACCATGCTCGGCAACGCGCCGTTCGCGCGCGCGACCGCCGGCGCGTATCATCTCGGCTCGATGACGTACGCCGAATGGCGCGGCAATCCGCGCGAGCCGGATTACGCGATCGTGCGCAATCTCGCGCGCATCCCGCGCGACCCGACCGCGCAGACGCTTGTCCAAATCGGCGAGAGCGCGCTCTTGAAAAAGCCGCGCGCGGAAATTCTCGCGGCGCTGTCGCCGAAGCGCAAAACGAATTTTAAAGTCGAGGATTTATTCGAGTTGGTTGGTTATGATAGCGGCGCGAGTTGGCGCGCGGGTGCGCCGCTCGCGCTCACTTTATATTGGCAGACGATTGAATGGGCGACCACACGCACGCGCGTCTTTGTTCAAATCGTGGACGCGCGCGGCAACGTTGCCGCGCGTGATGAACGTGAAATGTTCAGCGGTATTTATCCCACGCATCGCTGGCCCCTCGGCGTTACGCTTCCAGACACTTTTAATTTCACGCTCCCCGTTGAAGCAATCGCCGGCGATTACCGAATTGAAATCGTGCTGTACTCTCAACTCACCGGCGCGCGTCTCTCGGTTTGGAACGCGGGCGAGACGCGCGACCAAATTGACTTGGGAGATTTTCGCGTCGAATGAAACTCTTTCCAAGCGGCTTGCTCGTCTTGGGCGCGACGCTTGCGCTCTACATTCGCACCGCCGCGCCAACGCTCGGCGGCACGTTCGACAGCGAAGAATTTCAGCACGCCGCGTACTCGCTCGGTCTCGCGCACGCGCCCGGCTATCCGCTCTATCTCCTCGTCGGAAAAATTTTCACGACGCTCGTTCCGCTCGGCAATGTCGCTTATCGAATGAATTTGCTGAACGCGTTCATCGGCGCGGGCGCGGCGACGCTGATATTTTTTATCGCCGCGCATCTCACGCGCAACCGTATCGTCGCGATTCTCACCGCCGCGCTTTTTGCGACGAACAGCGCGGTGTGGCGACAGTCCGGCGTCGCGTCCGCCGCGCCGCTGAATTTTCTACTCACTGCCGCGCTGATTTACGCGCTCTTGCTGTGGCGCGCGCGCCGCGCGCCGCTCGCCGCTGCCGCGTTTTTGTTTGGCTTGAATCTCGCGCACCATCACACGCCCGCGCTGCTCGCGCCGGCGATTGTCGTTTTCGTTTGGCTCTGCGACCCCGCGCTCATTCGCCGCCCGCGCGAAATCGCGCGTCTCGCGCTTGTTGCGCTTGCCCCGCTCACGTTTTATCTCTACATTCCTCTGCGCGGCGGCGCGCTGAATCAAATCATCGCCGCCGCGCCGAACGATTTTATTCGCACTGCGCCGAATGAAATTTTTTCCGCCGCGCTCTCGCTCGCGGTTTTTCTGAACGAATCGTTCACGCCGCTGGGCGTGCTCTTCGTCGCGCTCGGCGCGCTTTTGGCGCGCACGCAACTAAAAGATTCGCGCGTCGCGTTATTCCTGGGCTTGGCAACGCTCACCTATTTGGTAATCGGAGTACTCTACGGCGGCGAGCCCGACCGCTATCAAGCGCTTCCGTTTTTCTTTTTGGTTTTCTGGTTCGCCATCGGCGCGGCGGCGCTTGCCGAATTCATCACTGCGCGATTCCCGCGCGCGCGCGCGGCGCGCGCCGCGCTCTATTTCGCGCTCACGCTGACGATTGCCGTTCCATTCGACGCGCGTTGGCGCGTCGCCGATTGGAGCGCGTTTGATCGTATGTATAAACAGTGGGACGAAATTTTTTCGCTGCCGATTCCGCCCAACGCGACGCTCGTCGGCAACTGGTCGCAAATCAACGCGATGTATTATTTTCAGCGCGTCGAAAACCGCCGCGCGGATGTGCGCGTCGTCGGCACGCTGTACGATATCGCGCCGCAGACCGATGCCGCGCGCATAACGCTCGCCGAAGGACGCGCGTTTTTTCTCGCGCCGAGCATCGCGTTGCCAAGTGGCAGTTATCGCTATGCGCTCTTGGGACCTCTGCTCGAAATCCGCGCCGCGCCGCGTTTGCAAATGCCGCCCACGCGCGTAGAAAAAAATCTGCGCTTTACCGACGCGCTGACGCTCGTGGATTACGAACTCTCCGTCGCGCTCGAACCGTACCCGCCGCGCGATTCTATTTTGATTCAGCCAACGCGCACTCTGCGCGTCGCCGCGCTCTGGCGCGCGGAAGCGCGTCCGCGCGATTTTCTCGCGCGCGTGCAACTCTACGACCCCGACGCGCGCCTGATCGCGCAGCGCGACGAGCCGAGCGTACGCGGGCTAGAGCGCGCGGCGCAGTGGCAGCGCGGCGAATATGTGAGCGACGTTTACAACTTTTTGATTCCCGGCGGCACGATTTCCGGCGCGCACGAAATTTTTATCACCGTTCTCGACGCGGAAACGAAAACACCCATCGGTGAAAAAATCCGGCTGGACTCCATCCGCATTGCGCGAAACGCATCGCAAACGCGCGAGCAAGTTTTTATTCAGCATCCGCTCGAGATTGTTTTCGACGCGCGGCTGGCGTTATGGGGCTATGGCGCGCCCGCGCGCGTCGCGGCAGGCGACGCGTTTCAATTCAATTTGTTGTGGGCAGTGCAGGAAAAATTGGACGCGGACGCCGAGTTGCGCATCGGGCTGGTGGACGCATCAGGAAAAATTGTCGCGGCGTCGCGCCGATCGCTCAGCGCGTTCTATCCGTCGCGCGAATGGCAAGCCGGCGAAAAACTCAAGGCGTATTATGATTTGCGCGTGCCAGCGGACGCGGCGGCAGGCGAATATGCGCTGATGATTTCGGTGGAGGCAGACGGAAAAAATTGGCGCGCGAATGGGCGCGAGGAAATTATTTTGACGCGGATGCAGGTCGTAAGATGAAAATTAAAAATGCGCCGGCAATATCCGGCGCATTTTTATTTTTTCGAGTTCAGCGCGCGTGGCTACCGTCCTAAACCAAAATTCTGAAGCAAACCTCTCCAGCCGCGCAAATATTTTTCGCCGCGCGCCTTACCGGTCTCGCCATTCACCACGACGTTATACCATTTGCCCTCTTGGCGATAACGCGCGATCCAAAACGGCAATAAAACGAGTTTGTACGATTCGATCACCATTTGCATCGCGCTCAATTGCAAATCGCGAAAATTTTCTGTGATCGCCGCGGCGATCTTGGGACGCGCTTGCTCCAGAACACGCACCCGCGCGACGAGCGAAGCATCGCTCACCACGATTTGGTACGTTTCTGCCGGAATATCCGCGAGATAGCGTGCATCGTACGGCGCGAGGCGCGCAAGCGGAAACGCGTTCAACTCCTCCGTCAACGCCGCGCCGAGCGTATGGCTCGCGGCAACGAGCATATCGTTTTCGTAAACGAGATGACTGCCCGATTGCGCAAGCCACATTTCATTCACTTCAATCGTATAACTCGAACCAATCACTCCACCCACGTCAAACGTCCACGCCGGCAAATACACTGCCGCCGGCATCGCACTATTCGACAACACTTGAATTCCGTTCGCGCGGTACCAATCAGAAATCGCGCGCTGCGCGTCCTTGCGCTTCATCGCGAACGGTACGATGCCTTTCGGCGCAATCAACTCGCGCGTCTCCGCTTGCTCGATAACGTACGGCGTCGCGCAAAACGGACAGCTCTGCGAAATTTTTTGCGGCGGCAAAACAAATGCCGCGCCGCAACCCATGCATTGAATTGCTTGCGTCGTCGCCGGCTGTGAATGTCCCTTTGCTGTCGCGAGCGCGACGAGAAAGTTTTGCTCCAACAACGCGGCATCATCGAGCGCGGCGATGAGCGATTGCTTGCGCCCGCAGTACGCGCACACAAGCGCGTTTTGATCCGGCGTGAATGCCATCTTGCCGCCGCAATTCGCGCAGACGAATCGCCGCGCGTTCGCCGGCGTCGGCGTTCCCGGCACGGCGCGCGCGGAAATTCGATCGGGAATAATAATTTCAGCAGGATTCAATTGCCCGTTGAGGATGGCGAGAGCGCGCCGCGCTTCGGGGTCGCCGGGGTTGTGCGCGAGCACTTGCTCGAGGCAATCGCGTTTTTGCTTGGCATCGTCGCTGATTTCCGCGAGCCAGCGCCATGCTTGAACAACTTGGTCGCGCTCAGCATCGTCTTCGCGCGTCACCCACTCCAAATAAAAACGCGCCTCGTCTTTTGATTTTGCTTTCGCGGCGGCTATTCCACGGATGAGTAGATCGCGGGTAGAGTCTGACATTATTTCCCCACCACAATCTCCACACTCGCGCTTCTCCCGTACACTTCTGGCTCGTACATCGGCGCGGCTTCCGCCGGCAGCGCGCGGAACGCGCCGCTCGATGTCGCGCGAATCAAATACGCAAAGGTGTGCTTGCCTTTCCACATAGTCGTCGTGAAAAAGACCGCGCGGTCATCCCGCAATTCGGGATGCGAAAAATAAAATCGCGATTCGCGCGGACCCGTCGGCGCGATGCCGCTCGTGTTTAGCGAATAATTGATTGCCTCAAAGCCCGCCGGCAGTGGGTCGGTCACCATCATATACCAACCCTCGCGCGGCATCTCGACCGTCAGCCGCACGCGCACAATATCGCCGACCTTGAACGCGGTTTTTGCCGCGTCGGTTTTTGGATCGAGATATTCGCGGCGCACCGTCGCGCCGTCGAGCGATTGAATCGCGCCGATCGAATCCGCCGCGCGATAATATTCGAGCGCGGACGCGTAATACAAACGTCCCGCGCCACTGCGCGTGATGCGAACTGAATGCTCGCCCGCCGCGAGCCGCACCGAAATTTCGCGTCCTTTCGCGATGTTTTCGCGCGTGACATTTTCTTTCACCACACTCGCGCCGTCAACAAAAATTTCATACGCAAACGCCGCGTTCAACTCGCCCGTCTGCGCGAGATATTCCGTCAGCGCGATCAGAATCTGCGCAGTCTCTTGCGTCGTGCGCCAATAGCCGCCCGCGCGATTCAGCATCAGATAGCGCACTGTTTTGGAAACGAGCGGCGACTCGCGATCGAGCGCGAGCAACGCGCGCAAAATCGTCGCGGTCGTGCGTCCGTTGCTTTCCATGTACAGACGCGTCGGCGACATGTCTCTATCTTCCCAATGTGCGTGCTGAGTTGTTTCGATGACGCGTTTTTTCAAATCATCCACAATCGTTTTCGCTTTTGCTGTTTCATTTTGCGAGTTAAGCATCAGCGCGAGCAAGCCGCGCGATTCGAGCGTTAGTTTGTCGGCGCGATCCGCCAATGCGCGCGCGAGCGCCACATCGCCCAGCCCGGCTTCCGCAAGCACGTAAGCGATGTACGTCTTTAGATTGTCATCTTTCGCCTCGACCACTTGCGTCTTTAAATATTTCAGCGCGCGCTCGAGCGATTTGCCGTCCACCGAATAACCGCCTTTTTTTGCTTGCAGCAATCCGTAAGCGACATACGCTGATTCGTACGGCTGCGCGTCATCGCCTTCCCACCAGCCCCAACCGCCTTCATAATTCTGAAACGCGTACAGCCGATTCAAACTATCGGCGACAATCGCCGGCAAATCCTTTTCGATTTTGTCATTTGTAATTTGTAATTTCCCCAGCGTTTGTTTTACAAGCACGCTCGGCAAAAAGCGGCTCATCGTTTGCTCGACACAGCCGTACGGAAAGCCGACGAGATAATCGAGCGAATCAATCAGCCCCGCCGCGAGCGAGGGCGATGTTGTCAATTTCAAATTCACAAACGTCGCGTCGGTGGGCACT
>Ga0247727_10015786_pt1 | contig 12315 bp, 14 predicted proteins | sample WisWelCaveWW1625_FD_202498 | JGI IMG/M metagenome (GOLD analysis project Ga0247727, IMG submission 202498) | Biofilm microbial communities from Wishing Well Cave, Virginia, United States - WW16-25 | ecosystem: Environmental > Aquatic > Deep subsurface > Groundwater > Cave microbial mat | place... | reverse complement strand
CTCCAGCACGGCAATCCCGGCGCCGCGCAGCGCATTCGCCACGCGCGGGGCGTCGAACCAGTGGTCGTGGTTTCCCAGCACCGCAAAGACGCCGAGCGGCGCGCTCAAGCGGCCCAGCTCCGGCGCCATCTCCTCGGGGCTGACCCAGCGGCCGGGGATGCGCCCCTTCATGTAATCGCCCAGCAGGCAAATGGCGTCGGGCCGCGCCTCGTTGGTGCGGCGGACGATCGCGCGCAGCCTCGGCACGTCGTTGTAAGGGCCGCCCACGTGCAGGTCGGTCAGGACGGCGATTCGCAGCCCGGACAGCCCGGCGGGCCAGCCGGCGATTTCCAGCGGAGTCTCGCGCACCAGGAGGCGCTGCGGCTCCCACCAGCAGGCCCAGACTCCCAGGACCAGGATCGGAGGGAAGAAGATCACCGACAGCCGCCGGGCGATCCTCATTGCGTATTTCGGACCAGGGTGAACGCCCATTCCGGTCGAAAGTAAACACCGATTTCGGGATGGTGAACTCCGTTTCGGTCATCGTGAACGCTGATTGGTAGCCTCCTCGCGGAACGGGGACCCGGGTCCCGGATTCTCGACGGGTCGACGGTCATCTGCGCTGGTTCACGGACTGGCATTCGGGGCAGCCCCGCTCAGAAGAGCCGGCCCTGCGCCGGGCCGCGTGCGTGAGTGCGGGGGGCGATCTGCGGGTAGGCGGCGACCAGCTCGGCAGGGGCGGATACCTTTTCGCCCCGCAGCAGCGCCAGCAGCGTCAGCGCCGCGAGCGGCCCTTTCCCGCGGTAGTGGTTGTTGGCGATGATGAAGACGTCGGCGGTCTGCTCGGCGAGGCGCCGGATGGGACCGGCCCAGGACGTCAGCTCCGCCTCGGCGTAGACGTAGTCGTAGCGCTCCCAGGGCTGGGCGTCCTTCCTGAACCAGTTCGCGGCGTTTCGCCCGTGCAGCCGCACGTAGCCTACCTTCGACGTGGCGGTCTCGGTCGGTCCCAGCGAGCGCGCCACCGGCGGTTGGTCGAGATTGCAGAAACCGACGCCGCGTCCGCGCAGGTATTCGAAGAACGTGTCCGTCGCCCATGCCTGGTGGCGCACCTCCACCACGAGCGGGTAGGCCCGAAACGCCTCGACGATCGCCTCCAGCGTCCCGCCGCTCCCCGGCCCCGGGCGAAACGAATAGGGGAACTGCACCAGGACCGCGCCCAGAATCCCCGCGGCGGCCAGCGGGTCCATCGCCCGCTTGAAAGCCGCCTCGTCCGCGGCCTGCAGCTCCGAGCGCTTGTGGGTGAATCCCTGATGCAGCTTGGCCGTGAAGCGGAAATCGGGCCGGCCACTCACCCGCCGCGCCCAGGACGTCACCGTCTTCGGGTCGGGGATCCGGTAGAACGACGAGTTGATCTCGATGGTGTCGAAGAACTCGGAGAGGTAGGCGAGGCGATCGAAGCGGGCGGGCCTGCTCGCAGGATAAACGATGCCGTCCCAGTCGTCGTAGGACCACCCGGCGATGCCCACCCGGATCATGACGCCATCTTAGCAGAGGTGACGCGGCCCGCCTGCATCGCTTATACTCCGCCGGGACATGGAGAGGAGGCCCTGTGGCAGCACCGGTTGATCCGTCCCCGTCGAGTTCCTTCGAGGCCGAATACACCCTGGAGACTCCCTTGACGTGTCCACAGTGCAAGAGGGAAGTCTCCGCGCTTTGCGTGGTGCGCCTGCTGCGATCCAAGATCAATTTCACCTCCACCCTTCCCCGGCGTGGCCACGTGATCATCTGTCCCGAGTGCCGGGCCATCCTTTCGGCCGAGCTGGGCGGCAGCATCTAGATCCGCCGGACGGCGCCCGGTTGTTCCCCTCACACCCTCTTCCCCCGGGAGGTGTCTCCATGCGGCGTCCTGCATCCCTCGCGTTTGCGATTCCGACCCTCATCCTTGTCTGGAATGTGTCCGATGCTGAAATCGGAGCCTCCTCCTCGAGCACCATGGCGGATCCCGCGTGCATGGCGCCGGGCACGTCGGTTTCCGCCGAACTTGCGTCGAGCGAGGGTACTCCGGAGCGCAGGCCGGACCGAAGCGCCGGGGGACCGCCTGCTGCGGACAAGGCGGTGAATGCACCCGACTCCGCGACAGCCATCACTCCCCTGTTCGGCACCGAACCGGTCTCGGCCATCCAATCCGGGGGAGAACTCGCTCTACGCGAGATGGAGGCAAGGTTCGCCGCCGCGGTCGCCTCCAGGGACCCGCAGGCCTTCCTGTCGTTCTGGGCCGAGGACGCCGCCGTCTTTCCTCCGGGAAAGCCGGCCGTCGTGGGCAGGCAGAACATCCTGAAGGAGTGGGGGTGGGTCCTCAACGATCCCGACGTTTCGCTCACCTGGGAGCCGGACACGGTCGAGGTCGCAGCCTCCGGGGATCTCGGCTACACCTACGGAAAATACAAGTCCACCGGGAAGGGCCCCGATGGGGCGCCGACGGTGCACAACGGAAAGTACGTGAGCATCTGGAGGAAAGGCCCCGATGGCAAGTGGCGGGTGGTCGTGGACCTCGGCACCCCCAGCGATCCGCCTCCCCCCAAGCCCGCGCAGTGAATGATGAGAATTGATCGGGTCGCACGGCTGCCGGGCAGCATCGAGATGGAGAGGGAGTGAGTGCGGAAAGCTTCGTCAGCATCGCCCTGGGGCTGGGTCTGAGCGCGGCGTGCGGGTTTCGCGTGTTCGTGCCCCTTCTCGCCATCGGCGCCGCGGCGAGGCTCGACTATCTCACCCTCGCGTCCGGCTTCACGTGGATGGAGACGACGCCGGCCCTCATCGCCTTCGGCACGGCTACGGCGCTGGAGGTCGGGGCCTATTACGTCCCCTGGCTGGACAATTTTCTCGACGCGGTCGCCACGCCCGCCGCGGTCCTCGCGGGAGTCATCGCCAGTGCCTCGGTTTTCGTGGAGATGCCGTCGCTTGTCCGTTGGAGCCTGGCCCTCATCGGTGGCGGTAGTGCTGCCGGCCTCATCCAGGGCGCCACGGTGCTGCTCCGCCTGAAGTCCCTCGCCACCTCCGGCGGCTTCACCAACCCCCTCGTCTCCACGGCCGAGCTGGCCGGTTCTACAATCACCTCCGTGCTGGCCATCCTCGTCCCCGTCCTCTGCCTCGCGCTCCTTGTCACCGGAAGCGTCCTCGTCTTTCGGAGCGCCGGAAGGATTTTTTTCGGCCGCCGCCCGGCCTCGTGATGAACTTCCCGTCAACTGAGGTCCACGCCTCGATCCGCTCCTGGGCGTCCGGAAGGCTGGTGAGCCAGGAGCCGGTTCAGGCATTGATCGCGGAAGCGACCGTTGAGGCCGTCAGTGAAGGCGTTCCGCTGGACAGCGGCCCAGGCAACCAGACGATTCGTGGCTTCTTCAGTTCGTCAGGTAGGCGTAGAGATTCGCGCTGATTGTCCGGTCGCTGGTGTTGTAAAGCCAGATCCGGTATCGCGGAAAACCCACCAGAAAACGCTGCGCCTCGGACGCGACGTGGGTCGAGGACCCGGTCAGGGCCGCCGTCTTGATCTCGATGGGGAACTGGGCCTTGCCGTCTTCCTCGAAGACCCGGAGGACCGACTCCTCGTCGGGGACCAGGATCGCGCCCACAACCCCTGATTTCAATGGAAGCTTTCCCCGCGACTGGCCGTTCAGGGCCAGGACCACTGAGGTGAAGCCGTCGGCCTCTATCGTTCCCGCCGATATCAGGCGCGAGACCTCGCCGGGATTCACCGGGGGGACGATGATTTCCTTGAAGTGACGGGGGGCGCCGTGCCGGATGGTCCCTTCGACGGAGACGGTGCCCGACACCTGCTGCAGCGAGGGAAAGTTGGTGACGAAAATTTTCTGGATCTCATCGGCGGGACCGGCACCGGCAAGGAAAAAGAGGAGCAGAAATCCGAGGCAGAGCGGAATCAGAGCGGCGGCCAGAAACCTGCGCGTCATGGCGGACCTCCCGGAGTGTGTTTCGTCGCCTTCCCATCCGGACCAAGACTAGCCCCGATTCGAGGTCGAGGCGAGCGGTGCGGGCGGATTCCTGCGGGGGGGGAAAGGATTCGATTTCCTGAGGCGGAGATTACCGCCAGCGGAAGATTTTCAGGGCGAGGGCGAAGCTGACGAGTCCCCAACCGGCGACGACGGCGAGAGGAGCGCCGAGCTGCGCCAGAGATGAGCCGTCGATCATGACGGCGCGCAACGCGTCGTTCAACGCGGTGAGGGGAAGGGCCTTCACGAAGGGCTGCAGTGCATCCGGGAAGCGCGCGTAGGAGAAAAAGGTCCCGGACAGAATCCACATGGGCAGCATCACCAGGTTCATGAGTCCCGAAACCGCCTCGATGGTCCGGGCGCGGCTCGCCACCAGCATCCCTAGCCCGGCGAAGGAGAGCGCCCCGAGGATCGTGATGAATGCCAGCGAGGCGAACGAGCCCCGGACTCCCACGTCGAAGATCCACCACCCGAATCCGATCAGCGCCGCGACTTCGATGAACAGGAACACCAGCCTGGACAGGATGAACGACGTCAGGTAGTGGCTGCGGCGCATCGGCGTCGCCATGAAGCGTTTCAGGAGCTTCTTGGTCCGGGCCTGCACCACCGAGAAGCCGACGCCCCACAGCCCGCTTCCCATCAGGTTCATGCCCAGCAGTCCCGGGATGAGAAAGTCGATGTAGCGCGATCCCGGCTCGGTAACGCGCTCGTCCCGCACCCGCTCCCCGTCGCCGCGGCCGGCGGAACGCTGCAGCGCCTCGTCCGCCTCGAGCCTCGCGAGCCGGCCCTCGGTACGGGTGGAGTCGTACCGGTAGACGACCGGATCGCCCGGCACGATGAGCAGCGCGATGCGCCCGGCACGGAGCTGCAAGCGCGCCTCCTCCGGATCGAGCACCGAGGCGGTGAGCGCTCGCGAGCGGCCCAGCACCTCGGCCACCGCGCTGTCCCCGGGTGAGCGCAGTACACCGACCTTCAGCTCCTCGGGGCCACGGTTCCGGAACGCGATGCCCAGGGCGAACGCCAGCACGATGGGAAACCCGAACACCCAGAAGACCGCCTCGGGCTCGCGGTAGAATTCGCGCATCCGCGCGAGCGTCAGCTGGACGAGCGGGGAATCATTCATCGCGCAGCTGCCTCCCCGTGAGCGCGACGAACACGTCTTCGAGCGTGGCGTGGTGCGTGGCCAGCATCGACAGCTCGGCGCCGCGCCGCTCGAGCAGCACCATGAGCGCCGGCACCGAGCGGTGCACCTCGGTCACCGTGAGCGCCGTGCGGTCGGTCGCCGGCCGCACCGACCGGACTCCCGGCAAAGCGGCAAGCTCGGCCGCATCCGGAGCGCCGCCTGCCCCGTCCGCCAGCGCGAACTCGACCACGTGCTCCGCACCGAGAGAAGCGATCAGCCGTCGTGTCGAGTCGAGGGCGATGACCTTTCCGTGGTCCATGATCGCGACGCGGTCACAGAGGCGCTCGGCTTCCTCCATGTAGTGCGTCGTGAGCACCACCGTGCCTCCCTCTGCGCGGAAACGGCTGATCACTTCCCAGAGCTGGCGGCGTGATTGAGGATCCAGGCCGGTCGTCGGCTCGTCGAGAAACAACAGCTCCGGCCGGCTGACAAGCGCGCACGCCACCGCGAGACGCTGCTTCTGTCCGCCGGAGAGCTTCGCGACCCACGCCTTGCGCTTCTCCTCGAGCTCCACCAGCGTCAGGACTTCATCCACCGTGTGGGAATTCCGGTAGAAGCTCCGGAACAGCCGCACGGTTTCCTCCACCGTGAGCTTGTCCGCGAGCTGAGTCTCCTGCAGCTGGATGCCGAGGCGTTCGCGCAGCGCGTGGTCGCCCGCGGAGTGGCCCCGGCCCCAGCGCATCCCGAGCACCTCCACGTCCCCCGCATCCGGAAGGGTGAGCCCTTCCAGGATCTCAATCGTCGTGGTCTTCCCCGCGCCGTTCGGGCCGAGAAGGCCGAAGCACTCGCCCGTCTCAATGGCGAGATTTACCCCGTCGACCGCCGCCACGTCCGCGTAGTGCTTGACGAGGCCCTGGCAGCGGATGGCGGGGACCGCCGGGGAGGAAGGAACGGAGCTCACAGCGGCCCGATTCTCCTTCGGTGGAAGATGCGCTTCAGCCCGCCGAGGTGCCTGCCCTGCTCCAGGTTCCGGTCCGCATCGAGCATGGCGCGGGCGCCCCGGGCGAAGGTGGTGAAGCCATCGAGCTGGAAATGGCTCTCCAGAATGACGCGATCGGACACATTATACGGGCGGGCTGACTTTCCGGTGAGCCACCGCTCGCGTCCCGACCCAGGATACCTGTGCCGGCTTAATCATGACTTCCTTTCTGAGGCAGCGATTCCGCCAGGGCTTCCGTCTCGGAAGCCGGCAGGCCGGAGTTGGGGGGAGCTTGACGATGTGTACATTTGTACATATCCTTGAGCCATGGATGTCGAGTGGGACCCGCGAAAGGTCAGCTCGAACCTCAGGAAACATGGCATCGACTTCGCGGACGCCGCAGAGAGGCGCCACTACGAGGAGGGCGAATGAAGAAGCCATACGACTTTCGAGGAGGAAGGCGGGGCGCGGTCTTGAGGGCAGGGCATGCAAAAACCCGAATCACCATCAGACTCGACGATGACGTGCTGGAATGGTTCCGCGAGCAGGTGCGCCGGAGCCATGGCGGCAGTTACCAAGCTCTGATCAACCAGGCTCTTCGGAAGTTTATTGAAATGGAGGACCCATCCCTGGAGGATACTCTCCGGCGAGTTCTTCGGGAAGAGCTCCCGCTGTATTCGGTGAGGAAATCGTCCGGCCCAAGACGCCGGTAGCGCTTCGCCACGTGCACACTCCCCGGTACATGCAGCAGTTCCAGGAAGTCCTTGACAACCGCGGCGGGAGAGGCTTAGTCTGCCTTGCGTCAGATCCCAATCCCATTCGAGACCGGAGCAGTCCGCGCCTCGGAACAACGGTTGAAGGAGGTGCCCCATGGCAGACAAGGTCCGTCTCGTCGATTACTTCTACACCCACTGTGCCGACACCCCCGGCGAAGCCTTTCGCCTGCTGAGCGCCCTGAAGGAAGGGGGCGTCAATCTCCTCGCCTTCTCGGCGTTCCCCGAAGGGATGAACCGGTCCCAGGTGGACTTCATCCCTGAGAACACCGACGCGCTCCTGAAGGCGGCCAAGAAGGCCGGCCTTACCCTGAGCGACAAAAAGCAGTGTTTCCTGATCGACGGGGCGGACCGGCCCGGGGCCGTGGCCGACGTCCTCAAGCGTCTCTCCGAAGCCAAGATCAATGTGACCTCCTGCGACGCGGTCTGCACCACCGGCGGCCGCTACGGCGCCATCCTCTGGGTCAAGCCGGCCTCCCTGACGGCCGCTTCGAAGGCCCTTGGTGCATGACGAGCTGTGCCAGGTGCACGGCTGACCTCACCCTGCCGCCCGCGGGTTTCCATCCCCCGGGCGGCGTTTTTGTGATGCCGGGATGATCCTGCCACCAGCGGCCGGCAGGGCGGGTGTCGCCAAGGAGTGGGGCTGATGGAGAGCAGTACGCCGAGTCTTCACGATGAGCAATCAGCACCGGCGGAATCCGGGTCGCTGCATGCGGCACTCGATAGCCTTCACAGCCTGCTGGTCGAGGGGGAGCGCCTCGAGGGGTGGGCCGTCCAACGGCGCCTCTTCGCGCTGACCCGTCGCAGAATCCTCGTGGGCACGACCACTGGCCGGCTCATCTTCCTGGTCCGTCGCTTCCTGGGCGGGTTCGATCCGCAGGACGTCCGCTGGCAGGACCTCCGGGATGCCCGGTTGAACGTCGGCCTGTTCGGGGCGGATCTCGTGGTGACCGCGTTGCGCGGCGGGGACTTGGCGGGGGCCGACCTGGGGACCCGGACCCTCGTAGTGACGGGACTTCGAAAGGAGCAGGCGACGACCGTTTACAGGATCTGCCAGGCCCAGGAGCAGGGATGGCGGGAGAAGCGCAGGGTCCGCGACCTCGAGGAGCTGCGCGCGAAATCCGGGGGCGTCACCATCGGCACGCCGGCCGGCACCGCCGAGTCTCTCGGGGCCGGCTCCCACGACTCCGGCCCCGTCGAGCGCCTCCAGCGCGCCAAGGAGATGCTCGCGAAGGGGCTCATCACCGATTCCGAGTACGAATCGATCAAAGCCAAAATCGTCTCCGGACTGTAGCAGCATCTACTCTTGCCAGCACTTCTCTCGCCCGCCTTGACAGTCCCTCTCCCCGGCGGCTAGCCTCGTGTGCGATCCTGCGGCCCAATCGCCGGTTTTCTCCGAGACAAGAGCAGATTCCGGCGAGTGGGGCGCCTGAGCCAGTCTTAACCTGAAACAATCGAGACCTTCGGCGGCGTCGCAAGGGGCGAACTGGGTAACAACGAGTGAATGGGGTAAGGAACTGCGTAAGATCGGGGTCGACGGATGGCTGAAAACAAGAAAGTAAAGACCAAGGCCAAAAGCTCCACGGCGACGACCGCCAACCTCGGCTTCGAAGCCAAGCTCTGGCAGGCTGCCGATGCGCTGCGCAACAACATGGACGCGGCCGAGTACAAGCACGTCGTCCTCGGCCTGATCTTCCTCAAGTACATCTCCGACGCCTTCGAGGCGAAGCACGTCGAGCTCGCGTCCCAGAAAGCCCAGGGCGCCGACCCCGAGGACCCCGACGAGTACCGCGCCGCCAGCATCTTCTGGGTGCCGAAGGAGGCGCGCTGGACCCTCCTCAAAGCAAAGGCACCGCAGCCCACCATCGGCAAGCTGGTGGACGACGCGATGAGCGCGATCGAGCGCGACAACCCCTCGCTCAAAGGTGTCCTGCCCAAGGACTACGCCCGCCCCGGACTCGACAAGGTGCGATTGGGGCAGCTCATCAACCTCGTCAGCGACATCGCGCTGGGCAGTCCGGCCGACCGCGCCAAGGACACGCTCGGCCGCGTCTACGAATACTTCCTCTCGAAGTTCGCCAGCGCCGAGGGGAAGAAGGGCGGCCAGTTCTACACGCCCTCGCGCGTGGTGCGCGTGCTGGTCGAAGTCCTCGCCCCCTACAAGGGCCGCGTCTACGACCCCTGCTGTGGATCGGGCGGCATGTTCGTGAGCAGTGAGAAGTTCATCGAAGCCCACAGCGGCAAGCTCGGAGACATTTCCATCTACGGCCAGGAGTCCAACTACACCACCTGGCGGCTCGCCAAGATGAACCTCGCCATCCGCGGCATCGAAGCGCAGATTGCCCATGGCGACACCTTTCACAACGACCGGCACCCCGATCTCAAGGCCGATTACGTCCTGGCCAACCCGCCCTTCAATGACAGCGACTGGCGCGGCGAACTGCTCAAGGACGACAAGCGCTGGGTCTACGGGATACCGCCCGCGGGCAACGCCAACTACGCCTGGGTGCAGCACTTCATCCACCACCTCGCGCCCACGGGGCTCGCGGGCTTCGTGCTCGCCAACGGCTCGATGTCCACCAATCAGTCGGGCGAGGGCGAGATCCGCAAGGCGATCATCGAGGCGGACCTGGTGGACTGCATGGTGGCGCTGCCAGGCCAGCTCTTCTACTCGACACAGATCCCGGTCTGCCTCTGGTTCCTTGCGCGCAACAAGAAGAACGGCCGCTTCCGCGACCGGCGAGGCGAGACGCTTTTTATCGATGCGCGCAAGCTGGGCTCAATGGTGGACCGCGTGCACCGCGAGCTCACCACTTCGGACATCGCCAAGATCGCCGGCACCTACCACGCCTGGCGCGGCGACCCCATTTCATCCCCTCCTCCACGTGTGCAAAAGGCTCAGGGTGGTGGCTACGTCGATGTCCCCGGCTTCTGCAAGGCTGCGAAGCTCGACGACATCCGCAAGCACGGACACGTCCTCACCCCCGGCCGCTACGTCGGCGCTGAGGCCGCAGAAGCCGATGGCGAGCCCTTCGAGGCAAAGATGAAGCGCCTGACCGCGACCCTGCGCCAGCAGCAGGAGGAAGCCGCGAAACTGGACGCCGCGATCGCCGCGAACCTGAAGGAGCTCGGGTATGGCCGCGACTGACTCTTGGCAACGGGAGGCGACTCATGGCACTTGAACTGAACAGTCTGAGGAACGCCGTTTCTGCACTCCATGCGGTGCTGGCAAAGAGCAACGACGCGGAATTCATGCGCGGCCTGGATGCAGTTGCTCGGAATGCGATCAAGTCCGGTGCCATCCAACACTTCGAGTTCACTTACGAGCTGTGCTGGAAGTTCATTAAGCGATGGCTGGAGACGAACATCAGCCCCACGATCGCGGACGGCGTTGCGCGGCGCGAGCTGTTCCGTCTGGCCGCTGAGAACCGACTGATCGCCGATGTAGATAAATGGATGCGACACCACGAGACGAGAAACCAGACGTCGCACACATACGACCCTGAGATCGCCGAAATGGTTTACGGGGCGGCGCATGACTTCGCTCGAGACGCCCAATCCTTGCTGCAGGCTCTGGAAGCTAGGAATGATTGACCTCAATCCCAACTACCTGGAAACGGTCAAGCGGATTTTGTCCGAACAGGTGCCGGACTGTGAGGTCCGCGCCTTCGGCTCTCGTGTGACCTGGACGGCCAAGGACTATTCGGACCTCGATCTCGCCATAGTCGGAGCACGCGCCCTCGGTGCGGACTCCCTCCGACGGCTCAAGGAGGCCTTCGAAGAGTCGGACCTGCCGGTCCGGGTAGACGTGCTTGACTGGCACGGTATCTCCGATAGATTCCGCAACGTGATCGAGCAGAAGTACGAGGTCTTGCAAAAGGGGAAACAGAAGAGCCGGGGCGCGGCGGGTGAGTGGCAAATGGACTCGCTCGGTGAACTCATTGAAGTGAAGCATGGGTTCGCCTTCAAAGGTGAGCTCATTCACGACGAGCCTCGCGGAGATGTGCTTCTGACCCCGGGCAACTTCGCGATTGGCGGAGGGTTCAAAGGCGACAAATTGAAGTACTACGATGGACCTGTGTCTGAAGAGTTCGTTCTCCGCGAAGGTGAACTGTTGGTCACTATGACTGACCTCAGCAAACAAACCGATACGCTCGGCTATCCAGCGTTTGTTCCGGCAAGCGAGCCGGGTCGGCGTTATCTGCACAATCAGCGTCTCGGAAAGATCCTGATCAAGTGTCCACACGCGATTGATGCGAGATTCCTCAGTTACCTGATGTGCAGTGTCGAGTACCGCCACGAAGTGCTTGCGAGCGCCACAGGGACCACCGTCAAACACACTTCTCCAGAGCGGATAAGGCGATTCCGGTTCCGTCGACCGCCTTTGACCGAACAACGCGCCATCGCCCACATCCTCGGCACGCTGGACGACAAAATTGAGCTGAACCGGCGGATGAACGAAACGCTTGAGGCGATGGCGCGGGCGCTCTTCAAGTCGTGGTTCGTGGATTTTTACCCCGTCCGCGCCAGGGCCGAAGGCCGCGACCCCGATCTGCCCGAACCCCTCGCCGACCTGTTTCCAGATTCCTTCGAGGACTCGGGGCTGGGGGAGATTCCGAGGGGGTGGACGATCAAGCCCATCGGCGACCTCGCGGATGTGGTGGGCGGCAGCACGCCGAGCACGAAAGAGCCGTGCTACTGGGACGGTGGAACGCACCACTGGGTCACGCCAAAGGACTTGTCGGGTCTATCAGTTCCGGTACTGCTCGATACCGAACGATGCATCACCGATGCCGGACTGTCGCAGATCGGTTCCGGCCTGCTGCCGAAGGGCGCTGTGCTTCTGTCGTCAAGGGCGCCCATCGGCTACCTGGCCGTCGCAGAAGTTCCGGTTGCGGTCAATCAGGGATTCATCGCAATGAAACCCAAGAAGGGGGTGTCGAACATCTTCCTGCTTCTCTGGGCACGCGTCGCACACGAAGAAATCATCAGCCGCGCGAACGGTTCGACCTTCCTTGAGATCAGCAAGGCGAACTTCCGTCCAATTCCGGTTGTCACGCCATCCGCCGACGTGATGCAGGCGTTTGAAGGGCTGGCGCGGCCTCTCTACGAGCGCATTGTCGAGTGCGCGTACGAATCCCGCGCCCTCGGCGCCCTGCGCGACACGCTGCTGCCCAAGCTCATCTCCGGCCATCTTCGCGTCAAGATTGCCGACCGGTTTGTCGAGATTGCATGATGGATATCTCGTTCCACTATCCTCCAGAACTACTACAGCTGTTGATCGATACAATTCCCAAGCTCTGCAAGTCGAAGCGCGACTTGCTTCTGTTCTTTCAAGGTACAGGAGTGCCTAAGACCGTTCTCGCTCCCTACGAGAAGACATTGCGGACGAACAAGGAGGCCTTCAACAAGTATCAGGTGTCACGAGAGCTTCTTGCCGGCCTTAACGAGAAGGGCGAG
>Ga0247727_10015785_pt1 | contig 12315 bp, 13 predicted proteins | sample WisWelCaveWW1625_FD_202498 | JGI IMG/M metagenome (GOLD analysis project Ga0247727, IMG submission 202498) | Biofilm microbial communities from Wishing Well Cave, Virginia, United States - WW16-25 | ecosystem: Environmental > Aquatic > Deep subsurface > Groundwater > Cave microbial mat | place... | reverse complement strand
ATGGTCACATCACCACTGGCTGAAGCGACGAGTACCGCCGCCTCCGAAGTCAACAGATAGGGCGCGACATTCCAGGTTACGCTGTAAAATGCCCAGTCGCCGCCGTGATAGCCTTTGTCGCCGGGCACGACGGCGACAATAGCCTTCTGACCTGCAACGCCGCCCATGACTGCATAGAAGTTGTCTCTGCCACCATCGGGTGTGGCGGCCGGAGGAACAACAGTGCGGACTATGGTGCCATTGTAGTAACAACACCCGTCGGGGAAGACGAATCCCGGTGTTTTGGGGCCGGCAAGGGCAGGCGTTACGGAAGTTGCCAGTATTGCCAGAGCGAGGATCAAACTGCGTAGATGCTTCATGATATTTCTCCTTTTTGAGTTGAAAGGTTTGGGAATATAGTCGAGGGGATGGTTATTTATCATTCACAATGAGCGCCTCCTTGAAGGTTTATTTCCGATTGCGATGCTCATAGTCTAAGAAAAACAAGTTACATCAATCTGAAGAGGAGATTACGAAAAAGTTACGGGTATATCAAACAAAAAGTCGGGCGGCGGAGAATTCTCCGCCCGACTGGTTGATGCAAAATCGCCACACGACGCGCTTGCGATATTCCTCCTACGATTGGCGGCTGAATAACAGCCCTATATAAATCAAGACTTGTTATCGCTGGGCTTTGCGTCGTCTTCGAGCGCGGCAAGCAACTGACTTATGGAAGGTCGGTCAGTTGGGTCGAGGCTGCGATAGGCAAAGCGAATAACGCCGTTGGAATCTACAATAAAATCGCCGCCCAGTTGCCCGCTATCGCCCTGAATGCCCCGCCACTTTCGCCCGCTGAGAATCAGTTGTGCGTACCGTAGCCACACATTTAGACTCCACGAGCGGAGCAGGGAATACTCAAGTCCATACGCGCGATAGGCTTTACGTTCGGGGTCGAGCAGGAGCGTGAAAAGCGCATTCGTCTCAGCCAGCCAGATACCCGCCTGATCGGGCCTGCCAAAGGAGATGACAACGATGCGCGTGTTGAGCGCCTCAAATTCCGGTAAATGCTGGCACAACTGTGCCACATGCTCGCGGCAGGGCAGTCAGCCCAGGTGACGCAGAAATACCAGCAGGGCAATTTGCCTGTCCTGCCACATGCGCGCCAGCGGAACGGACTGCCCGTCCAAGCCGAGCAAGGTTACATCGGGGGCTATGTCATTTGGTTGGAGGTTCACAGGATTCATCGCGCCCCAACATAAAATGATGGCTGTAGCATACTCAACAACGCTTCATACTCCGCCCGACAATCGGGACACATATCCAGGTGCTGTCGGACAAGCGGCATGAAGATCAAAACATTCTCGCCGCGGTGAACAGCCTCGACGAACTGGTCGAGCACAGCATAGACGTCGTCACAGGAAATTTCATGCTCCTCAGTCATCGCCAGTGAGCGAAGCAATATCACCATCATGGGATCTGGGTGATACCATTTTTTGAAACGACGGCTGAACCAATCAAAAATAGATTTCATAATCTTGTTGTTTGTAGGCATGAGATTGGATTTCCTTACTATTGTTCGAACATTTCCAGCAGTTCTTTTGGATTCAAATCTTCGCGCTCCAGACGACGCTTGAGGCGCAGTCGGGCATCGTGCATCAGTTTGTAGAGAGCATTGCGGTTGGTACCCATCCGCCGCGCAACTTCTTCCATTGGAACGCCCTGCATGTGGATGGCATTCATCGCCGCGCGCTGCCGCTCGGTCAATTCTTCAGCGAGGATTTGTTGAACGCGTTGGAGGATCTCAGCGCGTTCAACAACGGATTCAGGCAAAGGGTCGGATGAGGCGAATTGGCGCGCCGCGCCATTGTTAGCCTCATCGCCCTCCAGCCCTTCCAGCGAAACGTCCCGCCATCTGCGGCGGCGCAATTCGTTCAAAGCAACGCGCACCGCAATCTTATAAGCCCAAGTGGTGAATTGACTGCGCCCCTCGAAAGTATCCAGCCCGTTTAGCACGCGCAATAAAGTTTCCTGTACGGTGTCTTCGATGAGAGACTCGAACTCTGGATTCTCGGGTGACAACAATCTGGATAACCCTTGCGGCAGAGCGCGAATCAGCATTGTGTGCAATTCTGCCAGCGCCGCGTTGCGTTGTGCGCCGCCGGCGCGCAGGTCTTTTAGCCAAGTGTCATTATCGCGTGTGTTTGTCATAACAGTTGTGAAATGTAAGGAAACCTTTTGTCTATGTGTCATACTGCTTGACAAGCCAACTGAATTTAACCTTACACAGTAAAATGTTGATTTATTCCGCCTGCGCGGGTTCAAGTCAAAATTTAGGCAAAGTGAGATTGTCATGAAATTCGAATTGCTTTACTTCGATGGTTGTCCCTCCTGGCAGACTGGTTTGGAAAACTTCAAGTCTGCACTTCAACTCGAAGGAATTGCAGCAACCGTGAACCTAATCAAGGTCCGGGATGATGCGGATGCCATGCGTTTGAAGTTTTTAGGTTCCCCATCCTTTCACGCAAATGGCACCGAGCTATGGCCGGAAGATAGGGAAACGTACGCGTTGAGTTGTCGAGTCTATCCGTCTTCGGAAGGAATCAAAGGCTGGCCAACGATCCCGATGCTTCGGCAAAAATTGCGCGATAAGAGTAAATTTGTTTCCATGTAAATTATCGAGCCTGTGAGTCTGTTCACAAATCGCTAATATTGATAAAACCCTCTTCCGCTCTTCCTCCCCAAATATCCCGCATCCACCATCTTTCTCAGCAACGGCGCGGGGCGGTACTTATCTTCGCCTAGGTCGCGTTGCAAAACTTCCATGATGAACAAGACCACGTCCAGCCCGATCAGGTCCGCCAGCGCGAGCGGTCCCATCGGGTGATTCATCCCGAGTTTCATCACAGCGTCGATGGCTTCGGGCGTGCCGACTCCTTCTTGAAGCGCAAAGATCGCTTCGTTGATCATCGGGCACAGAATGCGATTGGAGATGAAGCCAGGCGAGTCGTTGGCTTCGACGGCTTCCTTGCCCATTACTTTGCATAATTCGAGTGTGGTCGCGAGAGTCTCTTCGCTGGTGGCGAGTCCTTTGATGACTTCCACCAGTTTCATCAATGGCACAGGATTCATGAAGTGCATCCCGATCACTTTTTCGGGACGCTTGGTCTGTGCGGCGATCTTCGTAATTGAAATCGAAGAAGTGTTGCTTGCCAATATCACGCCTTCGCGCGCGTTGGCATCTATGTCTTTGAATATCTTGAATTTGAGTTCGGGGTTTTCGGTCGCGGCTTCGATGACAAAGTCCGCGCCTTTCATCGTATCCATATTACTGACGTAGTTGATCTTGCCAGCCGAGTCTTTCCCTGCTTGTGTGATTGTGCCCTTTTCCAAGAGTTTCGCAGTTGATTTTGCAATCGCTGCTTTGGCTTTTTCCAACGCAGCGGGCACGACGTCCATGCAGGTGACTTGATAACCCGATGTCGCCGCGACTTGCGCGATGCCGTTGCCCATGGTGCCGGCGCCGATGACGAAGATGTGTTTGATGGTCATATCAGTTCCTTTGCTCGCGCTGAGCGGAGACGCCTCAAATTTCATTCGGCGTCTCCGCTCAGCGCGAGTGATTATCCTTGTTGGTCTCTCCAAATTTTGTAATTATTCTTGATCTGCTCGATGTGTCCCGGAATATGCGCCGAATAAATATTCAACCACTGCTCGAACGTATACGGCTCTTCATATTCTGGGTGTTTGGCGGTGTGGGTGAACACTTCGTCAGTTTGTTCTTTCAGAATTTTGTATGTCGTCTTCCGCGCGAGACGCACCACTTCAAGCGCGTCTTCGTAACTTTGATCGTGATAATTTAACTCGATGGTCCATTTGTCCTGATCGTAGCCCATCACAACTCCGCCAGGCTGGACGATTAACATGCGGGCGCGTAACGCCGCGTTGGATTCGGAATCCGCAAGATGGACAAGTACCTCATGCACGCTCCATTCTTTCGGCTCAGGCTTGAACTTCCACATCTCCTGCGGAATGTCTTTGAGCGTTGACATCAACATATCATAGCTGTGGCCGTAAAGTTCGATCTTTTCGTTGCGTTCAAGTTTGTCCATTTCATCCATGCCTCGGTGGTCGAGTAGGGCGGCGTTCGTCCGCCCGTATCGAGACCACAAGTTCGTAAAGCAATTTATGTTACAAGATTTATTCTTGAAACTCGGTGGTTTCGATACGCCCTTCGCAACGAACGCTCAGGGCTACTCAACCACCAACAATTACCACGTACCAATTACTCCATCTCAATTGCCATCGCCACCGCCTCGCCGCCACCCAAACAAAGCGATGCAATGCCGCGCTTCAAGCCGCGATCTTTCAGTGCATAGATCAATGTTGTCAAAACGCGCGCGCCGCTTGCGCCAAGCGGATGCCCCAACGCAATCGCGCCGCCATTTACATTGACCTTGTCCCAATCCCAGCCCTGATCGGCGAGAGCATAACCATCTGCAAGGACCTGCGCGGCGAAGGCTTCGTTGAGTTCAATCAGGTCAACGTTTGATAATTTCCATCCGATCTTCTTCAACAATTTTGGGATTGCATATGCGGGCGCGGCAAATAAATATTTTGGTTCCACCGCCGCCTGTGCATATCCCACAACTTTCGCCAGCGGCTTGAGTTTATTTTTTTCTGCATACGCGCGCGACGAGATCACAACTGCCGCGCCTCCGTCGTTCATTGGAGATGAATTCCCTGGCGTCACTTTTCCGTCTGCTTTGAACGCGGGCTTGAGTTTGGATAACGCCTCGAGAGTCGAATCTTTGCGCGGACCTTCGTCCGTATCCACAACATGGACTTCCCCTTTTCGTCCCGCGATTTGGACGGGAACAATTTCGGATTTAAAGCGACCTGTCTCTTGAGCCTCAACAGCCTTCTGATGAGAGCGAAGCGCAAAGTTATCCATCGCCTCACGCGTGACCTCGTACTCGTCCCCGATAAATTCAGCCGCGTTGCCCATCCCCCAATTTTCAAACGGATCCCACAAGCCGTCGTTGAGCAGGGCGTCGGTCATTTGCGCGTTGCCGAATTTCAATTCGCCCATGCGACCGCTGACGAGATACGGCGCGCGACTCATGGACTCAAAACCGCCCGCGACGAAAAGCTCCGCATCACCCGCACGAATGGCTTGACTCGCCATCATCGCCGCTTTCAAGCCCGAGCCGCAGACTTTGTTAATCGTGCTCGCGCTGACGGTTGCAGGGATGCCGCCCAAAATTCCCGATTGGCGCGCGGGAGCCTGACCCTCACCTGCTTGCACCACATTGCCCATGATGACTTCTTCGATATCGGTCGGGTTGATGCCCGCGCGCGCCACCGCCTCTTTGACAGCAATCGCGCCGAGTTGAGTCGCAGGGACGGAACTCAACGCCCCCTGAAATTTCCCTATCGGTGTGCGCACAGCGGATAAGATGACGGCTTCGGTTTCTTTACTCACGGGTTGCTCCTGATTGTGGCAATTATAAAGCCAATGGCACGCGCCATTGGCTTTATTGTGTTATAGATTGAAGAGAGCCTTTCGATTACATCGTTGTTGAACTCGCGGTCGGTTGTTCCTGTGTTGCGAAATATCCTGCACCCGCGCCTGCGCCCGCCGCGAGTAGCGCGCCTACAAGCCCAAAGCAGAAGGCTGTACCGGCTCCGGTCAGGTAATAAATGAGATTAAAGGAGGCCGGGGACGATGCATCCGGAACTTGTCCAAAAGGAACAGGCGCTCCTGAATATTGGACAAACGCCAACGCGCCAAGCCCGCCGATGATCTGCCCTAGAATGATCAAGCCGCCTGCAATGCCTCCGGCGGTTGCGCCTGCGCGCGCTCCCTCACCTTTGGTTCCGAGCTTCTCCTGTTGTGCGGCAAAGAATCCTGCCGCACCACCCGCGATCAAAGAGACGAGCGGTCCGCAGAATCCGATGAACCCTGCCACACAGATATTCAAAACCAGACCTATAGCGCCGACAATCAATCCGAGCCTTGTTCTTGGTTTCATAGCATTCTCCTTTTTGAATTTCGTAACTATACCTCAATCTTTTCGGGAACGCCAACGCTTTTATGTGCTGTATCGCCTTTTGAATCATCAGTTACAATTTCAATTATGACCCCTATTGAACGTTCCCTTTACGAACTTATCGGCGGCGAGACGGGCTTGCGAAACCTCGTCAACCGCTTTTATGATCTGCTGGATTCCTCCCCTAAAGCCGCGCAGATCCGAGCCATCCATCCAAAGAGTTTGAAACAATCGCGCGAGAATTTTTTCATGTTTCTCTCCGGCTGGTCTGGCGGACCGCAACTGTACATCGAAAAATACGGTCACCCTGCGTTGCGGAGGCGGCACGCGCCTTTCTCGATTGGGGAGGAGGAGCGCGATCAATGGCTATGGTGTATGCACAGGGTGTTGGATGAAATGGAGTTGGATTCCACGGTGCGTGATTATCTCAAAACGCATTTTGCAGATGCAGCGGACTTTTTGAGAAATAAGAAATAACCGTCATTGCGATGAGCCACGAAGTGGCGACGAAGCAATCCCCAACGTGCGGGGACTTTCTCTAACATGCCAAGGAGATTGCTTCGTCGGCTACCGCCTCCTCGCAATGACATTAAAGGTGTTTCATCGCTTCGCGCCGACTGAGGGGATGTAATTCAGTCCTCTTCACAAATTTCTTCACTGCCTTTGGATCAGAATACGCATACTGCCGCAATGCCCAGCCGATGGCTTTGTTGATAAAGAATTCATCCGAGCCTAAATTTCCATTGATGATTTCGCACAGTAAATCAAAATTTGTTTCTTTCTTGTAGCCAAGTTGAAAAAGAATTGTTGTTCGTCTCAACCAGATGTTCTTTGACTTGCGCCACTTCTTCACATATTTCTTGCCTGTTTTGGGAAACCGCTTGAAGTGTGTACCGACGGGGTGACTGGCGAGGGCGTCCACCGTGTCCCACCAGGATTTGGTGATGAGCAGGTATTCAAGAGTGGTGATGAATCTTTCGGGAAGTTTCTTCTCGAATTTATCCAGCAGATTTATCGCGGCGTATTGAAACTCGCGTTGCGGCAGTGACCACAAGGCGCGCAGAATCTTGTCGAGTTCTTCGATTTTCGGCAAGCCGTGTTTTGAAAGCATTTCCCTCATCAATATCTTGCTTTGCGGAGTTTTGATTCCCAAATACTCAAACTGATCGCGCATGTACTTTTTCATCGGCGCGGCTTGGGAGGGGTTCGCGTTTTTCTCGAACAGGGTCTTTAATTCAATGGCGTATTTGTGCATGGAGTTTCCATCAATCATCCGGTGGTTGAGTAGGGCGAGTGCTGTTCTCGCCCGTATCGAAACCACCAATAACAAAAGTTGCTTTACTTAGTGATGGTTTCGATACGCTCGCAACGAACGCTCGCTACTCAACCACCAAAGTAGGGAGATTACGGCACAGGCGTATCGAGCGGATCAACAGGTTGGACGAATTTCGCTAGCCACGCATCGTCCCCTTGAGGGGTTACAGAAGAAAACGGAGTGACGAGATGAATCCATGTTCTGCCCGGGTGAAGCGGAATCAAGTTGTTTTGCGAGTCTACAAAATAAACAGGGCGGCGGAGTCCGGTCTCCTTTTCCCATGCGCGGTTGAGCGTTGACCATTGGATTCTGAAAACCTGCCCATCGCGGAAGAGATAGGCGAATCCTTTTTGCGACGCGTCGAGGTTGATTTCAAATTGATTGTGCCGATACCGTTCATGTTCGGCAAACAACACGATCACGTTTTCAAACGCCAACTGCCTGCCGGTCAATCTGTCGGTGGCGGGGAAGAGTTCACCCGTTGCATCGGCTTTGTCTGTGTAACGCAAATACGTTTGCGAGATCGGGTCATATTGCCAGCCAGACTGACTGTATAAATGATAGTAAACATTGATCGCATTTGCAGTCTGTCCGCCTTCAGGGATTGAATCTGAAAAAACATTACCCGAATAATTCACAGGTTGCTTTGGGTTGAAGTTTTCTTTTGCCAATTCACGCAATCGAGTCAAAGTTAACAACGCGCTGTTGGGAGTCGTTTGATCCACGCCGTAAACAATTTCACACGCGTCGAGTTGCTCGCCGATGTCATACGCGGCGCTCGCGTATACGAGACAACTGTTCGGGAACGTGCCGCCGATCTGGTTGTATGTGAGTCGCCCCGAACGCACGGGTCCGATATACGGCTCGAACGGAAAAAACCAATTCGGCGGTGTGCCTGTCACGACAACGCTTGGGGTGGCTATCGACTTTTCGGACAGGATCAAGCCTGCGTCCCAGAAAGAGGCGGTGGAGTCTGTTTGGAAAATTTTCGTTTCACCATTTGAGTCCACATCAGAGTCGCGGTCATCGTCGCCCACATCCTGTTTTGTGAATTGATACAAATCGGGGATTATGAGCTGGATGATTGATTCAGAATTTGGATTCTCGAACGCATAATATCCATTGGAATCAGTGACCGCTTCATCCTGGACCTCGCGGCTGGTCCCGTCCAACAAGCGGATGCACACCCCGCCGACTCCTGCCTCCCACGCGTCCTGTTGACCGTTTTCGTTTTCATCAAGCCAGACACGGTTGCCAATCCAATCTCCAGTGGGGGGAATGATTTCTTCACGCACATCGCATCCGCCATTGACATTAGGGATCTCGCGCAAGTGATCGCCATAAAAAATACCCATGAAGCGCGTGGTGCCTTCGCCGATAAATAATTCAAATATCCAGGGCGCAAAAGCAAGTCCTGCTTGTGGTCGCGCGGTGACGGGCATGTTGCTGATCGAAACCAGCACCGCGGGATACTGTAGCAACGATGGATCCGCCACTTCAAGCCCAGTTAACGGATTGATGCCATCAGGAAAATCCTTTTGCTCAGGTCCGTATAGGATTGGCGCGAGGCGCGGTTGCGGCGTTGAAGTTTGGGTAGGGGATCGCGAAGCAGTTGGCGCGCTGGTTGCCGATGCGCCTGGTGGTTTTATTGCAGTTGCCGCGAATTGAGTCGTTTGTACGTTGCTACAGGACGCAAGGCAAGCAACAAGCAGCGTTATGAATTTTATTCTTCGCGGCATGATCGATTCAGGCAACAAACACACCCAGAAATTGCCAGGCACTGAACGCAAGCAGAAGAAAAGAGATCAACGCGAATACAAACCGTAGGAGGTTCTTTTCGTTCAAGAGCGATGCATACGCTGAAAAAGCCAGCCCGACGCCCGCGATCAACATGGATAGCTGGAATCCCGCTTCGCGCTCGCCCTCTGCGTTTGCCTTGTCGAAACTGGCGAATGCCTCATCAAATGTTTGATCAGATTCGGCGTACATGTCATCATTGTACTGGTCGTCGAAGGCAGAATCGCGGTCCAGGCTGGCTTGCAATTCATCCGAGAAATTCGCCGCGTAGTAATCTGCCGCTTCATCGTTCACATCCAGGTTGATATAAAATCCATCGAACATGGTGTAGTCTACGATAATAAACTGGGTCGCCCGAATATATTCGGTGTTGGAAAGCGCCAACAGCCTGTCGCCTTCCGCTTCGTGACCCGAGGCGGTATTCCCTGCTTGAAATGCCATGTAGTTGGCGGTAGCAGTCAGCACGGTGAGGGCTGACACGAGAAACCCGAGAATTAAATTTGACCCGAACCTTGCGGTCTTGCCAGTTTCAGCAGTCATCTTTCACCATCCCACGAAAGGATTTCGTAGTGGCGACTTTAGTCGCTTTTTGCCAGAACGACTAAAGTCGTTACTACGTTTTCGTGATCTACCGATTATAGTGACAATGGAAAAATTCTTCAATGCTGAATTAATGAAACAACGCTCCCGAACTCCGGAGCGTTGTGCCTTTTACAAAACTTGGACTTATGCAAAACTCAAAGTGAATCCGCTAATCCCCGCAAATCTACGCTAATCTTTTGCAAATTCGTGGAGATTAGCGTAGATTAGTGGACAAAAGAATCATTTTGTGTAAGTCTAAAACTTTATTTTTTGCAACTCTGTGCTGGTTCATACCACTCGCCGAGTCCGTTCTGCAGGTGTTGCGCGGCTTCCTGGGGTGTGAGACTGGATACCATCATGCTATACAAATCTGCGCGGATGATCTCGAGCGCGCTGGGTGTTTTGTTTGAGATTTCCGTGTACATCCAACGGATGTCAGCGGGGTAATTGTTGACCAACCTGAGGAATTTTGCATCATCCTGCCCGCTGGCTCTGGTGGCTTCGAACTTGTTCAACGGATAGAACCCAGCCAGTTTTTGTGAAGCAAGATTGACTGCATCTTTTGTCATCAACCATTCGAGGAATAATTTTGCCTCCTCAGGGTGTGCGGTCCCACTGTTGATGCCGATCCCGATATCGGGTTGGAAGATCACATACGTCCTGCTGAGGAAGGGCGCGGGGACGGCGAACACATCCCAGGCGAAGTCTGCTTCTGTAGAAATTTTTTGCAAGTCCCATGAGCCGCCAAATAACATTGCCGCCTGTCCGCTGAGGAATAATTCCTTGCTGGTCTGCGAGTTGATGAAAGCCGCGTTTTCAGGCATGTATGGTTTCAGGTCTTCGACCGCCTTGAAAATTTTCACCACGCGGGAATCGTTATAACATATACTCGTGCCGTCGGTTTTCATAAACCTCTCGCGGCCATCCGGCCCGCCCAGGAAGTTTGCCGCGATGCTCATGAACATTTCACTGTCCTCGGTGCGGTTCAACGCATTGGCGATTGGGATAAGGTTTTCATCCGCAAACTTCAAAGCGCTCGCCGTACGCACGAAGTCTTCCCAGGTCGCTGGCGTTTCAAGGAAATATTGATCGAAGATATCCTTGTTGTAATACACGCCCTGAACCACGCCCACAAACGGCACGGCATAGGTCAAGTCAAACTCGTTATTGGTCCAGGGAGTTAATTTTGTTTCGTCGAAATTTGATTCCAATGGAATAAGTTCGTTCAACGGCGTGAGATACCTGACGATACTTCCGTTTACCGCAAATGGGCGGACGTACATCAGGTCGGGTCCCTCGCCGCGGCTGAGTTGAAGATCAAGGATCGAATCGTAGTTCACGCTCATCACGGGTCTGTAATCAATGACGATCTTTTTGCCTGTCGTTACCAGTGCATACGCCTCGAATTCATTCAGCATTGACTGAATCTGTTCCGTATCCTCGGGTCTCCATGTGCTCAGGGTCAGGACAACCTCATCGTTTGCAGGGGCAGGCGTTGGATTGGAAACATCAACTGCATTTTGAGGCTGACTCAACTCGATGATCGAACTCACGAGTCGTTTCGTCTCCGCTTCTTCATTCGGACCGAGTTGTATGGTCCCGTTATAGATGTAGTACGCGGCGACGAGGGCGGTGACCATGATCGTGGGGTAGATGATCCGCCCGAGCATGTCCAGTTCGTGCCGCCTGGCTTGGAATTTCAATTTATCCGCTTTCTTCTTCGCCTCTTCCATCAATTTTTCGAAGCGACTGCTCAGCGTTTCGAGCAGAACGATCAGCGCAGACATCACATACGATGCATAGAAGAGAAATTCCATTGCCACGGTATAGCCGATCTCCGGCAGGGAATCGGCAAGAGTCAAATGGAAGAATGCTGTTGTAAGAAGCGCCGTGGAGCCGACAGCCAGTCTCTCTGAATGGCCCAGAGGGAGGAAGAAAGTGATATAGGCGAGGATCAAAGTAAGTAGTAACGGAAGCAGGCTCTTTACGATGTATTGAAGCGAGTCGCGCTGGATGTCCACTTCCAGATTAATGAGGGAATAATTCGTTGCCACACGCCGGTCAAAATTCTGCGGGCTTCCCAGTGTTGAAGAGGTCGGGTAGACGTCCTGAGTCATGCTCGCAATTTCTTCCTGCCACCCGAAGACGGAATCAAACGCGCCATTGGCATCGAAGTTGGCAACCAGCCCGTTGTCGGTCTCGTAGCGCATACCGACTCGATCCACGACATATTGAATGAAGGAGGTGGTTGCGTTCTGGTTGCGAAATTCCACGATCAGGCTTTGATGGTCGAAAGGATACTCATGGAAACGGAACTGGTTTTTGAATACGCCGATGATGCGGTACGTTTTTAGTTCGGTCCCATCGGGATTAATTTCATCGCGCAGGAGGATGCTTTCTACTTCACCTTCCGAGTTTGTGAAAACGAAATCATCCGGTTTGAAATCCTCGTCCTGTTCGTTGGGACGGTAACGGAACCAGAGATAAAAATCCATTTCGTAGGTGGAAGTTTTGATGTCAATTTCATCGACCCCGAGCAGGTCCATGCCCGCGTAGACAATGTTCGCCTTGTAGACGTATTCGCCGTTGACG